>Ga0181350_1000008_pt1 | contig 63469 bp, 58 predicted proteins | sample Su13VDMM110DCMD_FD_130105 | JGI IMG/M metagenome (GOLD analysis project Ga0181350, IMG submission 130105) | Freshwater viral communities from Lake Michigan, USA - Su13.VD.MM110.DCM.D | ecosystem: Environmental > Aquatic > Freshwater > Lake | place: USA: Michigan | collected 2013-07-16
GGAACGTTTTTCGTGAAATCCCCATATATTCGCAAGTCACAATCATCCAATTAAAAACACAAACACCCGATAGGAGGATTCCGTAAGGGTTTGGGCGCATGTGCCGCATTGCTTTACAGCGTATAATAGCACGGTTTGTGTTTTTCAATTTTTTATCACTATGTATTGGTGATATTGAATGGGCCAGTAGCTCATCTGGTAGAGCGTCTGCTTTGCAAGCAGAATGTGGCAGGTTCGAGTCCTGTCTGGTCCACCAATTTTTAAAAATGCGGGTATGATGTAGTGGTAGCCTTCGACCTTGCCAAGGTTGATGTGTGGGTTCGATTCCCACTACCCGCTCCAAATTTGTTATACATAAATTCAGACATTTATGAGCGATACCTACACCCTCTACAACCCGACAGTCATGGACCACTTCATGAACCCCCGCAACATGGGCGACATCAAGGACGCAGACGGCGTAGGCGAGGTCGGCGCAGCCGCATGCGGCGACATCATGAAGATCTCCCTCAAGATCAAGGACGGCAAGATCGAGGATGCCCGCTTCAAGACCTTCGGATGTGGATCGGCCATCGCCAGCTCCAGCATGGCCACCGAACTCATCAAGGGCCGCACCATCGCCGAAGCCATGAACTTCTCGAATCAGGAGGTCGTGGATGCTTTGGGCGGGTTACCTCCCGTGAAAATCCACTGTTCTGTTCTTGCCGAAGAGGCTCTGAAGGCCGCGTTGGAGGATTATGTGAAACGAAACCCAATATGCATGTAAATCATAAACATAAAGCGGTGTGGTGGTTGCCACCTCGTACAGCTAGTAGATCGATGTCTTACATTTTGGAATACTACGATTTTTATAATGTCGTGAATCAATGTCATATCAGAGAGGGAACAACACATGCAATAGGAATACCGGATAGATGTGACGATTATTTGGTGATATGTAATGTACGTAATCCATATTCACATGTTTTATCTGTTTGGCATTGGAGAAATTTTGACACAGATGAAAACAATAATCCTATCATACGTCAGACTTTTTCAGAATGGGTTGCAGGTACATTAGGGATGGCTGAGTTTTCTCCGGTTCTAACATATAAAAAACAACCAGATATATATGTTAGGATTGAAAACTACATGGAAGATCTTGCCAAAATTCCTTTTGTTGATCTAAAAGATCCAAACGTTCAGTCTATAATTCAAAGTCAACTTGTTCAAAACAGTTACACAGAAAGTGGAGGTGATGGGCCGGAGTTTATTCTGAGAAGAAACAAAAACAATCCTACGTTAAGTGATTGGCAGAGTTATTATACTCAAAAAGAGATTGACATTGTTGCTCATTTCTATTATGATGCATTCATAGAATTCGGATACGATCCTAAATCGATCTGATACTTATAGTTGTTCTTTCAAATACGGGCGTGTACTGGTCTCGATTCAAAGATTAGTTCATGTTAGGCACGCAGAGGATGAACGGTCGGCCTCTTTAATCATCTGTTCAAAAAATAACTGCTAAGAAAAGCAAAGTAATCAGCTACGACTTCACCTCTAAGAGAGAAGACGTTGCACTACTTGCAGCTTAAGTTGCTGCACATCCAATACAATGATGTCTGATAATTGTGTTGGGTGTACTCTATCAGGCTTGACAACATATAGTTTGGATATGTTGTTGAAACTTACAAACATAAACAATCATAAGTTTGGGATTTTATATTATGGTTGTTGTGCGGTCAAAAAATTCATAAGCGTGTAGTCTGATGTTGAATATATTTTTGAAGACGCGGGTTCGAATCCCGCCACGTCCAAAGTGCAGATGAATGCCACCTTCACGTTGGTTGCACTTGAGTAACGCTAAGAGCATTCAAACAGGACATGGTTTCTTGTAAAAATAAAACCATGTCCTGTTTTCATCACGTCCACCAATTTTTTCCGACAGTTTAGTTACACACATCAATAGTTATTATATAGAAAGGTTATACATTAAAATGGTTACAACATCTAAATCAGAAGCAGAAAAAAAAGTTTATGAACTTACTGAAAAGTTAATCTTCACTAAGAAAGATTTTAAGGACATCTCCGCTGGATATAAAGAGAAGATAAAAGATTTGGAGAATGAGATCAAAGCCATTGTAGAAGAAGCTGAAGCAATCTCTCCAACCGTAAAAACTCCAGTTGAAGAATAGATTTAACAGACGATGACTCAATATAATTACCCGTAGTATGGATACATGGGTGCACTCGACATAAAAAGTAGAAACTTGAATGTTTCGAAACTTGAGTAAGGCGGTCTACGCCGTGAGGTAGACTTGGGGTTAACTTCCCCTCAGAATAGAAGTGAGGAGTAGTCTGTAAGTTAAACCACAAATGAAAGTTTGTGGTTTTTCTTTGCGCTGATATAGTTAACTGTAACGTCGTTATGAACAAGAAGAAAATTAAACTCGTATTTAACATCATGGTGAAGAATGAAGCTAAAGTCATTATTCCCATGCTTGAAACTGTGTATAAATATATTGACTATTGGGTCATCCAAGATAACGGGTCTACAGATGGAACTCAACAGTTGATTACTAGTTTTTTCAAAGAGAAGAACATTCCAGGATTTCTGTATTACACCCCGTGGGTCAGCCACGGTCATAATAGAAATGATGCAACTCAAACGTGTTTGAAATCGGATCATGGATGTGATTATATTCTCCGAGTTGATGCGGACGAAATACTAGAGGTAGATGACGATTTTGATTGGGACCAACTGTTTAATTGTGATGAATGGTATGTTCATTCAAAAACAAGTTCTGGTGACACATCTGTGTATAGACCTTGGATTTTGAATGCTAAAATTGATTGGGAGTTTATTCCAAGTAGAGCACATGAATTGGTTCGACGTAAATCTAGGGAGAAGTGGAAAATTGGATATCTGTCAAAAAATCTAAGAATCATCATGGTAGAAGGAAGTCATAGTTCTACTAATCCTTTGAAGTTCTATATGGACGCAAAAGAACTTGAACATCAATTGATTCTAACTCCTATCAAAGATAGAAACGATCCTGACTTTTCCTATGATGCTTATTATGTTTGGTATCTTGCAAAGTCTTATTATGACTTTCTCGAAAACTACAGATCATCGGACCACAGATTTGCCAATATGAAAATGATGTTTGGCAACGATCACATAAAAGAAATAGCACACAGAAGCATTTTCTACTACAGAAAATATCTAGAACTATCAATGGGAATAAAAGATGACACCAACTTATCAATAATGTATGAATCTATTCCCACAACTTTGGGATACACAAACGAAATGGCGTATGTTGCGTTTTATTACATGGGCGAACTTATACTTAGATGTTACGATGATAAGAAAGACGGAATTCAATATTTGATAAATAGTTATCGGATTGATCACACTAGAAACGAAGGACTTTTGTGTTTATGTAGATATTACTTTGAAAAACAGGATCACAAAATGACGTATTTATATTCATTGTTGTGTGTACAAAACAATTATGCTGATGTTGAAAAACAACGAGAGTTTTTCTTAAATAAATATGCATATCCCGACACAAACTATGAACCTTTGTATTATCATTACACATCAGCTATGTATTTGAAAAAATACGATGAATCAAAAAAATCTTGTAGTCGGTTGTTAGATAGTGTACATTTGATTCCTACGAACATGCTCGATCAGATAAACAACGACTATAACAAGTTGTGTGAGCTAACAGTTAAATGAAAAAAACCAAAAAACAAAAAGAACGTCTGGTCGATATCAACGCCAAGATTATCGAGTCAACGGGCGATACCAAAAAAGTAAAGAAGAAAGCCAAGACGATCAAAGAGTCGGATGAATCAAATCGGTATTACAAAAGTATACCTAAGATTATTGGTACAAACGGAACTATTTTTGAGGTATTTATTAATGTTGACAAAGACAACGTTGTAAACGAAATTACTCCAAAAGGCACACGTGTGTTGGTCGCAAAATATCCAGACTTTTACAAACTATACTTGTACAAAACTCACAGAGTTGGAGATCCATGTTTTCCAAATGGAGGAGTTACAGTATACAATACATCGTATGAAATGATGCAGTGTTATCACTATGAAAGCACTGCTATTCATCCAGAAGGAGGATCTTATAGATTTACAGAAATATGAAAACCACTGAAATATCGTATTATACAAAATGTGAATGTAGTTGTCATACGCTTGAGATCGAAAGATACAAGTACGACAATGTTGATACAGGATTTAATTTAACCATATGGGTGCGGGAGGGTCATAAGAAAATTATGAATTGGAAAGAGAGATTTAGGTGGATAAAACATATACTTATACATGGTCATCTTTGGGCAGACACCGTAATCATTACAGATGAAAAAGCCAAAGACCTTTGCAAATTTGTACAAGAACAATTGAATTCAGACTAATTATAGATATATGAAAATTGTAGTAAATCGATCAAAAGGTACTAAAGAATATAGTAAGTGTGGATACAAACTTTCAAAAGAAGCATGTGATATGCTTGGCGTAACAGAACCATATAGTTTCTACAACCAAGAAGAACGTACAAACCAAAAGTTAATTGGAGTCATTGAACTTCTTCAGGAACGAGCCAACGGTGATACAGCAGATTTGCGTGTTGTTGAAGTTCCAGATACTCTGGAATCCGTAGATGAGAGTGGGCACAGAGTTAGACATTGGCATTTGTCTGAAACGTTTGGATTTGAAGTCATAAGAGAAAATCATAGATTTTGGTGAATAAATCATTGACATCATCTGTCGATGTGTTATACTTAACAAAGTAGATCGAAGTGTAAACAACAATAAACAAAGAGTACAATTATGTCTGATACTAAAGATAAAAAGTATGTAGTTGTTCGTAACGGGCTTCGTGTTTCTGATCAGGAGTATGATACTCCGGTTGAAGCAAACACTGAAGTGCAACATTGGAAGTCGATTATTAAACGTTGGCCGGATGGTTCGACTATTGAAGTCGTTGAGAAGGATGAAAAAAAACATCGTATTTGGTAAACTATTATGGGACTAAGACAACAAATTAAGAATGCCGGATCCGAAGCAGAAATCGATAAGTTGGTTTCAACTAGTGAGACCTATTTATATGCTTCAGATAGAACAAAGAATTCTTGGAAATCTACCATTAAGAATCGAATCATTGAACTGAGCACTCAGGGTTCTGAACAAACCGCTCCTTCTAAAACATCCCCCGTGAAGAAGCCTTCAAAGAAGAAAAATTAACCTGTTTGATACATTTTGATCTACTGTAAACGTTATCTTCGGATGGCGTTTTTTATTTGTTTATCGGCAACGTTGAAGATATTTATTGTCAACTGTTATTGATATGATAAAAAAAGCAAAGTACAAACCATTTGTATTGCCTTCTAATTTTACTGAGTTAGAATCATACGTTGAGTCTAATAAAATGGACTTGACGGAAAAAGTCATCTCTTCAATTGAGTTCGCCGTTGAAAAAAACCTGCCTATGGTGGAGGTTTTCACTTTTAAAAATTCTGATTTCGTCATCACGGTTTCACAAACTGAGTTTCGCGAGAATGTCAGTCATATATACAACTTTTACATAAAAGAGGAGAAGTATGAACTGTGCAGCCGAGTGAAAAAACTAGAATTGTTATTGGATACCAAAACTAAAATCTAATGAAAAAACACAAGAAACTTCCAGATACTAGTCCTATTGTTCCACAAAAAAACAAAATTAAAACGGAGATGGACATAAGTCACATAGAGTTGACTGAAAAACAAAAAGAACTTCTTAATATAGCGTTAGATAAAAACACAAAACTTGTATTTGTAAGTGGTCCAGCCGGAACATCAAAGACGTATTTGGCTGTTTTGACAGCACTAAAATTGATGAATCAGAAACGTGTTAGTGATATTCTTTATCTACGAAGTGCTGTGGAAAGTTCTGATAGTAAAATCGGTTTCTTGCCAGGCGAAGCTGAAGACAAAATGGCGCCATATATTCAACCTCTTATTGAGAAGTTGTCTGAGTTTTTGAACAAGGGAACAGTTGATTGGTTGCAAAAAGAAAAACACGTAGACAGTATTCCTATTGGATTCCTCCGTGGATTGAACTGGAACGCTCGTTGCATCATTGCTGATGAAGCACAGAACATGACTCATAAAGAGTTGGTCACTTTGGTTACCCGCGTCGGAGAATTCAGCAAAGTGTTTATTCTTGGTGATCCAGATCAAAGTGACATTGGATCAAAGAGTGGATTTATCAAACTAACTAAACAATTTCGTGATGATGAGAGTAAAGAAAATGGAATTCACGTGTTTGAATTTGATGAGAATGATATTGTAAGAAGTGCATTGGTAAAATTTATTGTGACTAGATTAAAACAAATATCAAGTAGTTGATATTTATAGGTTAATATGACTACAATTAAAGATTTTCTTCCACATAGTGGCCCCGTTGGTCAATGGACTTATGTGTATGGTACAGGATTCATAGATAACGACACCCTCGCATATGTTGGTGGTGTCAAGTGTAATTCCGTCCAATATTATGATTCTACTCAAATAGCATTTGCTATTCCAGATGGAGTGTCTGGGGAAAACACGATACGTGTGGTCACGTCTGAAGGAGAATGTACTAGTTCTGATGTGTTTACTGTAGCTACACCTACAATTCCACCTACCATTACATCTATTGAAATTCACCCTATCCTTGAGTATAACTGGATGTACGTTAACGGTGATGGATTTGTTTATGGTGACACCGTAATTTCTTACAACGGACGTTTAGATACAATTCCTGCGGCGGTATACTCTCCATTTTCTTGTGGGTTTAACAAACATGATGGAGATACAGTCACATCAGTAAAACTTACAACTTTAAACGGCTCAGTAGAATTCACTGTTTAAACATAATTGACATTGTTAGATTTCGGTGTAGTATTGATGTCTATGACAAAGACATATACCGAAAAACAACTTGCTGCTAATTATGATAAATTCATGGAACTTTTGCCGAAATATTTTTCTGGCGAAAGGTTAAAGAAACTCAAACATCTTTATAGTGAAGATGAGTATGGTTATAGATTGACACTAGCTCCTGCTAGTGCTAAAGAACATTATCATAACGCTTATCCTGGAGGATACCTTGATCATATCATCAATGTATTGACAACTTCGTTTGGCGTTAAAAAACTGTACGAAATTCGCGGCGGAACAGTTGATTTTACCGATGAGGAACTAGCGTTTGCTACAATTCATCACGATCTTGGAAAGTTGGGTGATAAGGAACAGGGAGACTATTATCTTCCACAAGACAGTGAGTGGCACAGAAAGAACAAGTCGGAGATTTATAAGTTCAACGAACATCTTCAATATATGGACGTAACAGATCGTGCTCTGTTTATATTGCAACAATATGGAATTGTGTGTAATTGGAAAGAAACGTTAGCAATTAAACTTTCTGATGGATTGTATCATGAGGCTAATACTTCATATTTAAAATCATACAACCCGAATCATGAGTTGAAAACCAACCTTCCGAGAATCGTTCACGTTGCTGATTATCTTAGTTGTCGATGTGAATATGATATGTGGAGACAAGAAAACGACTAAGTTATGGACGAATCAATATTTGTACAAATAGCATCATACAGAGATCCAGAATTGGTTCCTACCATTTTGGATATGTATGAAAACGCCCACAACCCCGAAGCGTTGCATGTTTGTATATGTTGGCAACATGATGACTCTGAAAATTTGGATGTATTAAGGTCGTATTCAAATATCGAAATCATCGACATTCCATATTACGAAAGTAAAGGAGCGTGTTGGGCAAGAAATCAAATTCAACGCAGGTATAATGGCCAACGTTATACGATGCAGTTGGATTCACATCATCGCTTTGTTCAGGGGTGGGATACAGAACTAAAGATGATGTATAATCAGTGTAAAAATATGGGTAGTGAAAAACCCTTAATCACTGCCTATATTCCGGCTTTCGATCCATTTGCAGATAAAAGTACATATGAACTGATTCCGTGGAAAATGGACTTTCATAAGTTTCTTGCAGACGGTCCCATTTTCTTTGTGCCGTCTCCAATAAACGATTATGAGTTTTGTACAGCACCCGTTTCGTCAAGATTTTACTCTGCTCATTTTGCGTTTGCTGATGGTAAATTCTGTGAAGAGGTTCCGCACGATCCTGAGTTTTACTTCTACGGTGAAGAGATTAGTATTGCTGTAAGAGCATTCACCCACGGATACGATTTGTATCATCCACATAAGGTTGTGTGTTGGCATGAATATACTAGATCTGCTAGGTTTAAGCATTGGGACGATCATGATCTCACTAAACAAGACATCAAAGGAATCAAACAATCTTGGTGGGAACGTGATATCAAATCACAAAAGAGAAATCGAGTTTTGTTTGGAATGGAACAAGACGACGAAATTGTCATATCTGACAAATATAACTTTGGAAAGATTCGTACTTTAAGTGAATATGAGAGATATGCTGGTGTTAAATTCTCCACCAAAGAAGTATGTATTTACACTTTGTCGGGTAAGTTAGCTCCAACTCCATACAATGAAAACTATGTTGACGGACATGATCCTATCACTTTAAGCATCATTTCCGTTTCTCCAATTATAGATTTGAATCCGTCTATATTGAATAACAAAGGTGTCAATAAATTGACGGTTTCTATATATGATGATAGAAATAGGCTGATTCAGGTAAATACATTTGGTGCTGAAATTATAGGATTGTGGCAGAATTCCACTAACAAAGTTTCATTTAATGTTCATTTACAACTACTTGTAGATAACAAAAATCTACATTGTGAAGTCAAATCGTATGACATAATGGGGAGAGAACTTGATTCTTATAAAAACAAGTTGAGTGTTGACGGTTGACATACTACCCCATCATTTAGTGAGGTTTTTTGTTTTTGGTGATATTTATATCTTATGAACAAGAACTTTCTTAATTTCAATAACCTATTGGGATTTTCAGCACTATTCATTGCTGGGAGTGCTGCATTCTTCTCCATATGGGGTATTGGGCTATTATTCTCCGGAGCATCAATTGCTGCAATGGTGATGGCATCTTCACTTGAGTTGGGCAAACTTGTTGCCACCTCATTTCTATATAAATTTTGGAAGAAATCTCAGTTTCTACTAAAATCATACCTTTGTATTGCTATCATCGTTTTGATGGGTATTACATCTCTAGGTGTTTTTGGATATTTGACAAGTGCGTATCAACAGTCTTCAATACAATATACAATGGTGCAAGAACAAGTTACGTCATTGGAGAACCAGAAAAAATTGTCTCTTGTAAAGATCGATGACGTTAAAAAACGCATTGAGTCTTTGACTTCTCTAAGAAAGAGTCAAGAAGATCGTTTGAGTCAGGTTAATACAAACTCATTGCTAGCAAGAAATCCAATTCAATTCCGTCAAGTTCAAGAACAGACGATGGAACTCATCGATCAAACAGATAAAAATATCAAATCAGAAAATGATAAATCTCAATCGTATTCGACCGATATAGATAATGTAGACAAAAAAATAACAGAACTTAAACTCACTTCTTCTTCAGCAAAAGATATTCAGACCTTCAAATTTGTTGCTGAGTCTGCGGGTGTTAGCATTAACACTGTTGCAAAATGGTTCATATTGATGTTGATCTGTGTATTTGATCCACTTGCTGTGGCATTGGTTCTAGCTTATAACGTTGCGATCAATAGAGAATACGCAATTTATACTGCTCCATCAGAACTCATTCCACAACCAACGTCAAAACCGACTGTTCAACCAAAATCAGAGGAGGTTACAGAAAAAGAAATTGTAACTGAGTCTTCCAACAATATTTCGGACTCGGTTACACTAGAATCAACACCTACATTGTCTAACGAAGAATCCAATCCTGGTAAAAAATCAGAACAGGACGACTTTTTCAAACGTTATTTTGCACATAGGTGAAAATATTTGATAGTTTTACTGTAGTTACACTATTTAACTTTGCTCATGGCGTTATCAAGTCAGAGTATTGTAAATAATTAATCTGATATTTCTCCTATGAATCAACAAGAAATTTGTGAACTCGTTGAAATTTTGAACGACGCTATTGAATCTAAAGATTGGGCAACAGTTGACGATGCTTTGATGTATATCAAAGATTATTGCCATTACTACGGCGAAGATGAAGACACAAACTAAAATATGTTAACAGCTTTACTAGTTATATCGATTATAGTGTCAGTGACAGCTTCTGTGACACTGGGTTATCTTGTTTATATAGGACAGAAAAAAATTGACATATATGAGCAGTGGGTGTTAGAGTTTAGGAACGATGTTAACAATGTCTATACGCAACTCCAACAACTGGATGATAAACAGATTTTTCAAAAAGATGATGAGGTCGGCGTGATATTTTTGGACATTGTTACATTAATCGAAAAATTAAATACAAGGATTGAATCTGATGTCAAAAACCAAAAAGAAAATAACCAACGTTTTTAAGAAACAGAAAAGTCGTGAGGAAATACCAGTTAAGAAGAAAAAGTCTGTAAACAAAAAGACTCCAAAAATAGAGATTGCTTCTATTAAAGCGACGATTGAAGAAAGTGTTGTAGACACGGAGACTGAGATTGATGTTACATCGGATTCGTCTAAAAAGAAAACGTCTTCTAAAGACAAAATGTATTTCACTTCTAATACAGAAGATGCAATCATTACTTACAACACGACGGATGATAGGGAAACTAGAGATGATATCTACAATACTCAGATTAAGTATCCATTTGAAAAATTGGTAGAAAACGTATTTAACACTTTCAAATTCTGTTATTTTGAGACGGGTCCACTTGAAGTTCAAAAAGAAACTGTAGCTCATTTGGTAGCGAACATGCACAAGTTTGATAAATGCAAAGGTAAAGCATTTGGATACTTTAGTATTATCGCCAAGAACTATCTTATTTTTCAAAACAACACCAACTACAAACGTTTCAATCAACACGTAGAAATTAGTGAAGACAATGGTGAGAATACATGTAAACTTCAACAAGAAGATACACATTACAAAGAAAAAGAAAACCGTGAGTTTATTGGTTTGATGGTTGATTATTGGGATAAAAACATCAACAAGATCTTCACCAAACAGAGAGATATCAACATTGCTAATGCGGTAATTGAACTGTTTAGACATAGTGATAGAATTGACGCTTTCAATAAAAAAGCATTGTATTTGTACATCCGTGAGATTTCATCTTGTAAGACCCAACAAATAACAAAGGTCATCAATAGGATGAAAAACTATCAAACCACGATAGCTAAATCTTATTCCGACGTAGGGGCATTGTAACTAGACTATAAAATAAAATAAGGAAAACCACTCCGTTTGGAGTGGTTTTTCTATTTATACCCGGATATACTGTATGGATAACGACATTGAGATATATAAAAATAAGAAGTTTTCAGATTTATGTAAGGACATTGTAAGTAACTCGGAAAGCAATCGTGATCAGATCGACATTCTTATTAGTGACCTGAGATCGATGGTTAAAACCGCAAATGATGCGTTATTGATTGTTCCGTTGATCAGAGACTATTTTGATGTGCGGGTTAAAAACGATGAACAGTTAGTTAAACTTGCAGCTGTAATACAGCGTATCATGTCGAGAGGAAATGATGGACCGGACGGTTCGGGTGGATCATTTATGTTGACAGAAGAAGAAAAACGTCAGTTGATGAAAGAAATCGATGATATTGACGCGACTCTAAAAAAACCAATCAAAGTACCTTCTACTAAAAATGACAAGTAACACTCCTCTTCCAATGGATATGTCAAAAGATACAAATCTTTTGGCGACCAAACGAGACATCAAATTCCTTTCAATGGATAGGTCCGACACAATTCAAGTCGAACCTGCTGTTGTTTTGGATGTCATATTGGATGAGACACATCCTGAGTTGTCAAATAATGGACACTACGTTGACTCTACACAGTGGCCTGAAAATTATGTTGGGGAACCTACAGATTTTTCTGATGTAGATTACACTTGGATAGGACGAGTCAAACTTCGACTTCTTAGATCTCACGCCGGCGTACCAAAAGAAGGTCTTCCATGGGCACTTCCATTGGAGAACAATATATCAGAATATCCTCTTGTTAATGAAATTGTGGGCGTAGTAGAACATCATGGAAATCTTTACTATACCCGTAAAATCAACTACAAAAACTTCATAAACAACAATGCCGATATTGCGTTTGAGTTGACATACGGCGGTGGAATGGGAAACCGTGAAGAATTGACCGATCAAAACGATCCTCAATTTGTTGACTACAAAGGGCCAGTTAGTAAACTACGAGCTCAAGGTGGATATGGATTTGAAGGTGCGTTGGGTAGATATTTTTTGAACAATCCAAACATTCGTTCATTGAAACGATTTGAAGGAGATACGGTTTTTGAAAGTAGGTTTGGATCATCAATTAGGTTTGGTGCGTATGATGATGATCGTTCAAACGATAAAGGATATAGTCTTAATCCATTTGATAAATTTTTGGGGTATGATGATTACGATATAGGCGGCGGTAAAAAGAATACATTTTTCAAAAACGAACCAGAGGTTGGTGGTGGAAACCCGATGCTTCTTATTCGCAACAGACAGCGACCTTTAAAAAAAGATCGAGACATTCAATTGCATGATCTTCTTCCTATCATTGAAAAGATCGAGTTGGATGATCACGGACATCCTGAGAGAAATGTCGGTGGGTTCATATTGGAAGACATAAATAATGATGGTACATCAATCCACATAACAAGTGGTTGTACAATATCTAAGTTTGCCACGACCTGTTACAAAAAGATATTTTCAAATGACAACCGTGAAGAAGTTGATGCGTTTTGTCCTGATGGTGCCACAAACTTTACTTATCCTGTACTAAATAAAGATCAGTTGATCCTAAATACAGATCGTATAATTTTAAGTAGTCGATTCGGAGAGACCTTCCATTTCTCTAAAAAACGATATGGTATTATTACGGACGACGAATTCACTCTTGACGCTCATGATCAGGTGGTTGTAACTACTCATAAAAAAGCAGTCATCAACGCTCCTGTGATATATCTTGGTCAGTACGATGAAACAAACGAACCAGCATTGTTAGGTCAAACAACTGTCGATTGGTTGTACGATCTATGTGAATGGCTTAGAATTCATACACACTGGTACGATCATAGTCATCCAGATGCTGGAGGAGCGTCTCCTAATTCAACACAAGAACGTGTTCAATTAAATCCTTTGCTTGATCTTGAACAACGACTCTATAATTTGATGAGTCGTAGAGTGTTTTTGACGGGCGGAGGATATGCTCCAGGTCAAGACGGACAAAATATAACAGATGGATCACAACCTGTTAGTGTTAATACATACAATGGAGACGGAGTTCCAGGCGGATTTCGTGGTAAAATCAGACGCGAACGTCCTGAATAATAGTGTCACTTTACAAGCAAAACTCTGATATTTAATTATACTATGACAAAAAATTCACTCAAACAACTAATCAAGGAGATGGTGCAACAAGAAGTTAGAGAAGTTCTACCATCTCTTTTGCCTCAAATCATGGCTGAGGTTTTCTCTTCAAAGGTCGGATCCACATCTGAACCTGTCAAAAAGACTATTCAACGTACAACTCAATCGGTTGTCGTTCCTCAACCAAAAAAGGAATACAAGATATTCACAAAAAATGAGGCATTGAATAAGGTTCTTAATGAGACGGTTGGCGGTGTACCACAAGAAGGATCGTTGGTTTCATCTAATATGGGACAAATGGGTAATTCCGTATTGGACCACATTGAAAATATTCCAGCTCCTATTGCATCTGCTCTTACAAAGAACTATTCTTCTTTGATGAAGGCTATGGATAAGAAAAAGTCAGGTGGATCATCGAGTTCCAGTGTATCAATGATGTAATATGGCTACCCTATATCCAATCGGGTTAACTTTGCCTATTAAAAATGGAGAGGGTGGTTTTTTTGCTCAAACCATATATACGTTGGAACAGACAAAGACTAACATTGTCAATTTGTTGAATACAAGAAAGGGCGAACGTCGTATGCAGCCCACGTTTGGTCATTCTCTTAACAAATTTGTATTTGATCAAAACGACGCTACTCTTCCTCAAAGAATCAAACAATCGTTGACTCAGGATATAAACTATTGGGTTCCAATTGCCAACATTGATAATATCGACATTAAAGTCCTAAAAAAGGAAGATGTAGATATTTATAGACTATACATCAATCTTACAATTTCCGTTAATAACGATACTACTTCGATTGAGATGTTTTTGGAAAATAACTAACTATGGCATCAACTATACAGAAAACGTTCAAACCCTTGACTAACAAGGATGTTTCGTATTTGAACCGAGATTTTTCTCAGTTTAAGAAAAATCTAATTGATTATACCAAGTCATATTTTCCAAAGAACTATCAGGACTTTTCTGACTCGTCTCCTGGAACAATCTTCATTGAAATGGCATCATATGTCGGTGATGTTCTGTCATTTTACTTGGATCAACAGTTCAAGGAAAGTATGTTTCCGTATACAGAGGAAAAAAAGAACGTCATTGCTCTTTCAAAGTTTTTGGGATACAAACCAAAAGTTTCTAGACCATCACTTACAAATTTCGATGTTTATCAAGTAGTTCCATCGGTAAAAGATTCCACGGGATCATATGTTCCTGACAACAAATATTGTCTTCGTATCAAAGAAGGTATGCAGTTGGTTAATAGTGCAGGGGTATATTTCGTAACCACGGATTTGATTGATTTTTCTTTGGATAGTTCTGCTTCTTCAAGAGAAGTATCTGTGAGTTCAAGAGATGACTATGGAATTCCTCAATTTTTCCTTTTGAAGAAAACAGTAAACGGTATATCGGGTAAAATAGTTCAAAAGATTTTCACTGTCAATGATAATCAAGCCTTTTACAAGATGTATTTGGATGAGAACAATGTTTTGGATATATTGGACATCAGAGATCGAGACAACGTAAAATGGCATGAAGTTGATTATCTCGCTCAAGATGTTGTCATTACGTCATACGAAAACTCTTCGCTGAATGATGATCGTTATATTCAGTATCAATCTTCGGTGCCAAACATTTTGAAGTTGCTTAGAACACAACGAAAGTTTACGTCCAACATGAACTCAGATGATCTAACATATCTTGAGTTCGGTCCTGGCAATGAAGGCGTCAACGATGAAATTATAGTACCATCTGCTGAAATACTAGGTGTTAGTCTGAGCAACCTTAGAACCCTTAATGTATCTCTCGATCCCACCAACATCATCAATTCGGATGCGTTTGGTATATATCCAAAAAAAGGAACTCAGTTCACCGTTCGTTATCTTGTCGGTGGAGGAGTCGAATCAAATAGTCAGACCGGTGACATCAAGAGTATCGTAGCCGTTGAGTTTGAGAACGACCTCAGTCTTCTTACAACTCCTGAACAAAACCTCTTCCAGGTGGTAAAGAACTCGCTTGCGGTGGAAAATAACGTACCAGCGGTGGGTGGAGATGGGCCTGAGTCAATCGATGAAATCAAACAGAATGCCACAGCATTCTTCGCTGCACAAAATCGTGTTGTAACAGCGGACGATTATATCTCCCGTGTTTACGCAATGCCCGCTAAGTTTGGATCTATTGCTAAGGCTACGGTAACTTCAGATAACAATCTCAACGCAAATTCTATTGTAAACGGATCACTGACACAAGAAAGCGAAGTGTTGTCAAATCGCAATATTAGTGGAAATTTGAAAAATCCATTTTCAATCAATGTGTTTTTGTTGTCATACGACGAAAACAAAAATTTGGTAAAACCTAATCCTGCTCTATTCCACAATATCAGACAATATTTGAACCAGTATCGTATGATGACGGATGGCATCAATTTGATCGACGGATATGTGGTAAACATTGGAGTTGAATTTAAAATTGTCACATACAACAATTTCAACAAAAAAGAAGTGTTAGTAAATTGCGTAAATGCAGTTAAATCATTTTTCAATATTGACATTTGGGGATTCTCTCAGCCAATCAATTTGAGCCAATTGGAGTTAGAAATTGCTAAGGTGGAGGGAGTTCAATCAGTTGCGTCACTCAAATTAACGAATTTGACAAGCAAAGATGGAACGTATTCTCCAATTGAATACAACATTGATGCTGCCACGGTGAACAAGATTGTTTATCCTTCACTAGATCCATGTGTATTTGAAATGAAAAATCCAGAAACGGACATCAAAGCAACAGCAGTATAATATGCACCATTTCCTATTTCCATCTAAAGACACGTATATTACCAATCTAAATACCTTGGAGAACAAGAACTTTGGTATTGATGAAATATTGGCGGTCGCTTCACAGACGAACACCGTTCAGTCGATAACTCATTATCAGTCTGGCAGTGTTAGTTCATCTAACGCATTCATAGAGAACGTTGTAAACTTTCAGGGTCAGTGTGATGCTTACTTTTCAGGAAGTACAATAAACGTCATTGTATCTGATCCTACATCAGATGTTACCGTTGTCAGCGGAAGCGTGGTTGGAGCTATTAATCCTACCCAAATAAGCGGTTCAAATTTTGTCACATCTGATTTTACGGGTAATTTTACAGGAAGTTTAAACGGATATGTTTACTCTGCTACGATTAACGGTGCGTCTTATACAAATCAACTCGTAGTGGCGAATCCTAATTCAAGCGGAAGTGTTGTACATCTTTCGGGAAGTATTTCTGGATCCCGAGTTTCAGGGCAAATATCAGGAAGTATGACGGGTTTATCATACAATTTTTCTGGAAGTTTGAATGGCGTATCGGGAACTTTTTTGGGATCTATGTCTGGAAGTTACCAGTATTACGACCCACATTTCACATTGAGTTCGTCACAGGTGTTGACTAGATCAATGATTAAGTTTGATACAACTTCAATTTCAAGTTCAATCAGCAAAGGTGAAATCACAGATCCAACATTTACGCTTTCATTGAAAGTTTTACGTCAATCAGAATTGCCGTTTGATTATACGATCTACGCTTATCCTATCAGTCAAAGTTGGGCGATGGGCAACGGAAGATATGCCGATGATGGAACAGACTTGGGTGTGAGTTGGAACTATCGTGATGAAAATGGAGGCGATGTGTGGTATCCTTACGATCCGACCACTCAACTGTCTGATTATTTGACCAACGCGTCAAACAAATCTACAGCTTTCCGTAATGGTGGAGGAACATGGCATTATAATGTTCCATCTTCGTTTATCAATCCCACCTCAAGTATTCAAACTCCGTTTTATACTAGAGAAATTTCAATTCCTACATTTGATCAACAGTATTCTTCAAGTCTAAATTCTAATTTGACTTCGAGCTTTAACAGTATTTTGTCTTCGAGTTTGGCGTCCGTCTTGGTCGATTCGAATATATCCCGACAAAATGCGGATGTTGCTAATAATCTATTGAGATCGATTGCAGTACCTACATACCAAAATACATCGGGTAGTATTGCTAATTATTTGTCAACAATCAATACTACATCATCACTTGCATGTAGCTCTTGTTCGTTGTACCAAAGTGAGTACAGCTCAAGTACGTTGTTTGTTAACAACTTGAGTTCTAGTATTCAGTCGATCATAAATGATTCATCATCTGCGGATTATTATGCTGATAATGCCTACGCATATGATGTATATCTTTCGAGTAGTATACATGGATTGAATCCTATTACGTTTAATAGCGTATATTCAATATTGAATGATCGGTCATCGACTGCCACATCTGCTAGTTTGTATACTATCAATGTAAATACGGTATATACCGATTTCTCATCAAGTTTGTCTGAGTCTATTGGTACTACCGATCCATATTTGATCTATGTAAGCGCGAGTATGTCACCATCGTTGTTGACAAGTTCTTTGTCATTGATGGATGCTCAGTTTACATCTAGTGCTACTAACGAGTTCTCTTCGAGTTTGGTGTATTATATCAATCAAAAAATCGAAGTAGTAAAGGCGGAGACATCATCGAGTGTATCGGGAAGTTTAACAGAGTCGTTTAATTCTCCATTTTACGATACATTGTTTACAGGAAGTTCATTAATAATGTCACAGAGTTTTTCATATGAATCATCCGACATTAGAATGGACGTTACTCCAATTGTAAAATCGTGGATCAACGGATGTATTCCCAATGAGGGTATTATTCTATTGACTTCACAAGAGTTGATCGCACACTCCAACGGTGTATTGGGGTTCTATAGTAAAGAGACAAATACGATTTATACTCCGTGCTTGGATATAACGTGGGACGATTCAGAATTTGTCACAGATTCTTTGGAACCGATTGATGGTAATATTCCGTTCATTGTTACTTTAAAAAATATAAAGAAGGAATATAAACATAACAGTGTTATTAGAGTGAACGTTTTTGCTAGAGAAAAATTTCCGTTAAAGAACTTTACTAAAGCAACACAACAAACATCACAATTGACTCCAAAATATCTTCCTATTGAAACTTACTATTCGATAAAAGACACCGAAACCGAAGAAGTTGTAATTGACTTTGATGAAGGAACAAAATTGAGTTGTGATTCAAATGGTAACTACTTCATGTTGGATATGACGGGTCTTCCACAAGAAAGATATTTCAAGATTCTCATTAAAACCGAGATAGATGGATCGGTCGAGGTGATTGACAACAATACTTATTTCAAAGTAGTTCGATAATGAATGACACCCAAAGCAATTTTATACGTACCGGCGAATATACGAATGAGTTTGATGAATTTGGCAACTTGATAATAGTTGAAGGTTCAAACAAATATCTTTCGGTTATTCTAAATCCAGAAGTGTATGAACAACAGTCGTTGTCATCGGTATACAACATTGAGATAGAAGAGTTTAAAGAAGTATTGGCGGTGCCAAACCAAAAAGTAGCATCGATTGAATCTGAAAAGACAAATCTTCAAAAACAAATTTTAGATCTAACGACCCGTTTACAGTCTGTAAATCCGTCTGAAAAAGATACTCTCATCAATGCTAGTAGAAATATTATCGTATCTCTAAGAATAAAAGCAGGAGAAGGATCTATTTCTTCTGATTTTAATACTGCGTTTCCCTATCTTCCTCTATTCTCTGCTGCTGCAAAAGCATCAGATGCATCAGGAATCAATTCTTCGCCCACTCAACAGACAACACCATCGACGCAGACAACATCATCTTCATCTAATGTAAATCAGTCAACATTAGATACGCCCACGTCTTCTACCGCAAAAGTGGGAACATCAGTAACACAAACATTGGTACAGGGAGATATTTGTCCTGTACAACAAGATCTTCAAATTATACCACCAACCGATCTTGTTATTAAAGGCCCGGTTCCAGTTTTTCCTACTCCGGTAACTATTGTCACTCCTCCTCCTGTTCCCGTTCAACTACCAATACATCAAATGGCTGTTGCCGCTGTAGCTCCCCCACAGACCGTTTGTAAAGAACGGTTTTACAAGTACGGAAAGTATAAAGGCGTGTGGGAAAGTCTTGGTCTACAGACTAGTCCAATGATTAATACCTACGGCGTGTATAGTGAAAATATATCTGAGACGTATGATCGTGAAACCTCAGATACCCTCCCATATCAGGTATACATTCCAACAGATGGAAGTTATACTATTAAGTTCTCCGCTGATAATGCGGGATACATCGACATGGATGGTGTTAAACTGATTGATCTGTCTAACATAAATAGTTCTTCTCCATATACAAGTCAAGTAGCTGCATATTTGGGTGATCATGTTACGACCAAAACTCTCACCGCCGGATGGAAGAACGTCAATCTATTCTATAAAAATTGGGGTGGCCCACATTCCGTCGCTGCTTCCATCATTTATAATGGACGAGTTGTATGGAATTCGAGAATGGCTTATAACGCTAAAGACTATCAAGAGTGTAGTGGTAATTTGTCAATGACATCGTATGATGCACAACCTGTTTCACAACCTGTTTCACAACCTGTTTCACAACCTGTTTCATCTAAACAGGGATGTGATAATCCTGTGCCCACCAAGGTTTATAGTTTCGTAGGAAATATTGATCATACGTTGAAAATTACAATAAAAGGTCAGTCGGCTTCGTATAGTAATGAACAATATCACGGGGATATTCAAAAGAACTCCGTGTTCTTTAATGATGGATTGGATCAAATTAACCCTCAATTGACAGTGAAGGTATTACAAGGACGTTCAAGTGTTACTATTTCACAACAACCAAGTGTATCCAACGATTACACCGCAATCGTTGGCATATTTGATTCAAAAAGTGGTGAGGGGAGTTGCTCATTTGAACTATATCAGTTGAAGTGTCCTGTTTCTTCTATTCCAACCACAACGGATGGAGACGGAGGTGGATGTCCTGCTGTATGGCAATTGATGGAAACTAAAGAACTCGGAGTTGTAGAAGCGAGACATATAACGGTAGGAATGCATTTAAGAGACTCAGTGCCTGGCGTTTGGAATAGAGTTAACGTCGCTTATATTGATGTAGCACCTATTTATAGAGTGGACATTGACGGACAAGTGTTTGATGTTGACCATTCCCATAAATGGTATCTCGGAAATGACCAATGGGTCAAAGTTACGGATATCAAGACAGGAGATTTTGTTAAAACTACAGACGGAACAAATGTAAAGGTCAACAGCGTCAATTATCTACGTGATGATCAATATATGCACATGAATGTTGATAACCAAAGATACGTGATGGGTACAAATATTATCGGTCACAATGCAACAGGCAACAAGCAAGGGTTCCTCGCAAAGAAATTTTAACATATGGCAATTCCATTTCCAACGGTAACAAATTACACTAACCGTGTTAATTATGCTTCGTATCTTCCAACGGATATTTCATCGTTGATGAAGAAAACGCCGGTTTCGTCTGAGAAGTTTTTTGGATCACAGGAAGACGACTATATTGAATTATCCATATTTGACAGTCAAGACAATTTGAACAAGTGGGTTCCAATTGTACAACCGCCAACATATAAAGATCGTCAAGTTCAATATCAGGACTCTAAAAATAATACGAACACGGTTACGTATCGTGAATTTGTTCCTAGTTTCACGTTGTATGAAAACAGTAAAATTTTGTTGGATCCAAAAACAGACCTTCAAAATTTAGGACTATCCAGTGGAAGTTATAGATTGGTGTACAATTTCCAATCCAACATTGTTGGATCATATGACAAGCAATGCTTTCTCATTAAACAAGTATCGCCATCTAGAAAAGAAATAAAAGCAACGTTATTGCTTGATAAAGAAAATTTCACAAATGTAGACAAATCAAACCTTCAAAGTGAGTTTGATTGCTTTGTCAGTGGAAAAATTGAGTCTAGAGATATTCTGCCAGATTTTGAGTCATATCTAAAACAAACTTACATCCTTAATTTTGTAAACGTCATACCTGATAACGTGAAACAGTCGTTCAGCAAAGGATATTCTGTTACGGGATCTGATGCTTTGTATGAACTTTTCAATGGTATTTTTAACGGATATCAATTAGTCGCAAGTGCCGAAAATGGTGTATCTAAAAACCAAACGTTCATTGGTATTTCATCCCACATCATGTTGATGTTGTATGAGAACTACAATAATTGTTTTAGCTACGGAGACTATTCTAAAATATTGGAGTCGATTATATCGGAGACCATTAATCTTCGATTGAAGTCTATTCACGACGTTCAAAACACCGACAGCGAAGTTTGCAACACGTATTTGTTCAATGTCTTCAACAGTCAAATTCAGGGATACTTGAATGCGGTGAATTACGATTACTCCGCCAAATATGTTGGTCCGTTGAAAAATTCGATCAATTTTGGCGACAATACATTTTTCAAGATTCTATCAAGTAAGAAATTTTCCGATGGAAATTTGGTTATAAAACTTCAAAATCAGTTACCAAACACATTTGGTATAAATAGCACATTTTGGATAACAAACACATCACTTGCGCCGGTGGTACAGGATGTCGTATTGGAGTCGTTGCCTACATACAATACGTTCAGTATCAAAAACGCAAATTTCAATCTTAAGGTTAATGATAAACGAACATCTTCTACTGTTAATCTAAATGATACAAGTGATATCGATGATTCTTCAAATATCGATTTGGTATTGAAAAAGAGATTTTCAACTATCAATGTTGATTATACTAAATTTGAAAACTTTGTTGTGTACTCATCTGCAAAGACGCGTATTACAATTTACAAGAACAAACTTAATTCGTTGAATTCTAAGATTGCAGCAAAAGATCAAATAGAGTCTGCTCTATACTCTGACGTATATACAGTTAGTAAATCCAACAGTCTTCAGTCTGAAATTAATGATATCTTGTTGTCATTTGATGGATATGAGTATTACTTGTACACCAATGACTTTTACAATAATCTCGAAATATTTCCAAAATCATATGAAGATGAAGCAGACGAATACGATTCAAACAACAGAGATAGTTTGATCAACAATTTGCCTGAATATATTCTTGTTGATTCGGCTAACGACGATTTTTTGATTTTTTTGTCAATGATTGGACACCATTTTGACAATATCTACGTGTACATTGATAAGTTCCCGTTATTAACTTACAATTCTGGTGGATTGGAAAAACTTATTCCAAACAACATTCTTGATGGTATGTTGTCATCGTTTGGTTGGAACATGCAGTCTTTGGTTAACGATACTACATTATCTGTTAACTACATTAACTCAACCGCCGTATCGTCAATATCAGATAAGGCCAACATAATCAATAATCGTATTTTAAATACGCTTCCTGCGATATTGAAATCAAAAGGAACAATTGAATCGGTCAAGCTAATTCTTTCGTGTTACGGTGTGCCAGACAACATTTTGACCGTAAGAGAGTTTGGATCTTACTCAGATGTTTCTCAATCTCTCTACTCTTTCGATAAAACATTGCATTTATTGAGTATGAATCAAAGTTCATACATCACGATGCCATACACATCGTCAGTTAATACAGTAGAGTTCAAAATTGCGTTTAGTAACCTATACAGCAAATCGTATAATCTTCAATCTGAGATCAATCTGCTTGAGAAATATTCACATACGTCAAGTTTGGATTATCGAGTTTATGCATATAAACAATCGTTAAACAACAACGGCAAAATCATTTTCCAAATAGGAGATCAGTACATCTCATCGAAACTGTTGCCTTTATTTGATGGTAGTGCGTACAGCGTGATGATCAGAAAAAATAATCCATCTTCACTATACACATCAAACATTGACGAAAACCTAGTTCCAACTCAATACGATCTTCTAGTTGATATCACTGAGGAAGGACAATCACGTCTATATTCTAAAACTTCTGGATTGTTTGGTTCGGTTCAGAATGATCTTTTTGCCGATGATGTAGACTCTTATTTGAAGTTCGGATCAAATCAGTTTAGTGGATCAATTGACAAAATCAATGTGTGGACAATTGCATTGTCCGATGATAATTTCGTCGAACATACTAACAATTTTGATTCGTATTATCAAGATGACTACGCCAACATAAGAAACAATTTGTTCTTCCGATTGGCATATGATTATCCAAGACCACTTAACACCGTAGATGAATCGTTTACATACGGATCGAGTGGAACCGCACATTTGTACAATATACAATCGGTGTCAACTGATTCTAGTATAACAAATAATGCAGTCACGGATAATCCCTACCTTTATCAAGATACAATAGAGGCTCGTAAAACATATGGTGGAACATATGATACGAGTTCATTGTATCCATATTCAAGTCTTTGTTTGGGAGAAGTTCCGTCACAGTTCCCATACAATTTCTTGGAGTACACGGTAAATCAAGCATACAGAATTTCTAACTACGGGCCAAATCTATTGTGGAATAACAAGATTTCAGTAAAAGAAAAACCTGATGTTACCTCTATAACTCCATTTCAAAAATCCACCCCATACAATAAAAACGTGGATTCTAATTTGGTAGGTGTGTTTGCATCACCTGTGTCTAGCAAAAACGCAGACATACTTCAGTTTTTTGGTGATAAGACAATCATCAACGAATTGGGAGATCCAAGACTAGAGTTTTCTCAAAGTTATTCTCCGCTTGATTTGTATAGAAGTACATACTATGAATATGGAGATCCACAAAGTACAGGTCGATTACTTTATCAAGAGTTTACAACGATATACAAAGTGTATTTTGATTCTAGCATTTTCGAATCTATCCGAAATGTTATTGCAGCCAGAAACAAATTGTTGACAGGTATTTTGATTGAACCAACGATTTTGGAGAGAACCAAGTTTCCGTTGAAACCAATCAATATAGAGTTGGTAGAAACCGATGTTACCTATTCTGATATAGTAAATACCAATGACGCAGAGAATATATCCGTTTGGCGTAATGATCAGTATTACAGCGATGATGTTGTAGGAACATTTGACAAGTTTGTGGATAAACCTGCAATTCAGTCAAATCCATATTCTACCACAGTTGTTCTAAACAACAATTTTGGTGGAGACTACATTTCAGATATTATCGACCAAGAGTTGATTTTGTGTGGAGAAAACAATGGATCTGGATTGTACATTACATATTTGGATGGGACCGGTTCTCTTCAAAACAATAAAACATCGACGCCATACTATATTTGGAGCATACCATATAGCGCATCAGTTGAATCACGTGATGTTGATGATCAAGTTCATCATTACTATAAAACTTTTCAAAAAATCATTGCTGCGCCAGTAAGTGCATATTCAACATTCACATCTATTGGAACTCCACATCCTGGCTGTACAAAAAACTATTTGGGTCATAGAAACAGAGTATTTACATCCGACTCAATAAAAATTTTTGCGGGAGACGGTACTCATTATGGAGTGTTCAAGAGAAATGGTCAGACTAGCGATTACACGGTGGATCATTGTGGAGATCCAGATAAAACAAGTCCGATTGTAAGCACTATTGTGACCAACACTTCTATCGTTACAAACAACAATGGTGTTTTGACAGTACGTTAACAAAAAATAAAGAAAAAGAGTTCTAAACCAATACTTATAGACAAGACTTATGGCATATATTGACAACCAGACTATTACCGTGGACGCGGTTCTGACAAAGAGAGGGCGTGAACTTCTCGCTCAAACGGGGAACTTAAATATCACTTCATTTGCGTTGGCAGATGACGAGGTGGATTACTCACTTTACAATCCAAACCACCCACAGGGAAGTGCATATTACGATATCTCCATTCGTAATACTCCGGTATTTCAACCTCTCTCCGATGAAACACAGTCATTGAAATACAAACTGATTACCTTGTCTCAAGGAATTACTTCTATTCCTGTCATTAACATTTCATTGTCTTCTATTGATACTCAAAAAGACAACAAGTCGGATTTCATTATTTCTCCAACCACAAATCCCGCTTACAACCTAACTCTTGGATATACCGCTATTTTGGGTAACAAAAAGGTTGGAACTTTGATTGTTGAACAGGCAAATGCAGTGAACAGTTCCAACAGCACGGTTCCATCATTTGCGGGAGATTTGATTTCTACCACCTCACAAGTGGTTGTAGGAAATAGATTCAGATTTGTTCCAAACGCATCACTAACTGTGACAACTTCTACTTCATTGACGATTGTAGGAAATGAGAGCGGCGGATCTATCACAATCCCAATCACAGTAAGAATTTCTTAAACGTATGATTTACAAAGCATTTGAACAGGCCGACATTGTATCGGGAAGAGCAACAAAAGTATCTACCGGATTCTTTGCTGACGGCGTATTGACTGTGTCACAAAGTTTGTTTGTATCTAGCAGCACCCAAGAGACAATATCAGGATCAAATAGATTTGACATCTATAATGGATATTACTATTTGGATGTGTTTCCAGATTCATCCAACGTTACTTCTGCTGATCAAATTTTCAGCATCGCATATGGAAACGCATACGGATATGGTACTAGTGCAGATGAATATACAAATGTTCAAGTTCATCCTACTCAGGCAGTTTGGAGACAGTATCTAAACGAATTGAACGGAGCACAGTCTTTTTCGGTTAAATCTCAATCTACTGTAAATGGAACTGTATCTTCTATATCGTTGAGTACAGATTTTGTTGCACTATCTTTCAATTCGCAAAAAACCAAAGACACTCTTGACGCAGGTCAATTTCAGTTGACTCTTGAAACTAGTGGATCTTCGGGTACGTCTAAACTTTGGAGAATCATTGATGATTCCACATTGACCACACAAAGTGGATCGTCTGATGTATATAATTTGATTTTGGGTGAATATAATTCAAATGGAACAGCTACATATTGGTCTTCAAGTGCGAGCGGGCCGGGAACAACAAATGGCGGATTGACATCTGCACAAAATTACACGGGAACAGCGTCTCAAGCTCAGTATTATCCATCGTCGGGGTCTTACTCCGGTGGAATTGGACTTCTTTATCCAAAATCAGGCGTGGTCATATTCAATGTTGACTTTTTGAGTGTAATCTCCAACGCGGTTGGTGGTGGAATTTTGATACCTTCCCTAACAGAAACAGCAGCTAATGGAAATTATAGAGCATATGCTCCTACGGCTCACGCTGCAATCAATTCAAATAGTCGTATCAAAACAGCGGTATATCAAATGATAGTTAATACTAGTGCTGGTGCTGGTGAAAAATTGAGAATTCGCAGATCTGAATATGTTCCATCTCGTCACTATTTTGTACGTATAAAGAACAGAGAGTTTAATTATACAAACAATCCTACGTTCTCATATCAGACAGCTGCAACCGATACAAGTGGAAATTTCCATCAAAAAGGTGATATCATTCAGACCGATTTTTTGACGGAACCTAAAGTGTATCCAACAAGTGTTGGACTTTACAACAGCAACAATGAGTTGGTTGCTGTGGCCAAATTGAGCAATCCGGCACAAAAGACCTTCACTAACGAACTGTTGGTCAAAGTACGACTAGATTTCTAATTCAATGATCAAGCCTATCCAATCGGATGAGATCTTCAACACACCGTTTCTATCAAATAAATCTTGGACATTAAGTTCAAGTTCATCGGTTCAAACGGTTGAAGAGGGCTATTTTGTAAACAGCAGTTTCAATTTTTACGATTCTGCGTCGAGTTATACCTATGGGTTTCCAGTTGAACCGCAAAACGCTGATGGTTCATACAAACGACTTGTGTATAACGTTGTAAAGAACGCATATTATGTAAATGACGTGGTTAAAGCATTTGGTTTGGAAACACTTGATATTGATAAGGTTATCAAGATTTTGCAACCGTCGCTTGTAAGAATCATAGTTCCAAGAACATATTTTGGAGAAAAGATTCAACCTGATTCCGTTCAAATCGACGACTTCTCCAAAGACAAACCTTATACCATTGTTGATGATGCATATGGAAACCTTCAAGTTGAAGGAACCCATTTCATAAACTACACAGACATTACTTCATCGTTATAAACTATGCCCACCGGAACTATAGGATCAAATACACTATTTGGGTACAAGGTAGAAGCTCACGGAAAGTTTGCTGCGGTAGGTAATCCAAATAGACAATATCAGAATCAACACGGATCTGGTAGTATTGATGTGTATCGTTATGATGCGTCTAAAGGAGCATATTCTTATTACGGAACATCACAATCGATCAAAGCAAATGGATCGAGTGGAACGTCAGGAAATGGGTCAGCCGGAACAGCAGGAAGCAGTGCAACGGTGGTTGCGGATTCATATGGTTTGTCATTTGCTTTACACAACAACATTTTCATTGTCGGCGATCCATTTTTCTCAGGAAGTTATGATGGAAATCCATATTCTCACAAGAGTCTTGTAGATGTGTATGTTCTGAATGACACATCCTCTGTGTCATCCACGTTAGGACAGACCATGTATTCGGTTCGCAAGATTAATTCTCCTATATCAACGTCAAACGATTCTTTCGGTACATCGGTTTCTGTTAATAGCAAGTATATTGTAGTAGGTGCAAATGAGGAAGGTGGATCTCAAGAGGGAGGAATTTACATTTATAGTTACACGACTGGATCGGTATTTTCTTATTCTCTGGTACAACATATTCTTGGAGATGTCGCTGGTAAGTTTTTTGGTTCTCAAGTAAAAATCGATCATTCAGGAACAGATAACATATTGATTGCAGAAAGTTCTTCTTTGGAGAACCCAAATGTGTTTATTTATGAAAGTTCCTCTGCTGGGTGGAACAAAACGCATGTATTTTCATCGATTACAGGTTCAAAAAATGTACCATTCGATCAGTTTGAATCATACAATTATGTCAAAAATCCCTACGACCAATTTGGAAAAAGCATATCGATTGACGGACGTACAATTGTAATTGGTGCTCCATTTGATTCTTCGTACTACGAATATTCTGGATCGTCAACACAATATTCAAAAGGTGCTGTGTACATTTACGGAAGAACCGACTGCCCATCCGATTACACGTTTACAACAAACACAACTTCTAGCGTTTACAACGATATTCCAGAATCTTATTGGGATCTTGAAGAAAAATACATTGGTGATGAAAATTCAATCAAAGGAAATCAACTAGGATGTTCAGTAGGTGTATATGATGAAAAGATTATTGCTGGATGTATTTCTTCTAGTTATGGATATACTACATCTAGTATCTCGTCTTCGTTGAATGAATCGTATGATGATTTTCCAGTGGTCCTTGGTCAATTCGTGTATTTTGAGAGATCCGGTTCATTAATCAATACAGTAACCTACGACAACAAGAAAAAACAGTATAGATATCCGTATTTGACATATGGATATGATGTTGCTATTAGTGAGAAAGCTATATTGATGGGTACGCCGTTTATATTGACTGACGCAACCTCTAGTAACACTTTTACTCTTCCTATTCAACAATCAGATTTGGTTAATGTAAAAGGGCACGTATACATTTCTTCACTTGATTCTCTTAGAACTGATTATCACGCTGGCAATGTGTTTTACAGAAATGGTGAGATTGTGTTTTCTAACACCGGATCTCAATTTACTAACATGTTGAAAACCAATGATACTCAAGAGTTCAAGTATGACTTGAACTATCGTGGGTATTATACGTTAAATGAAAAATCAATAATCTGTACGGTAAGTCCGGGAGAGTTCAATGTAAGTACAAACTACACTGCATTGGATCTTGTAGATCCTATCTTTGATTTACACGGAAGCGGAGAATTTACATTCAGAGACATCAATTTGATTCTTTTGTACATCGTGGATATCAATACACCTGGAAGTCCAAACTTTGCTACCGATGATACTTTTTGGGACGAATATGTAATTGAAACTCAAACTGAAAGAAGTTTGTTTGAGTATTACAAAAATAAATATGGTTACGGTAGATACACTTTGAAGGTTGAGTATCAACAGTATATCACCGCTCTACGTTCTCTTGAATCAAAATTCGATTTTGATGGTGATGGAAAAATTACAATCAATGATGCCAAAATACTTTGGAAAAACTTTGTGTCAGGACTTGAAACAGATAGTTATCAGAGATTAATTAATCCATTTTCTACTAGAAAGACACTATCTGATGTCGTTGCATATTTGACTACATTGACATCCAAATATGCTAATACTTACGGAGTTCCTACTCAAAGGAGTGTATTTTCTGAATATGGATATAGTTCTTCTCTTGACGTGACAGGATCTTATTTGGCGCCGTATGTTACTACAATTGGTTTGTATTCGGGTACAGACTTGGTTGCTGTGGCTAAACTTTCATCTCCGGTGAAGAACAGCGGTGAATACCCTCTAAATTTTTTGATTAAATGGGACGTGTGACAATATTTATAATCAAACCTAAAATTATATGGCACATCCAAACACACAACCTTGGGATAAAATCATTAACCGTGTATCACTAGTCACGGACTTAGAGACGCGTTTTGCTACGCACGCAGCTGGCGGGGCATTTGATGCTCATGCAGCAGGTATTAAAGGTGGACGAAACAATCCCGTTGACGGTTTCGCAAATGATGCAGCTGTGGGATTTATTCTTGATAAAAAAAACCAACTCACGGTGAGTGATTTCAAAGACTGGAAAAATGGTAATTCCGGTCTCTCTGGTAAAATCGGTGGATGTGCTACTATTGGTTTGAATGGATTTAGCAACAAGAAGTACAAGCCTTAATCTTGTATTTATCAAAAATAAGTTATGATATTAGGGTTGGACGCTAGTACGTCTACGGTCGGTTGGGCCTTTTCTGACAACGGTAAAATCGTTGATGCTGGTTTTCTTGATATTTCAAAAAAAGAAACCAACAAGGAAAAGGCTCTTTTTGTTTTGGATCATCTTCGATCCACTGCACATCTAAAACACGTCACTGAGGTCAACCTAGAGGCTGCCTTGAGTGGTTTTGCTGGTGGTAGAACCAGTCAACAAGTGATTATCAAACTTACCCGATTCAATGCTTTGTTTGAATACATCATCTCAGAAGAAACGGGACTGAAAGTAAATCTCTGCAATGTCAATACGATGAGAAAGCAATTGTTTGGCAAGAGCCGCGTCAAAGGTATAAAGCCTAAGGATTATGTGAAGATGAACATTGGTGTTCATATTGATGTATCTAAGTACGACAAAAAACGACCCAAAGGTGGATGGGATGACCGAAATGGTGATATGTATGACGCAATAGTTTGCGCATTATATCGATTATAAAAAAAGTTGATTTCACTGAGATGTATGATACACTGTTGATATGTTGTTGTATCAGACAGAGGTAGTAACAATTCTAAACAAAGCGTTGAATCAGTCAGCCCGTATTCGTAAGGGCACTGATGCTGTTTATCATTGTCCCCTCTGCAAACATTACAAACGCAAATTGGAGATAAACACCGTCACTGGAAAATATCATTGTTGGGTATGCGGGTTATCTGGTACGTCACTAAAGACGTTGTTTAAGAAACTCGGATTATCATCGGACCTTTTAATTCAAGTTCAGAGAAACACGCAGTCGTTAAAAAAACTTCCTCGTCCTGATTTGGATTTGGTTGTAAAACTTTTTACCGTTGAAACTGAAGAACCGAGTCCTCAACTTTTTCTTCCAAGTGAATGTCGGTCGTTTTTTGAAGACGATTTAACCTTGTTTGGAAAACATGCGTTGAATTATCTAAAACGTAGAGGTATAACAAAATACGACATTTTGAGATACAACATTGGATATTGTGAATCGGGACAGTATAAAGATCGTATTCTAATTCCATCATATGACGAAGATGGAAACTTGAACTTCTTTTCGACTAGAAGTATTTATGAGAACGCAAAGATAAAGTATGTAAATTCGATGGTATCGAAAGATATTATTGGCTTTGAAATGTTTCTAGATTACAATCAACCAATCACATTGGTTGAAGGCGCATTTGATGCTATCGCAGTACGAAATAATGTAGTTCCATTGTTTGGAAAAACACTGTCACACAAACTAAAATCCGCTTTTATCACACATCGAGTAAAGAAAGTAAATGTGGTTCTTGACAACGATGCTATGAGAGATTCAATTAGAATCTGTGAGTTCTTGGCTAAAAACCACATTGAAACAAAACTAGTACAACTAGATGGTAAAGATCCATCTGACATTGGATTTGAAAAAACTTGGGATATGATCAATTCATCCGAAGTGTTGGATTTCCAGTCATTATTCAAATTTAAACTAACCGTATAACATGGCTACACAACTAAAATGTTCCATCACTAACTTCACCAACATTCTGCATGTTGCAGACATTCATATTCGATTGACAAAACGTCACGATGAATATGTTGATGTGTTTAACCGTTTGTATGAATCTATTGAAAAAACCCCAAAAACAACCGTAGTTTGCGTGTTGGGTGACGTGTTTCATAACAAAAGTGATTTGAGCCCTGAATGTGTAGAAATTGGTTCTAACTTTCTCAAGAATCTGGCAGATCGTCGCCCGACAGTTTTGATTGCTGGAAATCATGATGCTACTCTAGCAAACAAAAACCGCATGGATTGTTTGAGTCCCATTGTTAATGCGCTTCAACATGACAATCTGTTTTATTTGAAAGATACTGGTATCTATATTTTGGGAGACATATTGTTTAATACTTTCTCTGTGTTTGATGAACACAGTCCTGAAAAATATGTTAAGTTTGCAGATATTCCTAAGATGTATGTGAGAAATGCTAATCATGTGGTTGCTTTGTATCACGGAGGTGTAAACGATGCTGTAACAGATGTAGGATTCAGAATCACCAACCGTGCTATTGCAAACTCTTTGTTTGACGGTCATCACATTGCGTTGTTGGGTGATATTCACAAATATCAGGTTCTTCAACCATATGATAATTCTACAAGTTTACCTGCTATTGTTTATTCTGGTTCTTTAATTCAACAGAATCACGGAGAAACTCTAAAAGGTCATGGATTTGTTTATTGGAACCTTGCCAATAAAGCATACAAACACATTGAAGTTCCAAACGATTACGGATTTTATACTATTGACATCAATAATGGAGTTTTGGAAACGGATACCAAGGATATACCCAAGAAGACTCGTCTTAGATATCGTTGTTTTGAGACGTTGGCATCTGACACAAAATCCATCATAGATGAAATCAAAAAACAAACCGAGATTATTGATGTAAGTTATATGCGAGTCGATAGTCCAAAATCGAATAAAAACGCTATTGTAAACTCATGTGATTTTAAAATCAACAGTATAACGGATGTTGATTATCAAAATGAATTGATCGCCAACTACATCAAAGATAAACATCCTACTGTTACCGAAGATGTTTTGAAAGCGGTGTCTAAAATAAACCAAACTTTAAACTCGTCAATCGAAAAAGATTCGACGGTGAAGAGCATTCGTTGGAAGCCTAAAAAATTAGAGTTCGACAACATGTTTAGTTATGGAGAATCAAACGTTGTTGATTTTTCAAAAATGACAGGAGTCATGGGATTGTTTGCCCCAAATGCGAGTGGAAAATCTACCGTATTGTCAGCATTATCATTTTGTATATTTGATAAGTGTGAACGGACCTTCAAAGCAGCGGAGGTTATGAATAGTCAGAAACAGTCGTTTAGATGCAAGTTCAATTTTGAAATTAACAAGATTGACTATTTCATTGAACGAAAAGGATCCTCTGATAAAAAGGGCAATGTAAAAGTGGAGGTTAAGTTTTGGAAGGAAGAAAATGGACAAGTTATTGAACTCAATGGAGAGGCGCGTAGAAATACTAACGATCTTATTAGAGATTATCTCGGAACCTATGATGACTTTATTTTGACCGTGATGAGTATTCAAAACGGAAAGACAGGATCATTCATCAATTTGGGTCAGACCGAACGTAAGGATCTATTGGCGCAGTTTATGGGGTTGACGGTATTTGACAAACTCCATGAATTGGCAAACGAAAAGACAAAAGAAACATCGGTGTTGTTGAAAAATCTGTTGAAGACTGACCACGCATCGGAACTATCGTCTCTTACTCAGAACATTTCTAATGCCGAATCTGTAATTGTAGTCACAACCAAGGACGTAGAGAAGTTGACATTGAGTAAAAATGATACCAATGATTCTCTTATCGAAGAAACAAAGAAGTTGGTAAAAATTTCAAATACTTCGGTTGACATTGCTTCTATGGAACGCAACCGAATTACTTTTGAAGAGAATATCACGGCGTGTATATCACAAAACCAAACTGATAGTACAACGATTGAAGATCTAAACCGTCAGTCTGTTCCTCTTGTTGAAAAGGTGAAGACTTTTAAAGATCAAGATATAGAATCTAATGTTAATAAACACACCAAGTTGAAATCAGAATTGTTGTTGATTGAACGTGACATCGACAAGAAGAAAATGGTGGTCAACAATAAGCTTGAAAAGTTGAAAAAACTTGAGGACCACAAATACGATCCTAATTGTGAGTATTGTGTAAACAACGTATTTGTAAAAGATGCTATCAATACCAAAGCGGATCTTCAAAACGATAAAGTTGAAGTTGTTGAATTGTTTAACAAACAGAGTGAACTGAAGAAACAAATTGCCGATCTTGAACCTAACATTGCGTTGCATCAGGAATACAAGACTGTGGTATCTGATATTGACAAGTTGAATGGAAACATTTCTACCGTAAGCATTCGTGTCGCAAAAAGAGAGACTCAAATTGAAAAAGAAACAAATGCTCTTGAGACACTAAAGACTCAAATTAAAGACTACTATGATTCAAAAGATGCAATCGAAACCAACAAAGTTGTTCAAACCACAATTGATAAGATCAAACAAACAGTAAGGAATCTTGAGTTTGAGATCACACAATGCAATAAGACCATCGCTGATATGTCCGGGCGGGTCAATACATGGACATTTCAAAAGAACAAGGTCGAAGACACGCTCAAAGAGATAAAGACGCTTGAGAAGGTAAATGCGTCGTATAGCATGTATACCGAAGCAGTGTCAAGAGACGGATTGCAGTATAACATCATATCAAAAGCTATTCCTGAGATTGAACTTGAGGTAAATACCATTCTAAGTCAAATTGTGGAATTTACGGTATCACTTCAAACTGATGGTAAAAACGTATCTACTTTTATTGTCTATGAAGATAAAAAGTGGAAACTTGAACTGGCAAGTGGATTGGAACAGTTTGTAAGTTCGCTGGCAATAAGGGTGGCTTTAATCAATATATCGAATCTACCTCGTCCAAATTTCATTGCAATCGACGAAGGATTTGGATGTGCTGACGCTGATAATCTTGCTGTAATGAGTGTATTGTTCTCATTTTTGAAGTCTAATTTTGACTTTATTTGGATCATCAGTCACTTGGATGCAATGAAAGATATGGTGGACAGTCGAGTCGAAATCCATAAGGACGGAGGGTTTTCGAGGATAAATTACGAATAAATGTATATGTATGTACTGTTAGGTCAGTACACATATGGCTATAATCTCTAATATACAAAAACAGGGTCAGATACTTAATTTGGGTAAATTGGCGGTAAACATTGAGGACAATGGATATCTATCTAACTACTTTGTGTTGTCTGAATTTGATCCAAAGTTCTCTGGTGGAAAAAACACGTTTCTAATAAACGGATCTCCAAACTTATCAATAAATTCGCCCGTTCAAATTGAGGTTCTTGACTCTAGCAACAATTCTTTGTATGTAGAGGTGGCACGATCAAATAGTATATCGTATACTGAAGGCGGAGCATGGAGAGTTGCAGTTCACGTTTATAGTACCACACGTCAAGGAATAGGTAAGTTATATCTGGTTGGTACTACCCCTACAGGAAAAAAAGTAAGATGGACAGCTAACATTCAGATATACCCTACATTTGAGAATCATTCATCTGTGGTGTTTTACAAACCACCGACATTAAAAATTGATTCATTGGTAAGTCCGTCAGGAAATTCAAAATCTTCAATTACCACTATCATCAAAAATATATCGGGTACATTTAAATCATTTGCTGTCACTCCAAGAAAAGGCGACGATTACGGTCAGTTTGATCCATCAAAACAAAACGTTGATTATAGAGCGGTTCTTACAATTACCACAGGAGGAATTAATGGAAATCTAAATGTGGCGTCTATGGTTGAGTCTGAAATAGTGTTAACAATAACTCAGTTCAATGATGTTGGATCCGTTTCTATTACTTCAAAGAACATCATTTCAGAGGTATTAAACGATACTACCGTAAGATTAAAATATCCAATATATGCGTATGATAGTAGAAACAGAAAGATTATAGCTGATGTTACTGCTGGAACTTTTTCTGCTACTGTTGCTGATATTCCTTATGATGCTACTGCTATTACGTCGTATTCACAATCTTTGGCGGTTGTAACTTATTCGAATATAGACACATTTAGTGGAAATGTCTATAGACACAAACTATATAGAAAGAGTTTAGTTTCGTCCGAAGATTATCAATTGATTGCGGATGCTCTTGTAACACCGGTCGATATTCTATCAGATACCGTTTCTACCAATTCTTATTTCAGTTCATTGGGAAGTTTTCCTAGAGGATTTAATTCTGCGAATGAATTTGTTAAGCACTATTGGTTTACATCATCTACATCAATTACTGCATCTAGAGACGGAACCAAATTGATGGATGGTATGTCTATTGTCAATGACGGCGGACCTACTGATGAGGGATATGTTATAGTAAAAAATGATACCTCTAGTTCTAGAAATGCACATTATGATAGTTATGTCTACACTGATCCTATTGATTCTAATGTGTATGACAGCAATTTCATTTCATGTTCCTCAAACATTCCATATGAGTTGTCTTTCAAAGCTATTGTTACTAAGAATTCCGTTGATCTAACAAAAGATGCGTCTATTGGGTTTTACTTTACATCGTCTCAATATAATAAAATCTCTGCTGATTTGGACTTTGTTCCACAAAAAGGCATAAAGTTGGGAGAACTAGTTCTTGGATCGGGTACTTCATCGTTGTATCAAGTAGACAATCCCATTTCATTTTACAGTCAATTTGCTAATGATTTTGCTGGAACGGTCGTCGTTTATACAAAAAATTGTAATGCTACTGTTTCACAGATAACGTTGAAAAATTATGCGGATGTTTCTTTTTCTCCACCCATCTTTGTTTCTACAATTCCATGTGCTGTTTCTGAGAAAAATCAACAGTTCAAATTCAAGTCGGAACTATTTGATGTCGATCATAAATTGGTGTATTCGAATCTTACTGCTATTGCTGCCTTTGATCCGGACGGGACAAGTATTGGTACAGCGACAGTATCATCTGGTGGTATAACCACTCCTGTTACTACCGATGTTAATACTCCAACGGGTACAATATCAATAACGCCTTTTACTCCAACGGGTACAATATCAATAACGCCTTTTACTCCAAGCGGAAAAGTTACTATTTCTGGAACGGACTATTCTCTTGTTATGGACCAATCTTCTCCTGTAGGAACCGTCGCTATAACCCTAGTTTCTCCTGTAGGAACCGTCGCTATAAACCCAATAACTTGGACGGAGGGAGTGCCTCTTCGACCTCCTTATGTGGCAGGCGCAACTCCGCCAGACGTTTGGTTGGACATTGCCGGTTACAAAATTCCAGCATACAAGGCAACATGAAACATACTGACACTGTAATTTAGTAATATAAAAACACGTTGAAACAATAAAGGAATAGTTAAGTTATATGAAACATGCATCTGCAAAAAGTAATTTGTCAATCGTAAAAGATTACCTTGATGGTAATAGACCATTTGTTCAAGTGGGTTATACATCTGAATCAGATATTGCCGATAGAAAAAACGGTGAAATTTGGACCGATGTAAATGGTAAAAGGTGGATCAAGAAAAACGGGTTCAAGAAGGCCATCAATAGTATTAACTCATCAATCTTAGATGTTACTAAACAGGTGTGTAAAGACTGTTCTATGGAGATAAAATGGGGTAATAGATACGATCAGATATTTTTCAATAAGACAGGCAGATGTCAGGAATGTGTTGCTAAATATGAATCAAAACTCAGACTTCAAGGTAAGTTTGAGGACTATGAACAAAAGAAGTATTTTAGCAATCAACTGAGTATTTCCAGAGAATTGAAAACCAAGATCGATGAAAGTATCTCGTATATTGAGAACAATAAGAAGATTTCTTTTCCAAACGGAGATGGATCATCAGATGAGTGGACAATTGAGAGACGAGATTTGATTGTTAAAGATTTGAAAAAGGATCTGAAGAAAATCAATAAAAGTATTGCTACTCTTGAGAAGTCATTGAAAGGTTTGAGTCATGTCGAATGATAGGTCATTACGAGATATAATCAAGGCGGAGTACAAGAAGTGTCTTGAGAATCCGATGTATTTCATGAAGAAATACGTCAAAATTCAACATCCAAAAAGAGGTACGATTCCGTTTGAGTTGTATCCTTTTCAAGAGCGTACTCTACAAGATTTAATTAATAATGACTATAACATCATTCTAAAAAGTCGTCAGTTGGGTATTACAACATTGAGTTCTGCGTATAGTCTGTGGTTGATGATTTTTCACAGTGACAAAAACATTCTATGTATCAGTATTACTCAAGAGACCTCAAAAGAAATCGTCACACGTGTCAGGTTTGCTAATGACAATCTTCCAAGTTGGTTGAAAGTGGAATGTGTAGAAGATAACCGTTTGAGTCTTCGTCTCAAAAATGGATCTCAAATCAAAGCAGTTTCGTCTTCTGGAACCGCAGGTCGTTCGGCTGCTCTATCAATGTTGATTATTGACGAAGCTGCATTCATTGATAACATCGATGATATTTGGACATCTGCTCAATCCACTCTATCAACGGGTGGAAAAGCTATTGTTCTTTCGACACCAAACGGTGTAGGTAATTTTTTCCATAGAACGTGGGTTGAAGCTGACGCTAAAAAGAACAAATTTCATACGATTAAACTGCCGTGGTCTCTTCATCCAGAACGAGATCAAGTTTGGAGAGATGAACAAACAAAACTTCTTGGACCAAAGATGGCTGCTCAAGAATGTGATTGTCTATGGGGAAAATCGGAAGTCAGAGTACGAGATAAAAACACGGGCGGGGAGTATGAAATTTCTCTAGAAAATCTATATTCTCAGATGTCTTGATTGTATTTATACAAGAATGTGACTGTGACCCATATGAATAAATCGAAAAATTATGTACACGTTGGTTGGGATAAAATTAAAAATCAATTAAATGATATCGATGTGATATATTCATATGAAGAGTCAAAGAATCAACTATTGAAAAATGACTATTACAAATATCTGTTTGGTCGAGCAAAAAATAGAATTTTGATAAAACAAAATCCAAAATTGTATAAATCCATTTATCATTATACAGACACATTGTATCAATCATTAAAAAAACAAAACTCTTACAAAGGATGGTACAATTTCACACATCGTATAAAGTTTATCGTCGAACACAACTGTGACATCTCAAAGTTAAAATGTCAATGTGGAAAAAGACTAACGTGGAATAAATACTGCCGTTATTGTCCCGAATATCATAAAAACCAATTGGGAAAACCACATAGTGATGAGACAAAACGGAAAATGAGAATTTCAACATTAAAATATTTATCCGAGACTCAGAGTCAGATTGTGCCGAGATACAACAAACGATCAATAAAGGTTATCGAAGAATTTGGTGACAAACACGGATATAAATTTAGACATGCTGAAAATGGCGGAGAAGTCTTTCTTAAAGACCTTGGTTATTGGTTGGATGCGTATGATGAAAAAAATAACGCTGTTTTAGAAATATATGAACGCCATCATTACCGAAACGGAACATTGCGACCAAGAGATATTCAACGTGAAACCGAAATTAAGAATTTATTAAAATGTAAATTTTACACAATTAAAATATGAATACATCCGATATTAAATTAAATACTCGGTTTGAGATTCTTACGCCATCCGGTTATCAGGATTTTTCTGGCATTAGAAAATTAAAGAAAACTCGTTATTACATAATTTCGCTTAATACTGGTAAAACAATAAAGTGTTCAGACAACCACCCTTTTATTTTTAATTCAATAGAACTTCGTTCGTGTGATATAAAAATCGGATCTAAAATAACAGGAGATGATGGTGTTGACGCTGAAGTTGTTTCAATCAAAAAAGTCAACGGTTTTATCGATTTATACGATGTTATAAATGTAGAGAACGGAAATATATTTAACGTTGATGGAATCGTATCACACAATTGTGACTTTGCGACATCAGGTAATACTGTTATTGAAGTTCCTGTTCTCGATTTTTACAAACAGAGCAAGGTTCGTAATCCTGTAGAAACAAGAGGCATAGACAAGTCACTGTGGATTTGGGAGTATCCTGATTATACTCGGTCATATCTTGTTTGTGCAGACGTTGCTCGTGGTGATGGTGGCGACTTTAGCGCATTTCATGTGTTGGATATTGATACCATGACGCAGGTGGCGGAATATAAGGGTCTGATATCTACAAAAGACTATGGAAATCTATTGGTAAACATTTCTACTGAGTATAACACTGCTTTGTTGGTGGTAGAAAATATGAATGTGGGATGGGGTGCAATTCAACAGGTCATAGATCGTAAATATCCCAATCTATTTTACAGCAGTTCTGACTTGAAATATGTTGATGTGGAAAATCAGATGACAAACAGAATCAATTCACAAGAGAAGAAGATGACGCCGGGATTTACTACCACATCTCTTACTCGTCAACTGATCATTTCTCGATTGGAAAGTTACATGAGAGAGAAAGAAGTGAATATTCAGTCGGTTAGAACTATCGATGAGTTTTACACGTTTATTTGGAATAACGGTAGACCTGAGGCAATGAAGAATTATAACGACGACTTGGTAATGTCGCTTGGAATCGGATTTTGGGTTAGAGATACTGCTTTGAAGTTGCGTTCACAAGCAACTGAGCTTACAAAAAGTATGTTGTCACACATAAATGTATCAAAGTCGGATGGTGGTCCTGTTTATACCACAAAGACTGATATGGGTAAACATTCATGGGAGATGCCTACCGGCGTGGCAGGAACAATGAACCAAAAAGAGTCTCTAACTTGGTTATTATAACGAAGACACACTATTTATTTAACGAAATATGGCAGAACTACCTACAGATTTAAAAAGCAGATCATTATTTGCAAGACTAAAGCGTTTATTTTCCACAGACGTTATTGTTCGTAACATTGGTGGTAAAAAACTAAAGGTTGTAGATACCGATGAAGTTGCATATGCAACTGATAGAAACACTCTTCGTGATCGTTTCAATCGTATTCGTACATCTGCATACAACCAATACAGTAGAGATTTTACTCTCAGTTATCAAGCAGCACGTATTGAACTCTTTAGAGATTATGATACTATGGACATGGATCCAATCCTTAGTTCTGCTTTAGACATTTATTCGGATGAATGTTTGACACGTAATGAATTGGGTGACATGTTGATTATTAAGACTCCAAATGATAATATCAAGCAGATTCTTCGTAATTTGTATTATGACATCATGAATATTGAGTTTAACCTTTGGAGTTACACTCGTAACATGTGTAAATACGGTGACTTTTATCTTCGATTGTACATTTCGCCCGAATACGGTGTTTACATGGTAGAACCAATTAGTGCATACAACGTTACCCGTGTTGAAAATAGTGATCTATACAATAAGAACTATGTTAAGTTCCAAGTAAATTTGCCAGACGGTGGTAAAGTGGAAGATTTGGAAAACTATCAAATTGCACATTTTCGTTTATTGAACGATAGTAACTTCTTGCCATATGGTAAGAGCATGTTTGAAGGAGCAAGACGAGTTTGGAAACAACTTTCATTGATGGAAGACGCAATGTTGATCCATCGTATTATGAGAGCACCTGAAAAGCGTATCTTTAAAATTGATGTTGGTAATATTCCTCCCAATGAAATCGATAGCTACATGGAAAAAGCCATCAGTAAGATGAAGAAGGTTCCATACATCGATGAGAGAACTGGCGATTACAATCTTAAATTCAACCTTCAGAACATGGTTGAAGACTTTTACTTGCCTGTTCGTGGCGGTGATAGTGGTACATCAATCGATACATTGAGTGGAATGGAATTTACAGGGACCGATGACATTGAGTATCTAAGAAACAAGATGATGAGTGCATTGAAGATTCCCAAAGCATTCTTGGGATACGATGAATCACTATCTGGTAAAGCTACATTGGCTCAAGAAGACGTTCGTTTTTCCCGTACTATCCAACGTATTCAACAAATCCTCATAAGTGAATTGACTAAGATTGGTATTGTTCATTTGTATTCGCAGGGATATAGAGATGAGAGTCTGGTGGAGTTTAGTCTTGAACTTACAAATCCATCTACTGTATATGAAAAGGAAAAGGTAGCTATTTGGTCAGATAAGGTCGGTGTTGCAAAAGACATGATCGAAAACAAACTTTTCAGTAAAAAATGGGTATACCAAGAAGTATTTAACATGTCGGAAGATGATGCTGATGCACTAAAGAACGATATTATAGATGATGCAAAACAGACATATCGATTTAAGCAAATTGAAGAAGAAGGAAACGATCCAGCAAAATCATTCCAAAAGGTAAATAACGATGGATCTACTGCTAAATCAGGGGAAAGCGGTGGAGGTGAACCAGAACCAGAACCAAGTGGGGGAAAAGAACCTTCAGATACAGGAGCTCCGCCGTTGAAGGAAAAGAAAGATGAATATGAAAGACCGTCCCAAGTTGGATTGAAAAAAGCATCTAACTATCCATTTGGAGAAGATCCTTTGGGTAATTTGGAAAACAATAGTAAATCTCGATCAAATCCTATATCACACGCATATGCTGGAGGATCACCTTTTAGTCTTGAATCTGTTCTTCCTGACAAAGATCTAATGAAATTGGATTCATATCTCAAAACTATTAAGCAGGAAAAGAAAGAACTAATCGCTGAAAATAACCAGAAATCCATTATGGATGAAACCAACATATTGGAATAACAAATATGGGAGTTTCGATAAACATTGATATATTTATAACTTATAACTAACAGTATGCACAAATCTAAGCATTCAAAGTTCAAAAATACGGGAATTTTGTTTGAGCTGCTTACCAGACAGATCACGGCCGACATTCTTGCAGGCAGCGATCAGTCAGCAGCAAAACAAATTCTTTTCAAGTATTTTACAGAAAATACTGAACTGGGCAAAGAGTATCAACTTTACAATTTTCTGTTGAACGAAAAAGCAAGGGACGTGACACACGCCGATAGGATCGTAAATGTGGTGTTGGAATCTCGCGCGAAATTGGATGATAGAAAGTTGGTTCAACAAAAATATGATCTAATTAAAGAGATCAAGGACGTGTATCCAATTGAAAGTTTCTTGAAAGGCAATATCAAAAACTATAGAGTATTAGCATCTGTATATAAGATACTTGAAAATCGTTCATCGAGTAAAACAGATGTCAATGATATTGTTAAAGCAAGAGAATCCGTTACCGATTCTTTGGTAAACAAACTTTCTCGTAAAAATGACGCAGAAGAAAAGTTAGTTGAATACTATAAACAACAGAGTGAAGACATCAGATTAATCGCATATAAGATTTTGTTGGATGGTATCAATAAAAAGTATAAGGATTTTGACGAAAATCAAAAGAAGCTCTTGAGAGAGTATATTCTCAACGTTTCAAATACCAATGCTCTTTCAAAATTTGTTTGTGAAGAGGTTGAGAAGATTAAGTCACAATTATCTGTATTTGCACTAAATATAAATGACAACGATGTTGTCAAGATTAAACTCAATGAAATTTCTAAGGTTTTGAGTCGTATCAAACCTTCCACCGTTGTTAAAGACAATCATGTTATGACACTGATGTTGTCTTACGAACTTATCAAAGAACTAAGCAATTTGAAGTAATATGAGTGAAAAAAAACATAAAACCGCAAAGTTGATCACCGGTGAAGATGAGTTGAAAGAACTTATCAAGTCGATCATTCGTAAAGAATTGGAAGAAATGACCGGCACGAGCGCAGTTGGTGCTGTAACTGGACCAGCAGCATTTTCAGAGAAAGGTCAGTCTCATGGAAAGAAAGCAACCGACGCAATGACGAGTATGGGTTTTACTGTTGCTAAAGAAATCGACGAAAAGAAAGTCGGAAAGAAGGTCGGAAAGAAGTCAAAGTTGGATCCAGTGGGTAAAGAAGATGACGATGTTGACAATGATGGAATACCAGCAACAGATTCAGATGAGTATTTGTTGAGACGACGTTTGGATGTGTCAAAAAAGACTGGAAAGAAGGATACGGTAAAGAAAATCAAAAAACATCTTGATGACCTTGAAAAGTTGGACGAAGCAGTTTCTCGTTATAATCGTTTCAAGACGCATCCGATGAAGGACAGATCCAAGATTTCTATGGTGGTGCAAGAAATCACCAAAATGTTGAGAGAAGTAGATTTTTTGATGACTGTCAACGAGAAACTTAAGACCGAACTAAATATTCCCAAGGACGATTTGTGGAAGCGTACTGAGTCACGTATTGCTGAAATTCGTAGTCGTCTGAAGTCGCTTGAATCAAGACTCAAAACATTTCACCGATAATATGATTTCTCTAGTCAAATTGATCATGGAACAAGAACCGGGCGTTGCTCCAACACCATCTACTGCTGGTGGACAACCTATGCCCTCTGGTGCTATTGACTATAATGTTAGTGCTGATTTTTCGGATTTTGAAAGCAAAATTGCTAACGCTACCGAACAATCAAAAGCTGCATTTCTTCGTAATTTGAACGCTCGAGTTCTGAGAAAGAAAGTATCCATTCAGGCATCAAAAGGATACGGTCAACCAATTCGAGACTATGTTATTTCTGTTACAGGCACAAGTTTGGATTATTTCTATGACCGTTATGTTGTCATTTTCCGTGACGAACAAGACAAAGAGTATTTTCTAAAAACTGGTTTCAAGATTACAATTCTTGGTCAAGGAGAACCGTTGAAACCAAAGAGGGAAAAGAAACCTAAGGTATCAACTGAACCCTCTGTTAAGCCGCCAGGCACTCCTCCAGGAGTTTCTGCTGCTTCAAAACAACCTCCCGTAGTGCCTACACAACAAAACCCTAAATAATATGGACAAGACAATTTCTAAAACAGACAATGATTTGTTGGTAAATTGCATCTGGTTTGAACCAGTTAAATGCAGTTTGAATGAATCATTTGATGATCCCGATTCTACGGTGATCGTTCAAGGTGTTTTGCAAAGAGCTAACGCAAAAAATCAAAATGGCCGTGTTTACCCAAAAGATATTTTGGAACGTGAAGTTCAAAAATACGATCAAAACTTTGTGAAAGAACGTCGTGCGTTGGGTGAGTTGGATCATCCAGATAGCAGTGTAGTAAATCTACAAAACGTAAGTCACAACGTAGTAGAAATGATGTGGAGTGGTGACGATTTGGTTGGTAAGGTAGAACTTCTTCCAACTCCAAATGGCAACATTCTAAAACAACTTTTTAAGGCGGGAATTAAACTCGGTATTAGTAGCCGTGGACTTGGAAGTGTTCGCAAGAACGTAAGAGAAAACGCAGATGAAGTTCAAGACGATTTTGAACTAATTGCGTTTGATTTTGTAAGCAATCCTTCTACTAGAGGTGCTTTTTTGTTTCCATCGGAACAACTAAAAGAATCTGTAGAACGTCAGATTGCAAACAGATATGAAAAGGTAGAGAGTTTGATTCGAGATATTATATCCGAAATTAAGTAATTTTATAACTGATACGTATCATATCGGAAGTTAAATAATATTACAACACAACATTTTTATGTTGTGTTTTTTTGCACTTGTATGTAATTATCATCAAATACAAACGCAATATAATGAAAATCTGGATACAAAATAATTTATTATCAAACGGAAAGCTGGTTTCTAAAAAGTGTGTGGTTAATTGGTTTGAGAAGACACATCAACTGAACGTATATAACGATATTATTGCAAGTACGGATTATATTAATAACCCCACATTTCCTCAAAGAATCTGGCATATTGTAAATGATGTAAAGATTCAACCTATTTGTAAAAATCCTAATTGTAAAAATGTTACTACATTTATTACTTTTACAAAAGGATATTTAAGAACCTGTTCACCGAGTTGTGCACAGTTGGATGAACAAACTATTTCTAAAATTAAATCTACGAACATAAAAAGATACGGCTGTGAATATGGGTTGAGTAATAAAGATATCATTGACAAAAAAAAGAAAACGTGTGTTAAAAATTATGGCGTTGATAATCCTACCAAATCAGACGAGGTTTTAAATCGTATAAAAAGTACCAATTTAACTAAATTTGGCGTTGAATGGATTTTATCGGATCAAGTTAAAAAAGAGAACGCTGTATTCAATAAATATGGGGTAAAAAACATACAACAATCCGAAGAGGTAAAAAACAAAACTACGAAGTGTAGGCGTTCGAAATTTTATGACTCATTATTGGCAACAGATAGATTACGTTCAAAAGTAGATGTACTGTTTACAAAAGAAGAGTATATTGAATTCGGGTATTATACATCATTTAAATTTAGGTGTAAGACGTGTTCTACTGAATTTTTAGATTGTCTTGAAGATGGAGATGTTCCGGTATGTCCAACGTGTAACAAAATAGCATCTACGTTTCAGACAGAGGTTTACGACTTTATTGTTGGTCTCAATATTACCCCGGTTGAAAAGAATTTAAGAACTATTATCAATCCACTTGAAATTGACATTTATTTGCCAGAAAATAAATTAGCCATTGAGTGTAATGGATTGTATTGGCACGGAGAAATAAATGGCAATAAATCAAAAAATTACCATTTAAACAAAACACAACTTTGTGAAACAAAAGGAATTAGACTTATTCATATTTTTGAAGATGAATGGAGGTTTAAGAAAGATATTGTAAAAAGTAGGATACGTTCAATACTTTCAGTTACAACTAATACTATATTTGCAAGAAAATGTGAAATTCGTGAAGTTGATGTTAAAACCTCAACAAACTTTTTGACGTGTAACCATCTTCAAGGAAAAGATAATAGTTCTGTCAAACTGGGGCTTTATTGTAATAATGAACTGATGTCGTTAATGACATTTGGAAAACTTCGAACTGCTTTGGGAAATACTTCTGTGCCCAATACATACGAAATGTATAGATTCTGTTCCAAACTTAATACTTCGGTTGTCGGCGGTGCTAGTAAGTTGTTGACGCACTTTATCAGAAATTACAATCCATCAAAAATTATAAGTTATGCTGATAGACGGTGGTCAAATGGAAATTTATATACATCTCTTGATTTTATAAAAAAGTCTAATGGGTCTCCTAATTATTGGTATTTTGGAAAGGGAAATTCATATAAACGATATCATCGGTATGGATATGCAAAACATACATTGTCTGATAAGATTGAATTATTTGATCCTAATTTGACTGAGTGGGAAAATATGAAGATAAATAAATGGGATAGAATTTGGGATTGTGGGTCTTTAAAATTTGAATTATTTATAAAGTAATACCTATTTATTTGATATGACAAATTCTAGGCTTCTCATTGAGACTTTTTACTTTAAACAACTTCTGTCTGAAGAAGTTGAATTTTACAATCAATACGAATCATCTCTTGGTGATCGAACCAAAGAGTTTTTTGAGTATTACCGTGATGGTCTCAATGCTCAAAAACAATTGGTATTGGAATTTCAATCTGAAGAAATTACCAATAAGATTTTAACCGAAAAGTTTGGTGATAACTTTGCATCAAAAGTAGCTGCTTTTGGTAAAGGAGCCGCTAACGTCGGAAAGGTACTCAAAGGTAAACTTACTGGTAAAGACCCCGGCGTTTCTATAAAAGGTGCATATCAATCGACTTATGTTGGTTCAAGAAACAAAAATTTCACAAGAAGTCTTGGAGATTATCTTGGTCAATTAAAGACATTTGATTCTACGTTGCCAGATAAAATTGGTAAGGTTGACGTAAAGAAGAGTGGAATGATCGCGAGTGCTTTGGAAAAAGGAAAGGATATTGCTGGCGGTATTGGACTTACGGCATTAAGTGGTATTACTATTCCGTTTTACGGTGTCACAGGTGCTACGATTGCAACAGTTGGTGGTGTTAAAAAATTGAATTCTACATTGAATTCGATATTTGATACTCAGTGGAAAAAGATTCAGAATACACAACCCGTTCAAGATTTTGATAGAGTTTTTGACGAGAAGAAGAAAGCTCTACGTGATAAACTATCCAAGTTGGATACAGATGGAAAAGAAACCTCATACATTCTAAAAACAGTTGACGGTCTTGGTGCGTATGCAAAACAAAATCCTGGCAAGTCGGGTGTTATTATTGCATTGATGACATTTGCAATCGGTTTGGGTGTTGGTCCTCTTGGTATTGGTGCATTGACCGCTGCAAGTATTCCAATGTTGACGGGTGCTGTTGCATTTATTTTACGTGCCGGACTTGGTTTGTTGAAAGGTGAAAGTGCATCAACCGCAATCGGTGGGGCATTGAAAGCTCTTGCTGTGGGTTATATTACAGGTAAGGCAATCAGTGTAATTGGTGATGTTGTGACTCAAATGGTTCAAATGGCACAGCCACCGCTTATTAGTAATGAAATCTTAGGGAAAGTAAATTCCCTTCAAGGTGAAACCGTTCACATAGAACGAATAAGTTTTATGAGACGTACTGAATTTGGTCCAGGCGGATTTGATTATGAGGCGTTTATTAATGTAAACAAAGGATCATATCTAGCATTTACAGAATCTCAACACAATACGTTTAAACAATTGGTGGATAATTATAACACTGTCTCTAATGGAGAAAGTGCAAAAAAATTATTCAGCTTTATGACACAAGTTTCTGATAGTCAGACCACCGCTGATTATATCAAAGGTCAAGAATTGTTTACGGCTGCTATGAAAGCCGGAAAGAGTGCACAAGAAGCTCTTGCTGCTTATAACGCAGGTGTTGCTCAGGTAGTACAAGGTATAACTCAAGCAGCTGGCGCAGGTGCCGGGGCCGCAGTAGGTTCTGCATCATCAGTTGGTACTTCCGGAAAACCTCCTGTTATTAAAGAGTCATTGAAACTTTCTAACATTCTCAATGGTGTATTGAAAGAAGCCGAACAGGCTGCTCCCGGCGCTGTCCCTCCCGTTATTCCGGGAAATCCACCAGTAAATTCTGATAAGTTGACTGGTCAACAACAAGATGCTGTCAAGAATCTTAAGTTGAACATCAATAAAGAAATTACTAATTTCATCAAAGATCTCGCCAAAACTTTCAAAGTTAAAGGTGATAGTACCACAGATATTATTGATCAATTGAGAAAGATTCCAGAAGCAAAACCTTCTATTGACATTCTTGATAGTTTGATTGCTGATTTTCCTAAGTACAAATTGGAGTTTCCAAAAACTGTGACAGTTAGTGACAAGGAAGTTCAACAGCCACCTACACCTATTGATACCACAGGTGCTGGTGCGACTGCTGGTGGTGGTGCTGATGCTGGTGCGACTGCTGGTGGTGCTGGTGCGACTGCTGGTGCGACTGCTGGTGGTGCTGGTACGACTGCTGGTGCTGGTGCTGGTGCTGGTACGACTGCTGGTGCTGGTGCTGGTGCTGGTGGTGCTGGTGGTGCTGGTGGTGCTGGTACGACTGCTGGTGGTGCTGGTACGACTGCTGGTGGTGCTGGTGCTGGCGGTGCGACTGTTGGTGGTGCTGGTACGACTGCTGGTGGTGCTGGTACGACTGCTGGTGGTGGAGGTAAAACATCGTTGACTCCTAATGATTTGAGAATGGTCAAATCATTTTTGAGCAAAGTGTATGATTTAAGTGTAAGTGTAAAGTCGGTGGATTTAAATGCTCCTACAAAATCAAAAATGCGTCCTGTAATTAGTAATATTTTAGATATTCTTGATATTGCAACTGGAAAAGTAAATCCAAGTATTAAAATTAATAAAAAGTTGGATTCGGCATTTCAAGGAATTGACGTTACAGGGCAATCAATTGCAACTCCAACGGCGTCTCCTGCATCACCGGTTGTTTCTACAACACCTAGTGCATCCGGTGACGACTATATCATCGAAGACCGTGAACTGTCTGTTACCACTGTAACCGAAGTTGATGGTGAAGAACCTGTGATGAATTTAAGTCCAGACGCAAAGAAACAATTTGGTGTAATCAAATCAAACCCATTGATTTCCGGAGACATAGTTACACGTATTGCTAATTTGATGAAAATGAATATTGGTAATACAACCAACATCAAATATGCAATTGGACTTATATCTACAATCAAGGATTCATTTGATAATGCAGTTACAAAGGCATCAATTGTAAAACAACTTGGTGGTAATATTGGTCAATTGAGAAAGACAATGTTAGCCGAAGATATTACTTCTGGTGATATTGCTAATATCATGAAAGAAATTAAAGCACTAATGCCCGCTCTAGTTTCGTTAACATTTGGTTTACGTCAGGCAACAAGTTCCAAGAACAAAACTGAGAAACCTTCTGATTCCTTCAAACCCAAAGAAAAGACTATCATTAGAGCAAAGGCTGAAGAAAAACCATTGGCTGCAAACGCTATGTATCAATATTACAATGGAGAATGGAATTACGTATCTAAGAGTGGATCACAAGCAATTGATCCTGAAAAAGGTAAGAACTATGTTGATAAGCTTAATTCTCTTGCTAAGTCTGGACGTGATGATACCGATGATGTAATGAAACGGGGTGACTCCGATAAGAAGTTTGGTCAGTCTCCTTCATTTAAGAACCTCAAAGAAGAGTTCATTTCACCTGAGATCTATAGAGAGTTCTACAAGTAATAATAACATGAGTCGTTGAACGACGACATCCACGCACGAAAAAACCCACCGAAACAAATTGGTGGGTTTTCTTTTTATATGAAACTCAACTTACTCCATATTGAAATAACGTTCTAGCAACATACCACATTCTTTGTACATGGTTTGCATACCCTTCATTTGTTGGCCACAGTCTGTTGCTGACTTCTTGAACTCTGCTGCCAATTTCTTGATTTCTGAGGTGTTTCTACGAATGGTCTTTTCTTCAAACCACGCATTTTCGTCGTTGTTACCTTCGTGAAGTTTTTCGGTTAGATATGCTTCGGCAAGATTTCCGATATTAGCCATCTTTGTGGCAACTTCCATGAGTTTCTTGCGCATTTCCAACACTTCGTTGTAACGGTTATATTCCATTACCAATTCTTGGAGCAGTTTCTTTTGTTCTTTTGACAATCCACGATTGATTACAGCGTCTTCTGCTTGACCGTGGTTGCTTACTTGTGTCACGTCTTGTTTCAATGGAGACAAAGGTGCTGCAGGTGGTAGATTTTCGAGAATGGTTTTGAGTTTCATATGCTTGTATAAATATAGTCTTTCGGTCAATTTATCGGTTAAAGTATCAAAATAATCCAAGAGGCCAGGATTGTTTTCTGTGCCCATCAATTGGTTAAATCTTTTTTCTAATTTGAAATCCTCTTGAGTGTTTTCTCTTGATTTCTTTTCTAGTATCCACTTATGGTCTTTGGTTCTTGAAATGCGACGAACAAAGTTTTGTGGTTCTCCGTCTCCAATAGGAAGAATATCTTCTTCCATATAATATCCGTCTTCACCATGTTTTTCAGCCGAGAAACCCATGCTTGCAAACAACTCAATGTCATTGATTTTCCAGTCTTTTAGTGCAACTAATGTTGGATGTGTTTGTTTTTCCTCAAACGTTTTGTTTGTATGAGTTGTTGTTCTGCCACCTCCCTTTTGGATAAGATGTGGATGTTTTCCTTCCTTATTTGGGTTGTGGAGATTAATAATATGTGTTGCGGTATCCATATGTTACAATCCTATATCTTCGTTTACGTCTTTTAGGAAGTTGATAAAAAGTTCAACGTCTCCCTGTATGGTAGTGAAACTCTGTGATGTTTTTTCTATCACTTTTTGTTTCTTTTGTTTGGGTGTTGGTTGAGGAGCAGTCGGTTGAGGAGCAGTCGGTTTTGGTTGTTGACCTGTAGGAGGAACATCGGCTTCTTTTAACTCATCTCCCGATCCGTCCTTTTTTGGTTCCTCTGATGGCTCTAACAATGTAAACGATTTGTACATCATTGTTTCACCAATACGAATCTTTTTAATGACCGTAGTTTTATTGGTTTTTACTTCTGATCCATCTGACATCACCCCTTCGACGCTCTTGTAACGTATTTCAAATATGCTTTTAGCAAAAGGAGCGGGGAGATTTGGAATTAGTGTTGCATCTTTTTCTTTCTGAGTAAATGAGATACCAATGTTTTGTGGCAGTTTCAAATAGTTTTCAAAGTTTGCAACTTCAATATCTTTACTATCTGAAATATTGCTATCATCGTTTTCATTTAAAATTTCATTTACAATGTTAGCAACGATTTCTTTAAATTTGGTTTTTGCAAAATCAGATAGTTGGTCATCTGTCATATGTAGAAGAGGACGCACTTTTGACTGTAGTCCTTTTGGAAGACTAGAAATGCTTTTTTTGCCCCGCTTGATGGATAGGGCAAGTCCCATCAGACGTTGTTGAGCTGGTGTTTTTGATGGCATAATACTCGTACTCTATAAATAGACGTTAATTCATACAAATCTCAACATTTTTATTCGTTTCGAATTTTTGTATATATTTATTTCAAAATGCAACAACATCTTTGTTGCCAGACGAATACCAATTCTCATTGAAGTTCCTCCACAATAACTTCAGAACTAAAGGAAATCACAATTATGTCAGATCTATTGAAAGAAGCGCTTGCGGACGCTAAGGCTGTTCGTGCTACTGCTCTTGCTAATGCAAAAGTAGCACTCGAAGAAGCTTTCGGCGAACGCATTCAAGCTATGTTTGCAGAACGACTCAAGAACGAAGTCGATGGAGAAGAAACCGATGTTTCACCCGGAATCAATCACGACGACACGTCAGTTAATGATTCAATGGGAGACGGACAAGTAGAGGAAATCACCGATGCTGACTTGGCAGAAATTATTGCTGAGTTGGAGAATGACGGTGGACTTGAAGAAGAGGGCGAAGTTGATCCAACCGCAGTTGCTCCTATGGCACCTGTTACTCCAGCAGATCCAAACGCTGCTGTACCATGTGATCCAAACGCAGTTGCTCCTATGGCACCTGTTGCTCCAGCAGATCCAACCGCAGTTGCTCCTATGGCACCTGTTGCTCCAGCAGATCCAAACGCAGTTGCTCCTATGGCACCTGTTGCTGAGGATGAAATGGAAGAAATCAATCTCGATGAACTTCTTGCTGAACTCGACAGAGAGGAAGATGGTTCTGAGAACCACGACGACCCAATGTCCGTCGATGAAAGTGCATGGGAAGAACAACTTCAAGAAGTCACAGCAGAACGTGACGAAGCAATGAAGACCGTTCAAATTTTGCGCAATCAAATCAATGAAGTTAACTTGCTAAACGCTAAGTTGCTTTATACTAACAAGTTGTTCAAACAATATAGTTTGAATAATCAACAGAAGATGAAGGTTGTAGAGAATTTTGACCTCACTACGAATGTACGTGAAGTCAAGTTGACATACGCAATTATGGCCGAATCGTTTAATTTGGGTGGATCAGTTGTTAAGAAAAAGAATACAACTGCAACTACTATCACCGAAGGTTTGGCAAGTAAGGCAGTTGCAAGTACAAAACCATCACAAGAAATTGTGTCTGGCGGTAATAAGATGGCAGAGAGATTTAAGACACTCGCTGGTATCAATAAGTAATCTAACGTCTTAACAACAAATTAAACAAGGATAATAATATGAGTGATATGAAGTCGCTATTGACAACAAATATGAATCCACAGGCAGAGCTTATGGCCAAGACCCGTGGATTGACAGCAAAGTGGGAAAACACAGGTTTGCTTGAAGGCCTAAAGGGCACTGAGAAGGCAAACATGAGTATCCTACTCGAAAACCAAGCAAAGCAATTGCTTGATGAAGCAACCTCAACAGGTACTTCAGCAAACAGTGAACAATGGGCAGGCGTTGCTCTCCCACTCGTTCGCCGTGTGTTCGCTGAGATCGCAGCTAAGGAGTTCGTTTCGGTTCAACCAATGAATCTCCCAAGTGGTCTTATCTTCTATCTTGATTTCAAGTATGGAAGCAACAACGGTGTGTTCACCAAAGACACCAGCAACAACTACAGTTCGTTGTTCGGTGGTACTGGAACCAAGCTAGGTTCAACCAATTCCGCTACTGGCGGTCTCTATGGTGCTGGTCGTTTCGGTTACTCAGTTAATGATCAGTCCATAGTTGTAAGTGCTTCACGTGCTACTGCCACTGATTTGACCACCGTTAACTTTGATGCAAACTACAGTGCTTCAGTTGCTTCTGGTAAGGTTTTCACCTTGACCACAACCAACTTCTACAGTGCTTCTAGTGCTGCAGGCAACGTGTTCGATGCAAACGGAGTTCGTTCCTTTAGTATCTCTGGTGCTAATATAACCACCTACTTCCCAGAATTCACCGCAATCAACGGTTCTGAAGTAACATTCGTTGTTTCTGGTTCAAACCCCGTTTCTTCAAGTTTGACCGTTAACTACAGTGTACAACCTAAGGACAGTAACCGTGGTGACTTCGAAGACACAACCGGTGACGGAACCGATGCTCCTTCTATCGGTATTCCAGAAGTCAACCTAGAGTTGAAGAGTGAACTAATCGTTGCTAAGACTCGTAAGTTGAAGGCAGTCTGGACTCCAGAACTCGCTCAAGACTTGAATGCTTACCACAGCATTGACGCAGAAGCAGAATTGACTGCTTTGTTGTCTGAGTACGTTTCGATGGAAATCGACTTGGAAATCCTAGACATGTTGATCACCAACGCACCAGCAGTAACCACTGCACGTTGGAGTGCTAAGATCAACCGTGAAATCAGCGACAGCGGCGTCATCACTGACACCACTACTGCTGGTACAGGTGGATATTACACCAAGTCAACTTGGTTCCAAACACTTGGTAACAAGATCCAAAAGGTCAGTAACAAGATTCACCAGTTGACACTACGTGGTGGTGCTAACTTCCTTGTCTGTTCACCAGATGTTGCAACAGTCTTGGAGTCAATTCCAGGCTTCGTTGTCAACACCGATGGTGACAGTGCTAAGTTCGCAATGGGTGTAAGTAAGGTTGGTAGCTTCGCAAGTCGCTTCCAAGTTTACAAGAACCCATACATGGTTGAAAACACCATCTTGGTTGGTTTCCGTGGAAACAACTTCCTCGAAACCGGTGCAGTGTATGCTCCATACATCCCACTAGTTCAAACTCCATTGGTCTATGATCCAGTGAACTTCACCCCACGTCGTGGTGTGATGACTCGCTACGCAAAGAAGATGGTCCGCCCCGAGTTCTACGGCAAGATTCTTGTCGGCGATCTCGATCAGGTCTAATCTTGATTGTTGTAGTCGGATCAACCGATTAAATCAAACCCCGCTCTTCGGAGCGGGGTTTTTGTTTGTGGCACTACTACTTATTTGACACAGTGTTATATCATGAGTAATATCTATTTGCCCGTTAGAAAATGGCCGTACAAAATAAAAGAGGTTGTATCCGATTGGAGAGGATTTGAGAATTACATGCTTTCCATAGTTGATACATTCAAAGTAACAAGAAACTCAGCATTGGAATTTGGAGTTGGGTCAGGATATAGTACAGACGTTTTATCAAAATTATTCAGCCGTGTTGTGGGTGTGGATGGATATATCGGCGATAGAGACAGTCAAGAACAAAGATACTTGATGTACGAAAATGCATGTAAAAAGTTCAATAATACCAATGTTGAATTGATAAGAAAATATCACACTGAGTATATCAAGTCTGAAACTAGAATGTTTGATTTGATTCATGTAGATTTGGGAGATCATCCGACTGATGTATATGAGTGTGTCGAGTGGTCCGTTCAACATTCTAACGTGGTTATTGTTCCCAACACATATTCTTGTGAAAATATAGATAAAGTTTGTACAGACATTTCAGCAAAGTTCAATATCAACTATTTCAACATAAAAGATGGTTACGGACTTGGAATTTTGTACAAGCAAACTTAAATGTGAACGGTTTGTTAGTATTTTTAATATGTATAATACATGATAAAATTAAAGTATGAATGGGAATGTTGAAAAAGGATGTTTAATGGCAAGAGTGAGTCCTGATTACGGGTCGCATATTGTAAAATTGGGAAAAACGGCGATTCCCCCTGAAATACTTTACACGGATCCAGACGATCCTACATATGGATACAGCGAAGAACCTCATGTTACTCTTAAATATGGATTTATCCCTGACTTACAGAAACGAGATGTTGCAAACATTTTAAAACACATGAAACCATTTGATGTGGTGTTAAAAGCACTAACTCAATTTAACAATGAAAAATATGACGTGGTGAAGTTTGATGTTGAAAAGAATGATCAACTTATGGAACTACGAAATAGATGTGACAAGTATCAAAATGAGGATTCGTATCCAGACTATCATCCCCACATGACTCTTGCTTATGTTAAGAAGGGAAGTTTTTCACATATTCGTGAAGGATTAAAAATCAAAGTACCTATTACAGGATTCAAATATAGCGGTCCACAATGTTCATTTTACGTAAATTTCTAAAACTATGAAACTCACAGAATTAAAAAGTCTAATCAAAGAAGTGATTAACGAAATCGACTGGTCATCCCCCGATCTAGGTGATGCAAAAATTACTAGATGTATGACGATGGATCAGGTAGTAGGTTTTTTCAACAGCGAATTAAACAGAGTTTCTGTTGGTGGAAAAGCATCTCTCGGGATGCCACGTATTTCCAAAGGAAACATCAAATTAAAACTTGGTACAAGTGAAATTGATATTCCAGCATTTGCCAAGTTGTTGACCACTCCGCCTAAAACTATCTTTGACGAAGGAGAAAAATCAAAACACTCATCGGGTCAGGGAATTTTGACAATCAATACCGGCATTCCTGCTCTTCGTGGATTTGTTTATGATAAGGATGATTCTGAAAAACCATTCAAAGTGGTTAATACATGCCCTGCTGCGGGATCGTGTGCGTTGGATTGTTACGCTCTACAAGGATTCTACATCATGAATGATGGAAAGAATATCAAGTTGGCACAGCGTCTTCAACAAATACTTCAAGATCCAGACTCATATGTCAAACAAGCATATTCAGAAGCTGAATTGTATGCTTTCAAAGCAAAGAGAGAAGATAACATATTGAGTATTCGTTGGAATGATGCTGGCGACTTTTTTGCTCAACGATATTTTGACTCTGCGGTTAAAGTAACTAAAAAACTATGGGAGAACGGATACAAAGTAAACTCATATTTTTACACCAAAATGTCAGGTATTGTAAATATTGCCGAACTTCTTGGATTTGTTGTTACCTACTCTGTTGGTGGAACTCAAGATTTGCATGACGCAAACAAGAAATCGGTAATTGTTCCAAAGGAAGTGTTTGTTGGAATATTCAAACCAACTAGAGGACGTGGTTACGAAAAAGATGAATCCGGCAAGTCAAAGTTTGCTGATCCTGTGAATGGCAGAAATGAATTGAAGAAGAGAATCTATGACAAGTATCATACTGATTCTGAATTTGATGCTCTCACGTTTGATTCGTTGAAGTATACCGACGAACTTCCATCTGTAGAAGGAAATCCAGGCGAGTTTTCTATTATTACGTTGCCAGGCGGTGACAGTGATAGACCAGCTCAACGAAAGGATGTCAGATACAACTTCTTGACATTCCACTGAATATGATCAAATTGAAAGATTTATTGAAAGAAATAGTCGTTGGCCAAGGGTATATGACTGACGAAAAATTCGGTAGTATTTGTTTGAATCAGCTTAAACGTGCGTTTCCAGAATATGAAGTAGATTTGTTTGATGTTGCTGATTTCATAAAAAATCAAACAAAACATGATATGTCAAAACGCATATCAATAAGAAATAGTTCTTTGCGTGCAAGATTTCATATAGAAACCAATGACAAACTTTATTTTGTCAACATTGTTAATGAATTCGACAAGGTTCCCGAAAGCGAATTATCAAATAAATTTACGATGGCAGATGACAATTATTTGATAAACATGACATCAAATAGCTTGGAACCTAAGGATTTAAATACTCCAAATAAGTTGATGAGGTTTAGATGTATAATGGTGTTACAAGATAGAAATGGAAAAACGTTGTTAACATTAATTCCGGAGAAGAACGTTTCATCTATTCTTTTTACTGACTACAACACGTTGAATCAATTGATACAAGATGTAAAAACTAAGATAGATGATGATAGATTTAATGATCTTGGAAAGTTAGATGAAATTAACAATAAATTTGAAGATGAATTTGATACATCTTCATTGAATAGCGTTAAAGATATTACAGATGTCGTTAAGGATGACATGGTTAAAGTTGCACAAAAACAATACGATGATTGGAAACAAGATCGTAATGGTCAAGATGTTGAATTGGGCAGTGGTGGTATATGTCATTTAATAGCTGATGACTTAATCAGTATTTTGTATAGTCATAAGATTGAAAATGTTCAAAGTGTATGTAGCACTCATGAACAACACGTATATATTGTTGGACAATTTAAGGAGGGAATATATGAAATAGATATACCCTATAACGTTTATGAAACGGGTGGCGGATATTCATGGAAGAAAATACAGGATGTAGAATTTAATCGCAACGATATTGTTATACATAAATTAACAAGCGATCCGAGTGAGTATAGTGATTATGTCGATGGCGTATAAAGAAACATACTACAAAATTATCAAACAAAATGACAAACTTATAGTGAAGATAACCAAATCGACGTTATATTTATAAACCATGAGTGCAAATCTTGATCAAGACAGAGTGAGATGGCCTGGAAGCGGCAGTGCCGTTCCAGGCAGAACCCCATTTGGGTTCTATGACGACGATCCAAAGTTCACATCGGAGTGTAGCAGCAGTGCTGTATGGGCAGCTATTCGTCTTGGTTATCCAATCGAAGATATTGAACTCATCGACCTTAACTTTTATGCTGCTTTTGAAGAATCAGTAAACGAATATAGTTCTCAAGTCAATCAATTCAACATTCGTAACAATATGTTGAATTTGCTGGGAACTCCTGCAAACAAAGATGCTACTGGAAAAGCAGTAACAGGAAGTCCTCTACCATATGTGATAAACCTTTCAAAAGCATATGGGTCGGAAGTTGGCGTTGGTGGAAATGTTGATTGGAAGAAAGGTCATGTTGATGTTGTTGCAGGACAACAAAACTACGATCTACAGTGTCTTTATGATCAAGCATCTGGATCGGGAAATCGATTGGAAATAAAAAGAATATTCCACGATCAATCTCCTGCAACAGCACGTATCTATGACCCATTCAGTATGACGGGCATGAGTTATAGTAACGTTTTGAATGAAATGGGATTTGCAGGATATAGTCCTGCTGTTCAATTTTTGATGACGCCTATCTTTGAAGATTTGTTGAGAGCTCAAGCAATTGAGTTTAACGACATGGTTCGTAAAAGCGCATATTCATTTGAAATAGTTAACAACAAACTTAGGTTGTTTCCTATTCCCAATACCAATTACAAAGTGTATTTTGAATATAGTTTGGAGAGTGATAAAGAAGCAGACATTTTTTCGCCTGGAAATAACTATGATAAAGTCTCTGATTATAGTAATGTTCCATATGATAATTTAAAATATCGTACAATCAATGGTCCTGGCCGACAATGGATACGAAAATACTTCTTGGCACTCTGCAAAGAAGTGCTTGGAGCAATTCGTCAAAAATATAGTACGATTCCAATTCCTGGAGGAGAGGTTACTCTCGACGGTGGCGAACTAAGAAGTGAAGCGTCAGCAGAAAAAGAAGCACTGATGTCACAACTGAGAGAGATGTTGGAATCCACTCTTGGTTCTAATCTAGTTGAACAACAAGCCAATAAAGCTGAGAAGAGTCAGGACATTCTTAGAAAAGTACCAATGTTCATTTATATTGGAGTTTGGGTATTTGGATTGATCTGTATAGAATTCGGGAACATGACACTCCCGCTGTAATTTTAGATATAATATCTTCAATGAAACCAAACAATATGTGATATTTATTGTGTATGGGATTAAGAGGAAGATATTTTAGCGAACGTGATATTCGTCTGATCAATTCTATCAATGCTGAATTGATGGGTGATATCATTGAAACGCTTGTGACTGTGTTTAAGATCGCTGCATCAGAAACACGTGTAAACATGTATGGAGAATCTGCTCCTACTGAAGGTAAGACCTTTTATCCCGGCATTGACTTGAGCGCACTTATTGACCGTGGTGATATTACAGGCGAAGACGAAGGATTTGGTCCTGATCGTGATCAATCGGTGGTATTCAAATTCAGAGAAAAGATGTGTCAACAAGTGAACTTCTTTCCTCAAATCGGAGACATTGTTTTCTTCAATGATCGTTATCATGAAGTTGACAATGTGGTTCAAGAACAATTTTTGGGCGGACAAGATACAAAGAGTCACAGCTTTATCTGTAATACTCACTACTCTCGTCTATCCAAGCTTAACATTTTTCAACGATAATTACAACCTATGGCATGGAAAGGCAATCCAAATAATCCAGCTCCAAATCAGCAAAATAACAGCGATCATGTCGCTGATAAGAAAACTGCTGTGCATAGGGAGTTTCAGGTTCGCAGAGACACCGATGACTTTAAAAACTTCACGGTTACTCTTCTTGATATCGACTCTGCAATTGTAGATCACTTAGACAACACTATCAATCCTACAATTGTTGATGGGGGTGATAATATCAAAGTGCCAATCCTTTACGGAAATCCTGAAAGATGGAAAGCTATTCAATCTGATGGTGGTATTCGTGATAACAATGGAAAATTACAACTTCCAGCCATAATGTTCAAACGAAATACGGTTGCAAAAAATGAAAGTCTTGCAACGTTTAACCGTCATTTGAATGTTCAAGTGTTGAGAAAATACGATCAAAAGAACGTATACGATAGATTTTCCATTCTCACAAAAAAGACTGCTCCTACATCACAAGTAATGAATGTTACTCTGCCCGATCACATAACACTCACTTATGAGTTTATGTTGTGGACGGAGTACGTCGAGCAAATGAACTCGTTGATTGAAAAAATCAATTGGGCAACAGAAGAATATTGGGGTGATCCAACAAGATTTAAGTTTAGAGTCTATATCAACGATTATAGCAACAATACTGAGGTACAGTCAGGAAAAGATCGTATGGTTCGTACCACATTTAACATGACGGTGCAAGCATATTTGCTGAGTGATTCTTTTGAAAATAAAAAACTCACCACAACCAAGAACTTCACACCTAGAAAAGTTATTGTCACGGGTGAAATAGTCGATGGACAAACTCTTGATAAAGTCAATGCTGATTTGACTAAAACATCATATCACAAACCATATCCTTATTCTTATATCAATCCATTAAAACAAGATGGAGATAATATAGTCTTTCCAGTTATTGATGCTAAAGATGCCCCTATAATTTATCCGCCAGTCGTTAATTTATAACAATCAATTAGTTGAATTGCCTTCTATGTATCCATGAACACATTATATTGTTATGCCAGAACCAATCAAATTCACAGACGAAGAAGTAAAAGATTTACGATATATTCAGGGTAAGTTTCAAGACAAGTTGGTCAAATTTGGTCAAATTCACCTTGAAACAATTGAATTGCAAGAAAGACTTGACCTTTTAAAAAAGGAACAAGAAAAACATAGAACCGAATATATTCAACTACAACAAAGCGAAGAAGAGTTGATGAACAAGTTGACCAAAAAGTATGGCAACGGGTCTCTGAATATCAGAGATGGTACATTTACTCCGTCTTAAACTCACCAATTAAAGTTTTAAATAATCACCGCTGATACTGTAATATCAGCGGTTTTTTATTTTCTTTGGTGTTGGTACTATATTTATACCAATAGTCAAATGATTCATTATGGGTAGCTATGATCCACAAATAAACTCGTTCATATTCAAGCAGTTTCGTCAGAATGTTCAAGACTTCTACGAAGTGGTTGAAATATCTGGATCTTCGTTGTTAATTCACACCGACGAAACCGGCCTGATAACATCATCGTTGTTTTTGACTCCTGCGATCACAAACACTTACGATGTTATAGTATTTGAAAGTGGATCGTTCAGAAGCGTTCCTGGCCCCGTTGGAGTAGGTTTTTACACCAATTCAACGCCGGTGCCTCAAACCCTTGGTGGAATTCAAGCGGGTACAACGTTTACTAACGTACCTCTTACAGCAATGTTTGACGCATTGCTGTATCCTTATCAAGTACCATCCTTTTCATCTTTTAGTCTAAATGAATCATCTCCAGTAGAAGTTGGATATACAATTTCCTCTGGATCTAAAACTTTTATTTGGACTACAACAAATTCATCAAGCCTCGTTCCAAATTCTGTATCAATAGAAGATACCACAGATTCAACCATTCTTGCTACAGGTCTTGCAAACGATGGAACAGAAAACATTTCAATCTCATCCATACAGTATCTTACAGATTCTTCACATATATGGTCTATATCTGCGCAAGATACTCACTCAGGATCGTTGTTAAGAACATATACCATAGATTGGTATTGGAAAATCTACTATGGGGAACACGCATCAGGATCACTAACAGATGCAGATATCTCTTCTTTAAGAACATCAGAACTGTCAAATACCGCTGCATATATTTATGCTTTTATCGCTGATATCCAAAAATACAAATATATCACATATCCATCGTCGTTTGGAACATTAACCACTTTCAAAGATACAGCTACATTGCTGAATGTTGTTATGTCGCCAATGACCGTTGTATCAGTTACGAATTATTACGGCGTTGTTACTAATTATAATGTACATAGATCATTAAACAAATTAGGCGGATCAATTAATATTCAAACATCTTAAACCATCTTTATGCCAATTTTAGTAACAGATTATATCTCTACAACGGACGCAACCGATACATACCCAACACACTTTTCAAATTTGGGTAAAGGTGGTTACCAACAAGTAGATACCATCGTTGAAAGAGATGCTATACCCACCGACCGTCGCATTGCAGGTATGATGGTTTTTGTGACCGCTACAGCTCTCGCATATACGCTCAACAACGATCTAATCAATTGGACATTGTTCAATCTTAGTGGATCCTCGGGCAATAGCGGATCAAGTGGATCAAGTGGTAGTGCTGGTACAAGCGGATCAAGTGGTGTTGCTGGTACAAGTGGTGTTGCTGGTACAAGTGGTAGTGCTGGTACAAGCGGATCAAGTGGTGTTGATGGTACAAGTGGAAGTGCTGGTACAAGCGGATCAAGTGGTAGTGCTGGTACAAGTGGTAGTGCTGGTACAAGTGGTAGTGCTGGTACAAGCGGATCAAGTGGTAGTGCTGGTACAAGCGGATCAAGTGGTGTTGATGGTACAAGCGGATCAAGTGGTGTTGATGGTACAAGTGGAAGTGCTGGTACAAGCGGATCAAGTGGTAGTGCTGGTACAAGTGGAAGTACTGGTACAAGCGGATCAAGTGGTGTTGATGGTACAAGTGGATCAAGTGGTGTTGATGGTACAAGTGGTAGTGCTGGTACAAGCGGATCAAGTGGTAGTACTGGTACAAGTGGTACAAGTGGTAGTGCTGGTACAAGCGGATCAAGTGGTAGTGCTGGTACAAGTGGTACAAGTGGAAGTACTGGTACAAGCGGATCAAGTGGTGTTGATGGTACAAGTGGAAGTGCTGGTAC
>Ga0181350_1000009_pt1 | contig 61959 bp, 60 predicted proteins | sample Su13VDMM110DCMD_FD_130105 | JGI IMG/M metagenome (GOLD analysis project Ga0181350, IMG submission 130105) | Freshwater viral communities from Lake Michigan, USA - Su13.VD.MM110.DCM.D | ecosystem: Environmental > Aquatic > Freshwater > Lake | place: USA: Michigan | collected 2013-07-16
AACCCCTCGGATGCTAGGTTGCTAAACAAAATGGTTGATATGGTAGATAAGAGCCCAATCGAACAATGGATTGAGGAAAAATCCAATAAAGAAACTAAAATATTAAGGGCTGCCTATATTACAAGCGTACAGTCAGTTTTAAGGTATCTAGGACTACAAGACCAACCTGACCCTAAGAAGTATTTAGAAAAACTAAAGGATATATCTGACGAATTGAACTTGTATGCTAAATCAGTTGATGAGCAAATAATTGATAGAAATTCGCTAATTGATAAGTTAATGGCCGAAAACGAAAAGCTAACTCAAACAATTAATTCTAATAAATCATTAATGGATGGCATAAGTAAACTTCATAAAGAAATTGATGCAGATGGTTTATTAAAGTTACAATCCGAAAACAACCAATACAAAAAAGCAATCGCAGAGCAGGCTATTGATTCAGCTAAGATTAAGGAGAAGTTGGAATCTGAAATTGAAAGGTTGAAAACCGCATTAGCTTACATTCATAAAAACAGCACAGAATGGAATATTAAGACAATAGCAGAACAAGCTCACCCTGATTTGAAAGGAGAAGAAAATGGCAAAAGTTAGAACATTGAGCCGAGCCTTCATGAAGGGGCATCCCAAAGCAGGACAGCCGACCTACTTTGTTGAAAAGTTTGTAAAATCATTGCATTTGCATGGCATTAAACCTTTTGATATTGGTTGCCATTTTAGCCATGAATTGTACCACCTTGCTCAACCTAAGCATCACACAATTCGCATGGGCAGGCATTTTAAATCGCAGGATGAACTAACAGTGGCTGTTTGGAGTGGCAAGCCATATCGAAGTAAGCAGATAAAGCTATGGACAGGAAGTATAAGAACTATCAATGTTTTAATTTATAGTTCAAGTCAAGGATTCAGGTTTATGAAGCAAGACACGGATTCAGTTCTTTATCAAATAGGAAGTTTGCATCTAGCAAAAAATGACGGTTTAAGCCACGAAGACTTCCAAGCTTGGTTTAAACTTCCACATGGAATTCATGAAGCACAGATTTTGATTTGGAACCCAGATATTAAATATTAAAACAATGAACTTAGAAAATTACGATTTTAAAATTTACAACGGCAGAATAAAGGTTTATTACCAAGGCTCTGTTATGTTTTCATTCAATCAAATTGACTTTTTAGGGTATTATTTTTTTAAGGATGATACCAAACTTTACGGAATGACATTACACTTTCTTAGAGAAAAAGCTGGTCATGCGGAAATGGATGTCTATTTCAAGGACAAAGAAACTTGGTTAGCCGTAAACACACTACTTGACCAAAACCTTTAACAAAACTAAACCTGGGAACGGAGGAACCGAACACAATACAATATGAACTTCAAACAGTACAAAAGAAAAGGTTTATCTGAAATGATTTCAGTAACCGAATTTATTAACAATGGTGGTGACATGGTAAAGGTAAGCGTATCTAATCCTGACAAAGAACTTGCTAAAGAAGAACCAGCTATTTTTGAACAGGGTTTTATCGCTCGTAACCCAAAGAATCACGAAGACCTATGGTATGTTGCTAAAAAGTATTTTGATGATAACCTTGAACCTGCCACAGCATCACAAAGAGAACTAAAATCCGAAATGTGCGGCCCTCAACGCTGGGATGTAACTAAATTCGTTAATAGCAACAATATTGACGTTGTGGCTATCATTGGAGAAACCAGCGATTTAGGATTATGTGTGTACCAAATTTTCTATTACGATAAATAATACAATTATGAACAACTTAGCAAAAAACACGGAACCAAGCAATGAACCAGATTCAGAATTTAGATCACTGCTCAATGCATTAAGAACAGAAGCCAATGAGGCTAAAAACCTAACCAAAGCATGTGCTGAATTTATAGGGAAATTAAGCCCTATGTGTGAACAACCCGAAATTGACAAAGGCAAGCCACAGCCAATGGGTATTATCAGCGTATTTTGGGAAGAAGTCCAAACCTTAAGGGAGTCAAACGAGAGAATGAGAGAAATCTTAAGCCACCTTCACAAAGTAATAGGAAGCTAAAGCAAAATGATAGACAGACGAATAATATTACAAGCAGGTATCAGGGAAATTGATATTCCAAAGAAAACAAGGGAGTGGTTAGAATTTAGAAGGAACGGGATAGGGGCTTCTGAAATGGCAACCATCCTTGGGCTATCTCCTTATGCGCCAACTGTCACAGAACTGTGGCGTTACAAAGTTGGAATAGGCCAAGCAGTTGACATTAGAAACCAGCATGTATTATTTGGTGGGGAGCTGGAACCATTGATAGTAAAAATGGCTAAGTATTGGGATGGTTCAGAAAATGGATATATTGATAACTACTACGACAATAGGCTTATCAGGGATATTCAGGCCGTGGATTCATACATTATTAATGACCAGTTTCCTCACATATTCGTTTCGCTAGATGCTTTCATCCCACAGGGCTGTGTTAGGCTTGACATAGATGGTGGTGACTTCACCGGAGAAGAATTGTGGATTGATCATCCGTTGGAATGTAAGAACATATCCGGTTATAATTCGCGCAAGTGGGTTTCTGGAATACCGATTATGTATTATGTTCAGCTGCAAACCCAAATGATAGCCCTTGGTGTTGATTATGGGGAACTAGCGGTGTTGGTTGATAACTCACAGTTTAGCGTTTATCCATTTCAGGTGAATGAAGTTTGGAGGCAGCGCATACTTGAAAAGTCAGAAGAGTTTTGGGATTCTGTTTTGCTGGGGCGAAAAGCCCTTGCTGCAGGTGATGAAGATATGTTGGCCTATTTGGAGCCACAGCCAAATGAAAGTGAAGCATACACAGAGTTCTATTCAGAAGAGTTCAAACGCAAGGATGCAATTGAAAAGGCCCTTGGAGGGGATGATGAAAAGGAGCTGTGCAATAAGGTCAAATTGTTGATGGAGTTTGAAGATGTGCTAGACGAAACCAAACAGCTATACAAAAACCGACTTACCAAGAGCATTGTTGATATTGGCTGTGAAAAACTAACATTCCCTAACAATGGATATATTAGATATGCTAAGAGGTCCAACTCTAAAAACTATAGCATTGATTTTAGGGGTTTCAAGCCTGATTATCCAGAAGAACTTGTTGAAATCTTCACAAAATCTGTTAGGAAATTAGTGTAATTTATGTTTCCTTTGTTTACATATTATTAACGATTAGCGCAAAATGATTATACAGCATCAAATAAAACCCTTACTACACGCAAGATGTGCGAAAATTGGGGTTAATAGCAATATTGCACAGGAGAAAAAGAAACTAGCAAAGGCCATGGGGCTTTCAGATGCATGGTTTCGTAGGCTGTGGAGTGATCCATATATGCCTATCAGCAAAGAGTACGAATTAAAGGCAATTGAGTATTTAGGAATTAAAGCAGAAGAATTATATGTTATCCTCAGAGAAAAAACCAAAAAGACCAAGACCTTGGCTTAGGGAGATTGAATATACCAGAGCTGTTTTAAAGGATGGTAATTTGATTTTTGGTACTGAGGATGAAAACGGGGTATTTGTTCCATCTGAATCAGGGATTGACATTAAAACAGAAACTAAGAAGGGGTTTTTTGAGCATTGGGGTATAGATTACACAAGGCCAGACGTTACCTCTTCACAACTGGTTCAAATTACTGTGGCGTATATTGTGGATGCTACCACGGGAGAGGTTATAAAAGTTGCTGATGTATCAGCTATTCGCTTCTTATGACAAGATGGACCGCAAAAGCATTGAAGGAAAAAGGAGTAGTTTTACCTCCAAGGAAGAAATCTGCAATAAAAGCCACAGAGGCACCTGAAATTGGTGAAATGAAATGGGTATTGAAAGCACTAGGGTTAGCTTACGAATGTGAGTTTAAGTTTGTTCCTGAAAGAGATTTCAGAGCTGACTTATATATTCCTTCTCTTAATTTAATACTTGAATATGAAGGGTTATTCGCGGAAGGTAAAAACGGCACGGGTATGAGTAGGCACACAACACCAAAAGGATATACCAATGACTGTATTAAATACTTTCTTGCCAATGTGCATGGGTACAAAGTTTTGAGAGTAACAGCTATTAATTACAAAGAGCTATCGAATTATATAAAAATTTTACAAAATGAATCAGTTTAAATTAACAGGCACTATCTTCAAATTTGTTGAGGATGAAATTGAGGTAGTTCACAACTATCAAAAAACAGTATTAGTATTAAAATGCGAGAATGGTTCAAGAACTATACAGCATGTTCCTATTGATTTCCCAAATGAAAAAAGGTCCTTAATTGGAGGCTTTAAAAATGGTGAATTGGTTGAGATTACATGTGTTCCTAAAGGCAGAATGAAGAATAAACAAGGCCGTGAGCTGTACTATGCAGCCTACGAAGCCACAGAAATAACTAGAGTATAAAGAATATGACAGAGCAACAAAACCAGAAAGAGACTAAAGCTCCCAAGCAGGAGTTATTAGTGCTCGATCCATTTCAACACCAAGAAGCGGAGTTGACTAAACTAGCCTCAGATTACACCAATTATGTTGTAACAGAGGACAACCTTAAGGAAGCAGAAGCCGCTAGGCTTAAAGTGTGGCGTATTAGGGTTAAAGAACTTGGAGCAGGTTTAAAGGAGCGACTTGCTAAAATCAAGGAGTTTAAAGAGGACCAAGAAACCAAGTATGAAAAGCTGTGCAACATTATACAGCCAGTGGAAGAATCCCTTGAAAAGAAAATTGCATTGGTTAAAGCTGCCAAGGAAAAGCGTGAGCGTGAAGAGAAGGAGAAGGAGCAAGCAAGGCTATCTGGCCACAGAACTAAGTTAGCAGACCTAACCAAGTTAGCTGTTAAAATTAATTCTATGGAATTGGAGGACCTTGAAAAAGTTGATACTGCTTGGGTTGATCAATACGATTCTCAGGAATTTAAAAATGAGTTCATTCAGGCTGTTAGTGCTGTGGTTTTGGCTAAAACTTCTCGCCAAGAATTGCTTGAATTGAGAAAGAAGGAGGCAGACAGAAAAGCCAAGGAAGAAGCAGAAAAAGCAGGAGCCAAGAAATATGATGATGATTTCAAACTCCTAACTGAAATGCTTACTAAGGTTAATTTAACCGAGGACTTAAAGGAGGTTCAGATATTTTTAGAAATAGGAACCAATGCAAAGCCAGAAGCATACGGCATAAATGCAACACAAGCACAAGGGGTATTGGCAGCATTGAAAATGCTTGCAGAAAATAGGGAAGATTTTTTGACCAAAAGAGCAGCCGAAAAAGTTACTGTGGTACCGAAAGAAACGCCACAGGTTGAACCAGAAGCAACACCAGACCTTCCTGCTAGTATGAGTGGGTATGTTCCAAATAGGGGAGCATTTGCTTCAGGTCCAATATCAACAGATAGGGATGTGTATTTTTCTGATATTCCTAAAGAACAGCCCACAGCTCCAAACATGGCAAACCATATCCCTGATATGGAAGAGCCAGAAGTAGTGCAAGCTAATTTTGATGCTTCACTTGATGAATTTAACGTATTCAGCTACGAAACATACAAGGTAGCCCTTTCCAAAAATGTACCGGAGAAAGCAGCGAAATCAATTTTGAATTATTGTGAACACATGTTAAAAACCAAATAAATTATGGCAGCCGAGAGTTTAGAGAAAATTAAAAATCATGTTTTGGCCACGTTGCCAAACAAGTTAGAAAAGAACAATTCATTTAAGATGGATGTTCAACGCGAATTAGGTTTCGCATTTCAGGCGTTTCAAGCTAGTGAATACATGCAGAAGGCCACGCCTGAGAGTATTATTAAAGCTGTGACAAATGTGGTCCTTACGGGCCTTACACTTAATCCCGTGCTACAACAAGCATGTTTGGTGCCACGGGCAAAAAATGGAGTAGTTGAGTGTTGTTTGGAACCAATGTACCAAGGATTAATTACCAAAATGATTGATACGGGGCAAGCCACAGACGTATATGCCCACGTTGTTTATTCAGGTGACAAGTTGGAAGTAATGATGGGTAGCAGCAAGAAATTGGAGCATGTTCCTTATTACTTCATGGGTATAACTGAAAAAAATAAAGGTGAGGCTATTGGTGTTTATGCTGTGGCTGTTCTTCCTAATGGTGATAAGAAATGGGAATTTGTACCTGCCGAGCGTATTCATGCAATTATGCAAACCTCAGAAAGCTACAAAAAATCAATTAAAGATGGCAACAAGTCTAGTATATGGCTAGGAGCCCACAAGGATGAAATGTGGAAGAAAACAGCTATTAAGGCTCTCTTTAAAGTAATGCCCAAAAATGATTACTCAGAAAGGGTTGCTAAGATTTTGGAGGTGGAGAATGAAACACAACAATTCATTGTGCCTGCAGAAATGCCACAGAAAACACTTATTGAATCAACGCCAAACAATCCAGCTGTGATAATTGATGAATCTAAGTTAAAGAAGAGCGATAACGTAAAGAAGAACGCTGACAAAACCATTCATAAGCTAGAGGACCTCAATAAAAAAGAGGAACAGAAACCAAATATAGCTCAAAATGCTGGTAACAAATACGGCATTGTAAATTCATTGAAGATTCAGGAAGTAGTAACCCAATTGAAGGAGCAGGATTTGTACGGGAAGTTAGAAAAGTGGGTTGAGCTTAATTCTGTGCATGAATCCATTGATGAATTTTTGATCAACGGAACGGAGGAAGATTTGAACAACGCCCTTAATGCAATTTAACCTTAATTAAAAGTAATAAAAAAGGCCACTTAATTGTGGCCTTTTTGTTAAAATCTAATTGGTAGTTTTTTCAAATACAAGTAATAATCAATTTCTGTTAAACCTTCTCCTGATGGATGTGGGTCGTGAGCTGGATATGTTTTACTTGTTACAATACAATGTCGCGTTCCTCTTGGTGATACGCCACGGGAAATAAAATAGTCTCGCTGTGGCAAATCTTCCACGTTACGGGTTTTAATAATAATACTGCTATGCTTATTACATAGCCAAATGTTCAAAACGTCTAACCACATTGGATCATCCTTTTTGCTGTCTCCTGGCATATAGAAAACCTCAATGTTGGGTACCATTTCAGGTTGTTTATCTAAAATGGATGCTATGCAAGTGGCAAGGCAATTACCATAGGTAAGCCTTTCGCCTTTGCTTGACTTGGTGCCGAATTTGGTTTGGATATTCTTTTTCATGTTACTTATTTTTGATGCCTAAAATTCTTCTGTACTCAGGTTGGATGGTAATTACCCTATTACTCTTCCTTACGTCTATTCCGGTAATCGGTCCAAACTCTTCTGCCATTACAACCATTTCTTCCTCATAAATCTTATCAATCACCTTTTGGCTGTGGCGTTCTTTCAATGCTACCTTCTCTGTGATGGTGCACTGATTCCATTTAAGTTCTATTCTAGTGCTCATACATTAAATAGGGGATTAAGACTGATAAAATTCCAAATAATCCGCTTAGAACCAATGTTCCAATAGCATAACACATAATTACTGTGTCCTTCCATGAAGATTCATCATCCACACGGGTTTCTTGTGTTTTAGTTTCCATTTTTAGATATTTTAAAGTGATTGTTATGTTTGGGTTTTCGTTTGCTTCTGTGTACCAAAACCACTGATTCCAATCCATGCATGTTCTTGGAATTACGCTGTGGCTTAAATTAAGTTTCAGTAAATCTTCGTTCTTCATTTTGCATCAATTAAATATTTGAAAATAATAACTAAGATAACTACAATTAAATAGATTAGTGCTGGTTTATTGTTTTTTTTCATGGTTAAAAATTTGATCTAACTAATTCTTCAGCCATTCGTGTAACTACAATTGGCACGACTGAATTGCCAATAAACTTTTTTTGCTGTGTTTGGTTGCCTTTTAATATGTATCTTCTAGGGAATCCCTGAACTCTTAGTAGTTCATCAATTCTAAACATTCTCATTGTGATATCATATATGCCATGCATGGCCATGAACTGCTTAATTTTCTTGACCATTTCTGAATCTGTTTCATAAATCTGAATACCAAATACTCCTTTTTCTAATTGAACCAAATAAAGAGGTGCTTTATCCATCCTAGCTATAATTGTGGAACAAGGTTGGTCCACAGAACCAGCATTAGTATTAAACCATTGAGGGTTTACAATGAAGCATGTAACCAAATTTAATTTAGGACTTCCCGTTATGCTGCCTGATGGCGTTTCAATAGAAGAATTTGTTTCTTGCCCAAAATCTCTGTAAATAAATCTTGGTTGTATTATTCCTGCGCTATCTTTTGTCCTTAGCGTTGGTCCTGGACTATCTATTGAGGTACAATTGTGTCCATTCCCATAATAGGATGCTAAAAAATCAGCCTCTCCCTTTCCTGATACAAATTTTAACAACCCAGAATAAATCCTTTTCAATGTGTTTTCAGAAAGTGGCTTCGGCCTATCAAATATACTTCTGCCTTTATCTTCCAAGTCTAAAACTTCTCTCACTGCTTTCCACGGGCTCAATAACAAATCCCCGTTTTTTGAATGTGTAGCCACGGGCCAAGAAATTGGCAAACCTTTTTTAGCAAAATATGCAAAGAATCTTTTGCGGCTGGTGTATGCACCAAAGTCAGCAGAGTTTAAAGCCCTCCAATCATATTCATAACCAACACCAAGAGCTTTCATTTCTTCAACCCATCGTAAATAATCAGAGCCTTGTTTTCTTGAAATAGGTTTATCGTGTTCATCAAGTGGACCCCAGCTCATAAATTCAACTACATTTTCTATACCTACATAGTCAGGGTTAAGACTTTCAACATACCACGGCATGAAGTCAGCTAAACTTCTTGAATCTGCATCCCGTGGCTTGCCTCCTTTGGCCTTAGAAAAGTTGGTACACTCTAGGCTTGCCCATAGCAATAATTTTGCTTTGGGATATTTCAATTGTGCTTCCAATGCTATTACTTGTAGCTGCTCCATTTGAATGTGCCTTATATCTTCTACAAAATGGATAACATCAGGATGATTAGCTTCGTGACTTGCAATAGCAATTTCATCGTGATTAATTGCTGCTATCACTTTACAATCTTGTGCACTTTCAAATCCGGTGGAAACACCACCTGCACCTGCGAATAAATCTATAATTAGTAACTTCATTGTTTCTGATATGGGAATCGAACCCACGCCACAGAGGCATCCAATACAGAAAAAGCGGGGGAATTAGGAAACACGACTAACCTAACTCCCTTTATCCGCTTTCATTATTTTAAGTACACGGTATAGACAAGTCTAAAACCTTGTGCATGTACGGGCTCAATTCGCACATAGCTATTGAACACGCTTAATTTTTTCATCCTGAATGTTCCAATTATTTTGATGTCATTTTGTACCAACCAAGAATTAAAGTCAATGTAATATCGGTCTGCTTGTATGTCGCACCAATCTTTATAAATCCTTTTAATCTGTGGCCTTAGTTCTCTTGAAATAGTGGCTTGTATTTCTAGTGGTAATTGGTTAAATTCAATAGTCTGTCCTGATTCCATTTTTATAGGTTAATTAAAGTTAGTGCAACAAAGTTCAAATCGTTTAGGCAGTTGTCAACCCTTTCAGATATGTAGAGGTTGTATTTAGAGCATCCTAGCTTCTTTCTAGTGGCTAAATAGCACTCTTCAGCATCTTTTATCAATACCCATTTACGAAGTGAATTAGACCACTTGTAAAGGTTATTTTCCAGAGTTAGCATAAACCTCTCCCCGTGTTCATTCTTGACGTAGAACTTCACCATTTTGTCCTTTAGTTCTTCGGCCAAAATAGTCACGGGTACTCCGTTTGGTAATATATATCCTTTTCCTTTCATGCTTTTAGCAGTTAGTTTACAGCCCGTGGGCTGTCCTCACTATTTATCCTGACTTGGAACAGGTGCTAATATGTGCTCATTAATAAATTGAACTATTAAATCACAAGTCATTTCTGTTTTTTTAGATAAATCGCCACAGACCAATGATATTATTGGTTTATCCTCTTCCAATACCCTATAAATTTGGTAGCTTATGCCTTTTATTGCTACCACATACCCCTGCTCTTCAATTCTCCTAATAACTGGTATCAAATAGTTAAAATCGGTATCAAATGGGTACTTCACAGCGTTTGTAAATCTACCCGTAAATGTAAGGGCTAATCCATTCCAAAGGTGAGCTAGTTCTCCTATTGTTTTGGCGTATTTATTGCCATTGTAAATAGGGTTAAAAACATCGTGTTGGTAGTCTATAACTTCATAACCCATAAACTTTGCAATGGTCTGTGTAATTAACAAATCTTTTTCCATGATATTATATATTATTGGTTTGACAAAATGTATCAAAATAAGCCTCTTCTTGTGCTTCTATCATGCCAAGGGCTGCATCAGGTTCTTGCGTAAATTTACAGGTGGTTTCTGAGGTCATGGAATAGCATTTTTTAAGGTCATAGTTGTAAAGCATTTCTTCTTCTTTCATTATCCTAACTCCCGTTTCTGCGCATTTGCTGTTAAAAATTGCCTTAATGACTTTCTGTTTATGGTCAGCGGTGGGAATTTGGCTTCCTGGTGCTGGGGTAAAACTGCTCTTTGCAGGCACATCAAACTCAATTTTGTAAAAGTCCTCTATTAATCCACAGCTCACATTAGGATTGTCAACGATTCTAAAATTATGTGCACCTTTTGGGAATGATTGATTAACTAGGATTCTGTAAAGCACTTCGCTTTTTTCGTGGTGTCTGTTCCATTTTTCAGGCTCTTGATAGCTCCAATTAGTAAGCATTTGCTGCCTTGCTTCCTCGTCAATCAATCTGTGGCAAAACAAATGTTTAGTTTGTGGCAACCCTTCAATTCTGTTGGTTAGCTCGTACATATCAATCATGCCATTGAAAGAGCCGTATTGATACTTATTTGTAATCGCTGCCACTTCTTTGGTGGTTGCCCCTAGTGTCCATTCAACATCCACAGAATCACCTCCTGAATAGTTTTTAGAGGTTATTCTAAATGTAATGTCGGGGAACTTTGTTTTTAGCTCAACCCTAATTGCTTGTGCGCATTGCGCAACTCTCGAAAGTTGTTTTTTCATTGTCGTGTTACTTGGTTTTATAGTTTGTGATAGCTTGATTGAATAATTCCTTTGCATCTGTACCTTCTGAATGGCGTAACCTGATTTCATACTTGTACTTTGTGTCGGGATGCCATACTAAGGTTTCATCCTTTGCCATGTTTAGATTAACGAAGTATTTTACGCTAAAATCTTCGTGTGAGGCATCAAATAATGATTCCATTATTTCACCTTCTACTACTTTTTTAAATGTTGTTTCCATGTCGTATTTTGATTAAGACCACCCTTGCGGATGGTTTCGGCTATTTAAGCCTCGTCAGTTAATCTTCTATTTCAATCAGGATTCCACCATTTACTACAAATTCATAGTCTAAATCTGCCCATTCAGTATAATAGCTATTGCACCCCTCGTCACCTCCTTCTTTTTCGTACAAGTCATTGAAATCTTTATATCCTAGTGTCCGTGCGTGTTGGTCGGCTAACTCTTGGGTGCTTGCGTATGTTCCATCACTATCAAAATACCATCCTTCATCCATGCCGTTATCAGTAAATGAACATTTACGCATGAACTTTTCACCTTCTTTGCCTTTTACAAATCTGTGGGCTGTGTAAAACTCTTCCAATGTATCAAACCAATCCGCAGTTTCTCCCCAAATTTCATCCTCATATTTTGCAGTGAATTTAGTTGTAAGGTCATAGGCAAGCTCCCACGCTCCACCCATGCCCATTTGTTGATGTCTTAGGTGCGCTATTGATTCCTCATTTTCCCTATCAATATCATCCTGAACGAATGATATAATTTCGTGGTGAGTTTCTGCCCATTCACGTTCCACGGGAACACGGCCAACTTCAATTCCAAACTCTGCGCCATCCTCTTGGGCGGCTGTGAGGTCTTCATATTCCTCAATCAATGATTCTGAACCATCAGGATGTAGGCGGTAAACCTCAAAGCATCCAGATACGAATACTTCCTTTGCTTTCTCGGTAACAATTAACCAAGTAAAGCCTTTTGTTGTTTTTGTGTTCATTATTCTGCAATTAGTTGTTTAAGTAAATTAAGGTCAATTTCAGCCCAAAACTCGTCATTGGTGTGCTCGCCATAGCATTGGATGGTTACACCTTCATGTGAGAAGAATTTAGTGGTATAAGAGCGTAATTTGTTTTCGGGCATGTTATCAAGTTCACTATCTTCTAAATCTACCAAATGAGCCCCATTAGTATTAAATTCGTTTTCATCTTCCATTCTGTCAGTGTTTATGAATGTTGGCGATGAATCTAATGTTTGGATGCAAAACAAAGAATGTTCTGCAATAATTGGGGCAAACTTAGCTTGCTCTTCAACTATCCTTTTACATTTTTCAATTGGAATGAATAGCGCATCTACGCTATCAAAATCGCTGTTTGTTCTTGCAGGGAATAATATTCCCTTGTTTGTTGTACTCATTTTGTCGTGTATTATTTATTTAGTGTGTTTGTTTACGGGCATTTCTGCCCGTGCTCACAATTTAGGGGACTTGCAACCCTACACTAATTGTTTGAGTACCATTATTTGTTTGATTACATTAAAAAATTGAGGGCTATTAAAAAACTCATTTATATCAGTAAATTGATTAGGTTTAAGTGTTTTTATATTGTGGGTTTTGTTGGTATAAACAGATACCTCTTCAAGCAATTCGTAATAGCCTTCTTTAAAGTAAAACATTACTATATCATCTAGTTGAATATTCCATGATGTATCTGTATTAAATTTCGGATTTATTGTTACACGGAACATTGGCAAATCCTTTTTTAACAAGTCCAAATCAGCATACAATTTTGCTTTAAGATTGGCAGCATGTTGTTGTCTTTTTTGTTCTGCTGTGGCATCCCTTTCTACTTCAATTTTGATTTTATCCAATAGACTGGGTTTTTTCGGCTCTAATAGGTCTATCCTATGAATAACATATTGCACGGCCTCAGATGGCACGGAATTAAGCATATACTCCGTAGCTTCTTCATCCGATTCCATTTCATCAAAGAAAGATGCAAATAATAGGTTTGTGAGTGTTGGTGTTTCTTCAACGCTTCTAGCAAGTAAATCCAATACTTCCATAAATGCCTCTCTGTGGGCTGATGCAAGTATTACCCAATCATTGTTTTGTCTTCTTATCCTCCCATTTGGATAGTAAATAGGGCCTGAACCCGTTTGTTCCCAATAGTAATTTTGTGGGTTGTCAATGCCTGATGCATCAAAAGGCAAATGTTTGATTTCTTCAAATTTTTTCATGTTGTCGTGTTGTTAGTTAGTTTATAGGGCATTGCTGCCCTATCATCACTATTTGTGCGGACTTTGAACCGCTAACCACTTATATTAAACCTTCGTCAGCGAATGAGAAGAATGAACCGTTGGCAATTATTACATGGTCTATTAGCGCAATATCTAAAAACTTTGCTGCCGATTTAATTGTGTCCGTAATTACTTTATCTTGAATTGAAGGGTTAAGATTTCCGCTTGGGTGGTTATGGCACAAAACTATACCGCTAGCAATATGTTTTAAAGCGTGATGAAATAATAATTTGCTATCTACTACGCAACCACTAACACCGCCTACAGATAGCCTAATTTGCTTTATTACACCATTATTGCGATTAAGTAATAATAGCCAAAATTCTTCGTTTGGTAAATCCTGCAAAAATGAAAACTGTTCATAAATATGCGATGAACAAGTAATTTTTTTCTTTGCCATTCTGTTGTGCCTTGCAGCTAAATTTAAAACTGCTTGGTACCAATCAGATTCCAAAAAATTATCATCTTTTTTATAGCCAATAAACTTGGCTATATCTTTATCAGACAAAGCATTTAAACCTAATACTGCTGCCATTTCTCGTACATTGTTAGTTGTCATGATATTAGTTTTTATTGAATTGAGAAATAAAAAGCCACAGAATAGAAACGGCAGCACCAACAAGGGCGCAAATAAGGGATTGCATGATAATCGGGTGTTTAGATGATAGCTCTACAAATATGAGAAGGAAGAATCCAGAAATGCCTGAAATAAGGCCAACACGCATAAAGAACCAATTGTGCTTTTTCATTATACTAAACCCTCCTTCCTTAGTGCTTCCATTTCTTCTGCGGATAAAATAACCCAATTAGTATAATCTGTGGCCTTGTATAGTAATTCATGTGATTTATCGTATTCATTGTGCTCGTATATCTCATATATACAGCAGCTATCTTCATCCATTGCATTAATACAATCAGCTAAACTAAAATACTCTTGATCATCTGTAAATGACTTATAAATTTGATATGCGTCATCATGCATAAATAAATAACATGTCACAGAATCAACGGGCTTTTCCATTGCTGCAATCTCTGCAACCTTATCAGCCCATTGTATATAGCTGTTAGCAGAAATAAGGGGGTTAGACCATTCCTTTGGATTTTCGGTTGCTCCTTCTTTGGTCATGGCTGCAATAGCTTGGATGCGTTCCCATAGGATAGCATTAGACACGGGGTTTGTAAATGCCCGTAATAGTTCAATTACTCGATTTTCGTTTGTCATTGTCGTGTTTTTAATTGGTTAATACAGCCATGTTTCAGGCTGTTTCAAGCATTTAGCTATCGTCAGTTAACCTTTCTAGCTTTAGCGTTTTTTCTAACGCTGTTAGATTCATATATCTTTCTAACCTCTGTTATTGAATGGATGGATTTTCTAATAGCTTCCCAATCAATAAGATTTTCATAATCATAAAACTCTGCACACTCATTGTCAAGCATTGTTTGAAGTGCTTTTTCTGAATTTCTTAAAATTGTTAGTGTTGTCATGCTATTTAATATTAATGGTTGATTGTAATTCGATACATTCAGGCTGTTTGTAGCCCCTTTGATTCCATACCTTGTGGGCTAAATCTTTTGCCCTTGCATGGTTTGCCTTATTCAATATAATAGATACCTTGTGTTTGGCTATTATCTCGCTGCCCTCTGCCCATCCACTACCAAGTGACCATATAACGCCACAGAATAAATATTTTGTTCTCATAGCATGTATTGACCTTTACGGAAGTTAGAGAGGGAGAGACCATAAATAGCAAGGATGCTAACAGAATGGTGCGAAGTGCTTTTTTTGCCAATCTTAAACGGGTTGTTTTTTTTATAACCCAATTGGAACATAATGCAGTTGATTTGAGCGTTTTGCTCAATCTTTACAGCACCTTTGAAGATTGTTATTGTCTTGACGTTCATATTATGCTAAATCGGCCCTCCTAACCTCATTAAAAAACAATTGTTGCTGTCTAGAAGCCCTATATTTGGCTTCTTGTAGGTCTTTTGCTGCTTTCATTTCTTGAATAGCCACATTAAGTTTTTTCTTCCTATTTTCCTCAGAAAATTTAACAATTACAGCAATTTGCTCATCTGTAGCAATATTATTGCCTTTTTTTTCAGATTTCAATGTACCTAAAACTACCCTATTACCTAGGGGTTTGAAGGGCTTTACCCTTGTTTTTTTGCTTGATTTTGCCATTTTTTTGTCGTGTTAAAAGACAAACAAAGCTATATATTAAAAACATAATATCAACAACAAAAACAAAAACAAAATAAAATAAATGGTTAGTTTGCTGTAATACAGCTATTTATACAAATGAAAATCTTTGTTAATTTCTGCCCAAAGTATATCCCCGTGTGTCATTTCATAGGCTGTTATGCTTGCCTTATATTCACGGGCAAATGAATGAACAAGTTTTTTGCCTTCATCAGTTAATTGATAACAGCGCAAACGCTTACCCGTGCTGGGGCTGCTCACTTGTTGAGAGTATAAAATGCCACGGGTTTTAAGCAACCGAAGAACGGAGAAGAGACGAGAAGTAGGAGAACCAAATATAAGGGGCATCTTAGAGGGATGGAAATAGCGTTCCTCCCCGTCTGTCTTACTAAGGATGTAGATATAAACAACTAATTGGTATGTTCTATGCGTTAGCTTGTGCTTTTTCAGGAATTTAACAATAAAATTAGCATAAAAGAACACGTTTGCTGCGTGAAATGTGCCCAAAATATAAAGTTCTTCTCCTAATTCCCTTTTCAATGTTGCTTTTATGGCTGCCCTATTATCTGCGCCTACATAGCGTTTACGAATCTTAAAGCCTCCATTACCCGTTGGATTGTTATTCATGGCCACAAACCTATCGAAAACATGCCACAGATACAAATAGGGCAGCAAGAGGAAGAACACAAGGAGAGAGAAAACACACCAAGAGAACAAACACGCTTTTTTTTGCCCTTTTTTTTTGATATTTAATTATGACCTCACATTTTTACACCTTTTCATGAAATCATTTGGTTGCACATTACTGTTCTGACCTAGCACTTTTCAACCCTTTTAATTGTTGATGGCGATTAGTCACTTTTTATACAAATTGGCACATGTTGCAGCCCCAAATTTTGCCGTTTTCGGTCTGTTTCACTCAAACACACGTTTAACTCAATTCCAAAGGTACAATCTATCCACCCATGTTGAGATAATGCCTTAAATGTGCCTTAAAACGTGTCACATTATGTTAAATAGGCTCTAAAATTGTCAAAAATGGCTAAAATTGGTCACATCAGAGTAAACCCAAGTAAACATAAACAATGGTAAAAAATAGGTCGATTTTTTGTCCGATAATTAACATTATGTTAAATAGACCCAAAATGAGGTGTGAATATATGGCCTCTCCCCTACCCTATCGAATGGCAATGGGGTGGGTTCGCAAAAATCAAATCGGCCTAGCTGGCACGGGGCGTCGCACAATATACTAACCACCTTAACAAGTTTTTGTAGGGAAATAGGGTAAAAGTGGTAATGTGGAAATTGGTGTGGATAAAATGTTTCATAAATGAGATACAGGTACCGATAAAACACTTACATTTGTTTCACATTTGAACGAAACGATATGTTTGTAAAGATAAAAAATAGCAAAGAGCTGGTAGAGTTTATCGAAAAGGAGATAAAAACTAGGAAATTGAGGGTGAATGATGTTTGCTTGGGAATAGGGATGAGTAGGAGTCAATTTTGGAGGTTTCGGACTGGTGATAGTAGTTCGGTATTTAACTTTGATGATTATATGCGTATGTGTGAATATTTTGGAGTAGAGAATGTATTATTGAAGGAGGAATAAGTGATGTCGTATATAGTGATCAATGAGAAGCGTGATGCAGATGGATTGGAAGAGCAGTATTGGGTGTTTTTTAGGCTATGGTGTAGGTTTGGGTATGAGATAAAAAGGGAGCAATATGCAGCATTAGGAAAGGAGTTAAGGGCGTTGAAGTTGGTGATAGACCAGAAGAGGGGAAAAGTGCCGTGTTTGCCTGATAAAATTTGAAAATTAGGGCTTCGCCCGTTTGCTGTGTATTCGTGGCGTGATAGGGTTGGCGAAAAGTGGTAAAAAGTGGCGTTTTTTGAGTGGCGCGGTTTTGCTGGGGTTGGCGAGTGTTCTTTATAGTATTTGGGGAGTTGGCGGCTGTGAACGTAGTTGTGTCCGAAAGACCTTTACACAACTTATAGGCGAAAGCGTGACTAAAGGTAGTAACGTAAGTATAACTATAAAAAGGTTGAAATCCTTTTCTCTCCACTGAGCCGTTCGAAGCGGTAAGGGTGGCTGTCGGTCATGGGACCTTCGCAATTGTGTTTGAAAGACAATGCAATACAGGGCGTAGCCTGACAAGAACGGAAAGACGTACGACCAATACCGCTGGTAACAGTATGCGGAAAAGCTGGAATGAGCCAAGGTGGTGAGGCGCAACCAATGATTCTAAGGTTTAACGATTTTTAGGCTTTGAATTTATGTTGTCATGATGGGTTCGAGCCCCATATTCCAGCCAAACTTTATAAAAGTGCCTCCGTAACAGAATGTGCGGCTAGTGGGGAAGTGCCCCACTTTAAAAATGACCTTAATTAATGGGTAAATATATGAAAACACAAGAATTAATTACGGAAGTCAAAGAACTTCCAAAACAATTGCGCGAAGAGTTTTTGCGTAATCATTGTACCAACGTATCAGTTGGCCAGTATTTCAAACGCTTTGATGATGAAGATTTATCACAGCAAGAAAAGGAGCTGGCAAACAAAAGCATTGAGCTTTCCATCTTAGAGGACCAGTTTGATGAAGTTAAGAATGAGTGGAAAGCCAAGGTGAAAGAGAAAAAGGAAGAGTGGAAAAATGCTTTAACCTTGCTTAAGCAAAATGGTGAGTGGCTCAATGGTGAGCAGTTTATGTTTGCGGACCAAAAACGTGGCGTGATGGAGTTTTATGACAAAAATGGGGATTTTGTTTCATCCCGTAGATTGCTTCCAGAAGAAAAGCAAATGTCCATATTTGATACAGACAAGTTTTCTGTTACCGCAAAAAACATGGAGCCAAACATGGGTACTATTTCAAAGTCTAACCAATTAGGAGAATAATTTATGAAATCAGAGATTAAAGTAGAAGCAAAAGAAGGAGTGTTAATGGTATTAGAGGGAAAAGCCCCAGAGCCAATTAACCCAAAAAGAGAGTACTACATGGGCGGTAATATCCGTGCCGTGGTAGATTATGTAATTGGCAGAAAAAAAGCAGGGGTGCCGGTGAATCCGCAAAATGCTGTTGTGGTAATTGACGAGACAGCCCTCACAATTACACTAACCACCGAAGCACATTTGCATGACCAGGGAGGTGTTACTGTGGAAGCTAAATTGGAGCCAAACCCAAGATTGCAAGAATTTCAGATCAACAAAAACCACAGATTTGGTTTGAAGGATTTGGAAAGGTTGGTTAATTTCAATGCCGACATGTTCAATGGCGAAGCTCATGCTAATGCCCATGGAATGTTAGTTGCTGCATTGCGTAACTTCACAGCAAAAGCTAATATTGAAATTCAGCAAGGTGGAGACAAAAGAGGAAACAAGGCCGAGAACTTCACCAAGACTGTTACCACAGATATCATTCAGAACTTTACTTTGTCTGCAAATATTTTTAAAGGCACAGAGGTAAAAACATTTACTGTGGATATCTGCTACGAAATCAATGATAATGTTGTTCGTTTCTGGTTAGAGTCAACAGAGTTGTTCCAGCTTACTATTCGTGAGCTTAACAGCCAGTTTACCACACAGAAGGAGTACTTATCTGATTTAACAGAAGGTACCTCACAGCATGGTTTAATAGTTATTTCGAAATAATTTTGAGAGGCCCTTTCCATTATTGATATGGTTAGGGCTTCTCCTTAAACGCTAATCTGTGGCGTAACACAGATAAAATTGCAAATGGGAATAAGAATGATTTTTGAAAGTGGGGATGCTTCAATAGCCCCAGAAGTTGCTAATGAAAAGAAAAGATTAGTACTAAATATAGGAATGAATAATGGTTTAGGTAAGTCAACACATATTGTGATGCACTTGGATAAAAAAACAGCCATTCGCCTTACCAAGCATTTACGTTCACTTATATCAGAAATGGAGGACTAACATGGCTAAGGGACTACCATATTTTGAATTTTGGACTTCCGAATGGCTAACTGGTGACATTTGTTTTGAGGACCTAGAAACACAGGGTTTATTTATTAATATCTGTGCCTTATATTGGCAGCGTAATGGTGACTTATTAGTATCAGATATTGAAAGAAGATATAATAAACCGAACGCTTTTAATTCGCTTACCGATAGGATAATTTCGGTTTCAGATGGGTTAATAAAAATAGCTTTTTTAGATGAACAATTACTTGCAAGAAAACATAAAAGTAAAGTCAATTCTGAAAATGGAAGCAAGGGAGGAAGGCCGAAAACAAAGGAAATAAAACCGAACGCTTTAGTTTCGTTAACCGAAATTAAACCGAATCAAAAGGCAATAGAAGAGAATAGAAGAGAAGAGAATAGAATAGAAGATAATAAAAGAGAAGAGAATTTACATCCACTTCAAAAGTGGATTAAAGAAACTAAACCTTTTGTTTCTAAAATTTCTAGTCAACTTTCTTTTGCAGAATGTGAAAGGTTAGTAATTCAATTTGATAAAACAACTCTACAAAATATTCTTGAGAACATGGAAAATTACAAGGGAGTTGAAAAAAAATATACTAGCGTTAACCTTACTGTTAGAAAATGGATAGCCAAAGATATTGCTGATAAGAAAAACTTACCAGCAGGTCAACAAGCTGATAGACCTGATTTACAAAAAGCAATTTACAAAGGATAGTACCATGGAACAGAAAAGAAAAAACACCCGTGGAAACCTTTTGTTAGAATCAGGATCAAAACTTCCACCACAGGCCATAGATTTAGAAGAGGCTGTTTTAGGGGCTTTAATGATAGAGAGTGGTACATTTGATAGCGTGATGGAAATTATTTCGCCAGAGGTTTTCTATAAAGACAACCACGGCATAATTTATCAAACTATCTGTGAGCTCAAAACAGAAAACACTCCAATTGACATTTTAACAGTTACAAATAAACTTCGTAAAAATGGTAAATTAGAATTGGTTGGAGGTGCGTATTACGTTACCCAACTTACCAATAATATTGCATCTGGGGCAAACATTGTAACACATGCTTACATCATTAAGGAAAAGCACATCCTTCGTGAAATGATTAGGATTGCTGGTGTTATAACCAAATTGGCATTTGAAGAGGACACAGATTTTGAAGAGGCTGTGGATAGGTTTGAAGAGGAAATGCAGCCTATTCGTGATTTTCTTGGTGGCGTGAATCCATATACACCATGGGCAAAGTTGCTAAAAGAAGAGAATGAAAGGATCAAAATTATTGCCTCACAGAAAAATCTTGACCTACTTGGTGCCAACACTGGAAGCGAAAGTTTAAATAGAATTTTGGGAGGTTTCAGAAATTCAGATTTAATAATTGTTGCTGCAAGACCAGGAATAGGAAAAACAACGCGAAGTTTGGCTTATGCAAGAGCCGCAGCACTCACTGGTAAGCCTGTGGCAATTTTCAGTCTTGAAATGAAAGCTGAACAGCTGGTAAGGAAATTTATCATTGAGGAAAGCGAAGTTTACTCTAATAAATTTTTATTAGGAACTTTAACCGAGCAAGATTTAATTGCTATTGACAATGCAGTTATCGAGCTTTTAAAATTACCAATAGAAATAATTGATAAGTCTGGTGTAAAGCCAATGTATGTTAAAGCTACCATTAGGAAAATCAAAAAGAAAATTGGTCCACTTGGATTGGTTGTAATTGATTACATGCAGTTAATGAACTCAAATGTTGCAGTAAAAGCAAATAGGGAGCAGGAGATTAGTAATATCAGTAAAAGTTTAAAGGAGCTTGCAAAAGACGAGAATGTTCCCGTTTTGGCTTTGAGCCAATTATCAAGGGAGTTAGAGAAAAGGGCCAACAAAAGGCCAATTCTTTCTGACCTCCGCGAATCAGGTTCAATTGAGCAGGATGCAGATTCAGTTTTAATGCTGTATTCTCCGGCTAAGTATTACCATGATAAATTGAAGGACCCTGACTATAAGGACCAAGAAATGACACAGGAAGTCTATGAGGAAATTATGGAAACATGGATTATGAAGAATAGACATGGTGCCGCAGATATCGTAGTTATTGAATCTTTCAATAAAAAATTAGGTAGGTTCAAGCATTACAACCCAGATAAAGTTGAACAGCATGAGCTAACCCAAGCACAGGACACAACATGGCAGCAAGGACTTGACCTTTTTGCAAGTAAAGATGAACCATTTAATCCAGCACCATTCTAATGGAACAAGAAACATTATATATTGCAAGCATTAGCGGTGGCAAGGATTCATCTGCTCTATATCTTTTAATGATGGAGTACCACGGGAATAATTTTTTACCAGTATTTGCCGACACAGGGCACGAACACCCTGTTACTGTAAACTATGTTCGAAACATGCACCACATGACCGGAGGACCAAAAGTTGAAATGTGTAAGGCTGACTTTTCTAAAAAACTTGAAAAGAAAGGAATTGAACCCACAGGAAATGGCATGTTAGATTTATCGCTATGGAAAGGAAGGGCACCAAGTTCAAAAGCTCAGTTCTGTACTGAATGGTTAAAGCTGTGGCCTATCAAGCTATTTTTACACAACAACTATCCAAACCATAAATGGGTAATGCATACAGGAGTTAGAAGGGAAGAGTCAAAGCGTAGATCAACAAAAGAACCTTTTGATTGGAATGGATATTTTGATTGTCTTGACGTGAGGCCGTTGCTTTATGAAACCGAGAAGTACATGTTTAAAATGATGGAAGAAAAAGGACTGCCACCAAACCCATTATACGCACTAGGAAATAATAGGGTTGGCTGTTTTCCATGCATCCACAGTAACAAAAAGCAACTACAGGTTTTACCTGATTGGGCTTGGGATAGATTACAATACTATGAAGATACGTTAGGTAGAAGTTGGTTTTCCCCAGGAATATTACCAGGGAAGCCAGATAAGTATGTGCCAGTAGTATCTGAAATAAGGGAGTGGGCTAAAACAACCCACGGGGGAAGGAATTACGATTTATTTAAACAGGACACGGTAGAAGATGCCCCTTCGTGTTTTTCAACGTGGCATGAATGTGAGTAATTATGAAAAAACCATATAAACAACCAGCAAAAAAGCTCACCAAGCAAGAGTGGGCCAAGATTGACGAAGAGTATTCAGAGGATATGAATATTCAAATTGCAGCAAATAAAAAGGACCCAGACAATTGGGTGAATGTCACCTGCAAGGGTGTTGTTATTCCACTGACCAAGGAAGAAGAGGTTGCCTGGAATAAGTTGTCAAGGACCGACAAACGATCCATGGCTGACAGCATAAAGAAAAAAATTGATTCTGGGGCATTTGAATACATACAGTACGAAACAATAAAATTAATACGACCAACGCATGAAAGAGAAGATTAACACACTATCAAACCGAGTTTTGATAAAACCCGATTTGGTATCAGAGGTTCAGAATGGGATAATTTCTGGATTTGAGACAAATGATGAAGGGCAAATAGTTAGGAAGCCAAGGAAGCCGCATACAGGTGTTGTTCTTTCTGTGGGGCGTTTCGTGCCACAGATTAAGGAGGGCATGAAGTTAATATTCCCAACCGGAGGTGCAACTGTTTTGCAGGAGAACGGGGAAGAGGTATTGATGTATAGGGCTTGTGACATTTTTGCAATTTTGGATGGAAAAAATATAATACCATTAGCGTTATGATTTTAGATAGCATAGAAAATTTTAAACCAAAGTTCAACTGGATTTTAATAAAACCAGATTGGAACGGACAAGAAATAACCAGACCTTATGAGGTAACTGGTCCAGATGGCAAATTGTCAATTCAGATTGATACAAGCTATGAACCTGAGAAAAATGCATGTTGCACTGGAACTGTGGTGAAAATTCCAGAGGGTCAACCATATTTTAACCCCAGTGATCCTACAAAGTCAATGGAGTGGGTAACTGATTTTGAAGTCCAAGAAGGTGACAAAGTTATCTTTGGTTACTTTGCATTTACGGAGGCTTTCAGGGATGCTGACCCTAGATGGATAAAAGTTAATGGTGAAATTTACATTCTTGTATTTTACGGGTTGATGTATTTAGCTAGGAGAGGTGATGATGTGATAATGCTGAACGGCTATACTTTGATTGAGCCCGTGCAAGATGAAGTTGCCACAAAACTATTCCTTCCTTCTCACATTAAAAGGAGCACTAATAAGCAACGTGGAATAGTAAGGTACATGGGTTCATTAAATAGAGAGTATTCGAACCACAGGTACACCCCAGATGATGATAGTCTGCAGGTGGGTGATTTAGTCACCATGGATAGGTATTGCAATATTCCCCTAGAGTACAGCATGTGGAGTACATTTGATAAGAATAAAACCTACTTTCGAGTTCAGAGAACATTTATTAGCGGCATAATTAAACAATTTGAAGATGGTAAATAAAAAAAAGGAAGATATTTCCATAAAGGGTTTATGGGAATCATTTTTGCACATGAACGGGATTAAGTCAGGTACCATACCTGCTATTCAGAAGCATGAAATGCGAAAAACATTTTACATGGCCTGTGGCATGTTGCACACACAAATCAGGGATGAAATGTCAAAGTTTGAACCTGAGTTGGCAATATTTGTAATGGAAACCCAAATGGTTGATATTGCAGATTACTTGGGTGGCATTGCAGAAAGGGACCAGTCAAGTAAAGGATTAACTATTAGTAAACCAGAAATTATACATTAAAATCATACACAAAAAAGAGGACCTAATAAGTTCTCTTTTTTTTTATCTTTGAATTTCAAAAGAGTATAAGCGCATGAATTATAGAGAATCAGATTATAGATTAATGCTTTTCAACGTAAGTGAGTTGCAAAAGTTTGATGATCCATTAGTTTTTTGGCCTGAACTTAGGAAGATTGATGAACTAAGGCTTGCAGAAACAGGGGTTAACTTGCCAAAGGATAAAGTATTGAGGTACATTTTCCTGTGCTATGATAGAGGTAGCCCCGTGGTGATACACAATAAGGACCTTATTAAAAGAAAGTACGAAGCTGCAATTCTATCTGGATTTGAGCTTGTAGATAAAAAGTTTGAGAAGCAGGTAGAGGATGTAATTAAATGCCAAGACCCACTTGTTAATGAAATGATATGTGCGTTTGTCCGGTTATTTGGGGATGACGATTTTGCCTACATTACCTCATTGAAGGATGCCCTTTATGCAATTTTGCCAAGTGTTCAGCTAGGTGAGATAAAGGATATTGATAAGGTACAGAAGCTCAAAAAAGAGATTGATACTGTTACTGAAAAAATACTTGTGCGCGACAATACCAACAATTTGTATCTTGACCTTTACAAATATATTGAGCGTGAGAAGCTAGGATTGAGGCCAGAGGATATGGCGTTAAAAAATAATAGGAACAGGTAATGATTGCGGAAGAAATAGTAGAGCGTTATCCAAAGGTCCCACTTGCTATTGCAAAGCAATACAAGGAACCAGAGACATACCTGTGGGTTAATACAGATGATCCAAACCTATTCCCAATAAGAATAGAATTACCCAAGCCACCAGAATACCATTTGATAGCTGGTTTTGGACTTCCTGCCAGGGCACAGAAATTTGAATACCAAGTTTACCCTGAAAGACTTAAAAAGCTAGAGCGCAGGTGTACTAACATTACTCAAATTTGGGATGTGTTGGATGCCGAGCGTGACGATTACAAAGAAGAGTTAGATTGGATATTTACTCAGTGGGATAGGAGAGCCAACGGGTATTGGTGTTTTATAAATGGTAGGCCAACATACATTGATGGTTGGCACTATACCTATGTTAATTTCTGGAAGTTCAAAAATAAAAAGCTGCCACAGTTTAGGAGTGCAAATAGGAAGTTCTTTTTATTCAACCGATTTTCCTATACCTGTTCACATGACTTTGCAAGCAGAGACGAATTTGGCCGACCAATACCAAACGAAGATGGGTATTATGACTTTATTGATTTAGGTTATCGCGTGTGCATGGGTACCACGTTCCCTAAAGGTAGAAGGGGTGGAGCCTCAAACATGAGCTTATGTATTGGTTACTGTGAGACCACAGTAATGGAGGGTGTAATTTCTGGTATCATATCAATGAACGGGGATAGTTCAGAAAAACACTTTAAGGATATCCTTGTGCCAGGTTGGATGGAAATGCCTTTCTTCTTTAAGCCTATGTATAATGGCAAAAATCCTCCGAGCTCAGAAATCTTTTGGGCTGCTCCGGCTAAAACTGGTGACGTTGTTAATATTGACATGGGCCTACAAACCCTATTCAATTATTCTCCCACAGCACAAGCTACCTTTTATGATGGTGACAAGGTTTTCTTTATGCTCTGTGACGAGGAAGGAAAGGCCACAGAGGTTGACGTATCAGATAGATGGCTAGTATTAAGGCAGTGCTTAGGCCAAGGTTCAGGTGCAATTATTGAAGGGTTCAGTGTGCATCCTTCCACAGTTGGAGAAATGAACAATAAAGGTGGAGCTGCATATTTCGAACTTTGTTCAGATTCCCATTTTGAAGATAGAAACGCGAATGGTCAGTCAAGGTCAGGTTTGTTTAATTTATTCATCCCTGCTTACGATGGACTTGAAGGATTTATTGATGAATTTGGAGAATCAATTATTGATACACCTACACCAGAGCAAGCAGCATTTATAAGAAGGAATGTTGGTGCCAGAGAATATCTATTAAAGAAAAGGCAAGCATATTTGGACAAAGGAACCCCAGCGGCACTTGAAAAGTATAGAGAAGAAGTAAGACTAAACCCTATTTGGTGGGCTGAGTGTTTTCGTACAGAGGGTGGCGATATCGGTTTCAATATGGAGATATTGGAAACAACCATGGATGAACTTCGCTACAAAAAAGACGTTTTTCAGCGTGGAAATTTACAATGGAAAGATAAGAAGGTAGATGGGGAAGTTGAATGGGAGTACGACCCAGAAGGTAAATTTGAAATGAGTAAGGTTTTCAATCCTGAATATTACAATCGTAAATATATGAAGGATGGAGAATGGTACCCACAGTTTCCCAAACGTGGTATTTGTTCAGCTGACCCTTTCAAGTTTATGAGTGAAGCCGAGTTCAAGCAACGCAAGGACAAAGCAAAAATGAGTAATGGTGGTGGAGCTGCGTTTTGGAATAGAGACCAAGAAATTGATCCTGATAACAAAGATATCAAGGAATGGCAAAGCTACAGGTTTGTTATGGCCTATAATTATAGGACCAGTGACCAGGATGAATATGCTGAGGATATGTTAATGATGGCAGTTTATTTGGGTTACATGATGTACCCAGAGGTAAATGTGGACTTAGTTTATAAACACTTTGTAAAGCGTGGTTACAGCGGTTTCTTGAAATATGACATTGACGAGCTCACGGGTAAGGTTAAAGATAAACCTGGTTTTACTTCCCTTACCGCAAGCAAGCAGAAATTGTTTAATAAGCTCCGTGACCATGTAGAATTACATGGCAGAAGGGAAAAGCATATTAGTATTTTGGATGAATGTCACAGTATAAAAGGAATTGAGCAAATGACAATGTATGACTTGTTCACGGCCTGTGGCGGTTGCTTAATGGGACTTGAAAGTACGTTTGATGAACTTATTGACGAATTAAACGATTCATCTGATATTGGAATATTTTTTCATGTGCAATAAAAAAAAATTTGGATATATTGTTTTTTATTAAATTTGCTTTATAAATCATTCTTATTATGGCAAGTACATTTTCTGAACTTCAAAATAAATATAAAGGCCAAGGCTTTTTTTTCCCTTCGGATGATATTGACCCAGAAAAGAAAGACATGGATTGGTGTAAGCAGTATGCTGAGGCTATCTATTCTGTTTACATGCGTGACCGAGCAGCCATAACAACTAGCGATAGGGCTATAATGGCTGTGCATAGATTGTATGGAGCAGGTAAGCAACCTGTGGACAAATACAAACCAATGCTAATGGGAACCAACAAAAAAAGTGATGGTCCAGGAATGGCTAATGGTGCTGACTTTCTTAGAAAGGGCCTTGTAAATATTAATTGGGAAATCCTTTCTGTTATCCCAAAGTTTAAGCAGGTTGTACTTGGTTTGTTTGAAGAGATAGACCATACCATTACTGCTAACAGCATTGATGAATCAGCTGGAATAGATAGGGAAAAAGAAATTTACGATGCTTGGTTTGATAAGCGTTATGGCGAGGGGTTTCGTAAAATGATGGCAGAACTTGGAATAGAAAGTGACGAGCCACAGTACTTGCCAGATAGCTTAGAGGAAGCTCAGATATTCCACAGTATAGGAGGATTCAAAACTCAACAGGAAATAGGTTTAGAAGAGGCTATTGAAGCTACATTTACATTGGTAAGTGATTGGAAAACCTTAAAAAGAAAATTGATTGAAGATGCCCTAGATATAAATATCATTGCATGTAGGGATGAATACGACCCTGAAACTTGCAGGTTTGTTAGCAAGTACGTTGATCCAATAGGACTAGTAGCACAATACACAAGAGAGAATGATTTTAGGAACTCTAAATACTTTGGGCACTTTGAGGACTATAATGTTTCACAGTTAAGAATTTTAACTGGAATGTCAGAAACAGAACTAAGCGAACTAGCAATGAGCTATTGTGGTTATAATGGAAACCCTAACTTAGATACCTGGAACAACTTTAACCTTTACAATACCACAAATAATTCTTGGGGATATGACTCTTTCAAGATAAACGTATTTGCTTGCGAGTGGCAAACAGTTAATAAAAAGTACGATACTTACCGGACAAAAAATGGTTCTGAAATAGTACAGAAAGAAAAGTTTGGTAAGGTTTATAATAGCGAAAGCAGAAAGACCACAGTTACCGATGTTCGCTTAATGTATGCAGCTAAATGGATTGTAGGTTCAAAGGTTTGCTTTGAATATGGCCCATTGAATGACCAAGCTAGGCCGAACAAAAAAGACTGCAAAAGCTCATACCATATTTACAAGTACTTTGGTAAATCATTAGTTGAGACTATTGAGCCAAATGCGGATATGATCCAACTTGCAAATTTAAAGTTGCAAAACGGATTAGCAAAAGCTACACCTGCAGGTATTGCTGTGGAGTTCGGTTCGTTGAGTAATATGTCAATGGGAGGTAAGTTACTTTCTCCACTAGATATTTTAACTATCCAAACTCAAACAGGAACCTTGCTTTATAAAGCAACTACACATAAAGGAGTTGTGAATATGCCAGGAGGTTTACCGATTCAACCTATGGATGTGGGTGTTGGTAAGTTATTGCAAGATTGTATTTCCATTTTTGAGATACAGCTTAATTTCATTCGCCAGGCAATTGGTATTGATGAATACACTTCCATGTCAGGCAATGCTGGTCAGGGTACAGCCACAGAGGCAAAAATAGCTGTATCAGCAACAAACAATGTATTGAAGCCAATGTATGCTGGGGTGATTTATTTAAAGGAAAGCATGGCAACCAGCTTGGCAAATAGAATCCCAATAGCTGTATTAAACAACCCTATGTGCTACGATGCATACTTGGGAATACTTGGTAAATCAAAATTAGAAGCATTAAAAATTAGCGCAGAAAAGGGCCGTTTATATTATGGTACTAGGTTAGTGGCAAAACCCAATGACCAAGACAAAGAGCGTATTGCTCAATCTGCTCAGGCAGCTTTGTTAAGTGGTAAAAATGGTGTGCCACAGTTAACGTGGCCTGAATATTCAATGGTAATGCGCACATTGGAAACTGGTAATGTTAAGTATGCAGATGCTTTATTAAACTATAAGATTCGCAAGCGTGAGGCCATGGAAGAGAAATCAAGGGCCGATATGTTGAAAGCTCAGGGAGAAGATATAATGCGCCAAACACAAGCAAAGGTTCAGCTTGACAAAGAAATGGAAGCGTTTAAATCTGATCTTAAGATTAAGGAAATGGCATACGAGTACATGTTTAAAGAGGATGCTGAAAACACAGCTGAGGAAAGAGCATTTTTAAAAGAAATGGCAATGAAGGCCATGGACCACTCAAATGAGCAAGAAAAAAATACTCCACAAATAGGTGGTTAAAAAAAAATTTTGTTTTTAATGTAGAAATATAGATACATTTGTGTAAGAAATAAAAAACAGAGAGTTATGGTAGAATTTGGAGACGATATTGAAACATTGGTGAGTAAAAATCAAGCACCTGTAAATATAGGTAATGATAATCCACCAGCACCACCTGCTAATCCAGGAGGGGACCCACCACCAGTACCACCTGCTAACCCAGGCGGTGATCCACCACCAACGCCACCAGCACCAGCTGCAACTCCTACATTTGGAGAAGTTCTTGGTGAAGAGTGGGCCGATGTTGAAAAAGCTAGAACCTTGCCAGCAAGGTTAAAAGAGTTAGAAGAAAAGGCAAGCAGAACTGTGTTACCAACCTATGCGGATGAAGACACAGCAATGTATGACCAATTTGTAAGAAGCACAAAGATTAAAGACTTTGGCTTATTTAATAAGATTAAGAGTTTTGACGAGTCTGCTACAGATTCAATTGAAACCTTAATCATGAAAAAAATAATTGACAACCCCAAATTGATGGGTTTTGAAAGTAAGATTCGCGAGGACCTTACAAAACAATATCGAGTTGATGATAGATTGGAAGATGAAGTTGACCTTAAGTATAACAGAATAAAGTTAGACGAGGATGCAGCCACAGCCAAACAATCTATAAGTTCTTTGAAAGAGAGTATTTCAAAATTTGATCCTAAAGCGCAAGAGGAAACCAGAAACCTTGCTGCAGCCCAACTAAAAGAGGCATGGCAACCAGCATTACAAGGAATAGACCAATCCTTTAAGCAGGTTACAGCCGAAATTACTATTGGTGAAGGAGACAAGGCTCAGAATTTTAATGTTGCGATTGATGTACCAGCCGAAGTTAAGCCACAGATTATGGCAGAACTTGACACATTTATTCAATCATACAACATTCCAAACAATGAGCAAGGTCAAGCCGCAGTAAAGGAGTTTATGGAAAATCGAGCCTTATTACTAAACAAAAAAGCTGTTTTTGCAAGCATTTGGGGACAAGCAGTGGCGGCAGCTACTAAGGCCATTAATAATGGCATACACAACCCAACAACAGGTTTGCCATCATCAGCAGGAAGCGAAGCACTTACAGGAAATTCACATGTAGATTCCTCAAAGGCAGCATTTGCTGACTAATAGTATTGTATAGAGTTTTTAGAGAGTAGTTGTAGAGTATGTTTTTTATGTATTTTTTTTATTATCAACAATCTAAAGACTTATTACAATGTCTAATGCAACCACACCAGTTACCTCCATTTACTATAATGACATAGTATCTGGATTTGATCTCCATAAACCGGAGTTCCTAAGTTCACTTTATCGTCGTTATGGCGACCAAGGAGTGAACATGTTACAAACATTAAGAGCCATGGGCTTCGAAATGAATGTATCTCAACAAGATTATTCACATTTTGAAGAGAATTGGATTACCGATTCCTTCGTAAACAAAACAGCGTTTTCAGCTGGTGCCGCAGGTGCCGATGTAAACATGACCTTAGATGCTAGTTCACTTGATGCTAGTAACCGCTTTTATGTTCGTAAGTTCGATATTATCTTGTTCCCGAATGAGGTAACAGCTTACGTTGCAGCTATTGACGTATCAACTCCTTCTGCTCCTGTGCTTACATTACGACCACAAGATGTATTAGATGCAATCCCTGCTACCTCCGCTGGTGCAACATTAATTATCACTGGTAATATGTTCTCGGAAGGTTCTGGACAACCTAATGGCCGTTTTTCAGGTGCCTACAAATACACAAACAACACTCACATTGTTAAGGAAACTATCGGTGCAACTGGTACTGAATTAACAAATGAGAGCTGGGTAAAAGTTGTGGATGGTAAAGGTATTGAGGGTTGGTTTAACAAGGCTTACCAGATTGACTTGGATTACAGAATGTCAAAAAACATGTCTGGTGTATTTATGTTCTCAAAGAAAACTACTAATACAGCTGCAGTTGACCCTGCTACTGGTTACGCTATCAGAACCACAGAAGGTTTCTTCCCTTACTTAAGACGTTTGGGTAATGTTTATCCTTACACTCCTGGTTCTTTCTCAGTTAGTGATTTTGATGAATTTGACCGTATTTTAGCTGCTAACTATGCAGGTAACTATGTAATGGCTTACTTAGCTCAAAACCTACATATAGAGGTTGAAAATAAGTTAGTTGATTTCAACAAGTTTACTGGCATTGATTACACCCGTAAGGTTGTAAACGCAGATTTATTCGGTAACGATGAATCATTAGCAGTTTCAGTTAACTTCTCATTATTTACTAAAGCAACCCGTACTTATTTGTTCAAGCGTTTCAGCGAATTGAATGATCCTAAGTCTTATGGTGCCACAGGTTATCCAATGAAAAACTTTGGTATCTTGTTCCCATTAGATAAAAATAGAAAAGATAAAGCCGGTAACAAAGTAGGTAATATCGGTATTCGCTTTAAAGCAATGGGTTCTTACAGCCGTAAGATGGAAACATTCGAATTAGGTTCAGCAAACGTGGCTATCAAAACCACAGACGTTGATACCAAGAATGTGTATCAACGTACAGACATGGGAGCACATTTTATGGGTGGAAACCAAATGATATTGATTACGCCATAGTCAAAAGGAGGGACTGCTTAGGTGGTCCCTCCTTAATTTTTTAGAGTAACACAGATTAAAAAAAAGAGTATATGTTGTTTAAAAACGATGTTAGATTTGAACTTAGTAAATCAGAGATTGAAGAGTTTATTCAAGAGTTTGAACTTAAAAAGTTCCCAGTAAGGTTTAAATATGTTCCACAGTTATATACTGAAACAAAGGACAATGAGAAGCCTGACAGACCAAGGAGTGTAAATATTCCGTGGCTTGAAACAGTAAGTGATGAAGGTGGTATTAACGCTTTCAGGTATGCTGAATCAGTAAACCCAGGAGGCATAAACCAACCTCCAGTGTATTATCCTCACAGAGAAATGGTACATGAAGTGTTGGTTGTAAATAGGCATGAAATTGAAAAGATTTGGTTTTTGTTGAAATATAGTAAACATGTTCGTGGTGGCAAAAATGCTGCTCAATCATTAAATACATATTTAATAGTTGAAAACAAAAGAGCAGAGGCCAAAATCAAAATTGATGCTGACAAAGAGATTAGTAATCTTAAGACTTTGTTGTATGACGAAAACAAACTTAAAGATGATGAAGTTACTGATCTTGCGAAAGCATTGTATATGGATGGAGCAGATGATTTATCGCGTGAAGAAATTGTTGTTTCAATTCTTAGCGCAATTAATTTAGCTCAAAATAAAGCAGAGTATTGTAAAAATGTAAGAATGTTAATTTCCCATGAAACTGTCAGGTCAACCGACAATGTGTTGATTCAAGATGCCACAGATTATGGAGTAATAATGTTTATTAAAGGCAAAGGAATATTCTTTAAAGATGATAAAGGCCAACCAGACGAAATGATTTGTAAGGTTAAGTCTGGTGGAGATTGGAAAGAAGGATTATCAGATTACCTTGTTAAAAACGTGAAAACAAAAGAGTTGTTAGTTAGAGAGGTTGAAGCTAAGAAAATAGCCGCAACGGCATCTAACTAACATAATAGTTATTTGAATTACTTAAAAAAGCCTACCATCATAAGTGGATGGCTTTTTTTTTAAAATAAAAAATAAAATGACAGCAATTACCGCACTAGCAAAACCAACATTTGTTGTTGGGCTAAACAATGTAAAAACCCTTAACTACAAAGACAATACTAATTGGGCTGTAATATCCAATAATGAGTATATTTATTTACAGGCGTTAAGTGCAATTTTAAAAATTTCAGGTCCTAATGGGGCGTTTTTTATTAACGCTGGTTATCCTACAAATAGTTTTTCAAATCCAGATATTAATTTATTAGTATCAACTACAAAAATAGGTATTGCACCCATTCCAGTTGATATTGAAAATAAAATATTAAATGGTCAGTATTCAATGTATGTTAAATATCAAGCCAATTTTGGTGATATTGTAGCTGTAAATACTGGTACCAAGAAGTTTACGTTAACTCCAAGCGGTGACTATGCAGATTTTATTCAAAACCTAAAAGACACCACAGGAACTATTTTTAAGGTTGTAGGTGGTGCAAATGCTGGTACTTATACCATAGCCAGCGTTACTAATGGAATTTCAGGAACAGAGGTTATTGTAAATGAAACAATACCAAGTGCAGTAGTAGCAGGAGTTTTTTATGCTCAAACAGCAGAACAGGCTAATAGCATTAATTTTTGCTATACCATACCAACTCCAATAGTTGAAATTACTTCAAATTGCTTTCAAAGTAGATTGATTTGTAAAGATGCCACAGATTATGGTTCTGCAGGTGTTGTGATTGTTTCGCGCGAAAATAGAGTAAAATACCCATTAACAATGGAAACTCCTGTGGCAGACGTTGTGAGTACAAGTATTAATGTTAATCAGCAATTAACTATAAATCCAATATATACACATACTTGGGCAGGAGTTATAACTACTAATTTCACAGTTGATAAAACAACTTATGGCCTTGACATATATATAAAAGGATTGCAAGAGCATACTGTGAATTGTGATATTAGATTATGTGCTGCTTTTACTTGCATTAAAAGTTTAGTTGATCAGTATAATGCTTACTTGGGCACAAACCCCACAGCGGCAAATAAACTTCAAAACACATTATTTAAGGTACAAGATGCATATATGCTATATAGTATAGCTGTGGAGTGTGGTAATGATGAAGAGGCTTGTAGGCAAGTTGATATCATTGTGGACCTAATAGGTTCCACTGGTTGCGACTGTGGTTGCACAGGAAGTGACGATTCTGGTTTTGCTCAACTTGTATTAGCTGTAGGAAGCGCAGAAGGAGGCTCAATGCCTTTAAATTATCTTGAAGAGGACAATATCACTGTTAATTCTAACGCAAAAGTTCCAAGTAACAAAGCTGTTATTAATTATGTAGCACAAGAATTGGAAGGGTATATTCCTGTTTATGTAGATAATGTTGCATCTGGTTCAGGTGTTATAAATGAGTTATCTGGAAAAATAAGTTTAAATGCAACAAACGCACCAGTTTTACCTAGTGAAATTGGATTATTTACTTTCAGCAACAATAAAATTGAGGCAAATGATTATGTTGATATACAAATAAAGGATCAATCAGGAATAGGAAGTTCTTATTATTCTTTACTAGACGTTAAGGCTAAATCTGGTGGAGTTGATTTTAGGTGTATTTTAAATGGCGTTTCTCCTGTTGATAATGCTATTGAAATTCAATTCATAGTTTGTAAAGGTTCATAATCATGAATGTTCAAGAAATATTAAACTATGTTAATTTCAGATTGAATAAGGAACAGTCTGGTAGGTCTATGACCGAGGACCAGTATAATCTTATTTTGCAGGTAATTAATATAGAATACATGAAATGGAAGTATGGTTTGCCAGAGGAATACCAACCAGGCAGTCCAATTCCAAGACAGTTTTGGGAAGCAACCCAAAAGATAACTGACGATATGCGTTGGGCCAAAGTAAAGATGGGAGGTCAAGAAGGAGGACAAATGGTGATTGATGTTAATGGCATTGCACAGATTCCAAGCGATTACCTTCACTATTCATCAATATGGTTTAACTACCTTAAGAATAATAAGGAGTGTGGAAATCCTCCAAGCAAAAAAGTTTATTCAGTTGAAGTGTTATTTGATGCTCAGGTTGGTGATAGAATTACCCATCCAGTAAAAGGGCCTACATTGAAATATCCTTTTTGCTGTTTCTATAATAGCTACATTGAGTTTTGGCCAAAGGAATTAGGGGCAGTTGAGTTTACTTACATTAGGGTTCCTAGAACTCCCGTGTATGCTTATACTGTGGTTAATGATGAACCTGTTTATAATGCCGCAGGTTCAGTTCAATTAGAATGGCCTGTGGATTGTCATGCAGATATTGCTAATTTAATTGTAAATTTAGCAAGTGAAAACTTGCGTGACCAATTTATGAACCAAGTTTCCGAACAACGTAAAGAAAGGGGAATCTAATGAACAAAGAACAATTTGTAAAAATTATACAGACCCAGCTTGCTAATGGAAACGTAACTTCTGCATTATTGGGTAAATACCATCCTGCAGAAATTGAAAAGTTTATTGAAATGGCTTACAATGATGTTGTAGGTAAGGCTTATAGTCAGTCTCAAAGGTATTCTGACTTCTCACAGCTTGACAACCATATAAAGGCTTATAAAAAGGTTCCCGTACATTACGAACAAGACCTTTGTGAATATTACTCTGAGTTACCTGCTCCAATTATTCAGATACCGGATAACCAGTCAATCAGATTAATTAGTCCTATGCTTGACCAAGGCTATGCATTTGTATTTGAAGATAACTCTTCCACAGCTGTATTTAATGAGCTTGAAGTAAATGCACTTGACAGTTCAGCTGCTTATCAGGTTGAAGGTTCACAGATTAGATATAAGTCAGGAATGACCGATGATATGGCTAAGGCTGGAATGTTGATGAAGCTAGTGGTTCAGTTTGGAGCATTAGAAGATGAAGATACAGTTTATATGCCATCAGGGATGTCAACATTGATCACCAGTACTGTGGTTGAATTTTTAACCCAAAGGAAGTCTGGACCAGAACAAACTAATAATGATTCAACCTCTAAAATGGCATAACAATGAACAGCGTTGACGAAAACAAACTAGGTAATGGGCGCACAATCAGGTATTGTGTAATGCGTGTATTGAATGACCTTAGAGATTATTCAATGCGCGACTATAAGTATTTAGCGCAGCTTGTTATTAATGGTTGGGGGGATATGAACATTTACCATACCGAATCGGTAAGGGTTAAATATTTAACACCAAATGAAGCTCATATTGTAAAGTTTCCAAATGATTATGTTCGATATACTAAAATTGGTATCAATGTAAATGGTACTATTTGGACCCTTACGCTAAACAGAAGTATGGTTTTGCCACAGGGCCAAGAATGTGGTATTGATGTAAATGATACTGAAAATGGATTGAAATTTATTTCATCTATAAATAATTCAGTGGGAGGTTTCTATTTTGTGGACCACTGGAAGCGTGGTCAATATGTTGGTGGTCTTTATGGTGTTGGTGGTGGTGTAAACACTGCTTACTATAATATTGACGAAGCCAACAGGCAAATAGTGCTTAGTAATAAATTACCAAGGAATGAACTAATCGTTGAATACATTTCAAATGGACTTAGTGAAAACACTGTTATTCCTTACCAGGCAGTAAAAGTAGTTGTGAACTATGTTCATTGGCAAAGGATTGAATTTGACCCACGGGTACCAATGTCAGAAAAGCAACGTAAAAAAGATTTGTACGAAGAATCTGTAATGGAATATCGTGACCTTCAATTAATGTTCACCATGAATGAGTTTTTGGATTCACTATATTCTTCTTATATTCAAGCACCAAAAAGATAATAGGCCATGTCAGAAGAATTTAAGCAAGAAATATTTTTATCTGGGGGAATGAACTCAGTTAGTGATCCAAGACTTTTACCTGATGGAGATTATTTAACCGGTACAAGAAATGTAAGAATTGGTGTTACTTCCAATAATACCCTTGGTAGTGTTCAATCATTCGAAGGGAATGTTGAACTTGATGAAGTATCAAGTTTACTAACTGCTTCTGGTACCTTTAAATGTGTTGGTCAAATAGCCGATATCAGGAATAAAGCCACAGTAATGTTTATTTGGAACAGCTTATCTGGCATATTTTACAGAAACCTTCCTACAGCTGTTACAAGCAATAGCTTACAGGTAATCACCGAAGGTTGGACTGTTAATATTTGGCAAAACCATAGGGTAAGGATTGTATCTGGAACAGGTGCAAACCAAGTAAGGGATATTTCAAGTAATAACAATACTATTTTAAATTTAACTGAGGCATGGAATGTTTTGCCTGATACAAGCTCACAATTTGTAATTGAGCGTATAGGGCACCAAATTATCCGGTATTATTATGATTTAGGTTTAGCAGAAAGATTATGTTATGAACCTTGCTTAAACTTTAATAAGCACAGCAAAATACATAGTGTTGATATTGTTAACGACCTATTATATTGGGTTCAGGATGATGAGCCACAGAAAAAATTAAATATGAATAAAGGGGCAACCCTTAAAGATTCATACAAGTTTAGAATTTACATTGGACCAGACAACCCAGGATTATCAACAAGCTATACTATAAATATTAAAGGAGCTTTTGGAGGGGCACACCCAACAATAGGGCCTATAATTATCAATTATCCACATAACACAGGAGACACACTGCGAGAGGTTTTAAAAGCTATCACAGATGGTTTAAATGCAAATGCTGATTTTGATGCAAATACATTCACTGCGACATATTTAAACGATTGTGTTGAAGTTGAGTGTTTAAATTTTTCTCCAAAAGTAGTTGGTGGAAATTGGGATGTTGTAACCTCTGCAAACTTTGGTGATATCTGGTGGGTTGGTATAAACTTTTATACTTACATTAACGAGGAAACTCTTGATGTATTAAAGTGGCCTTCTTGGGTAGAGCCACAGGTAAACATGGCTTTTGATCCTAATTTCTTATACAACTATTTAAGAGGTACGCGATTTCAGGTAGCTGTTAGGTACATATATGATGATGGTGAAAATTCAAAGTATAGTCCATTTTCTGTTATGGCTTTGGATAATGAAATTGTAGGAAGTAACCTAACAGATACCAATAAAAATTACATTCAAATTGACTATTCAGATAATGGTAGGATGCAATCAAAAAGAAATATTTTGGTTGGTATTGAAATAGCCGTAAGGGATGCAAACGAATCTACTTTTAAAAGAATTGCAAATTTAAGCGCAAGTCAGTTAACTGGAATTTTTAATTTTTACAATGATTCTGCTTACTCCACAGTTCCAACATTTGATATTTTAGAGGGGCAAGACTTTATCCCAAGAAGCTCAAAATCTCAAGACGTACTTATAAACAGGCTTAATTACTCAAATAATTTAGAAGGATTTGACAACACACCTATTGATGTAAAGCTATCAACTGAATATACAGGCGGAGAAACAGGTCCAGCAACATTTGATATTAATGGTAAAATAAATATTCGTAATTATTATACAAATGCATTAGTTTCAATTTCTGGAAATGTTTTTGGTTCTTTTGAAATACCGCAAGGTGGTTTTACTGTTTTTTTAGCAGGAACATCATTTCACGCAGTAACAGTTCAATCAGGAACCGACCAAAACTTTTCAATTAAAGGGGTACCTAATGGTAGATATTTTTTAAGGGTTGCAAGTCATTTGTGTAAAAATGGTGACGTTACTTGGGGAGATATATACGATACTAGCAATCCTGCAAATATCAGGTGGCAAGATACTAGCACATTTGTTAGAAGTGCATTTAGGTATAAAGAAGTTTTTGTCAATGGAGCTGATGTTACTTTGGGAAGTGCAATTGAAATTGATTCTTTACCTGTTAGTTCTTTAACTTGGGTTTTAGGAACGCCACAGTTAGCTCATATTTACGGATATGTGTATGATGGCCAAAATCCGTATGTAGGTTATCCAGTGGCAGGGGACAATATTAGAAATGGCTTGGCAATGGAAAATGCTAAAATAGATTGGAGTTATTACAAAACGTATTCTGCATTTACCCCTGCTTCTGTTATAGCTGTCAATCCTACTTTAAAACAAATAGAAGTAAATAATCCAGGATTACTTAATGTAGGCGAAGTAATTTTTATAAAAATTTCAGGAGTTATACCTGATGGAATAGCTGTAAAAATAATTACAAAAGTTGGTAATATATTAACATTAGATATAGCAGTATCTGCAGGATATATTGGGGCTAACATATATTTGACTCAATTATACACTCAAGCTGTAGTTGCAGACGAGAGAGGTTTTTTTTATGCTGGTATAGACGATAATCCTGCAAATACTAATGTTGTTAGGTGGGAATCTACAAAAGCATGGTATAATTATGCGGATATAAAACAAATTGGTGAAACATATTATATAGGTAATTTAAGCCCAGAAAAACCAATATTAGTAGCTTCAACAGGGTATAATACAATGGTGCCTCAATCTGCCACAGCACAAGCAGATAACATGCTGTTTATGCCAAACTACAACAATGATATTACTAGAGATTATAGAACTACATTATCTGTATCAGTAAAGGATAATAAAAACAATCCAATTGAAAACATACTTGTTTCTTTTAGTGCATCTGCTAGGCAAGTTATAACAGATTCACTAGGGGTTGCAAAAATAATAGTTTACGGTTTTTATGATACTGTGTCACCTGTTGAAAGGCCAGGAAAAATAATTCTTGGCAATCCAAGTCCTTTTAATATTGTCACATTTACTAGCGATTCTCATGTAATTGGAATAGGTGACTTAACATTTCCACCATACAACACAAGTAATTCATTTGATTATTTATTTACAGGTGTTGAATCTAGCAGAATCCTATCCTACCTTAAGCATGGTGCTAAATATAAATACGGCATTGTTTATTATGATCGTGGAAATAGGAGAGGGTATGTAAATAACTCTCAATTCTCTGAGGTAGCCATTCCTTTTTGGACACCAAACGAGGCGTTTAGATTTTTACCTTTGGTTAGCTGGGAAATTAACCACAGACCACCAGTTTGGGCAACACATTATTCGTGGGTTAGAACTAGAAATTTATCCTACAACAATTATTTACAGATTCCTATTCAAGCTGCGGAATATGTTAAGGAAATTAAGCAAGATGGTACAGTTACAACAACAAATTATGCCGCTGGTGATGCTTTATATATTGACATTAATATTAAAACCTTAGATGCTTATAAAAATCAGTATCAAAAAAGTATTTTAGCTTATGCTTTCAGTGAAGGTGATAGGTTAAGGCTAATCAAAGATGAAGCAGGTGATTACTATGATCAGTATATTGATTTTGAAATTGTATCTTATGATACCACTACTTTTAAAGTAAGGGTAAAAAACATATTTACGGCACCAGAAGTTAAAATGGATGCTACCACCAAAGCTGGTCCAGTAATAGAGCTGTATTCTCCAATAAAATTGTCTCAGGAAAGTTTGTTTTTTGAAGTATGTGAAACCTATGAAATAGGAAACCCATATACTGTGACAAGGTTTCATGCAGGGCCAAACGCTAACCAAACCTCAGATTTATCCACCCCTGCCACCGGACAGTTCCAAAGTGGAGACACTTATATTGTAAGCAGAACTATAAACATATATCCTGCTCCTACAACACCTTTCCCTCAAACCAGGTATTATGAATCTGCTTACCTATCAGATTTTATAGCAGATAGTGATGATATTAACATTGGAAGGCCAAACATAGTTAACCTACAAGCTAAGGAACAGTGGCTTGAAACTGGAATAAGACACAGTAATCCAATATTGAAAAACACGTTAACCAACGGATTATCAACATGGGATAGTGAATCACAATTAATGTTAAACGAGTCCTATGGTCCTGTTTGTAGGATAGTAGGTATAGGTGGAGTTATACTTAAGTGCTACCAAACATTTAAAAGAACTAGCATTTATATTGGCAGGGTTATAGCTCAGTCTGCAGATGGAGGTACAGGAACCATGACCACAATAAGTGGGTATTATGGCACAGTGAACCCAAGCGAAGAGGACTATGGCTGCCAGCACCCTGAAAGTGTTGTAGCATCAGGAAACAGTATTTGGTTTTTTGATGTAATTAATTCATGTATAGTAAGGGACTCTGTAAATGGGATGGAATCTATTTCAGACAAAAAAATGTATTCTTATTTCAGTGACAAAGCTGCATTAGCTTATACACTTGGAACAAGAGCCAAAGTATATGCAACTTTTGATACATTTTATGATGAATTGTATTTCAGCTTTATTGATGAAAACAACTACCCTAACCTAGCATTTAATGATACTATAATTTATTTGGAAAAGGATAATGAGTTTAAAGAGCAGCTTGATTTATACGCTATTGATGGCGCAAATAGGATTTATCCTGATATGTTAGGCTCCCGTGGGCAGGTATTAGTTTCATGGATCAATGGTGCAATGTGGAGGCATAATGTAGATAGTGCAATACCGGCTAACTTTTATGGAACCCAGCATAAGCCACAGGTTAAAATTGCTTGTAACTTAGGGACACCAGAAGCCGTTAAGGCATTTACTGACGTAACAATAAACGCAAATAAAGTATGGTTTGCTCCCAATGATACAGATATTACAGTTCCACCAACTGCGCTATATCCAACAGGAATGAAGAGCCGTTTGCTTATAAACAAATTTAAACTTAAAGAAGGTGTATTCTATTCAGAGTTCATGTGTGACCTATTTACACCAAATGTGCTTAACCCTATATTAAATGGTAGGAAGCTAAGGGGACAGTGTATTATAATCAGACTTGAAAGCAAAATAGAGTACCCAAATACAGAGAGTGTACTAATGAGTATTATAGTGAAAGGAACCCCAAGCCCCAAAACGATATGAAACCAAGCAGGATAAATTACGAAAATCAGGTAGCAGACTTTAGGCAAAATTATCTTTTAGATCATCAGCTTAAGGAATTGCTATACAAGTATGAAACCCAAGATTGGATTTTTTTCATTGAGTTCTCCGGAGGCATACAAGGTTCCACAGATGCAAATATTAAGGCTTACACTTGGGATGAAACCAGTGGAAAACTTATTTTGAAAGCAACTGGAAAAGCGAGTTATGGAGAATTAACGATAGTTGCATAAATTTTTTGCTACTTTTGTTTTGTTTTGTGTAGATTTGTTTTTACTTTAACTCTTAGTTTTATGAGCGCAGCATCCTCTTTTTTAAACCAAGCAGCAATGGCATCAGCTATTCCAGCTGCAATAAACACTGGATTTGGTATATACCAAACTATCCGTGGCTCAAAAATGTTAAAAGATTTGAAAAACCCCAACATGGAAGTTCCTGCAGGGGCAATTGGAGCAGAAAACGTAGCTAAAAATTTGGCTATGCAAACCATGTTACCTGGTCAAAGTTTAATGGAGAATAAAATAGACAACTTAGTTTCAAACTCTATTTTAGATGCTAAAAAAGTAAGTGATAATCCTAATGATGCCTTGGATGCAGTTTTTAAATCATACGGCATGGGCATGGAGAAAACTAATGACTTGGGTATTGCATCAGCTAATTTCCAAACAAACAACCAAATGAACTTGCAGGGCCAAGAGAATACCATGGCACAGTGGCAAAATAGAGTTTGGGAGAATAACGAATTGAATCCTTATTTAAGGAAAGCCAATACAGCTAGTGCATTACTAGGCTCAGGCATACAGAATATTAGCGGTGGTTTGAATAAAGCGAGTGATATTGGCGCAAACTTGTTTACGGGCAAGTATTACGCTTCATTGTTAGACAAACCAATTGGGTAATCATGGCAGAACAATTAGATGCATTAGGACAAGTAGCATTAGGCCGAGAAGGTTCGGGCCTTGCACAAGTATTAGGCAGCGGTAATTTTAACCCTGCTATGTTTGCTGCTATACCAAAGCAAGCGTATGAAGCAGACGTTGCTAGAAAAGCAAAAGCCTTTGAGGCAGGTGTAAAGGATATTGCTGATTTAAAACCAGAAGGTTTAAATGAAGATATTATTAAAACAGTGGTTCCTGCTATTAATGCTACTAAAAAAATGTTTTCTGATTATTGGGCTAAAGGTGTTGATCCTACAAACCCAAAAAACGTGGATGCTTATTTAGCTTTTCAAAAGCAAAAAGCAGAAACACAAGGTCTATTAGAAGCTGCAAAGCAAAAGAAAGAGCTTTATGGTAAGGCATACGATATTCATACTAATAACCCTGATGATAGTAAGTTTGATAGGTTAGAGTCTGAAAAAAGGTTAGCACAATACTATGGTACTTCATTGTCAGATATTGAAGGGTTAAAGAAAATTCAGAACGAAGGAATTTTGGCCCCAGCATTTGATTTTGAGAAATACAAATTGGACCTATTTAAAGACGTAAAATATTTGCCAGCTGAAATAACTAACCCTGTTGATATTGGCGGTGGTAGAATGAAGGGCGAAAAGACAGAGCGAATTAATACTGAAGAAATACAAAATAGAACTTCCAAAGTATTACAGAACCCTACCAGTTTTAAAGAGCGTAGGTTTAATGAGGAACTTGATAGGCTTGTAAATTCCGCACAACCATTATTCGACCCTGCAAAAAAAGAAATAGTAGGATTTACCACAGGTAATCCTTCATACGATGCATCTATTGCACAAGCAAGGTCAAAGCCTGGTTTCGATAAACTTTCACCAAAAGAACAGTTTGCTGAAATGAAAAAAGGTATTGCTATTGGTATTGGTAAAGAAATGTACCCTGACCAATATGATGCAAATTTCCATTACCCTTCAAAAACAAATATCAATGTTAATGTAGGTGGCGATAAGAATACTGGTGACTTGATTCCAACCTTTATTTCAAACAGAACTAAGGAAGTTGACAACGACATTAAGAGCAATCCAGCCAAATATACTGTGCCACAGCAATGGGAAATGTTAGCTAAGGCCACAGGTGGAAGAATTTTAACCAAGGGAGGAAATGGCCAAGGCCCTATAAATGGTATTAGCTTACCTAATGCAGTAAATTTAGGACAGGTGTTTATGACAGCTAGTAAGAACCAAACACTTTCACTTGATCAAAATGGTAATTATATTCCAACAAAAGGTGCTGGTACTATTCCTGGTGAAATAGTTAGAACTCTTATTGTTTACAAAGACAAAAACGGGGTTACAACAACACCAAATGACCCTAATGGTACAAAGTATTTCCAAATAGAAATGAAGCCAATTAAGGCTACCACAGATGCAGAAATTGACAAGAAAATGAGTCAGTTTGTTTTATCTGACCCAAATGCAGCTTCAATTACGAAAGAAGCATTTAAGGCCATGTTAAAGAACTCCGCAGATATAAATGGTAATTTTAAAGTTGAGTATGTGGCTGATGATCCTGTGGGACAAGCAATAGTTTCTGAGGTAGCTTATGGAAGTAATGTGGTATCTAATACCCAATTCAATAAAGCTAAGGGCTCAAATGACCAAAAGCCACAGCCAAAAACAGGTTCTAAAATAGTTATTGATGGTTTATTTAAGACAAATTAGTGATGCCAGAAGAAAAAGACAAAATTAAATTGATGTACGATGCCATGAGTTCAAGTATTGAGCTTGGCACTCCACAGCAATTCGAAGAGGTATTAAAAGACAGAACCAAAAGGAATTTGTTTTATCAAACTGCCAGCCAAAAATTTGAGCTAGGTGGTGAGAATGATTTTAATAACCTTGTAGATTCAGAACTTAAAAAAAAAAGTCTCCCTGGTACAGAATCAAAAGATTCTTCGCCAAAGGTGGGACCATTACAATCAGGATTACGTTCACATCAGGTTAATCTTTGGCCACAGTTAGACAGACCTGCTCCTGATGCACCTAAAAAGCCTCTTACTTCAATCCCGTGGGATGAATTAGACGTTATCAATGAGGAAAAGGGAGAAGCTCCAAAGTTTACTCCACTGCCAATGGGCACCTTTGACCCTGAGAAATTCAAGGTAAAGGTTCAGGAAGGTCAACCCGATGCTATTGATCCTAATGCTGGACTTGGTGAGAAAATCAACAAAGACGTTGAGAAAACCACCAATATAATGAATACTTACAAATCTGCCATTGGCAATTTGGAAAGTAAAATCAATAAAGATATTTCTTCCCGTGATGTGTTAGCTAAGGAACTCAAAGACCTCAAAGCAGGTTTTGAGGAAATAGGCCAACCCAAAACAAAAGAGGAAGCCATGGCCCTACAGGGCATGTATGAAGAGTTTAATAAAAAAGTTGGTGAGTTAGAAGCTATACAGCAAGATGCTGAAAAGAAGTATGCCACATACCAAACCATTTCGAAAGGATATGAAAGGCGTGTAAAAGAGCTTGACCCATTAATGCGTACCCTTGACCCAAAGGAAAGTGAATACTTACCATATTGGGATAAAGTGGGAGCTCCAATGTTAGGGGCCTTTTTGCAATCATTACCAAACCAAATTATCAGAACGGCTGGAATGGCCTCTGGTGGGATAAACAATCCACAAGGTTGGGTTGAAGGTATTAATAAAGCCAATAAAATAATAGAAGCCACAGGGCTAAGTAGGCTTGATGATGCTGCAAAAGAAGAGTTACTAAGGTCAGAAAAGAACGCGATGAAGCTAAGAATAAGGGAGGGCACAGACCTTGAAACCTTATTCAAAGGAGACATGGAAAGCATTAAGGGAAATGCTGGAAAGATTATTGACCTTGCTTTCAAACAAGCTGTGGCCTCTGCTCCAATTACTGTGGCTGCATTAGGTGCAACTGCCTTTGGTGGTGTTGGTGCCGGTGCGGCTCTTACCTTTTTTGGTTCTGCAGGTGCAAAGTATGCAGGTTTAAAAGACCGCACAGATATGAGCGAAGTAGATAAAATGCTTAGTTCAACTGGTGAAGGCATGTTGGAAACTGCATTTGAGTTTCTTCCTGACGTATTTAATGCTAAAATCGTTCTCAACTCCATTAAGGGAATGGGTAAGAAACAAGCCGCAGCACAAGTTAAGAAATCACTTACAGATTCTTTCTTTGATGCTTATGGTAAGTTTTTTCCTATCACAGCTCCAATAGGTGAAGGAGTTGGTGAAGTGTTTACAGGTGTTGGTCAAAGATATACCGACACTATTTTTGATCCACAGTATAGCAACCTTAGCGAAGCCGAAAAGAACAAGTATATTTTTGGCGAAAACTATTCCAAAGTTAAAAGTGAATTTTCATCAGGAGCAGCTGGGGCAACTTTCTTTACTGCCCCACAGATGGTAGCTGAAACTATAAAAGGAATCCGTGACCCAAAAGCGAGGGTAAAGGTTCAGGAGTTTTTTGCTAAGAAGCAAGCTGTTGAAAAGGATATCAAAGAAGGTAATTTAACTGGCACAGCTGCGGAAGTAGCCGCAGAGGAATTAAACAATATTAATGGTCAGATATCCGATATCGTTAAGAAAAATACCGAAGAGGGAGAATCTATCACCATTGACCAGAAAGGTGCCGCAGAAGAGCTAAATGAACAAATTGATGCTATTGATAATAACATTCTTTTAAACCCAAATATTAGCCCTGAAACTGTGGCTGCATTAGAAGCCAAAAAGAAGGACCTTGAAAAGCAAGTAAAAGAAATCACCAAGCCTACAGCTCTATTAACTGAAATGGAGGCTTTAAAAATTGAAGAGCAAAATGGAGAAACCAAACCAGAACTTAAACAACCCACAGAAGCTAACGGACAAAAGCCTGAGAACACAGGAAGCGATAAAGCAGCTGGAAAAAAAGATAGCGGAAATCAAGGAGCGAATGAAAGGCCAGAAGTAGGCGGTTCAGGATTGGTTATGAATAGGCCAATAGAGGATAAGATTATAGAGTTAAGGGCGCAAGAACAATTAGAAAAGGATGCTACAGACCCTAATGACCAAGAAAAGTTAGATGAAATTTACAATAGGTATGATAAGCTCATTACTCCTTTGTTGCCTAAGAAAGAAGCACCTGCACCAAAACAAGAAGCACCTGCCGTAGAAGCATTAAAAGATGTAGAGAGTACGGTTAAAGCAATAAGTAAATTAGATGAAGTTGTTATAGATGATTTGAAGTCTAAAAATACTCTTGATAACTATGATATAACAGAAGTAGAAATACCTGATGATATTGAATCGGAAATGTTTTGGCATGAAAAATTAATAGAAAAAGCATTAAAAGATGTTGGAGTAAAATTTTCAAAACAAGGCTCAAAAAGTAGTGGTAGCACTTATTATACTTTGAAACTTAGCGATGGAGAATCGTTTAAGTTAAGATTGGCAGACCATAAGCAGAAGTATGATGCTGATGGTAATGTACAATACGGAGAAGATACTACACCACAGGAATTGTTAGAAATGTTAAGAGATGAATTGCCTGATGGTAAAATAGTAAAAAATACTTCTATTGCAGAGGAGTATCATAAGCAAAAATCTTATAAAAATATTACTAATACTGAATTAGTAAAAGCAGTAGAATCCCTACTATCTAAAGAACAAGCACCCACCCAAGAAACAAAGGATAAGCCACAGCAATTTGGCCTTGAATTAGTAAAGGAAAATCAGGCAATTGCAGCCAAAGGCATAGAAGGTAAGTTGTTCACTGACCAAGAATCAAAAGAATACCAAGAGCTAATTGAATCCAAATACAATGATACTCCTAAGTTTGGTCAAGAAAGTGAAGATATCAGGCAGAACATGTGGAACTATGACAATCCATTAGCTGAAAAAGACGTCAATGGTGTAAATGTTAGAATTGCTGAGGGCTTAATCGAAGGTGAACCATATTCAGGTAATAGGAGAAAAACCTATTTATTATATGCTGATGGCAAGGTTGTGGGCAAATTTTACTCAAAACAAGATGCCAAAGACGTTGTAAAAATAATTGAAAGTAATTTAGTAAAACAAATAGGACAAGATGAAACCGACACCACAGGAGAAAGCAGAAGTACAGAAACTATTATCGCAGAAAGCGAAGCTATTGAAGCAGAAGCAGCGGATCATAAACCAGGACAAAGCTCAAAATCAATCCTCCAAAAACTAGAGGACCAGATAAACAGCATTAATGCCAAGGTAGTAAAGCTCACAGAGACTTGGGATGAAGACCAGTTGCCAATGGATGAACAAGCAGGCAGACAAGCAAGCAAGGCAGCTAAGAAAGAAGTTCGCAAGTATGCTGGTGAGGTTGCTAAATTACTTGGATGGACAGCTAGTAAAATAAATGATAATATTGCCCCTGCAGGTGGTGATGTTTCTTTTGATTTACAAATACCTGGTACTCCACTTGAAATGTATGTTGCTTTAAAATATGACCCTGATTACAATGGTAGGTATGAAAATTATAGATTAACCGAATTTTTTTACCGAGTTGAAAATCCTACATTAAAGGGTAGAGACAAATACGTTGGTGGTAACCAATGGTTAAAAGTACATGGAAGAGCTGAATTTTATCAAAAATCCATAACTAGCATCCCAACTCCAAAAGAGTTTGCATTGATATTGGCAAAGGAAGCGGCACCATATATTGAGAAGTTAGCTAAACAGGATCCAGAAAATACTAACATGGCACAGGCCCAAGAGGCAATAAGGAATATTGTTGATGCTGTTGGCTTACCAAAGGACAATGTTATTGTTACAGGGGTTAAGCCAACCCAAACTGATAAGGTAAAAGAAGTATTGGCTAGTTCAGACGAGGGTAAAAGCATAAAGGAAATAGCAGAAGCCACAGGAATAGTTGAGCCAAACATAAGAAGGATATTAGGTGTAGGAACCAAGGCTGGAAAGTTCGAAAGAATTGGCTCAGGTGTTTACACCTTGAAGGGAGAGGATGGCAAGGAAGCTGCATACATTGAAGCAGGTGAAGCAAAAGAAACACTAGCTAGGTTTGCAGAAGAGGGACGTAAGTTTGACATGGTATTCCTTGACCCTGCATATTTCAGCCGTGCCTTAATCGGTGGAAACCGTGGCATAAAAGAATATTCATTCATCATGCCTCCTGATTTTGAAGAGGTAATGAATAGTATTTCCAAGATGGTTGGTAAAGACAACCATGTGTATGTTATGTTATCCGGTGCTGATACGGCACAGAAAGACATGGTAAAATATGTTGATGGTGTTGTTAATGCTGGATTCAAGTTAATTGGAGAAGGTGGCTACCAGAAAACATTTAAGGATGGTTCTCCCGTGACAAATGTTAGGGGTGAGGTTGCGAAGCCTGAAAGATTAATGTTGTTTACCAAGTCTGGTAATGCTAGAGCAGGTGAAATTCCCGTTAACCTTAATTTCAGGTTCATAAGACCAAGCGTTAAGACTAGCTACCAAACAGAAAAGCCAAAAGAATTGTTAAGAGCTTTGATCCAACAGTCAACTTTTGAAGGTGAATCTATTTTGGACCCATTTGCAGGTTCAGGCGTTACAGGTGAACAAGCTGTGGAAACTGGCCGCAAACCAACACTGGTAGAAAAGAATCCTGATGTTGTAGATAATATTATTGTGCCACGGGTTGAAGGTGCCATAAAAAAGGAACTAAGCAAAGTTGACCAAGAGATAGCAGACGAGTTGGAAGCATTGCGCAAGATGATGAACAACCTTGGTTCAGGTGTTAATCCTGAGCATTTGGCACAGGCCGTTAAGATTACGGGCCTATTCATCAAGAAGGGCGTGTTGAAGTTTGCTGATATTATGCAGCAAGCCACAGAGCTTATGGGTGCTGGAATCCGTGACATATTTCCTGCTATGAAGCAAGGATATTTGGCCTACATGGGAACAGCTGAGGACATTGAAGGAATGTCTGAAATTAAGGAAGTAAGAAATTTCGATATTGAATTAATAATTAATAAAGCAGAAAATGAGCAAGACAATTCAACCTTACCAAACGGAGATGGGAGAAATCCATCTGAACTGGATGCTGGAATACCAGCCACAGGAGTTATTGAAGAAGTACAAGGAGGGAACTTTGAAGGAGTATTTAAACCAAATGGTCAACCAAGCGGAGAAAGTGATGGAGCAGATGGAAAAGGAGGGAAGGTTAGAGGTGGAAGGACAAGAGATAGTAAATCAGACAATCCTAGCAACGCCACAGGAGGAAACAGCGGAACCACTACCGGAAAAGGTAGTAAAGGAAATAATGGATCACTTAGAAATGTAAACAATTTCAGGATATCAGAAAGTGATGTAATAGTTCAAAAAGGAGAAATGGACCGAATTAAATCCAACATTTCTGCCATTAGATTAGCAAAAGCAATTACAGCCGAAAACAGACTAGCAACTGAATCTGAAAAGAAAGTGTTAGCTAAGTTTGTTGGATGGGGAGGATTGGCCACAGTGCTAGACGAATCTAAGTTTGGTAAGTACTACGAACAAGCATGGAATGATAAGTATGGTAAACTGCATGAAGAAATAAAGCAGATACTTACCCCAGAAGAGTTTAATGATGCTGTTAACTCAACTATAAATGCTCACTACACTGATAAAAGTGTTATTGAAGCTATGTGGTCATTAGCTGAAAAGTTTGGATTTAAAGGTGGAAATATCATGGAGCCAGGGGCAGGTATAGGTCACTTCATTGGCTTAATGCCACAGAATATTTCTGATAACTCACTTGTAACAGCGTATGAGCTTGATAGCTTAACTGGTTTAATTCTGTCAAAACTTTATCCTGATGCTGCAACGAGGATTACCGGATATGAAAATTCTGTGGAAGCAAACAATTCACAGGACTTAATTATTGCAAATGTTCCTTTTGGTAGAACAGCACCATACGATAAGAATAATCAGGACCTTTCTAAATTCAATTTGCATAATTATTTTATTGCAAAAGGAATTAGGCAGTTAAAACCAGGAGGAATAGGAATGTTTATTACTTCCTCTTCATCTATGGATAATGCTGGTAATGGTATTAAGTTTCGTGAGTGGACACAGAATGAAGGTAACTCAGACTTTATAGGAGCTATCAGGTTGCCAAATAATGCATTTGATAAAAATGCAGGTACCCAAGTTACCACAGATATTATGATTTATCGCAAACGTGCCACAGCTCAGGCAAGCGAATTAAATCAGCCGTACAGATATGTATTGCCTTTACGCGAAGCTAAAAACAGCGAAGGCAAACCGACCACAATTGATATAAATGAATACTATATCAACAATCCTGAAATGATGCTAGGTGAAATGTTCCTTGCCTCAGAATCTGGAAAAGGTGGTTTGTATAATGCAGATGCACAAACATTGATGGCACCTGCAGGACAAAAAACTATTGAGTTGTTAAATGAAAGGATCAAACTTTTCCCTGAAAATATTTTTGGAGCAGAAGCCTCAACAGTTCAGCAAGAAACTATTGCATCTTCTTTAGAAGATAAGGATGGAACAATAATAGAAAAAGATAATGCACTATACTATGTTGAAAACGGGAAATTGGTTACTCCAACATGGACTTACCAAGATTACAAAGGAATAAACCCTGAAACTGGTGGTGGCAAAACGTATAAAAAAGGTGAGGTTGCTAAAAACTACTTAGAAATTAAAGCCGCAGTTCGCGAATTGATTAATTTAGAACAACAAAAAAATGTTGATGAAGATTTAATTGAAGAAAAAAGAACTTTACTAAACGCTAAATATGACAAGTTTGTAAATAGGTTTGGTGAATTTTCTAGGAACAGAAAGATTGAATTTTTGGAAGATGATTCTGAGCACACAGCCGTATTTGCACTAGAAGATGTTAAGAAAAATGTGTCTTTTGATATAAATGGAAATGTGACAAGAACATTTACTATTGAAAAAAGCCCTATTTTCTTTAAGAGGGTTAATTTCCCAGTAGAAGAGCCAGCTAGTGCTGAAAACATTAGTGATGCTGTAAATATTAGTATTAGTTATAGGAATAGAATAGACATACCTTTTATAAGCAATTTAGTTGGGCTTACCGAAAATGAAGTAAAGTCTGAATTGCTTTCAACTGGTGAGGCGTTTGAGAATCCAGATACAGGACTTTTGGAAGATAGAAACGAGTATTTATCAGGATTTGTTAGGACTAAACTTAAACAAGCTATTGCGGCCTCAGAAACCAATCCAGAGTATCAAGATAATGTAAAAGCATTAGAAGAGGTTGTACCAAAAGATATGCCAGCTCAATTGATTGAATTTAAATTAGGCTCAACTTGGTTGCCCCCACATTTTATTAAAGACTTTATAAAAGAAACTGTAGGTGTAAGCACTGTTATAGAATATAGTAAAATTTCTGGAAGATGGAATTTAAATGGTTCATCTAATACATCAGACCCAAGAAACCAGGTTACATTCGCAACCAAAGACTTTTCAGCTGTTGAGTTAATTATGAAAGCATTAAACTTAACACAGCCAGAAGTTTCTTACACAGTTAAAAACCCAGATGGATCAAAGTCCACAGTAAAAGACATTGAAAAAACAATGGAAGCTCAAGCTAAAATGCAAGAGCTTGTAGATATGTTTTACAATTACTTAAAGTCTGATAAAGAAAAAATGAAGGAGGTTGAAGTAATTTTCAATGATATTTATAGAGATTTTATTGAAAAGAAATACACTTTACCTAGTTTTCAGTATTATCCTGGTGCATCCAGAGACATCAAGTTGAATGTTCACCAAAGAAAAGGCGTTGTAAGAGCCACTAGGGATAGCGTGTTGCTTGCTCATGAGGTTGGAACAGGTAAGACATTTACAATTATTACCACTGCTATGGAGTGGAGAAGACTAGGCATTGCTAAAAAGCCAATGATAGTTGTTCAAAATGCCACTTTAGAGCAGTTTGCCAGAGACTTTAAGAAGCTATACCCATCAGCTAATATACTTTATCCAACTAAAAAAGAAATGGAAGCTAAGTATAGGCAAACACTTTTTAACAAAATTGCTTATGGCGATTGGGATTCAGTAATTATACCACAGTCATTTCTTGATTTTATACCTGATGATGAAGCTAGAGAAAGGGCGTATCTTCAAGAACAAATCGATGAAGTGGAAGAAGCTCTTAATGATGCTATAGATTCTCAAGATAGAGGTGCTATGTCTGAATTAAAGAGAATTGCCAAGTCTTTGGATGAAAAGATGGAAGAAATAGGCAAACCAAAAAGGAAGGTAAAGGATAAAGCCAAAGCTAACCTATCAGCAACAAAAACATTTTTGCGCCAAGCAGATAGAAGAAAAGATGATGTATTGAATTTTGAGCAAATGGGTATTGATGCCTTAGTTGTGGATGAAGCTCACAATTATAAAAAGCTAGGTTTTGTATCTAAAATGAGCCGTATAAAAGGTATTGACGTTGGAAGATCAAAACGTGCCTTTGGTTTATTTATGAAAGTAAGGTGGATTCAAGAAAAAAATAATGGCCGTAACATTGTATTTGCCACAGGTACACCTATAACAAATACAATGGCTGAAGCGTGGACCATGATGAAGTTTGTGGCTCCAGAGATTATTGAAAAGTATAACATAAGGACATTTGACGAGTTCGCTAGTACATTTGGAGTTGTTGAACCTTCATTAGAGTTTGGTCCTACTGGAAAGTTTAAAGTAGTTGAGAGGTTTAAATCATATATGAACGCCCCTGAATTGCTAACAGCATTTAGAAGTAAGACCGATGTGGTTTTAACAGAGGATATCCCAGAGTTTAAAGAAAGCAATTCTATTCCAAAGTTAAAAATACAACCTGATGGTAAAGCTGGTTATACTACAATATACCTTGACCAAACAGACCAATTGAAATCAACAATGGGTGTTTTCAAAAAAACACTTGAAGATTGGGAAAAGCTAACCGGAAAAGAAAAAAGAAAACTGAGCTATTTGCCTTTGTTGATTTTTAATAGGGCAAAGCAAGCTGCAATTGATTTAAGATTAATTGACCCTGCCGCAGCTGATGATCCAGGTTCAAAAACAAATGCTGTTGTAAAAGAAGTTAAGCGTATTTATGATGCTACAAGCGATTATAAAGGAACTCAACTTGTTTTTTCTGATATGTACCAAAGTCCAGAGGCTAAGGAAAAGTTCTTAGATGAAGATGGAACTATACCTAATCCAGCATACGGACTACCAAGATTTAATCTTTATAATGAAATTAAAGATAAATTAGTAAAATTAGGTATTCCAGAAAATGAAATAGCTGTAGTAAACGATTATGAGGGAGACAAAAAGACCTATATTTTTGACCAAGTTAAAGCTGGTAATATTAGGGTTTTACTAGGAAGTACTGAGCGTATGGGTGTTGGGGTGAATGTTCAAGATAAACTTGCTGCATTGCACCATATTGATGCTCCACCTAGACCTATGGACTTTGCACAAAGAAATGGCCGTATATTAAGGCAGGGTAACTCTCATGCTGAAATGGGTAAACCTGTGGAAATTTTAACCTATGGAGTTAAAAAAACATTAGATGCCACAGCTTACCAAAGACTTCAATTCAAGCAAAAATTCATTAACCAAATGATGAAAGCCGAGGGAGTTGATAGAATTATGGCAGATGAAGCAGACGAGGACAATCCATCTGATATGGCTTTCTCTCAAATGATGTCAACACTATCTGGTTCACAATATGCTATTTTGCACACTCAAAGAATGTATGAGCTTCGTAAGTTAAGAACAGCCAAGTCTAACTATGAAAGAAGATTGGTTGAATTAAACGACACCATAAAAAATAGCGAAAAAATCATTGATAGCTTAGAAATACAGAAAGCTAATTATGTTCCTTTCATAGAAGAAATAAACAAGTATTTTCCAGAAGGTAAAGTAACTAGCGTAACTGTAAACGAAGTTACTGTTTCAGAAAATATGGGTGATGCTGTTGAATCTGTAGTTGATAAGATAAAAACCAAACTTAAAGTTTCTCCTTCAGGAACAAATGTTGAAGATCAAATTGAAGTAAATGGTAGGCCATTGGTAATATATGGAACATTATATGTGGCTATGAATGGTATTCCAACTGCATATATTAAATATACCATGGGTGGTGAAAACACCAGCTCTCAGTTTTCTGGGGAAGTTAATTCTGGTGTAGGTTTAATGATGTCAATAGGAAGCAAAGTTAAAGCAGCCACAGACAAAGAGCGAGTAAAAGAAGAGGTAGAATCATTTGATAGAAGAATTACTAGGGCAAAAGATACAATCACAGCTTCGCAAGAATTGTTAGTAAAACCATTTGAAAAAGCGGATGAATTAGTTAGAAAAGAAGCTGAGGTAATAGACCTAGAGGAAAAAATGAAAAATGAATCCTCAGAAGAAGAAACTACTGGCGGTGGTGAAGTAAAAGAAGAAGAGGTGCCACAGCCAAAAGGACTAGCTGACCGAGGCATAAGCGCATTGGAGCGCATGAAGATTAACACCAATAATAATATGTTTGGTATGCTTCCTCCATTTGCTCTTGCAATACCTATATGGAATACCACAGTGAGCTTAATGCAAGATGCTATTCGCGCTGGTAAACTAGCTTATGATGTTATTAATACCGGATTAGAATATATCCGCAACCAAGGGGTTGCATTTCCTTACGAGGCTGAGTTTACTGAATACTTTCAGTCAATACTTATTGGCCCTCCTAATGGAGACCCATACACCACAGAGGATATTGAAAACGAAAAACAAGCTGTGGCAGCACAGTTAAAGGACAAGTACACCGACATTGAAAAAACCATATTTGGAACAGCCACAAGCAAAGATTCTGATATGGAAGATATGCAGACCATGGCATCTGGCATGCTTGGACTTATTAACAGGGCACAGGATGCAACCTTGGTTAATGCTAAAAACTACATGGGAGATAAATTGGCTAACCTTTACGCAAAGAAAGCTATTAGTGATAAGAAGCTAGTTCGAAACATTGCAGGTTCGTTGAATGGGTTGTTTGCCAACCTAAGTAAAACTGTGGACCAGCAAATTAGGGGTGAGGCTTACGCAGGAGATATCCAAAGGGCTATTTCAGATGCAAACCAAATTAGCAAGTGGTTGAGAGCTGCAATTGGAAACAGCGCAGAAAGTCTCCACAGAATAGACCAAGTTTTAGACCCTGAGTTCTATAATAAATTGAGCTTGGAAAGATTTAAGTCTTATTTGAAGGATGAAATAGGCGAAGAGGATTACAATGCCATCCCAGAAGAGCAATTTCCTGATTGGTACGCACAATACTTATTAGATATTGGCTACAATGAAGGGTACAAACCTGTGACATTGGATGAACTTACACCTGCAGAACTTGAAGTTTACACAGTGCTTAGGAATATCAATAACTATTTGCATGACCTGAATTTCTTGAATGGCAAGGTTACATACTCAACCTACATGAAAAATAAAGGTAAGTATGTTGCTAGGTTGTATTCGAAGTTTGAATTGCCACAGGATGCAAATGATATGATCACCAACCAGAATAGGGAGCATACTAATATGTTCCTTAAGAGGGGTGAGATTACAGAGTGGAAAGTATCAAACAGATTAAGTGACCCAATTTACGCAACTACCAAAAGATTGTATCAGTCATTAATGAATAACGCTATCTATGAGTATTCAGATTATGTAATGAAGCAACCAGGTCAGGTGAGTAAAATTGAAATGCCTGGTTATAAATTAATGGGTAGGGGTTATGGAAAACTTAGCGGTAAGTACCTTCGTAATGATATTGCACAGGATTTCTTAGATTTCTTTTACGCGAATGAGCAATTGAACAGAGCTTATGATTTCTTGAAAAAGTTTGACAGATGGACACCAAGGCAGTTCTATAAAAAGTTATTCACAGTTTGGAATCCTGGTGTGCATTTAGGAAACTTAACGAGCAACTATGTGTTTGCATATCTTTCAGGCATTAACGCTGGTAGATTAAGTGCTAATGTGCCAAAGGCTTTAAGTGAGATTAATAATTATGGTCCTATGTATAGGTACCTAATTTCAAAGGGAGTTATTAAATCTTCATTGAGCAAAACCGACCTTGTAAATTCAATCACTACTCTTGATAAATTAACCGCTGATGCTGTGGAGTCACAGAGCGTTTGGAGTAAAATGGCAGAGATTCCAGGTGAGGTTTATGCTGGTGTGGATGATATTTTCAAGATTGCAGCTTACATTAGTTTGCTTGAAGAGGGAATGGAACCAAAAATGGCCACAGATAGAGTTATGGAGGGATTTCAGAACTATAAACGTGTTGGAAAAACTTATGACTTTGCAAGTAAAATACCATTGATAGGAAAGCCTTTCGGCAAGTTTGCAGGTGACTTATTGCGCATATCTAAAAATGCAGTAATGACCAGACCACTACAAACAGCTACATTTATTGCAACTCTTCATTTCATTGCTTACATGGCTAGTAAAATGTCGGGTGAGGATGATATGGACAGAAGGATAAGAGCAAGCAGACCTGGTTTCCCTAAAATCCCAATGCCTGATTTTATGGGAGGTGATGTTGAGCTTGGTTATAAAATTGGAAACAATGAGCTTAACGTGGCAAGGCTTATCACTCCTTTGTTTATTTACTCAGGAGTTGATGATGGGGATGCTTACGATGCTTGGCAAAAGTTCAGTCCTCTTCCTTTGCAGGTTGATAATTGGACCAACCATCCTTCTGGCACAGGTACAGTTAACATTGCTAAAAACTTTGGTTCTGATCCTGTATTGTCTCCGATTCTCCAACTGTGGCTTAATGCTGACTTTAGAGGGGTGCCTATTTTTGACCCAGCTGAAAACAAATATGAGAAAAGCACATTGACCGATGATGAAAAATTATTTAATGCTCTTGGTTTTTTAGCTAGGTCTTATGGTGGTGCTGGATATTCTTTTCTTGATGATTTAGTTGCAGCCTCACAAGGCAAAGAAGATTACTATGGTAGGGAGAAAACCTCTGGTCAGGTAGTTCTTAGACTATTGGGCGTTAAGGTTGAGAAATTTCCAGATACCAAGTATGGTAAAATAATGCAGTCAAAATTAAAGTCATATAATTATCAGTCTGCCGATAACATAAAGGTTTTCAACAATATTCGCGAGCTTTATGCACTAGGTAAAATTGACTTAGAGACCTATAAAAAGCGCATGGTTCCAGTAATGGAAGAAGCAGTTAAGATAGAAAAGAATAAGAAAATTGATTTTGGTGAAAAATAATTTGCAAATTAAATCCAAAATAATATATAAATTTGTAAGAGAGTATTATAGAGTATATGAAGAGTAGTTTAATTTTAAATCAAAATTTAATCTTTATAATATCATGGCAACAAGTATCGCTTATTTGTATGTTCTTGCTAAAAATGACCGCAAGTTCTACGCTGCTCCTGCAGCACAATCTTCATTAGCTGGAACTTTACCGGCTACTAATGCTTATCAAATTTTCAACATGAAACGTATCGTTGCTTATAAGGCAAGTGGTTCAAACTGCTTGATTACTTATAAAAACGAAGCTGCTGCTGTTGATCAATATTTGGTAAATGAATCATACGCCACAGTTAAAGGACTTGCTGCTATTGCAGCTGTTGAATTTGCTGAGGTATCTGTGACAAATATTAATGGTGTGGAATTAGCTACCGCACAAACTCAAACTATCAGTTCTGAGGAAATTATTTCAGCTGTTTCTACTGCTCTTACCGCAACATCAAGAGGTGCTGGCGCAGGAACATTAAATTCTACCACTGACTTTTTAAGTTTTGGTGCTGCGGCTCCTGCAGTTGGTACCAGATTTAGAATTACCGCTGGAACCCTTACAGGAAATGGCTTAACTGCCAACACTGACTATTGGGTACAAGCTGTATCTGGAAATGACTTTAAGGCTGCAGCTACTTTAGGTGGTGCTGCTATTGACCTTACAGGTACTAATAGAAGTAACCTTACTTTTGCTGTTTACTTAGATGGTTCTACCATTACAATTCAACAACAAGATGGTTTTGTACCACAGAAAATAAAAGTTACTGTGCCTCTTGGCGTATTAGCTACTGCATTAAACGCATAATTTTTAGGAGCCCATAGTAAACTGTGGGCTCCTATTTTTTCATTATTAAAACTAAGTGTTATGTCATTTCAAGCTGAAAGTTATATCCAATCAACACCAAATTACAATATTATTGTTGGTAAATTCTGTTACCCTTTGCCTTTTGCACCAGGAGGAACTATTTCACGGGTTGCTAGTAGGCCAAAACCGTTAATTGTTGGTACCGATGTATCAATTACAGTAGATGGTGTTGATTTTAATATAACATCATTAACTGGTGATCACTTTCTTAATTTTGGTGTTAATCCTGGTGATGTAATTGTATTTAACACACCACAAGTTAGTGGGCAATATGCTGTATCATCGGTAACTTCTGCCACAGTAATAAAAGTTAATGGTCCTGCAGTAGCAATTACAAGTGGAACAATATACTTTCAATCCAAGCCACAGCCAATAGAAGGTGGAAATGGAGCTAATTTTAATAAAGCAAAAAGAGGTGATTATTTAGTGGTAATGAGCGATTCATTAACACCAACAGTACAAGTAGCAAAAATATCTGAGGTAACAGATGCAACACATTTAACAGTTATAGGTGGTTTTGTTGGTGATATAGACGATTTACCATTTATGATATGTCGCAATCAATTATTGGGAGTATCAATAAATTGTGTTGGAGGTGGAGTTGTAATGGGCCAAAATGTTGATGCAGGAGATGTTTTAACATTTTATCAAGATTCTGGGCTAGAACCTGTTTACGGAGATAGCGGAACAAGCGAATTTAAAATTTTAATTCAAAAATAATGTTTGGCTTTAATAGCAATAACAGACAATTTGGATGGTATGTCAATGTAAGTTCTGGCAAGCCTAAATGCATAATTGCACCTAGAATTAGCGGTCCCACTAGTTTAAATAGTACGCTATTTTGCAATACAGGCACTTGGATAGGCGACCCAAATGAGTTTGTTTTCACCTATCAATGGAACCGAAATGGTGTTCCTATTGTAGGGGCAACAAACAACACTTATGTAACTGTGCTAGCAGATAGCTTGGCAAATATAACATGTACGGTTACTGCAAGTAATTGTCATGTATATATGTTAGACTTCAGCAAACCAAAAAATTCAGGATATTATACTTTCTTTACTTAAAAAAATACAACAAAATGGGAAATAATGTACAATTAAAAGATGCGAATAGCGTAACTTTTACAACCAAAACCACAGAAACAACAGGGGTACATACACCTCACTATAACGTAGATGCTTTACCTGTTGCATTTAATGCAGGAGCTTCTAGTGCAACTACTCAAAGAACAGTTTCAGCATCAGACGACCCAGGAGTAGTTCAGCTACAAAATATAAGCACAGATTTAGGCGCACCTGATGATGCAGCAGCTTCAAGTGATACAGGTATTTTTGGTATCATTGCTTTCATTAAAAGAGCGATGCAAAATTGGACATCATTGCTTAATAGAATACCAACTTTGGGTAATAAAACTGCTGCTAATAGCCTTGCAATTACACTATCGGTTGAAACTGCAAGTGGTACTATTACAACACAAAACTTAGTACCTAATGGAGCAGCAACTGCTGGAAGTGCAGTTGAAATTACACTGTTTGGTATGAGCACTCTAGCCATTCAGGTTACAGGAACTTACACAGGTGCGCTCAGTATTCAAGTTACCAACGATGATGTTCGTTGGGAAACTATTACTGCTGCATCAATGTTAAATGCAATAACAGGTGTACCAATTGCTACAATTCCATCAGCAGCTATTGGAGTATTTCAAATTGATTTAAGTGGTTTTCTCAAAGCAAGGATAACAGGACTTGCAGCAATGACTGGTACTGCAACTATAACATTAAGAGCAGTTAGTGGAACAGCACTTGTAACTATTGACAATCCATTGCCAACAGGAGCTAATACAATTGGCGGTGTAAACGTTATAACAGGCCAAACTGCTCATAGTTCAGCGGTTACAGGTAATCCTGTTAGAGTTGGTGGTAAGGTTGTACCAACCACAATAGCTACACAGGATGCTACATTAATTGCAGGCGATGCTGCGGATGCACCTATTTCTACAGGTGGGCAATCAATTGTAAAACAAAATGCAACTGCGGAATTGGATTTCAATTTTAACTTTTCTTGTTTGGCATCAGTAGTTACAGTTCAACAACTAATACCTGCAAGCGGAACTGCATCAATAAGAAACTATTTAGCTAATTTGAAATTAGCAACAGATACGCTTGGTGCAGGTGGAGTAGCTTGGATATTAGATGGTGCTTTAACTGTTTCGTCAATAGCAACAGGAACAGGCTTATGCACTACATCGCCAGCGCACGATTTAAAGATTGGTGATTCAATAGTGTTTACTGCCTTAACAGGAGGCACAGGGGTATCAGCTAACACAGTGTATTATGTTACTTCGGTAGGCTCTACAACTACTTTTAACTTTGCATTAACTATTGGAGGTGCAAATGTAGTGCCTTCGGCAGCAGCAACAGCAGGAACTTGTTATAGAATTTTGTATCAGCAACATTTCAGAACAACAGGAGTAGCGTCACCAACAGTGATATATTTTCCTCAACCATTGAGAAGTAATGGTAACGCAGCGATGAGCTTGCTCATTCCTGTGTCAATGACAAGCGGAACTATCTATATTTCATCATCAGGTTATAGAGGGTTCTAATTATGAGTTGCACGACAAGCGCAATAAGCAATACCTTGACGATGCTTAATTATTCATTAGGCACACAAATGGCACAAGCACATTACAATAGAGTAATTGCTGATGGTGGAGTTGTGCCTGCTGGTGTTATATCTTTGGCAGCAGCTATTGATTTA
>Ga0181350_1000010_pt1 | contig 58227 bp, 89 predicted proteins | sample Su13VDMM110DCMD_FD_130105 | JGI IMG/M metagenome (GOLD analysis project Ga0181350, IMG submission 130105) | Freshwater viral communities from Lake Michigan, USA - Su13.VD.MM110.DCM.D | ecosystem: Environmental > Aquatic > Freshwater > Lake | place: USA: Michigan | collected 2013-07-16
CCTACAATTACTATTTTTTTACTCATGTTTATATCTTTTGAACTGTTAAATATACGAAAAAGAGATGCGGTCTCAAAAACTGAGGCCACATCTCTCTAAAATTTATCTCTTACGAGCGACTAGGATATGAATCTAGTCTGTATGTTTGGTTTAATTTTTTTATGCTGTTATATTCAATTCTTTCATAGCTTGACGTAATGCTAACATAGGTTCTCCAGTCAAATCTTCTATTTTACTTTTTACCAAAATAAGATTTCTTGGTAACTCAGATGGATCTTCATTATTTATAATATCATAAGCATCATCAACGGACATATTAATACCATATACTTTATATGCTAAACATGCTAATTCCATATCGGCATCCATTATGTTTCCTATATCATTATTAATATAGTCAGGATATGTTTTTTTAATTTCGTTTTTTATTTGATTTACTTCTTCTCTATATCCCGATGGCTTTCTAAAAGTAAAAGGCTCATATGTCTTGTATTTATCTTGATCTTCATTAATAATACCAGCCAATTTTTGTAAACGTTTAGCCTCAGTAATAAATTGTTTTTTCATAATATTTGTTGGGATTTTAATTTATCTTGTTGGAACTTCATATCTTTAGACATTTTTATAGGGTAATCATCTTTTTCCCATCCTGTTACTTCTATAGGAATATTAGTATACTTTTTTATATCTCTTATAAGATTATTAATTCGTTCTTTCCTTTTTTCTATTGTACCTGATTTAGGACCACTAATCCATTCAACATCTTTGAAGGCTTTAGTATGACCTAATATTATAATACCTTTTAAATATTTTTTTATATTCTCTATATCTTTATTACTAGAAGTAGCGGGGATTTTAATTCTTTCTTCATATTCAGGCTTAGAGGTTTCAGAAGAATTAAAGGGTTCAAATTTATATTTATTAGAAAGCATATCTCCATCTAAAACAAGAGCTATTTCTACATCAGTATAAAGTTTAGATTTATTAATAAATAAATTTTTATTACGAGTAAAAGAAACATAATAAAAATTTTGATCATCTCCCATACCACTTCTTGGAAAAGCCATCATTTTATTACTTTTTAAAATATCCAAAAGGGCATCAACATCTGTAAAATGATAAAGTGTACCTATTTGTTTACCTTCATTTAGTACATTATTAATTTCTTCCTTAATGAGAAGTTTTAATTCGGATATTTTCATTTTTATATAATATCGTTGTAAGATAATTCAATTTTATTACCTGTTACAGCTCCGTCTTTATACAATAAGTTTTTAGGTTGTACTGTAGCTCTTAAACCACCAGTAGCGCTTCTAGTTGAATCATGTCTGATGTTAGAATTTCTTATTGTTGATTTGAACAATTTTAGCTATAGACTTTCTGAATATGTCATCACTACCATCTCTAGTTACAAAAACATTCTTTTTATCAGCTGCTACGTTTTTAGCGTAATAAGTAGTTTTATCATCTTTAAAGAATAAACGAGTACCTTTACCAATATCTTCAGGTTTAGCATTTTCATTTATTTGAGGTTCATCTGATTCTGCTATAGCATCAGGGATAATGTATTCGTTTTTACCAATTTTAAGGTTTTTAATAGTATTAGCATTAACCATTCTATACCCTTTAGCACCCATATCATATACTGTGATGTAATTGAATTCAGCTGGGTCATATGCTAATGTTCCTCCTCTTAAATATTTTTTAACACCTAAACGAGCATTCATTACACGCTCACTACCATCTTTTTTAATAAATGTTACTGTAAAGAATTTACCTCCAGTATCAAATATTAATTCTTTAGCTGTTTCTACATCAATCTCACCTGACGGTTCAGATGGTGTTTCAGCAGGTACCGCTGGTATTTGTGCTAATGGGTCATCAGCTGGTATTCCTTCTGGTTCTGGTTGTTCGTTTAATAGTCTTGAGTTTCTAGTCATTTTGTTTTCAATAAGAAAACGTTTTAAGTCAAAGTCTTGCATTTTATTTTTATTTATTGTTGATTTATTTTTTTAATTTAATGAGTTCATAAAAGCATCATCTAAATCATCTTCAGTATAATCTGTTTCAATATCTTTTCCACTTTTTGAATAAATATATCCTATATCATCCATTTCATCCATATCATCATATCCAATAATGAATTTTACTTTTTTTCCTTCTTCTTCATGAAAACCATCAGCTAGACCTTTTTCATCATAATTATCTTTATCTTTATAATAAGTAACTACTAAATCAGATTGAGATTCCTGATCAATACCAGATCTCATAAAATTAGTAAAGGAACTTATAGTTCCAGATGTTATATCTAAATATAAATCGTCACCTCCTAAATCATCTGGGACTATTGTATTCTTTTGAAAATTTAAGTATTTTACTTCTTCTAGTAAACTGACGAATATTGTATCATCATTCATATATTGATATTTTCGATCATTTTTATAATCTTCCATATCGTCACTTATACTTCTATCCATTACAAATACAACTCCAATTTTACCATATAGGTAGTCATTAGAATTATTAAGATCTTGTAAACATGTTTGGATAAATTTGGGACTTTTATTTAAATAACTAATATTATCAGAAATTAAATCTTCAGTTTCTTCAATTTCTTTTTGGTAAGAAGGATATAAAGGATGATTAATAAATTCATTAATATTTTCTTCAAAATCATTATCGGGATCAAGATTTAGTTCATTTAATATTTTATCTTGTATTAATTTTCCTTGTTTTGTTATAAATATTAACCCACCATGATATGAATCCTGCCATAATATAATGTAAGGACTAGAACTTTCGTTTAATAGTCTTGAGTTTCTAGTCATTTTGTTTTCAATAAGAAAACGTTTTAAGTCAAAATTGTCCATGCAAATATTTTACTATAAATATTTACTCTTTCTCTTCCCCTTCAAACTGTTTAGCAATTATTGCATCATATGTTCTACTAGCAACAGTGTGGTATTTGTAACAATCATTGCATTGCATTTGAACACGTGGAGTTCCAGCAGCAGAATAACGAGTTTGTGAATGTCTTAAATCAGTTGATCCACATTCAGGACAACATGTTTTTTCTCCTGTCTCTAAAGCACCATAATGTGTTTTATGTGGTACATAATTTTTAATATGATTATATACTTTTTCAAGTATTACAACATCATTCTTACAATAATCAACCATTGTTGTCATTGCGTCTTTATCGTTGTTTAAAACGATGTTTTTCCACAAGTCAAAACCACCTGTTTCAGATTTTTCACCCACACCTAAGTATTGAGCAATATAATCTAAACGATTACTATTAAATCTAAATTTAGATCTTGCGTGTTTTAAAGTGTCAAGTGTAGTGTAGTTTGGAAAACATGGTATACCATGAAATAAACAACGTGTTCTGATCCAAGGTAAATCAAATCGATCACCATTATGTCCTACTAATTCATGAGCTTCGTTAGCTACAACCATGAATTTTTCTAACATAGATTTATCGTTTTGATTTTTATCCCAATGTAAAGAATATACTTTATCATCATCTGCCCATTTATAGCAAATACAGATAATAGCTCTTTCTTTAATTATATTGGTATATGGGACATTTAATTTGTATCCTGACTGCCAGAAAAAGCCAATGTTTGGACTTGTTTCGATGTCGAAAAATAATCTTTTCTTTTGATTCATAACGTGATGTTAAATTAGGGGTTAAATATAAAAAGGCTCCCTGTGGGAGCCAAATTTATTTATAATTCTTCCGGTTCTACTGGAGGTGTTGATGATTCTCCTTTAGCTGGTGTTAGATTTTGTTGTGCTAAGTCTTCAGGTGACATGTTAACATTTAGAGGACCATATTGAATTAAGTCAGATAATGATTTGATTGCTCTTTCTCTTTCTTGAAGTGATAACATATCATACTTTTTACCAGCTACTTTAACAATAAAGTCTTGTGTATTCCAAATTAAATTAAAATACTGTTTATTAGGTAATATTACTTTAAATGTAGTAGGTCTTGGAGCAACCCATTGAATATCATCAACAAACAATCTAAATTGCATTGTTAATAATTTTTCTAATGTTTGTCTCAATTGAGGAAAACGTTGAAGCATCAAATTCATAGGTGAATTTGGATCACCTTGATATGCTTCTTCTGCTGTTTTTCCTAACAGTTGACGAACTCTACCTCTTACGTAATCTTCTAATTCTTGTTTTGAATTAAATTCCATTATTTACGTTTTATTATGTTTTCTAATTGATAATCAGATGCAGGTCCAGCATATGCTCTTCTCTCACTTTCTAAATCACTTTGCATATTAATTAATAAACCTAATATTGTGTTTAAATCTTCCTCAATTTTAGGTGATTGTTTTACACCAAAGTCCATCATTTGTTCTACTTTAGATAACGCACCTCCGATCATACGGATTGTATTTACTAGTTCTGGTCCTTCCATTTCTTGTAATGAATCAATAGCTGCTACTTTTTCTTCACCATCTAAATAACCATAGGCTGCCTGTAAATAATCATATGCTTTAATGATTTTAGCTTGCCACCAATGAGGAAAATCTACTTCTCCTCCTATTTTATCATAGTTATCTAACTGCTTGTATAACATAGAAGCCATTTTAGCTATTCTATATACATCGCTTTTAAGCATTTTTGGCTCGTCATCTTGGTGACCTACGTCTATATCTTCTTTCATATTTTTAGCAATAGCTTGTCTTCTTTTTAATAAGTATTTATCAGTTGAATTTACTTTATTATCGTTATTAACATCTTTATCTTCTTGTCCTACTGGGTCTAGTTTTTCATCAAAGTTAAATTCTTCTTCGTCTGGTAATTCATCGGAATCAAGACCAATTTCTAATTCTGATTTGTCTAGGTCTATTTTTTCAAGACTGTCTATATCCGTTAAAGCCCATGAATCATCTCCTTCATATTGGAATCCAGCTAAAAATTTAAAATATACCCCAGGGAGTTTAGATGTTTTAAACCATATAGTTCCAAATCCATTTCCTTCATTGTCCCAATCTTCTACATCTTTTTCAACAAATTCTAATTGATATTCATGACCTTGATAGTTTATAATAGGGTCAAGATCGTTGTTTGTTTCTCCTTTATAATTAACATTATTAGGATTAAAATTTTTCATCTCCTTTTTAGTAAAAGCAGGTGCATTATCATTTTCTAATAATATAGAATTACGAGTTAATTTATTTTCTTTAAGAAATTTAGTTAAGTCAAACATAATTTTAATTTATTATAAATATTAATCTAAATCAGATAATCCAGTATCATCTTTTTTAAGATCAACTACAATATCACGCATTGAATCACTTGCCCATTTCTTTTGGTCATTAGTTAATTCATTGTTTATAGCGTTTTCTATAAATTCAATAAATTTGTCTTCAGGTAATTTATATATTTCGGTAAATAGCAGTTCTCTAACTCTAGGATCATTTATATTACTACCATTATATATGTCTGATATGGCATCATATATAAATTTTCCGTATTGGAAATCTCTAGGTTCATTTTCTAATTTATCTACAGCACCTACGATGGCTTGATTTTTTTCTTTATCTGATCCAAATCCTTCAGTACCTACAATCTCATATAATCCTTTTACGATTTCATGAACTAACATAGGAAAACAAATAGCTCTAGCTTTAATAACGAATTGATCTTCGTCTTCATCATATACCATTTCGCTTTCACCTCCAGGCATGTTTTGTTTTTGAGCAATCATTGCTAATAACATAGCAATAGCTTCCTCACTATCATAGATACCAAACGATAATTTTAATATTTCACTATATTTGGCTACTAAAGCTTCATCAATAGCATCTAGATAATCTCTAAATAATAAAAATGCAAATGAACCTCTAATAGAGGCACCTTGAGTAATACCGTTTATAATACGACGTTTGGCTTGTTGTGCTTCAGGTGGTGCTTGATCTGCTGGGACTTCATCCTCACTTGGTGGTGGGATTTTTATATCTCCCATAGGAACTATTTTAGCATCGATTTTAATATTAGCATAATCAATAATAGGGTATGCTTGTGTTACAATATCAGCTGCTAAAAATTCTAATTGATCACGATATCCTTCCTCAGCTTCAACTAATTCAGGTACTAAACCAGAAGAACGCATTATAGCTTGTTGAAGATTTTTATCTCCTAACATTTGTCTTAATGATTCACCTGACTTACCTTTTAAGGCAGCCATGGTTTCTGGTTTAAATATTTTTTCGTATTCTACTTCTAACAGTCTAGCCATTATTTTTTAGATTTAAAACGTGCTACAATTTGTTTAATAATTTCTTGCTCATTTTCATTCATCGTTGCTGTTGCTTTAGCAGGAGTTTTTTCTGGCATTTTATCAGGGTTTCCAATTCTACGACGTTTTTTCTCTTCTTCAGTATCTTTATCGGGAATAGTTTCAGTTTCACGACCAGGTGTTTTCCTTGCTGGTGCTGGTTGGTTTTCTGCTAGTTTTTTCTTAACTGCTTCTCTAACTAGAGATTTAAATTCGTTTATTCTCATATTTTTATTTTTTATTTTTTTTAAGAATATATCTTTAAACTGTTTAAGTGATTTAGGATTATAATCTCTTACATTTCCAGTTATTACATCTCTAATAATATTTTCTCGTGATTCACCTTTATATTGTTTGATATAATCAATTAATTTTCTAGCATCTACATTATTATAATCAATAAAGTCTTGAGCGCTTTGTTGTCCAGTTTGTAACATAGCATGAATAGCTGCTGCTTCTTGTGATATTTCTTCTTTTAAGTTTTTCATTTGTTCTAGTAAATTATTGTTTTTTAAAAATGTTGTTAATTCATTAGGTGAGTTTAATAAAAATGCTTTTTGAGAAGTTACAACATAATCTCTATTTCCAGGTTGTATTTTAATAGATGCTATTATATCTTGATTTGCATTATTTAATTTAATAAAATATATTCTACTGTAACTAACTTGAAGAACATCTGTTACTTGACCTTTGCCTGCTAAATACTTATTTCGAGCAAATGCTCCTGTACCTATATCCATAATGTCATTTGAGGCATAACCATTTGTAACATTTAATTTTGCAAAATCCTCTAAAGGTAAATCAGCAAATCCTTTGCCTAATCCTTTATTAATAAATGCTTTAGGTACATCTACACGGCTTTCTGTTTTACGAGATTCTTTTGATGATAGGGGTTCTGGTGGATTATTGTTTTTTAAAAATGTTGTTAATTCACGTAGTGAACTTAAAGAATAAGCGTTATTATTTGTTACAACATATTCTCTATTTCCAGGTCGCATATTAATTGATGCAATTTGTGTATCATTATCTAATTTAATAAAATATATTCTATTTCGATCTACCCTAATAACATCTGTTACTTTACCTTGTCCAGATAATAAATTATCTCTATCTGCTGCTCCCCCATCAAATGTTTTATTTAAAGCAACAGCATTATCAACGTTTAATCTTCTAAAATCCCAGAAAGGTAAATCAGCAAACCCCTTATCTAATCCTTTATCAACAAATCTTTCAAATACTCTAGATACATCTACATTTTCTATTGGAAATCGACGAGAAAGATCTGGTCTATCTGCTGGTCTTCCTCTTCTAGGTTCTACTGTATCTGAAGGTAACGTATCTTCTGATAGAGATTTGATTTTTTTCATTTCATCAATCATATGTGGATTTTCCTGTAAATATAATTTAAACATTGACTTTCTCAAAGCCTCTAGTATATCATTGTTTTGTAAAAAGTTTAATAGTTCACGTGGTGAATTTAAAGAATAAGCATTATTATCAGTTACAACATATTCTCTATTTCCAGGTTGTATGTTGATAGATGCTATTCGTGTATCATCATTTAATCGAATAAAGTATATTTTACTTTTACCAATACTTACAACATTAGTTACTCGACCTTGTCCTGTTAATCGATTATCTCTAGCAGATGCTCCTCTATCCCCTACTCTAGGTGATGCAACAGCATCCGTAACATTTAATCTTCTTTGATCATTTCTAGGTAAATTTCCAAATCCAGTAAGTAAACCTCTTTCAGCAAACGCTTCTCCTACATTAACATTACCTCTTTGTCTTTCTTGAGGTTGGCGAGGTGCATTTGGTACACCCTGAGGTCTTCCTCTTCCAGGAGCTCTGTTTTGTGGTGCTGCTGGTACTTGTGCTGCTGGTTGGTCTGCTGCTGGCGCTTCTGGTTCTGCTTGTGGTGCTCTTGCTCCTAGTAAACGTCTAGCAGCATTTGCTGTAATGTTAGCTTTAATTAATTTACCTGTATCATTTGATATTTTAGCGCTATTAGATGGGTTTTGAGTATTTATTAGATAATTAATACCACCATTTTCTATGGGAATGTATATATTGGCTTGATCTAAAGGTAAATTAGGGTTATCTAATATATATTTCTTTTTATTTTTATTTAAATCACTAGGATCTATTTTCATCATATCAAGTAACTGGCTGTCATTAAGTACTTGATTTTGGTTTTGTAAATAAGAAAAATAAGCATCCAACTCCGCATTAGACATAACCATACGATTGGTTCTTATAGTTTTCCAATTTCCAGAAGTTCCCCAACTTGATCTAGCATATGGAATATTATTTCCAGATACATTTTGAATAGAATCAAAAGCAGTAAATATTATTGGATCATTTCCATCTGTAGTTAAAAATACTAAAGGTATGTCTGAATATGCTGTAGGAAATGTTCTATCAGGATATGAGGTTGAATTGATTAAAGAGATTAAACTTTCTCTGTCCATAGAGTTAGGAATGTCTTTTCTATCTCTAAATAGATTATTTAATACTCCTTGTTGAAATTCTTGATTGTCTTCTTCTCCATTAAATATAGCTTGTACTTCTTCATCATTAAAAGGTATTTGGGATACATCTTCACCTTGTAATCTATAAGCTATTAAAGAATTACCGTCTATTATTATAGTACCGTTTTCTGTATCTTTAGCAACTATAGTAGATTCGGGATTATTTTTAGCTTTTGTTAGTATTTGATTTAAAACATTTTTATTTATTATATTTTTAGAAATTAAATCTAATAAAGTTTTAAAAGGTATTTTATCTAAATCAGGATAATCTAAAAGATATTTTGATGTTCTTTGATTTAGTTTAATATTAGGATAATCATCTTCTTCTGTAAATAAACTAATTCTGATGTCATCATCGTTTAGGTCTAATTCTATAATAGCTTTGCCATCTTTACTATTGTATATTCTTTTATTAGAAGGAACATCAAATTTATCTAAAGCAACTAATAGTTTTTTAACATCGAATGGAATATTTGTATTAAGTAAATCCAATCTTAATTTTTCTCTAATACGAGCTGTTATTGTTTTTCTGTCTTGATTAGAAAATTTATCCAAATTCTTTAACAAATCAGTCATATCAATAATATCAGGAACTTCAGCTATTGCTGTTGCTATTTGAGGATATTCTGGTAAATATTTTGATATAAATTCAACATTATCTATATCTAAAAATAATTGATTACCTTGTCTAGCTATTAAATATTGCTTTTTATCATTAAATGAAAGTTGTGCCCATTGTCTAATAGATAATGCTCTGTTTTTATAAACATTATTTGCTTTTTCAGTGTTAGAAAGAGGAATATATTTTAATATATTTCTAGCATTAGGAATTTCTTGTAACCAAGGAATTCTATTATTTAATTCAGACCAGCTAAAAGGTCCTTCCATTCCTGGGCTATTATTTCTATTTGTGAATTTATATTCTCCGTCGTTTAATACTTGTATAGCTACAAAACTTAATTTATCATTATCTGATAGAGCATTATTTTTGGCTAGATAAAATGTTGGTTCACCTGTTCCATATCTATAATTTCCCCAATAACTACCCCCTGGTCTAGTTATACACCATCTTTCTCCTTCACCATAAGTAATACAGTTACCTTGTTTAGCACCATTCCAAATAATAATATTACCCTCATGATATACTACATCTGGGGTGTCGTCTTCTTGTTCTTCTTCATTTTCTATTTCAGCACCTGGTGAGCTTGTAACTATTTTAATTAATTTTCCTAAAGAATATTTAAATAGATCTGGTTCAGTCACTCTAGATGAATTTTTTAAAACATCAAAACGTTCAATATATTTTTTTAATTGTTCGTCTGTTATATTAATATTTAAATCATCTGCTTCATCTTTAAACTTATCCATTAATTTAGTCATAATAGAAGGAGCATAGGCTTCATTTAGCTCATTATCCCAGTTATGAATAACATGTAATATAAATTTATCTATTGGTCTCATTCAATATCAGTTTATTTAAGTTTAGGACGTAAATCTGTGTTTACTCTATCTATTAAACTTTGAATACTTTCATCTGGGAAATTGGTAATTCCTTTTTCTGATATAAAATTTTTTATAAAATCAAATGTAAGATTATTAATATCAATAGCTGTTGAACTTATAAATGTTCTTATAGGCATACCTCCAGATCCTGGATTGTATAGTGCTATTTTTAATTTTCCATTATCTGATAGAGTTGCTGTTAAAGATCCACTTTTATTAGAAACAGTTCCTATCCCAAAAATAGAATCTGAATCTGTTTCTTTAGAACTAGAATCTTCACCATATTTTACAGATGAGAAACCATCATTATCTTCATTAATTTTATTTAGTTTGGATCTAACTATAGTTCTTATAGCTTCTCTTAATTGTGATTTTTTCATATTATAGTTTAATTATTTTGTTTTTCCCCAAGAATCACCTTTGCCTTTATCTTTACAAGCTGCTGGTGTTGGTCTACAAGATGGGTATTTTGAGCGTTGTTCGCCTGCTTTCCGTCCACATGATTTACATTTACCATCTCGACATGTATTGCAATCTACCCATCCACCTTCTTTACCTGGTGCTCCTTTACGTTTAAACCAAGTACGAAGTGTTTCTTTTTGTTTTTCATTTAATTGACCTAATTGTTCTTTAACACCTTTCCAAATATCTCCTTGACGACATCTAACAATAGCACCAGATTTATAAGCAGATGGTTTATCGTATTTACGATCAGCAATACGTTTACATCTATCTGCTTTTTTCTCAGATAATATTTCGTTTAGTATATCAGTTAATTTGATCATAATTTGATTATCTTAACAAGCAAATTTCCTGTACCCTTTATTACTCTGTGGTACATGTGTTTAGGTATAAATATTGGTTTATTTAGTACTATAGGAAGAGAGTCGTCTAATTGTAATGACCAATCAGTTGACTCTAAAGCTTCTACTATTCTATCTTCATTATCACGATGCCACATAAAATTAATGATATCTGTTTTATCACTAAATTCTCGAATTATGTGTTTATCTGTTACTTCTATATTTTTGTATGGATCTATCATAGCCCTAATTTTTTTAATTGTTTGATAGTATCGGGAGTATTATTATATAGTATGCCTATACCACCAGCGTTATTCCAACTATCAATTGTTTCTGGTTTATCATCAATTAATATTTTGTTTTTATCTGAATAGTGGTGTTTTTCTTTGGCTCGTTTAAATATTACTTTTTGGTCAGGCCCTATTTCTTGATCAATCCATCCTCGTTTTCCTTCTTCAGAGCTTTTTTCTCGTGATGGAGCAGATAAAATTATGGGATCATATTGTTTAATATAATTCCAAAGTGCTTTACCTCCAGACATCCAATCTAAATTTAACCAAAAATTAGAACCAGCATCAGATATGGGTTTCCAAAATTTAGCATCTCCTTTAGTATGTTTTCCTCCTAAATCAATACCAGTTAATTCTTTATAACCTTTATCAAAGTCAGCTAAAACACCATCCATATCGCAGTATATTTGATATTGGGGTGCTTTAATTTCATTTAATAAATCTATTAATTTAATCATTTATATTTGTCTGTAACTTCTGTGTTTTTATATGGGTCTATCATTAACTGAATAGAGGTTTTAATAAGGCTCCTATTTTGGTTGGGTCTTTTGTTACTATAGATTGTATTAATTCGCTAGATATATCAGGTGCTAAATTTTTAATTAACGATATTGTAGGTTCAATTTGTTTAATATCCACAGCACCATATATAGACATTAAAGTTAAAACTACAGCTTTAATAATTTTAGCTATTTTTTCTCTTTTAGTTTGATCAGCAATAAATGGTTTTAATATATATTTAATTGGTGTGTCTATATAATTATCTATTTCGTCTGTTACTTTTCCTATAACTTGATACCATTTAGGGTCTTTTTTCTTTAATTGAATTCCTGATTTTTTAGCTATAGTTTCTATAATTCTAGTTATAGCACTTATTATACCTGGTAGAGCAAGTACTAAAGATACTGTTCCTATTATTTCATTTTTAGGAGCGTTTTCTAAAGCTTTTTGAATTTCATCGTCTAAAAAATTTAATGATGATATATCAATTTGATCTTCATTAATTTCTTTTAATAAATCAGTTAGTTTAATCATTACCAATATCCGCTAAATGTTGTTTTAAATCCTAGCATTTTGGCGTAGCGTGGTAAACGACAAGACCAATATGATGCTTTAGTTCTATCTTTTTTATTTTTACAATCGTGACGAGCAGCAAATGCTTGACGTGCTTTTGAATTATTTAATTTAGCTGATAATCCTGTTGTATCACCAAATGATACTTTTTTAACTTTGTCTCCGTCTTTAACGTAAACATAGAATTTTTTAGAACCACCACGTTTAGGTTTACCAATAGATACTTTTTTACCTTTAAATTCGGCTTCATCTATTTCTTGTGATTCATGTAATTCTATTAATTCGTCAAGTGAAATAGGATAATCTAAAGGTACTCTTATACCTTCGTAAATACCATATTCACCTAAATTTGATTCTAATAATTCAGCATCATCTTCTACTACAGATAATAATCCTTCATTATATAATGCTCTAGCTTCTCTAACTAAAGCCATGTAGTTAGAAGATAAAGGTCTATAAATGTTATGTATTAACATTCTACCTTCTTGTATGTGATAACTTAGTCCTTCAGAAAGTAAAATATTATTTTTACCTTCGTTAAGCATTAATTTAGGACCATTACATCCACAGTCGTCAATAGGAGTTATATTATTCATATGTTATTATTTAGCGTGCCACCAATTACAACAGTATTCATCAGCAGGAGCAGGAATTTTAGCATCACCGTCGTGCCATTGAAGCCAATATTTGTTATTACATAAATTACCTTTTTCAACCCAATATTCACAATTAGCGCACATTGATCCGCCTTTTGTTACTCGCATTCCTGGTTGGTGATCGGCTGGGTATTCTGTTTCCCCTTCCTTTAATAAATCAGTTAATTTTATCATCTTGTATAGTTTCTGTTGCTTCTTTAATTTTTTGAAGCTTCTCCAAAATTTGTTGTTTTAATTGAATAGTATCTATCCCGTTACCAACCCAATTTTGAATAGTTCCATCTTCCATAACATACGTACCATTAACTAGATCATCTAAAAAATCATCTAACCCATTTGATGTAGTATCAGCAGCATAACGAGCGTTATTCATTATCATGTTGCGTTCATACTCTTCGTATTCTCCCTTCATTTTTAATTCACTTTCCATTTCAGTAACACAATGTAAACACATTTGATGAATGTTATACATTCTTTTATCTAAATGATGATTCATAGGTGTACCGCAATTAGGACATAATAAAGGCATAGCTAACGAAGCTGTTTTTCTTACATTACGCTTTATACCATTTTTAATGGTCCACGTACGCCCATTTTCTTCCCACACATCTCCATCTTCATGTAATTCATCTGCTTTAGTATAACCTACAGAAGTTATAGTTTTATCATTGTATTTCTTCTGTATAATGTTTCTCATACGTTTTAAATCACGTTCTGAGAATTGTTTTTTTAATTGTGTTTCTTTCATAACTGAGGTTTGTTGTATATTGCAATTATATCCTCTCCATCATTAGCTTCTGCTTCAAATGAATATTGAGAAGGTAAATTATTTTTTATGTAGGTTGATACTATATTAAATCTTCTTCTATCTAAAGGTACTATATAGATCATAGTAAAATCAGGCGTACGTTTCATAAAATCTAAAGTAATAGCCATTACAGTAGCATTAATTTGTAACGGTTTTCCTTCTTTAGTGTCTTCATAATTAGTACCTAAAGGTCTATTTGTTGTATGATATACTCGTTCATATGTGCTTTCACCATCTGGTTTGAATGCTACGGTATAATCATTATTCTCTGTTTTAAATCTATATTCGTTGTATTTACCTCCTATATATACAAATGGTAAAGCTTTACTTAAATCGCTACCTAATTCAATAACTAAATGTTCAAATAAATTAGGTTTAGCTTCAGCAAAGTTACGCATAATAATAGCGGCTCTAGAATTTGCTTCATTTTCAATATCACTACCTGTTTTACCATCACCGGGATTTAAACGTCCAGTAACATCTTGTTTGTAATGAACTAATTCATGAGCTAATGTTCTAAAAATATCGGCAGGATGCCTTTTAGCTATTACTATTTCAATAGATTGGTCTCCAGTAGAATAACCGCCCCAAGATTTTCTTGAGACAGCATCTTCTGATTTGTTTGATAATTTTATATTAGGTAAAGAATCTAATTTAAGTTCCTTCATAACATGTCTCATGAACTCTTTAACCAATTCTTTATTTAATGAAGATTTATTACTCATAATATATATTATATACTATAAATATTTATAAAACTATTCTATCTTACAAGTTGTTGGTAATGTTTCAGTTGCAGGTTTGGCGTCAGGATTTTCTAAGGTATAAATGTCATATATTTTAAGAAACATTTCAAAATTTCGTTCAATTTCATCTATTTCCTTTAATTGCCATCCTTTACCTTGTATTTTCTTACCGCTTTTATCTTCACCACGAGTAGAAGCTTTTAACCATAAAATACCAGTTCGCTCAATTTTTTCATCATGAGTTTCGTTCCATGCTTTAGCGTAAGATGCTAATTGTAAATCCATTGATGTGTGTAATGAATTAGATGTTTTATTATCTAATAACCATAATTGTCCATTTAAACGACATACAATGTCTGTTGTACCTGCGTATTTGTGTTCATCTGAAAATAAATGATATTCTGTCGTTACTAATTCAGGTTTATGTGTATTCCAAAAGTCAGCAAATTTTAAAATCATTTTCCAAACGTCAAGAGAATATTTAGCATTACCCCATTCATCTAACCAATTAATTTCTGCTCCATTTAAAAAATCATCAATAGCAGTGTGCACTTGAGTACCTTCAGCGGCCGCTTTAGATGCAATAATATCTGAATTATGTCCTACATCTTTTAACCAAGAGTGAAAAAATTGGTTTTTAGGGAAATAATTTAAAATACTGGATACAGACGGGTAGTATTCTCCATTTCGTCTATAAAACCGTTGGTCTAGCACGTTAATTTGTTTATTATCTGCGCTATACTCAACGATTCTTTTTATTTTAACGTCTTTTATGACGTTGGCATTTCTGTCGATCATATCAATTCTAGTTTTTTATTTATAAGTGTTGAAAATGTAAGAGGCTGGGTTTGTTCAATTGTATTTAGGAAATTCTCAAATCCTATTTCATTGGCATCTTTACCTCCTAGTTCAACTAAATACACTTCCTTACCATAAGAAAGTAATTTTTCACAATGTTTAATTGCTTCTTTTAAAGCATCATTATCTAACGCAATGTATATTTTTTGTACTTGAGAACCAACTATTTTCTTCATTAATGTTTCAGAAATATCTTTACCAAATAATGGAATAACATTTCGTTTAATAGTTAAAGCATCAAATATACCTTCAACTAATATTAAAGGAGTGTTCCAATTAATATAATATTCCCAACCAATAATGTTTCTACCAGCAGGTGGGTTTTTATATTTTTGAGGTTCGTCTTCGCGATAAGTTCTTGTGCTAAAATAATTTAGAGTACCATATTCATCATAAGAAGGTACTACTATACGATGGTCAAAAGGTCCACTAGGGCAAAAACCAATATTATATTTTAATATATCGTTCTCATTAATACCTCGCTTTTTTAGAAATTTTAAAGCATGTTTGGCTTCAATAGCGGTTATATTATCTAAAGAATCAATATTAAATAAAGGAATAAAATCTTTAGGTAGTGATATAGTTTGATTAGTTTCTACTACCTTGCTTCCCGGTTTAATTAATGCGTTTAGTTCTTGAATGCGGTGAGATGGTGCCTTTATTTTTTTAAATAATGATACAAGTGTTTTACCTTTTTCACCACATACCCAACAATGCCAAGGGTTTTCCTTTTTCTCGTTAGTATGAATTTGTATTTCTAATTTAGGTTTAGAGTGATGGCAAAATGGACAGTTTACGGCTACATTACTACGTGCCGTAGACTTACTCCGTCCTAATACCGCTTCTACAACTGTTAGAACCATTTTCCCTCTTATTCCCTCTTCTTTTATTTCCATTTTTTTATGTTTTCAAACCCTGTAGGGCGAAGGTAATAAAAATTTCTGGGTATTCCAAGCGGGTTAAACTAGATCTTTGCGGAAGAATTTACCTAATATATTATCGTTATAAGAATTGTAGCTAAGTAAGCATTCATTTATACACTGGTAGTGTAATTCGTAATAAGTTAACTCCTTTTTATCTCTACAAAGTTTTAAAATAATACATTCAAAAAATTCAGGACCTAGCTCTTTAACGTCTTGTTGTAATTCTTTAGATGAACCCCAATAAGACCTCCAGTCGCTTTCCTTAATTACTTGCTTTGTAGTCGATTTTCTCCCTCGAGTCACGGGAAGTGCTGCTAATTCTTTTTTCCCCAATTTAACATTGGAAGTATGGTAGAAATATTTCTTACCAATATAGAATTTACCATTAGTAAGATTTGTAATTTTATAAACAAATCCAAAGTAGTCTTGAGGATCAAATTCCTCTGAGTGTAGCCATTTATTTTCCATAACGTTATTTTATTTTATTTATCGTATTTTATAACAAAAGTCATATCTGTATTTTGTGATATAGGTAATGCTTGAGATAATTTAGCAACAGCTAATAAGGTATTATCTTCATTGTATAATCCTATAGTTGTAACATAAGGCTCAAAATATGAAGAAGTTGCAAAATATTTTAATTCAGGTAAAGGTGTATTTAATGATTGTGACATAAAATTACTTCCTGAGAATAGATTATCTTGTAATAATGTTGGATTATAAGATGCATTAAATTCATTATCCTTAACATGACATATTACGTTTTGCTCATAGATTATCACTTCGTTTTGAAACGAAATATTAAAACTTGGTGGCGGTGGAGAATATGGCATATTATTATTTTATTATAATTATTTAACAAATAGTAGTATTTGAAATAACTCCCAAATTACTTACTTGGATAGCTGTTGTTATAGGACCAATTCCTAAATAAGACAATGCAATCCATCTATTATTACCTATAACAGGTACAGTACATGCCTCATTAGAATATAAAATATTTCCTGCACCCAAACTACCCCCAGATAAAATATAATAAGCAGTACTAGCAATTGTATTATAAGCACTGCAAGCTAAATAAGCTTGTGTATAAGTTTGAGCAGGAGTACCTATATATAACACCCCAGCCGGTGGTGGTGTTGTAGATGGTGTTCTACTAATAGTAATAGAAGGTGTTGGTGTTAATGAAATACCCGCTGTTTTACTTGGTGTAACACTTGGTGTTATACTTGGAGTCACACTTGGTGGTGGTGTTAAACTAGGTGTAACAGTTGGTGTAGCACTTGGTGTAGCACTTACACTAGGTGTTACACTTATTGATGGTGTTTTTGATGGTGTTACACTTATTGTTGGTGTAGGAGATAAAGTTGGTGTTGGAAATGGTACATCATCTTGTGTAGCACAACCATACGCCATATCAAATACAACAACAGAAGATGATGTAAATCCACTTGGAAGAGAAATAACATATCCTGCTTCCATTTGAGCTTGAGTTACTCCTGAACCATACAATGTTAACCCTGAGCTACCTGATAAGTAGACATCGTATGGTCCATTTGCTGTTCCTTCTTGATAATATATATAAAAGTCTGGCATTTTTAAATGTTATTAATTATTAACAAAATGTTGGGAATCCTGCAAAATCTAACCCATCCCAATATCTAACTATAGTTCCATCTGAATAATACCCTGCTGGAGCTAAAATTGTTCCTCCTGCATCTGTATACAATGCTGACATATTATTTAGGTTTGAATTATCTGAGTAGTAATTACTATAAGTTAAATCAGTACATGCACGGAATTCATTAGTACCATAACCTAATGATACTAAAATTAAACCTGCTGGTTGTGATGTAGACGGTGTTATACTCGGTGTAGCTGTTACTGTTATACTAGGTGTTGCTGTTGGTGTAGGGAACGGCGTTGGTGATACATTAGCTGTTACTGACGGTGTTATACTTGGAGTAATACTAGGTGTAACAGTTGGTGTTATACTTGGTGTTTTAGTTACACTTGGTGTAGCAGTCATTGTTGGCGTAAAACTTATACTAGGTGTAGCCGTTGCTGTTGGTGTAATACTAGGTGTTATAGATGGTGTTCTAGTTATACTTACACTAGGTGTTACACTAGGTGTAGGACATGGGTTAGATGTCTGACATGTAGCACAATCTGGGTATCCTAAATTACCACTCCATGTTAAAGTTGCAGTTAATTCAATATTACTATTTATAGTAAAACATTCACCTGTTGTTGATGTTACAACTGAGCCTATAAATGCAGCAGATATTACCATTGCTTCTTTTCTAGAATCACAACAACTTATTGCCTGACGAATAGCTAATGGTGATGAAGTTGATGGTGTAATACTAGGTGTAATACTTGGCGTTATACTTGGTGTAGCACTTATTGAAACTGATGGTGTTACACTTGGTGTTCTAGAAATTGATATACTTGGTGTTACACTAGGAGTAGCACTATTTGTTGGCGTTATACTTGGTGTAGCACTTATTGAAACTGATGGTGTTACACTTGGAGTTGTACTAAGAGAATTACCAGGAGTTACACTTGGAGTTGCACTTATCGAGATCGAAGGTGTAGCTGTTGGTGTAGCACTTATCGAGATCGAAGGTGTAATTGATACACTTGGTGTTATACTTGGTGTATTACTAATAGAGATCGAAGGTGTTACACTTGGTGTTATTGATGGTGTTGCACTAATAGATATACTTGGTGTAACCGTTGGTGTAGCACTTGGTGTTGCACTGATCGAAATTGAAGGCGTTGTACTAGGTGTAGCCGTGTTTGTTGGTGTTATAGACGGTGTTCTAGAAACAGAAATACTTGGCGTTACAGATGGTGTATTACTAATTGAAATCGTTGGTGTTAAACTAGGTGTTATACTTGGAGTCACACTAAGTGAAATCGAAGGCGTTACACTTGGAGTAGCACTTGGTGTAGCACTTATCGAGATCGATGGTGTTACACTTGGTGTAGCACTTGGAGTAGCACTTGGTGTAGCACTTATCGAGATCGATGGTGTTACACTCGGTGTAGCGCTAATCGAAATTGAAGGTGTTAAACTTGGTGTTATTGAAGGTGTTACACTTGGTGTTGCACTGATCGAAATCGATGGTGTAATCGATGGTGTAATCGATGGTGTAGCACTAATTGAAATCGAAGGTGTTATTGATACACTTGGCGTTAAACTAGGTGTTCTACTTATACTAATAGTAGGAGTAGGTGTTACAGTTATTGATGGTGTTACAGATATAGTTGGTGTAACAGTTGGTGTTGGTGGTGGTAATTCTACAATTCCTATTTCAAATTCACATTCTGGATCTGTTACATTTACGGTTATACTTCCTGTACCACTTCGTAAAGGAGCACAATAAGAACCAGTAACTAAAAATGTATAAAATGTTTGATATATTCCAGTTCCTAAACCGGAGAAAGACATAGATACAGTGTTACTAGAACCCGTACTAAAAAATGATATATCCCCTCCAAATAAAGTAATAGACTGATTTACTAATGTATTACCTCTTAAATCATCATTTAATAAAGGATTAAACGAGAATGTTGCTGGGTTAGGATAATCACTTCTTATAATTGTGTAAGTATCATTATAAGCAACTGGGGGTAATACAAATAAGGTTTGAAAGTTTTGATCTGTAATTACTATTGTACCTTGCTCATAAAAAATATTACCCACATGAGCTGGTGGGTTACTATTAAAGTTATCATAAACATTACCTTTACCATCATCATAGAAATTATAGGCAGATGATGACATTTGGAAAGTATAAGGTAATAATCTACTTCCGTATGATTTAGGTGATATTTGAATTACTTTTATTGTTTCATTTGCGCCTGTAGGAAAATTAGAAATAAAAGCAGGGTCATTATTATAGTTAAAATATGAAGCAGTAGGGTGACTACTGCTAGCTGACTCATAGTATAATGATGATGCTAAAGAAGATGTATTTAAACTACCCGAAAAATCATGGTAGAATAATTGATTTATTTGTCGGTAAGTTAATCTATCGTATTGCCCATTAGTTATATAATCCCCATTAGGATTAAATAAATCTACTGCATTTATACCATTATAATACGAAACATAAGGGTCATTAGTTGGAACTGGACAATAGTTAAAGTTCCAACTTTTATTTGCTACAACAGGTACTGTTATAACATCCGAAGATTTTAACTTTTTGAATGAACCCATTTATTAACATTTGTTATTGATTGAATTAATAATCTAATTTTACTTGAATTAATGCTTCTTTTGTAAAATCTTTTACTAATGGTCTACTTAATTTAGCAACAGCTAATAACTCATTTTGATCATTATACATACCAACAGTGGTAATATATGTTTGAGGATTATTAATTAATGTAGTATATATTAAGTTACCATTAGCATCAATAATAGATGGGTTAGTAGTATAATTGAAATCCTGGTTTTTAACTCTAGTAAAGAATAAATGAGAAGAAACACTTTCTTCAGACTGCAATGCAAAATAAGAACTACCAGACATTATTTGATATATTCCTGTTTGAATATTATTATTTGTTCCAGGTGCATTTACTGTAGGGTTATAAGCTATACCTCCATCTACAATAGATTTACTTAAAGCTGTAGGATTTAAAATAATAATATCACTATCTGGATATAAATAACCATATATAGAAGCATTAGTAGCTGCTGTTGCTGCTGTACCTGTACTACCTGAAATTAATGTGTAATATAAAGTACCAGCTGTTGTATAATTTGTTGTACTTGATATTTGACTATTATCTGTTAAAGAAATTTCATTTACTCCATTTTTAAGTTTTAATGTCATTGAACCTGGTTGGATATGTTCTTTATATCTGTTTCGAGCAACGTTTATAATATAAATACCATTTGGGTTATCATTATTAAACTCAAAACTACCACTTTCAGTTCCTAATAATAATGTTCTGTATTGACCATATACTACTCTAGAAGTTGTAAGTGATGAACCATCAGGTAAAACAGTTGTAACTCCACTATTTATATAACTAGAACCACTTCCATATTTGTTACCATATTGGAGAGCCATCTGAACTGACTCAGTAGTAGAAGTTAAAGCTCCCGGGTAATTGGAATAAACATTTAAGTAAAATGAGCTTGTAATAGCACTAGAAGTGAAAAATGTTGATAATACATTTTCATCACCACTCCACATTGGCCTTACAATAGCTTCAGTACTTACTACAGAATCTTCTGGGGTATATCTTACGAATGACATATGTTATTATGTGTTTGATTTTGTTATTGTTAATGGTATTGTTATTCTAGCTCCACTATCTCTACCCAACACAGTAATGGTAGTTGTAATTTGATTTAAATTAGAACCAAATAACGTATTAATTGTAGTACCTGTTAATGTAAACGAAGTACCTATAATAGTTTGACTTAATTGTGAACCTACTGTTGATGTAATACCTGTTGGTGTAGTTTCAGAACCAGCAACCCCAGTAGCTGAGAATGTGGATAAGAATCTAACATCAGCAATTGTAACAGCGTATCCATTTGCTTCAAATGTACTAGTAGCCCCTAAATAATTCAATGTTTGAGGAGTAATTGTTAAAGTAGCTCCTTGTTTTAATGATATACTGTTATAACCAATATTGATTACAGGTAATTTAGATGTACCTCTAGGTAAAGTTGCTAACTTATAAATCATTATTTGAGTATCATCAGGAAATGCTTCCATTACAGGCATAGCTTCAATTGCTTGTCCGTAAAAAGCTGACCCTGATGGGTGTTGTGGGTTATACAATGTATAATCTACTTCGTCGTCTGCCAAAGAGAATTGCGTGATTCTAAATGAACCATCATTTCTAGCTAATAGTTCTCTTCCTTTAGCTGTTAAAATAGCGTCTACTGTTACAGTATTGTTGTTTAATATAGCCATTATTAATTAATTATTTGTTTATAAATATTATATATTTTAATTTCTTTATTGAATTAAATTGATTCCGGCATCAATTAATTGTTGTTTAGTGTTAACTGTTATGACATCTATGTTATTTAAAACATCCAATGATAAATTTTCTGGGATGGAGAATCCATAAGAAGTTTTTCCATTAGGTTTAATTAGATTAAGTATGATGTTAGTTTCATCATTTATACGTTTTAAAAATACTAGTTTATAAAATTTATTACAACTATCCCCAAAATAACCACTAATATCTTCTTTTACATTAATATAAACAATCCCATTACCTGTAAGATCTCCTGAATATATTACATTATTAACTGTATATTCTAAAAATGGACCATTTTCATCTATTACTTGAACTATAATTTTATCGTTTTCTTGTAATATTAATGGGTATAAAATATCTCCATACTCTTGATACAAATCAGCATATGATGAAGATACTAATGAATCTAAAGGATTAAATATATAATTAGCACTAAAGAAAGGTGATAATTGAGGTGATAGATAAAATGTATTAGATGCTTGGCTCACACATATAGAGGATGTTGATACTAATAAAGAATCATTAGTAGGGACTACTTTCAACACACTATCTGTTCTATTATAATTACTTAAAAGAGAAGCAGTTACTATATCTTCATTTGATTCTATAAAAAATCTAAACCCAATTTTATCACCTACTGTATAATCAAATTGATTAATTTCTACTAAAGTACTTCTTTCAAATGTTAAAATTTGTGGTTGGGGACCTGAAAAAGGTTCTGATATAAAACTATATTTAGGTGAAGGTTTTGGAGGTAACCCACTTCTTACCCAAACTGGTTCTAACTGGATAATATCTAACCCTCCAAATTGACCTGATAAATCAGTTTCATCTATACCCGAAAAATACCCAGTTACATTATAAGCAGCAAATACAGTATCTGCTGTTAATAATTCTATACTTATAGGATCTGGGTTTACACCATCATAGGTATATAATCTATATCCGTTTAATAAGGTTTTATTTAAAGAAGGGTTAGCTATATATTGGATGTTTCCTCCGTCAAAATTAGGAAGAGAAGTTAATATTCCATCATAATAGTCATTTCTCATTTTAGCTGTTAACGTCTGAGTAGCCCCATTTATTACACTTGTTGCACCTACAGAATCCTCTTTCCATAGCTGCATACTAGCTGTAAATTGAGAATTTAAAGGACCATTTACAAGAACACTAAAATTATATGTAAACATATAGTCTCCCTCAGATGATAAAGTATAATAGGAAGATGTTAAATCATTACCAGTATTAGGGCCCGTTCCTGGGTTAAAATATATTCCATTATTTGAATTTAAAAGAGGTAAATTAAATAAATTCCAAACTTCATGTTTTCTTCCCGATCCTAAAAAACTAGAAGAAACATATTCTGTAGTAGGATTTGTACCTCCTGCTACTAAAAGCCCTCCAGATGGGTATATTGTAAAGAATCTGTCAACAACAGATGAATTACCTCCACCTAGAGTATTAAATATAGCTTGTGATGTATAACTTGCAGATTCAGTACCATACATGTAAAAAGTAGGAAAGTAAGAATATCCACTTTCATAAATAATCTTATTACCATTAGTTTGTACTTGATTTGAATATTGTTGAGTGTTAAATAAAGACACATTCAACGTCTGCCCAGCTGTAAAAGTATTTTGAACTTCTTGCCAGTTTCTATTTCTTTGGTTTAATTCAGTAAACCCTCCTACATCATTAACTAAATATTTTAATTTAACATTTGATTTATATGGTAATATACTATCTACAACTTCTGTAAATAATCCTATTTTTTTAGTGTTATGTCTAATAACTGGAGATTGACCATATGCTACATCTCCTGGAGTCCATATATTATAAAAAGTACTATATAATTGAACTCCATTGTATCTTGGATTTGTATATGCTTGTAAACTTAAATATGAGTCTTGTAAATCAACAGATTCTTCAATAGAATAAGATGTAAAAACTCTACCTAAACTATCAGCTGACATAATAGGGGTTAATTTTTTTCTAAATTCTGATTTTAAACTTTTACTTACATTATTAAATAAAGCATTAAAACTTGAATTATAAAAGAAATTCTCATAAAATGGAGCATCATAATTTAATATAAAATCAGTATTACCACCCATAAATCCAGGAGGTATTACTCCCGCAGTGTTATTAACTAGATATGGGTTAATATTATTTTCTTCAAAATAAGCATAAGTATCAATAAATGAACCTGTAATTTCACCATTATAATAAGCTACTTTATCTCCAGCTAAGTATTCATAGTATGGATCATATATAGGAATTATAGCAGCGCCTGTTATAGCACCATCTAAATCTATCTGTACATTAGCTACAGGTCTAGCTTCTGGTACTTTAGGGCGTTCTAATACTGGTGATTTAATAGATACCCCTGTCCAAGTATTACCTCTAGCAGGAGTAAAATCTTTAACCATTTTAAACAATGAGTTGTCAAAGAATTGAATCAATCGAATAAACCCAGCATAGTCAAATCCTTCATTTGGGTGTGTAAATGTTTGACCAAACCAAAAATCTCTTTGGTATGATAAAGAAGGATATGTGTCTAAATATAAAGCTTGAGGGTAGGCTATATAGTCATCTATAACCCATGATGGGTTAGAAGCAGCTATAGAAGCAGATACAGCTTCATCTATTTGTGTTTGAGGTGAAAACGATACATCAATAAAATGTAAATCTTGACTTTTAATTGCTCTAGATGATGTTGTAGTTGTTTCAAATCGTTTTATAGGAGATAAAATACTTCCTGTAATATTATTAGAACCAATTGATATTTTATCAACAGTATATCCTTTTAAATCTTGATAATCATTTGTCCCTCCATATTCTTTAATAGGAAGGATTGAACCTGTAATACCAAATAAAGTAATTAAGCCTTGTAAACCACCATGTGCACCTTTACCTTTAAATAGATAAGGTAAATTGTGATAAATTCTTTTATAAGTATCTAATACTAAATCTTTTCTAGGTACGTTATTTAAGAAACTACTTGATGGAGAGTAATCATCATTAAAATCAACACTACCACTAAATCCACCTACATTATAATCTAATACACTTTGGTTACCTTGAGAATTATATAGTTTTACCCCAAACGATTGTAACCAATTATATACTAAATCTTGAGATATCCCTTCATTTAGATTATTATTATTATCCCATACATCAGTTAATTTATCTATATAAATCCAAACATTATCAAAATATTGACCTATCATTTCGACAAATACAATATATGGTAGATAATTGTCTGGGTCATCTGTTATATATGACGGTATAGTATTAGTTAATATGTCTTTATTATTTAAATCAAATTCACTAGCTACTTCAACAGTATCATTATACCAAGATTGAACTATAGCTGATGATGAAGCATATAGTGTGTATGGTTTAGTTGTATTTGATTTTGGATAAGGAGCAGTATTATAAATAAAATATGAACCAGTTTCTAAAGTATATGTTACTATACTTGAAGTTAAAGAACTAGAAGTATAATATAAATAAGTTTCAAACCCATCAAAACTAGCTATAGTTGTATTTAAACTAGAACTTGCTCTATTTATTTGATTTACTAAAGATGCATTACTAGATGTTAAAGGTGAAAGAGTACTAATTTCAGATTGATATCCTTCAATTTCACCTATTTTATTTAAAAAATTATTTACTCTACTTGTAGCTGAGCTATAATGGATAAATTCATTAAATATACTATAATCTATATTTATATTTACATTTTGATTAGCTAATGAATTTAATACTGCTTGGTAAGATGAACCTGTAAATGATGTTACTAATTGATTTAAATTACTATATTGTGTTGGTACTACCTCTTTAATTTCTAAATCAATGTCAAAATTAGGGCCTTTTAAGAAAGGTTGAGGTAGAGGAGTTGTTAGTTTATCTAAATTAAGATCAAATACATAAGGAGTAACTATTTCTTCTACAATCCAAAATGTAGATCTTAAAGAAACATTAGCTGGTAGTGGTTCGTATAGTTTAAATAATATGCTAACATTACCTGTTTGGTCTACTTCACTTACTATATTTACTGCTATTACTTGATTATTATCACCAAAATTTAAAATAACATAGTAATAATAAGGAACATCAAGCTGTTTATTAGCAAAATTTTCAGCTATATCAATTAAAGCCTCATCAGTCAATTCAGTAGAATCAACTCTTAACTCAGTTCTATCTGTTGATATTTGCTGAATGAATAATTGATTGCTGAATGGTTCGCCTGATACTTTTCTAAAAAAGTTATAACGAGCAATTACCTCCCCAGATTCATATCCTAAATCTTGTATATCCTTAATAGGATCTATTTCAATATCAGGTAATAAGCTTTGAGAATAAGCAGAATTAGATGGTAATTTATATGAATTATAGTTATAATCAGAATTTAAAACATTACCTCCCTGATCAAATACAAAGTATTCAATATAATCAGATGGTAAACCAAATGTTTCTTGTTGTATTATAGGATTAAGAAGTTGTTCTTCCTGAGGTGTATATCTGTTTATACGCTCAGTATCTATAACTTGTCCTACTATTTTAATATTATCTGCCATTAACTATTTGATTATTGTATTCGACCTGTTTGGGCTTCCAATGTAGCATTAGTTGTTTCAGCCTCCAACAATTGTTGTCTTAGATCTGTTATTTCCTGTAGTAATGCTTGTACTTCACTATCATCTGCTATTCTTACTCCCAAATACTCCGCTTCACGTTCTAAAATAAATCTATGAGAAGCTATATCTCCTTCTCTAGGTATTTCAGTGAATAATTCATCATATAATTCAAAAAAATTCTCTAAAGTAGTATCCGGAGTAGTAGGAGGAACAAAGTTAAGTTCACTAAATTGAGTATTAATTACTTTAGCAAACGTATCTTTATCATAAACTAAATTCCTAATTGGGATTACTTCAGCCATTATTTATTAAGTTTAAAAATATATGCGTTATCATAAACAACAGACGAACCGTTTGCGAATGAAGATTTTATTAATATTTTATAATATCTTTCAGGTTGTAACCCAGCCATATACATGTCAAAATAATTTCCTGACCCATCGCAACTTAATTTAGTACAAGTTGGGTCAAAATCTATAACATATTCACCTGTGTTTAAATCTTGTAAAGCCCAGTATGAGCTTGAAGGTAATGCTTTATTTAATGTATAAACAGATACAGTTGTAAACTGTCTAGCAGGATATATATCTCGAGCATTTACTCTAAATCTATAAACATCATCTCTATTATATTTACCTATATTATTACCTAATGTAATAGCTATATTCTCATTAGTTAAAACAGATAATGAACCCGTATTATATACACTATCATCCCATTTAATTTCTAATTGAGGTAAATATATTGTATGAGTATCTCTAGAGAAATATTTTAATGAAAATGATGATGAGGTACTAAATTCATTATTACCTCCCATTTTTAATAGGAAACCATCATTTTGTATAGTGTTACTATTATATACATTAGTAATATTAGTTACATCTAAATTAATATCTTTAGTTTGATTTATACCGAATGTTTGAGCACCGGCGTATGTAAACCACCACGTACCTCCACCAGGATTTGTAGATTGAAAAGATGCTGTTGAATCTGTATAAAAACTAGCAGTTAACCATTCATTAGTATTATCTCTATTTACCCAAGTAGCATTTGTTTTTTCATATGGGTCATATAAAAAACGTCCCGTACCTTGTTCCCAAGATTGAGATACACTATAACATTCTAAAGAATAAGTATCAGGTAAATTTGAAGCGTCTGCTAAATATAATCTTAAAGAGGCTGAATATAGACCATTTGATGAAACTATAGGAGTTAAAGAATTTATACTTTCTGTATTAACTGTAGGTAACACTATATTATTTAATACTTCATCTATAGTACTAGTAGGAAATTTTATTAATATACGAGATGCATAAGGAGTTGAACCAGCTAACAAAGAACTTTCATTAGAAATTTCCAAGATCTGATCCAATCCAGTATTCATGTCTGGGTATTTTGAGTAAATAGTTGTATCCTTTTCAGGGAATATCTTGTAGACTGCCATTTATGTTACTTGTTTATTATAAATATAAAGTTGTTAAAAAGTTACAACTCTACCTTGAATGTCTAATTCAGGATATCTTATTTCAAATATAGAAGGATCTAATGAAGGATATAAAATTCCATTTTGAATAGCACCGGCTACATCATAGCTGTATGGAGAGTAATTTCCACCTGATTTGTTTATAAATTCTATTTTAACTACAGATTGTACTCCTTTTATTTGGAGTAAAACAGCATTAACGTTAGATATGATAATAGGTTGATTTACTTGCCATTTATCTATATCAAAATAACTTGTAAGAGCAGCTATACAATCAGTTAATATTTGATTATTACTTAAACCAGGTATAACTGTTATATCAAAATTTAAACCTAAATTTATGTAAAAAGCATCTTTAATAGTAATAGCATCTGTAACCATTCTAAATGGCTCCATGTATTCTTTCAAATTCGCTTTTAAATTTAAAGTAGCATTTTCTAATTTTTTAGTAGAGTTATATGCTAACACATACATTGAAAGTGCAAGTGGATTATTATCTATTAAGGGGTCGTTTCCTGAATTAACAGATAAAGCAGAGGCTTGTTCAACATATACTTTAGATATAGTACCAAAATCAGAAGGCATACTTAAAGCACGACTCATATAATCGTCTTTAGTTACAGCTCTTAATTGAGCTGAGAATGCATTTAGCGTGTTTAAACGTATTTCTTCTACAGTATCACCACTCCTGCCACCTGTAGCAGGTATTGGATTATTCGCGATTAAAGTCGCCAAAGACGCATTAGTATACACGGGGTTTGAAGCCACTATACCGGCATTTGAATTAATAACGGTAATATCATTAGCAGATACATTTGATGTTACACCACCACCTGAAAGATATTGGACTGTTAATGTTATATTTGAAGGAACAGTACCATACTGTTTAGTATAAAACACAGCTGATTGGTTGTAGTTATTAACTAAATCAGAAGTATCAACTGAAGGTATTAAACCTAACTGGATATTATCTGGTGTTGGTATAATAACATCATCGTTATCATTTACGTACATACCTGATCCAAATTGTAACTCTACAACATCATCAGTTCTAATTCTAGATACATATCTGTTAGGAGTTTCTAAATAACTTAAAAGATAAGGTACTTGATTAGCTGAAGGTCCTGTGTTTGTTGTTCTATTAATTATATTAGATTGAGCTAAATAAGGCACTTCATACCATTGACTACCATCACTTCCTGTGGCTTGTAAAATTTGTAAAAAGTTTGGATCATTTATTTCAACTGAGTTAAATTTTAAAGGTGCCCCAAACGTAAATGTTTGGGTTTGTAAAGTAGCCGATATAGCTCTAACAGATTTTTTAAATAAGTAATTATTACCATCGTATAACGTTATTTCAACTGACTCTGTTTTAGAGAAATCAACTGGATCTAATGTTAAAAAGTCAGTACTATTAGATACTGAACGTAAAGATAAATTTTCTGGTATTATTAAAGCATAATCTAAGTTAGGTTGTCCTGCTACTATTGGAATTCTTTGATAAAAATCAATTGTAGTAACGGCAGCATATGACGATTTAGGACGATATCCTAATGAATACGCCATATTTAATAGATTTTCTTTTTCCCTAGCTGTTAATACAAAGTTTTCTTGTATTTGAGTATCAGTATAGAATGACAAAACATCTCCAACATATGAAGACATTTCAATAAACATCGTACCAGGTGAAGCTTCTGAGAAGTCAGTATATGTGTTAGGAAAATAATTTCTAGCAAACTCTATAAGAGATGCTTTATATTGAAGGAAATTCTTATTTAAATAAGATATATTTTTTTGTTCGGTCATTATACAAAGTTAACTGTTATATTATCGGTTTCTCCTGAAATTAGTATTACGTATGCTATTTTTACAAGTAATGTATTAAATGACTCATTAGGTTCTATTAATAATTCAATATTTTGAATTGATACTTCTGGTATATATACACCTACACTATTAATTATATCTTCTCTAACATTATTTAAAGTGTCTTCTGTCATCTGTCCAAATAGTTGACTTCTTAAAGTAGTACCAAAATTTGGATTTTCTATTCTTTCTCCTTTAGAGGTTAATACTAAATTAACTACATTAAATTTTATTTGCTCTCTTGTAGAATATATACTATTAAAAACCCCTGGAGCATTAAATGGCAAACCAACACCAATAGCGGTGTTGACTTGAAAATCTCTCGGGTCAACTCTAGTACTTCTAACGTAAGCCATTACTGTACACTTCTAAAATTATTTAAATCAGCTGGGTTTGATCTCATTTCAGCTGCTACTTGAGATAGTAAATCTGAGTATACTGCTTGTTTTTCACCGAATGTTTTAGGTGGTTCTGGTTTCATAGCATCTGCTATGCCCATTTTTTCCATTAAACTATTTCGTAAAGCAGGGTTTGTATTACCAGTATTAAAATTCATAGTAGGCCATGCTTCATTAGTATTAGTTGAAGGTGGTGGTGTATAAGGTAAACCATATGAAACAGATTCACTAAGTTTTTGTTTACCTAACTCTGCTAATTCTTCTTTTAAAACCTCTCTTACGGCTTCTTTAATAAGGGTTTTTAATTCATTTGTTTTCATATCAATAAATATTAAGCTTCAAGTCTTCGTTTGTCAATTTCTAATTTTAATTCATCAATTAGAACCTCAGGATCTAATGTAAATGACGGTTCTGATTGTAATGCTATAAATCCACTTCGGTCTAAAGCAACAGCATATCTTCGTTTATTACCAGCTACTATAAATCTAGGATCATCTTCTTCTAATATAGAGAAAGTAAATCCATTATATTCAACTCCAAGTACAGGACCTAATCCTCCATCTAACCCAGCACCAGAAGTTTCTAATAAATCTCTTGCTTCTTGTGGTGTAACATTCGGATCATCTAGTATTTTACCTAATGGAAGTAATCTAGAACGTTCATATTGAATAGTTGATTTAAATCTATTTAAAGTTCCTATTGCAATCTGTAACAGTATGTTAAGAGATATTATTACGGGTGCATATTTTGCTATTGTTCTTGTTGTTTTAATACCAATAGGTGATATCTGATACGGTGTATATGGAATAGCAGTTAATACAGATACAGTTAATGATAATATTGTTAAAGTAGTACTTATGGATTTAAGTGTTCTATTAAATCTATTAACCTGGTCTTCTGCTGATTTTAAAGACACTAATGCTGCATCTCTAGCTATTTTTGCTTTTTCTAAGTCTGCTTTAGTAGTTGCATTTCTAATAATGTTATTAGTTTTATCTACTAATTCATTTAATTTGGAAATAGTTTGAGATAATTTATTAACTTGGTTACTTAATATAAAACCAAAAACAAGTATAATAGCAGTAGGACCTTGTGATTTTATTATCTGTAGTAATGCTTTTTTAATTTTAGCTTTGTTTAATTTTATTTTTACACTATCTTTTTTAACTTTTAATCTTTCTTTTATTCGATTAACATCTTTTTTTTCTTTTAAAGGACGTTCCGCAGTTAATATCCCTAACTGCTCTTTAATCTTATCAATTTGTTTTTTAGCACCTTCAACAGCTTTCTTAGCTTTTTCTAATTCTTGCTCTGCTTTTCTTTCTATTTTTCTGATAGCTTCTTTTCTATCATTTATAGTTTTAGCTCGTTGTTCTGGTGTTATATTACTGGCAAGAGCTGCTATGGCTGCCGTTCCTAATGCTGCTACTGCTGCTGGTGAATTTAAATTAGGAAGAGTAGGAGATAAAGCTTTAATAGCATTAGCTTGTACCTTAGCTTTATTATATAAGGCTTCTGCTTTACTATATTGAGCTTCAGCCTTTTGATATAGTGATTTAGACTCATCAAGTGCTTTTTTAGCTGCTTTTATTCTATCTTGGTTACTAGGACTAGCCATTATATTGTATTAGTAGTTTTTGAAAGTAAACTTTCATTAAGTAATGTTTTGTTTAATATCTCCAATTTATCTTGAAGTGCAATAGCAGCATCATTAACAGTATACAAAGGAGTACCTTCAGGTTGCGATATTGTATTCGCTATATTAGATGAAAAATCACTTAACGTTAATATTAAATCAGATAACCACACATTTAAACTACATCCCAACACTAAAGGTTCAGGAGTAAGCGCATTATTATTAGGACCTAAAAATATTTGATTGTCCTGTAATGCTAAACCAACTTTATCACTTTGTAAATAAATTGGTCCTTGTGAGTAAGCTTCAATTCCGGTTTTACCTAATATTAAAACTTCATCTGATTTAGAAGATATAATAGTTCTATCAGCATTTATTATAACCTGGGGATCTGTAAAATCTCTAACGTTAATAGGACTGGTAATATTACTAAACGCTATATTACCTGTATCTAGAGGTATAGATTGATTTGATGTTAAATAGACAGATGATCCATCTTTATTAATATCTTCAACATATAAATCTGAACCTGGTGATTTAAAATTATGTTGAGTTGTTATTAATGTGATGGGGTTATTAGTTAATTCGTTAGGATTAGTAGACCAGGGTGTTAAATCTAAACCACCGGCTTTATTTGTACTACCAAAACGAAGAGAATTTCCAAATCTACCTTCTAATAAATAATCACCTTCAAATGTTTGTAATCCTCTAAAATCTGAGTTTTCATTAAACGAATTATATAGTACTTCTTTATCATCACTTAAAAATAAACCATTAAATTGAGTACTATTCCATGCATTAATTACACTAACATAATAAGTTTCATCTGTTTTGTTAGTAATAGGAGAAGGTGCTGATGGTAAATCCATTAACATGACAATCTCACCAGGTAAAGGGAAATATTTTTGATTAGGATATAAAGGTAAAGCTGTATCTAATTCTATTAATTGGGAATCACTAAGTGATTCTAATGGTAGTTCAGTATCTTCTCTATATTCAGCATATAAAACAGTACCAACACCAGCCCATCCTCCATTATTGATCCAGACTTGTTGAGGAACGCTCTGTTCATCTAATATAACGGCATACACTTTCCCAACTTTATATCCTTGGGCAGCAGTATAATTATTAAAGCCTATATTGGCCGTAATATTAGATAAACCGGCTCTAACTCTAGTCATATGTTATTCTTTAGTTGGTCCTTCTACACCATTACCTATTTCACTTACGGCGGAGAATAATTGCTCTTTTTCTGCTTCACTTAATATAAAACCACCAATGCTGTCTCCTTCACCTAAAGAGGCAGCACGTTGAACTATACTAGCTAGTTTAATTAGTTGTTCATCGTTTTTAACACTAATGTTAAGATAATTTGCAATTAATGGAACTATAGTAAGAGCTGAATGGTTATCTGTAATGAATGGTTTTAGGGTACCTATTAATTCTTTGATTTGTTTTTCCTTTTCTTTAGAATTGGCATAAATATCTTTTAACAAATCGGAGAATTTTTTATTACCCCATATAGTTTTATCAAAATCCATATAAATTTATTTTATTATAAATATAAAAATTAACAAAAATTACATATTAATGTAACTATCTTCATAATATTTATTATATAAATCAATATATATAACCTTTAATTTTTTAATTATTTTAGTAATTTGAGGAGTATCTACATCTATCATTTCACGAATATAAATGTATAGCGCCTTTTTATTAAATATATCCAATGATTCACATTTACGGAATAATTCAACGACAGCATCTGCTGTTTTAGCATCTATTTCTTTAGGAAACAATTTATGAAGATTTTTATCAACATATTTAGTGTATAACGACATAAATTCACTTACACTATAGTCTTGTCCATAGTGGTCGTTTATTATTTCTTCTCGTATAGTTTTATCCTCTTCAATCTCTAATATGTCACCTTTATTTTGAAGTTTTTGGTAATTTTTCTTATTTTTTAAAATTAAATAACGTTTAGCTATAGTTCCAAAATAGGAATAAGCCTTACCTTTAGCAGGCTTATATAATTTAAGTTTTTCAAGTAAAAAAGCAATTACTTCTTGTTGTACATCTTCAACAGACTCACCGTCAGTATAATAAAATTTAAAAGTGTGAATAATGTTTTGAGTTAATTTAAAAAATCCATACTCAATACGCTCACGATAAACTCTATCTCTGAATTTCTGGTCTTGTGATCTAACGTACTCTACAATAGCATTTTGGGTGTCTTCTGTAAAATATGTATGTGACGTTTTAGGTTTACGTTTACGAGGTTTGCCTGATTTGGTTAACTCAACTACTACTGGGCTATCTTCTAACTCCATTTAGATTAAAATCGTTTAGTTCACTTTGCAATGTTTTAACACTTTCAAAAAACCACCCTATCTCATCATCTGATTGGAATGTTCCTTTCTCATCAATTTCTCCTAATCTTCTATTAGCAAAGTCTACTGAATTAGAAAATTTAGAAATATATGATTCTTGAGAATCTACTATTCTTTCTAATTGTTCTACTTTTCTAAATAAATTATAAGAAATATATCCTAAAATAAGGACGATAATAATTAAAATAATTACAAATGTTGTCATATTAATAATTCATTTCGTCGTTTTCAATAGAGATAGTATCTCTTAAACTCGTTACAGCTTCTCTCATGTCTCTAAAGGCACCAGCAATAACACTTCTATCTTCATTACGGCTAATAGCGCTTTCTAAAGCAGCAACTTTGTGCTCAATTCTTTCAATTTTCTTAAGGGCTTGTTCTTTGTATTTCATTTTGTTTTAAATTTTATAGTTATAATGTATTATACGAAAGGAGGAGGCGGTAGCCAAGTTTTCTTTAAAAGCAGTGCATTTCATACCACTATCAATAGATACATATATATAAGGTGGTAAAGGACAAAAAAACCCGCCTTTTTAGGGGCGGGTTATATTTTTAAGATTTAATTAATTTTTAAGATTAAAGATCATAAGTAATAGAAATGAATTCCTTATATAATTCCCCAGGAGTCAATTCCATATTATATCCTCCCATTTCTTCAAAGTTTTCAAAATCCCCAGTACCATAATCATAACCAAAACTATTAAGACTTTCTATATAATATTCTAAATTATCAGGATCAATTTCTAAATTGTTTTGAGCAGCATATTTTTTTATAGCATCTACTACACCTTTTACATTAATCACATATTTTCCATCTTCATCATCTTCATCATATTCATCAGCAGGATCATAATTAGGATTAGCTATAAAGTATTTTATTTTACTATTATCTTTAATTCCTCTTTTACCTGCTAATTGTTGTTTAAGTATTTTATCAACTTTATCTTTTTCACTTTGTGCAAATGAAGTTTTTAATGCATCTATACCTTCTTGATCTGAAGGGAAATACCCACTGCCTAACCATGTATGAGGTATACCATTAAAAATTTTAGTTGGCCCATCATATTTTTTTAAATCGGGGTTTTCATTTAATTCTCTATATTGAGATTCGGTAATAATACCTGCTAGTTTTTGAAGGCGTGTTGCCTCAGTAATAAATTGTTTTTTCATTGTTATTTGTTATTTAATTATACTTTATCTAATTTTTGAGTTCTTAAATCGTAAGTAAGGTATTCCGGTATTGAATCAAAATAGCCACTTTGTATTAAATCATTAACATAATCCCTTACTGCTTTGTCGGATAATTCATCATTCCCATTAGTAGTAATAGATTTAACCAAAAATCTCCCGCCTTCATTTACCGAAATTACAACATAGGCATCGTCATTTAAACCATCTTCTAAATTTACAGTAACAATAAATTCACGAACAGGAAATCCTACCATTGAATCAACTTTCAACGACTTATTTGAATTTGCTTCGGGTTGTTCACATAAACTCTTTACTTTATCCATCTGAGATTCAGTAATGATACCAGCCAATTTTTGCATTCTAGCAGTTTCAGTTATAAATTGTTTTTTCATGGTTATTTATTTGATTGTTTATTAATTACATTCCTCCAAAATCTTCACCTTTGGATGAACTAGCAAGAAAGGCAACTGCTACTCTACCATCGGGAAGAGTGTAATATCCTGCCTTTGAACCGTAAGTTGGGTCTTTCATAGCTTTCTCTAGTTCTGCTTTTGTATCAAAGATTAAAAAATTTGTATATTCATCACCTCTATCATCGATTAATGCAGTATACATAGGAAAATTAGGGCTTACTCTTTTCTTAACTATCTTAGCGTCAGCGTAATCTTCTTCTTCCTCTTCATAGTTACGTTCGTCATCATAATCATTATATGTATCTCGATGTGGTGCATCTCTATCCCACATTTCATTTTCAGTAATGATACCGGCTAGTTTTTGAAGGCGAGTTGCCTCTGTTATGAATTGTTTTTTCATTGTTTGATTGATTGTAATATTTCTTTTAAACTAATTTTCTTAACTTTAAAATTAAAAGCTTTTTGATCAATAAGTTGATCTAATACTTTTTCCTCTACAGGATCACCTGTTACAAAAATGCATTTATCATCATCTTTATTTTCAGGTACATCAACAAAACTAGTATTATCTACACCCAATCCTGGTTGTAGTTGAGATAACACTTTATTCATTTTATTAATAAACGCTGCTTTGTCTTTGTCTTGTAGTACGTATTCGGCCATATTATTTTACAGTATAATTACCTGATTTTTTTAAGCGTTCTCTATTTTCTTTGTCTTTGCGTTTAAATTTAAGATCAGCAGCTATTCTACCTCGTCTATATTCTTTATCTATCTCAGTATCTTGATGTTGTTCTAAATCTTTTAACATTTCGCGATAAATACCGGATGTCATAATTACATCTCCAAAAGCATCATGTGCCTGAGAATTATCTATTCCTAAAGAATTTGCTACTTTTCCTAAAGTACTCCCAACTAAATTACCAGAACCACTAGTTCCTAATTTATTTAATATTTCAATACTTCGTCCATTACCTTTTTCAGCTAACTGTTGTTGAAGAGGAATCCAAAAATATTGAGCTATTTTCATTACATCTAATGTAGTAGATTTTAATTTTTTATCTTTAGATACAGTATTAAATACTTCCATATCAAATGGAGTATTATAAATTAATAAAATAGGATTAGGAAATGAATTAACCCAATCAACAAAATCTGACAGTATGATTTGTTGTTCTCTTTTAATTGATGTATCATCAGCATAACGATTTATTTGTAATGCTTTACTTACACCAGATTCTGGGTCTTCTGCTGCTTTAGCAATTTTTGGTTCTAGTTTAGCTTTTTCATTAAATTGACCTATTTTATTTCCTTCACTATCAGTAGCAATAGCGGCTATTTGAGTAATTTGTAAAGGTCTATCAAAAGTAAATCCTGAAGTTTCAGTATCAAACCAAATAAATGTCTTATCTGAGTACGAATTAATTCTATTTAAAAGATCTTTAATTTGAGTAGTATCAAATCTGGTTTCTTTTATACCAGCCAATTTTTGTAAACGCCTAGCTTCAGTTATGAATTGTTTTCTCATTCTATTTTTGATTAATCTAGGTATAAATATATTAGTATTACTAAATACTTGCATTATTATCGGAAATAACACCAGCAATTGTCTCCTCAGCATAAGATATGGTTACAGCAAATCCCTCTTTATTAACATGAAACGGTTTAAGTTTCTTATGTATTAAAGACTCAATTTGTAAAGGCGCTCTACAGGCGAATGCGTTAACAATGTACCAAGGTGTTATAACACCTGTTGCCCCGTTAATCTCTCGGACTCTCTCCTGTGGCGTCCTATCCGTATATCCAATTTTCAACACACCAGGTTGGCCTTTATTCTCCAAAATATAAATGTATCCTTCATTAAATGACAAAGAAGCATTAAATTTATTATTCTTTATCCAATAATGTATATAATCATTGGTTGGATCATTAGGATCAGGCGTTAAAGTATAAGCATCAGAGTAAAAACAATTTACTCCTTCGGGTTTAGGATAATAATCCACCTTAGCTTCTTCTAATGTTATGTGTTTAAATTCTCCCATACTATTAATCTCTCCAAGCTTGTTCCACATCACTCATAAATGTAGTTGGATCAGTATTACAAGCTACTATTCGTTCTTCCATTTGCATTGTAACTGGTTCTTCAATGTTAAATGCTTCATCGTACGTGATAGCTCTACGAACAGCTAATCCTAAACCACCTACGTTTTCTTGAACAGTTGGTTGATTTGGTTGTTCATAACTAGAAAGTTGCTTATTTTTATAATCTTCTGGGAATAATTCCCAATTAGTTAATTTAGTATGAGTAAACTCATCGCGTATGATGCTCAGGATGTGAGAGGGAAGATTAGTATCCATAGAATCTAAACGGATATCTTTAACATCCCAAAACGATGTTTCATACTCATAATCGGTATTAAGATTCTTAAATGCGGCTACTTTATCACCCGTGGAGCGATTTATACAATAAATCACAATCCCACGTCTAGAATAACGAATAAAATATTCGGGATCATTCTTCATGGCGGTACACCATTTAGTAGAGGCACCATACTTTAGAGATGCTTCGAATGATAAAGGTTTTAAAACCAACCATTCATCCGTATCATGTAAGATTTGTGCTTGGGATTGTAATTCTTTACCCATTACTTTTATCTCTGCTAGATTTACTTGACTCTCCAATTCATCAAAATTCTTATACGTAGATATATCGTTTCGAGTAATTAATTTTCGCTCGTTATATTCGGCAAATTTAAGTAGATTTTTAATATTTTCTCTACCTGCTGATTCTAAGAAAACGTATACAAAGTGTAATTCATGTATAGATAAAGCATCTATTTTTTCCTGGGGTATTTCCCAATCTACTAATATCTCAATAACATCATTATGGTAAGTACGCGCGTTTTCTGCGTTTTTAAACAATGAAACTGCTAGTTCGACGTACTTGGGCTTATCAAGAAGCCAATGCATTATATCGATGGTTGATTTTCCGTAATAAGGATTGTGCTGTTTTAATTCTTCAATTTTATTCATTTTCTTTATCTTTAATTACTAAATAAGCGGATTTATCTTCTAAATATTTTACTTCACCCGAATCAATAAGTGTCTGGGTTCCCTTGGGGTTTAGTTTACCTAATAACTCAATGGTTTTTTCCATGTATATTATCATAACTTTTTAATTTAAGTCTAAATATACGAATGTTTTTTCTTGTTTCCAAATTCTTGTATATACGTTTTGAAAGGGATAAAAGATCGTTAAAGGAAGAGATTTCGGGGTCTTGGATTTTGTATCGAATGGGATATAATGGATTTTATGGTATATTTGTATATACATGGGGCGCGGGGCGAATTTTGTTGTCTTGTTGTGTAGCCGGGGCCTTCTATCGTTTTGTTAGCGCAGCGTCGATGGACCGCAATTACCGTGGGCCCACTTCGCCGTCGCAGCGCGCGCGCAGCGCTAGCGTATCGATAGTTTGAAAGAGGATGTTCTTTTTTTGTCACACGCCAGTCCAGACGTGGATCCAGACATTTGGATGTTCTTTTTGTCACACGCGCGCTAAGGATAACGAAGGCGACCTTTTGGCCGCCTTATGTTGTTTTCTTAATATTTACCGTATATGTTTAATTTAACGTTGGATCAATTGATATTATACGTTTTACTAAGTTACTCAATGAGAATTCAATTAATGTAATAGGTCCTACTGTATATTCAAACCAACTGAATCCATCTTGCTCTATATGTTGTGTTATTGTACTCATTTATTTGGTAGTTATTTTATAATAATAAAGTGAACTTACCCCACATACCATCATTAAAACCCAATACATAGCAAATTGTTCTAATGTTTCAGAATAATAAAACATACCTATTACACTTAATAACATTAAGGTAACTAATAGTATTTTAATTAAAATTTCTAATGTTTTCATTTTTAATTGTTTTTAATTGTTAAACTATGCTATAAAATTACAAACTTAACTTAACATAACCAAACTAAATATAAATTATTTTCAAACTATTTCATTATTTATATTATTTCTAAATTATTTAATCTTCATAATCCCAATCATCATCATTATAATCTTCTCCATACATCATTTTATTAATATCTCTTAATTCAAACATACTAAACTCATCTTTTTCAAACCCATCTTTATCAAACATATCTCTAAAATAATCTTCAATACTATATTCCCAACAAATCATATTCAATTCTAATTCTATAACTACTTCACTTTCATTCCAATCACACATCTTTTTATATAAAATACCACTACTACAATTTAAATCTTCTAATACAATTTCTCTATCTTCACCTTTAAATTCCCAAAATTCATTACTAAACTCTACAAATCTAATTCTTTTATCTTCATTTAATTCATTTATATCATAATCTTCTAAATCTACTTTTAACATTACTTTAAACCAATCACTTAATAATACTTTTTTCATAACATTTAATTTTTTAATTAATAATTTATTTATTTTAACACTATAAAATTACAAAATATAAACAACATATCATAACATATTTACAATTATTTTATATAATATATTAATTTATAATCATTCTAAATAACAATAAAGCCCCATATTAATTAAAATATGAGGCCTTAAAGCGTTAAAATAAAAGTGTTAATTAAAATATGTAATTATGAATTTGCTAGCTTAGTTATTCTGTCTAGCTCAGAATTAAATTCATCTTCAGCATCATATACCTTATATAATGTTCTGTTCCCTCTAATAAACTCCATATGTGACCTTTCCCGGGGATCCATCACTACATCTACTGGTTTATTGTTTTCGTTTTTGTATCTGAATAGTAACTTATTCATTTTATTTAAGGGCGTTTAATTTGTCTATTGTATGTAAGGCATCTTCTTGATCGTTAACAGGTATCATTCGGTTTTCCCCTAACACGTACCATCCATCATAACGCTCTTCTGCTCTTAATTCGCCTGATAAATCAAATGTTTCTCCGTCTGTAAATTTTAATATACTCATTGTTTTGTGTTTTTAAATTATACTATAAAATTACGACCTATATTTCCAGTAACCACATATAATGTAAAAAAAGACTCAATTAAGAGTCTTTTAATTTATGAAGCCATATTCTCGACCCACACTTGATTATAATCTTCTACGTAATAAACACAAATATCTTTATAATCGTATCTTTGTCTAAAACTATCTTTTAAATAGTCGACAATATCGTTATCGATTTCGTTTGTGTTGTACTCTTTAACTTCACTGTTTTCTAATAAATTAAACTCGTTTAAGTTTTCGTTGATAAAATTTTCGATTTTTAACATAATGTTTTTGTTTTAATTGTTTTTATTATTTTAACTCTTGTATAAAGATACAAATAAAAGATAACGTAACAAAATAAAAACGTAATTACTTTAAATAAAATTAAATACTTCATTTAAACCTTCTTTATCATTTAATAAACCTTCTTTAGATGTTATTTCAAATAAACAATTACATTCTTCAATATCAACTAAAATACAATCATCTTCACTTAATATCTCATTTATCAATTCTACTTCATTTTCAGTTAATTGTTTATTGTAAATTTTCTTTACATTACCAATACTTGAATCATAAACAAAACCATAAACATTTTCTTTAAATACTAACATAACTTTTATTTTTAATTATACTTAAATATACAAACTTTTATTTAAAAAACAAATTCATTCTCTTTCTCAATTATTTCTAATTTAACTATTCTATAATTAATATGTTTTAATTGAATTGAAAAATAACCACCACCATATTCTGAACCTTTAATATATTGTGTACAATTATAATTTCCAATATAGTTATTTTCTTTCAATTTTAGAAATGATTTCTCTTGTTTAAATATTTTTGTTTTACCACCTACAATTTCTCCTAACTTAAATTCAAAATCCCATAACTCACTAATATTATCTTTATAATAATTGTTTAATTCCTGAACACCAAATTCATTTAAACCTAAATTAATAACCTTAAATTGTACTTTCATAACTTTTATCTTTTTAATTATTTATTTATTTTAACTCTTGTATAAAGATATAAACAAAATATAACATAACCAAATATAATATAAAAAAAGACTCAATTAAGAGTCTTTTAATTATTAATGTAATTGTTTTTAAATATTAATTAACAAATAAATCAGTATCAGTTAAATTATACTTTAATTTAATTTCGTTATAAACATTATCACAATCGTTATTATTATTTACAGTATAATAATCGTTATTATTTATAATAACCATACAGCTTAAATTGTTATAAACTATATTACTTAATATACTTAATAAACAACTACCATCACAATCGTTTAACTGTTGTTCACAACAATAAACATTATTAACTACATCGTCTATTTCACAATTAAATCCGTTAATGTTAAATTTATTAACTTCTGTTAAATTGTCTGTAAAACTCATTAATTTAATTACCATAATTTTTTGTTTTTAATTATTAATATTTTTATTTTTAACGATATAAAGATATAAACATTATATAACGTAACAAAACATAATTATAATTATTTTATATAGTTTTATCATTTATAATTAATCCAAATAAACTTAGTCTTGGGTTAGAATAAAAAAGACTCAATTAAGAGTCTTTAAATTTAATCAATATCTTGAATATTATTTTCTTCTTTACATTCAATCAAAACAACTTTTTCAAATATTTCTTCATCATTATCATCAAAACCAATAAACATTTCATGATCATCAGTTATCTCATCTTCACCAAATTCCATTTTATACACCCAATCTGTGTGATCAACATACTCTAAAACTACAATCTGATCAGGATTACACTTACTTAACCTGTCAATTAATTCTTTTACTGTCATAACTTTTGTTTTTAATTATTAATTATTTTAACTTTGATATAAAATTACGAAACATAATTATAACAACCAAATTTATTTTAATCGTTTTTATCGTTATTTGGTTTAGTGGCCGCATTATAATTCCTCCATTCCAGCCAGAATCCAATAGCCACTATAATGTTCATTCCGAATGAGGCTAGTATCTCATGGATGTCCTCATACACATTAGTTGTCAAGTGGACGTGCCCCACCATCCAAAATGGAATAGACAGATTGCCTGCTACCCATGTAATCAAAAATATAATAAACTTCTTCATGATGATAAATAGAAAAAACCCATCATTTCTGATGGGTTAATTCACTAATTAAAAACAATAAATAATGAGAAATCTTTATGCTTGACCTACTACACCACCAAATGCTGGTGTTTGTGGTTCGTCTTGAGGTTCTTCTTCTTGGTTTTGACTCATTTCATATTCAATTAGCATCATCATAGCCATTTTTAAAACCCTGTTTACTTCTTCTGAATGTGTAGCTGCATTAGCTATTGTTTCTGCTAAATTTATAGCACCACCTTCAATTTTGATACTTACTTCTTCACCTAGTACTTCAATACTAAAAAGACAATTGTTGTTTTTTGTTTCTTCTGACATAATAAAAATATTTAATTGTTAAACTTTGATATAAAAGTATGAATAATATTTTAGGTAACCAAATAAAGATAAAAAAAGCGCCGAAACGCTTTAATTAACTTAAACAACCATCTACGTAGGCGTAAAATTCATCGTATGATTTAAAACCTTCAATATTAAATCTCTCAGTAACATTATTTATTACTTTTTGTCTTACATTTTGTTTACAACTATTGTCGTCTAAAATGTTTTTTAATTCTTCTAATAATACATCTAATTCTAACATAACTTTTATTTTTAATTGTTAAACTTTGATATAAAATTATGAAACATAACTATAACAACCAAATCTATCTACAAAAAAGACGATTGTAGTTGTACTTAGCTACTGGATTAATGTCTGCTATTATGCTGTATGTGCCACTAGTCTGTTCAAACAAAAGACTGGTGTCTCTGGTGTCCTGAAGCTTTTCCCTAAGTATGTTAACAAAACCGTGGTTCGATTCGTCCACTATATATTGGGGTGTACCAGGCAATCCACAATAAGCAGCCTCACCCGTCTCAGAGATAAACATGCCGGTATAAAAACCCTTCAGCATGTGTCTATTAACAAACTGATCTGCGTTGCACCAAATAAAAATACTATTGTCTTTCTGGCTTAGTGCCTCCACCATACCAGTTCCAATCACATAACTAGCAAAAGGGCTATTAGTAGGGAACTGACCTACGGCAAATAATCCACTTGGGCTCCCATGCCCCATCATCATCACTTGATCGTGTGTCTGGATTGCCTCCTGGATCTGGTTCTGGGGCCAGCTGTCAGTTACTAGAGTGACATTATCTAGGCCGGCATAAATTGGACTCAAAAAATTAGTTGAGGCATCATGGGGGTGTATTACTAGTGTTTTCATTTTTTTAATTTAAATTTGGTATAAAGGTATGAAAAATTTCTTGGGTATCCTAGTAAAGACAAAAAAAAGCGCCGAAGCGCTTTAATTTTATTCTTCTGGGTCTGGTTCTCCTAAAGGCATCAAATATTCTTCTAGTGTGTCACGAATAAAATCTATATCAAAATCTATACTTTCTATATAAATCTCATTACCACTTAACTCAAATTCAACTGATCTTCTATCTATAGCATCATCACTTTTATGACTAATCTCACTTAATGCTTTGTCTAATGCATCACTAATGTCTGACACTGTAATGGATTTACCTGTTAAATCATACATTTCAACCATTTCAATTAAACGAACAACGTCGTCTTTGCTAAAAATAGAACTCTCAGAATTCAATACACGGTCTAATACTTCTTGTTTTTTCATAACCTTAATTTTTTAATTGTTTTTATTATTTTAACTCTGCTATAAAATTACGACACAAAAATCTGGTAACCAAAGATAAATGAAGAGTCTTTACGACTCTTGTTTTTATGTTTATCCTTACGGGTGTATGTCTTTTTTGTCTTGTGGATCAGGAGCCTAGATGCTGCCCAGCGCTCTTGAAGTGTGATTTGGATCGTCTTCATAATCATAATGTTTAATGTCTTCCGACATACATACTAAAAAAATAGTGTTCCCTATTTCTGGATCTATGGGGATCCCCTGAACCCAGAGGAATTGCTCCCACTGGGCCAGATGGTCCAACTCATTCATTTAGATCTTTTCTAGTACCAACACCTAAACCCTCATACTGTAAAAGTGAATTACAGATGTATCTTTGGATCTGGGCAATCGATTTAAGATTCTCTATGTTGTTTAGGATTGTTTTTTTATCATCGTCGTTAATATTCTTTTCATTAACGAATTCGGTGATAAACGTTTTAGCTTTAGTTGCATCGGTCATTTTAAATACTTGCTCTGCAATTTGCTCGAAAATGGATTTAATTTGTACTCTCATAACTTTATTATTTTAATTTAACATCGTAAAGATACAAACAAAAAAACCAATACCCAAACAAAAAACAAAAAATGTTGTAACGTTTTGAAGAAAAAAAAAACGGACCCCCCATAAAGGTACGAACAAAAAAACTAATAACCTACTTGGATATTAGAAATAGTTATCCCTAAAACGTACGACGGAAGAAAAAAAAGACCCAACATTACTGTCGGGTCTCTTCTCGTTTAACAATTAAAAATTACGCAACGACCATCTTCGGACGGCCCCTTTGTATTGTCTCACCAGCTGTTTTTCTGGCTTCCCATGCAGCTAGTCTTTGCTGTCTAGCACTTGTTAGATTCGGTTTGCGTCCTTTTTGTATCGGACCATTCTCTAACAACATAGCTCTAGTAGCTAATCTTTGTTGTCTAGCACTTGCTGGATTGATTTTACGTCCACGAGCTTTGTGATCTTCTATCACCACTGTTTTGTGAATTAAAGCAATTAATGCTTCTGTTTTCATCTGATGAGCTGGTCTTTCTGTTTTGATACCTAACTCTTTTACTTTTGCTAATACTTCTGTACGCGTCATAACCTTGATTTTTAAATTAATTATTTATGTTTTTAACTCTGGCATAAAATTAATATCTAAACCTCACGCAACCAAATCTCTCCACAAAAAAAAGAAAAAAACTTTCGTCGTCGTACGTTTTAGTTATTCCACCACATAAACGATATACCAAAAAAACCTAACGCTAATTGGATGACATGCACCTCGTTATCGTTATACGCTTCGTCGTCGTTCGGAACATAATATAAACCAAATGCCAATCCTTGAATCCAAAAAGGTACAATCATATATTTTAAATTTTTATTTATACCAATGTACAAAAAAATTCTTAGTTATCCCAATCTTTAACAAAAAAGAAATAAAATAAGAACAAAAGAAATATTGGCCAGAAAAAAATTGTTATAACGACGTCTTTATTAGTTAAAGGAGTTCCGTCGTCGTACTTAACAAAATAATTATTCATTAATATAACCAAAGCACCAACAATGGCGCCAATAAGCATATAAATGTTAATGTAATACATCATAGTAGTTATGTTATGTTTCGTATATACGTTTTGAAGTGGGGAAACGGGGCGTGTCGGGGCGGGGATCTTTTCCCCTGCCACAAAACACCATCACACATTGCTCCATTGTATTCCATATGTTAAGTACAAAAAAATGCAGCAACAAAAAAAAATATCGTTATGTTTTCCACCCTTAACCCTTGTTTTCCATCCTCACCTATTCCTTTAAGCAACAAAAAAATCGCGATTATTTGCGCAAAAAAACGCGTAATTTTGCATTACCTCCCCATAATCACATAATGCCGTGGTAAAAAAACAATGCGTTTAAATGCGACATTTCATACCCGAAGCACCCAGCTCCTATTATTCAGTAATCGCCCTTTCGCCCGTACGTTATTATTCTATTTCGTCGTACGTTTCGTTTTTCTCGTCGTACGTTCTGCTCTTTCCGTCGTACGTTTTATTTTAGCTGGATTATGTATTTGGTGCTTTGTTTTTAAATTGTTCAAACCATTCTTCTAATGTTACCTTCTTTCCAGCTAACAAATCTTCTGTATGTTTATAAAGAATATCTAATACTTCCTCCTCACTATAACTTATTTTTTGTTGCCATTTAGCACCTTCAATAAAAGCATCTTCATTATAAGGTTGTTTAGCCCAATAATTTTCAGCAACTTCTTCAAGTGTTTCCATAATCTTATTTGTTTTTATCTTATTGTTAACCAATTTCCACCTTTACTATAAACATAACCATACGCCTCACTTAAACGATTTTTAAATTGTTCAATTGAAATATCTGTTCTCGCCTCATTCTTGTCCTCACCTCTATCTCTATGATAAGCCACTGTTATACCTTCTTTTGGATTATCAAAAGTATGTTCATCCATAGTTGCTACCTGTTCTCCCAAAATACTAATATCACCTAAATTAAGTAACATTCTTACTTTTTGAGTACTCAAATAATGCTCTTTTAACGTTGCTCCTACACCTTCTGTATAACCGTCCCAATGACAGTAAATTGATGTTATTGATCCGTTTTCGTTTTCGATTCCTATTCTACTTGGTGTTGCCATAACTTTTATTTATCTACTTGTTACTGATTCAATTAATGATGTTCCTGAGTTAATCATCTTGATGGCTTCGTCCCATCCTTCTTCGTCTGCTGCCCATTCAATCTCATGTACTTGATATTTGAACTGCCAATTTGATAGTGAAAATCCGTTACTACTCATTTTAAAGTCGCCTTCACCATTTTTCTTAAACTTCAAATACCCTACATTATCACACATACATGATATTGTTTTGAATATTACTTCTCTTGCTCCTCCACTAATAGATAATTTAGGTGAGTTTGCTCTTAATTCTAAATACTTGTCCATAACTTTTATTTGTTTTAAATTATGCTATAAAATTACGAATAATAATCCTGTAAGCCAACCTACTTTTACCTTATTTTTTTCCACCATATTCGTTTCAACTTAATGCTATTGTCGTGTTTAAATCTACCATAATACTTGTATACCACAATGTGAGTGTATTTTTTTATCTCCCACTTATCCCAATCCACTAGAGTATCTTCAATTACGATTGTATAACCAATCCAAAATGCTATGTTGTATAATAATCGTTTCATATTCTTGTATATACGTATGTTTGTATTGATGTGTGGTACTGCAAGCTTTCTTGTAATTTTTTATTCATAATCTCTTATCGCTATTACTTTTGGAAATCTTAAAGAACCATCTACTGTTTTTTCAAAGTATTTAACTGTTGCTTGTTTACCTATTAATGTGTCTTTGATTTGAAATAATTCTTCTAAATATTCCATCGTTCCATTTATAGTACAATCCACTTCTACATTATTAACATTTACTTTTAATGTTGCTACTTTACCACTAAATTTACCTATACCTTCGGCATAACCAATTATTGTAAACTCTTCATCAAAGAATGTTTTATGTTTTAATAAACCATTTGAGCGTTTATTTTCATAAGGTGTGTTTGGATCTCTTAACATTTGGCCTTCAAAACCTTGTTCAATATATTCTTGTAATTTGAAATTAATTTGTTCAAATGAAATTACATTAGTAGTATCAACTATCTTATAATAAAGAGTTGATATATCGTGTGTAAGAAATAAATCTAATAATTTACCTCGTCTTGAAGTGTATATTAAATCTTCACCTTCATAAACGTCATACATCCAATATTCAATATATTGAGCAGATAAATCTAAATCGGCTTGTGTTGGTTTTGTTTTTCTAACACATGATATAATTGTGTTAAAGTCTACTTCTGTATTTGAAGTATATAATTCACCATCTAATACTAAATCAGGATGTTCTTCAAATACATGTTTTAACCCTTCAAATATGTGAGGAGCAGATATAATTTCCTTTCCTGTTCGTGTCCACATACCATCTGATTTAACTATACATCTTACTCCGTCTAGTTTTGGTTGTGATAAAATTGGAAACTGTACTTTATCCTTACGTTTGTCATAGTCTTGAGCTAGCATTGGTTGAAAGAATACTTTCTTATCACAATCATTTATGTCTTCCCAATAACCTAAATCTTTACGTTTAGTATGAAGTGCTTGTGCTTCGAATAATGCTTGTTGTTCCGCTGTTGTAGCGTTCTTTTTACCTACATTTTTAGGAGTACATTCGGTCCAATCACCTGTAAACATTTTCATATTTACAAATCCTGTAGTTGTTCTAAATTTGTTTCCTTCAACTTCAATTTGCCATTGGTTGATGTGTTCTTTACTATTTGAACGTTTGTATAAAATTGGTAATATCATAACTTTTATTGTTTTAAATTATGCTATAAAATTACGAAAAAAGGCTCGCGTTAGCAAGCCTTTCTCTAATTATTTTTTAATCTTTTTTAAACTTTGAAATATTAATATAAAACCTATCACAAACCCAGCAAGAACACATCCTGCCGCTATTGATCCTATAATTAAATGTATCATTTTATTTATCTTTAATTAATAATAATACACCTAATACGGCTAGAACTCCTAATATAAGCAATAATGGAATCCATAACGGAGCAGTTATCCACCACCATGACCAATCAATGTAGTTTGTTAATTTTAATACCATGAATATTAGAAACAATATAGTTCCTATACCTAAACCGTTGCTTGATTTTGAATCTGCCATAACTTTATTTTTTGTCTAATGACTGTTGTAATTTTTGAATACGTTTTTTATCCTCAGGTGTAAGAGGTTTCTTTAATTTTAATTTTAAGATTTCTTTCTGAATTTGTTCTTTACTTAGATCTTGTGACATATATTAATTACGTTTTAAAATGACATTTAATAAACTTCCAAAACCTAAATAAATTAAATGAAACCATAAGAATATTTGATACCATATTTTCATATGTGAAGGTGCAGGACCGAACATAGCGTATGTTCCAAATATATACAATATAGAACCTAAAATTAAAATCAAACCTAAGAATTTAACCATAGCATCAAATTGTTCATTATTTTTTTTATTCCATATTAACTTAGTCATACCTTCACAAGCCCAATAATATATAAAAAATATTATCAATGGTGTTATTAATTTTTCTAACTGTTTCATAACCTATTATTTTTAATTATGCTATAAAATTACGGAGGGGCTTTTACCCCTCCAAATTTTTGATTAATAGTTGTAACTATAGTCTTCATCATCATCATCTGAAAAGTAATCATCTACATCATCTTTCAATTCTAGTAGATCTTCACCTTCTCTAAGAAGACGATACACAACACCGTCATTCTCTTGTGTTGATGCTTTATCGATTAATTCGTCCATATCTTTTACTTCGAATTCTTCTAAGTATTCTTCAACGATTGAAAGCCACATTTCATCGTTTATTAATTGTGTGTTAATTTCTGCTAATTGATCGTAAATGTTCATAGTTGTTAAATTTTTAAAATAAATATATTAGTTTAAATACTCCTCTGCTAAGTGCCATAATTCACCATTAAATTGCATATCTGCTGTGAAATTTTTTAAAGCTCGTACTTTACGTGTTTTTCTACCATTATTGTAGTTAATACCACCGTTTACCAACTTTTCTTGCACTCTATTAAATACCGCCCATAAATCTGAACCCATATCTAAATTACGCTCAGCTAATAATAATTCATCAGGATTTATTGTTATATCTTGGTGTTTCCATCTAAGTTGAGCAGCTCTGATAGCAAATTCAATTTGTTGTTCATCTGATAATGAAATATCTCTGAATGTATTGATTTTATTTACTAAGTTAGGTAATGTTTCAATCATAGCTAATACTTGAGCACGTAATTCTTCAAACGTATAACCTGAGTGACGAATTGCTACATTACTAAATTCAGCATCAGCTACTACTAGACCATTAGAACATACCGTTCTATATAATCCTACTCGTAAATGAAATGCATTTTTACCATCGTGTGAATTAGTCAATAATAATTCCGGAAACACATTATCATCATTAGCACCATTAATAGTGATGTTTTGATTTTGAAATCTAATAATGTGTTTTTGAAATCCTATTGACTTACGGGATTTAACTTCTTGGGCACTAACTGGTGTCCAACCTAATTCAATCATATCCAATACTACCTGTGAGGTAGGAATATGAGTGTAATTTTGAGATAAGTGAGGCGCTACAGTAGTTGTGAACGCACTTGGGCAAACTGCCTGTACTTCTGGGAGTACCATTGGGATTCTTTGATTTGTAATTTTCATAACCTTTGATTTTTAAATTATGCTATAAAATTAATATAGAGAAATCACCTAACCAAGCTTTTCTTGCTCTTTTCTTTCTCTTTCTAACTTTAATGCTTTAGATAAGTATAAAATCGCATCCATATGCTCTTCCAATGCGTGTTGTAAATAATCTTCTAAATCTAAATCAGTACGATCTAAATCAACACCATATTTTTGTTTTCCAAATTCAGCTCTGTGTATGAATTTATCTATAACACCTCTTACTATACTATCCATTTTGTTGTGGTTTAAATTGAAATACTTCTTGTTTAACTACGTTTTTATATTCTTTAGGACAATCATTATCACATAATTCGAATATGTAAGTCTCTAATTGTGTTATTCTGTTTTGAACAATACATAATTTTTCTTGAAGCTCACTTATTTGTTTATTTTTTAAATCAAATAAATCTTTTACTGTATCATTCATATTATTCTTCTGATTTGACATACTTTTTGGTTTTTTTCTGAATTTCAAGATAATTATCCTTAATTGGTTCCCACATTGTTATTGGATTTAATCCTAATTCCCAAAATGGTTTTGATGGTTTCTTTGTAGTTGTTTTCTCCTTTGTCATAGTCCTAAAATATTAAATTGTAAATTGTTGTCCATATAACCACTGTTATAACTCCTAATAAGATCCATACAATACCTTTTGTGTAGTCTCGTTTCATAATTATATTTTTAAATCTGTTTTTGGATAATATTTTTCGTATAATTCTGCTTCTTTTTGAGCACAATCATTACATTGAACTCCTCTACCTACAGTACTTAATAATTGATCGTATACTGTTAAACCATCTAATTCCTTAAATTCATCTTCTGTTATATCGGTTCGCTCTAAATTCTCCCACCAATTGTCTCTACCCCACTTCTCGATTAATGCTTCGGCTTCGGGTATTGGAATTGTCATTGCTATAAACCCGTAATAACAATCCGCTTTGTCCTCACCACAATGATGACATTTTTCTAATTTACTTTCCATCTCTTATTGATATTAATTCCCAATTTGGAAGTTTTTCTCTTAAAAATTTAATTATATATTCATTTAGTCGATTATAGAAATTAATCTCTGCACCCACTGTTAGTCCTCTTCTTATTTTCGCTATCTTTTTCATTTCCAAAATATTTGTACCCCCATTATCGCTAGGGATAATATTAAACATATTCCTGTTTTTAATGTAATTGGTTCTCGAAACCAAACCCAGGACATAAAGGTAAATACAATAGCTCCAATAGCAAACCCTACTAAGCGAGAAGGCCATAAATTCCCATTAAAATATGCTACCATATGTTTTACAGACATTATATATAATATTGATAATGGAAAACCAAACGCAGCCATTATTAATGGATTGTCTTTCATCCATGGATATTTGAATTGCCCTTGCAATTGTACAAATGTAAGTATTTGGGCTAGTATCCCGTAAAGCAACCCTGTTATAAAATTCATTAGTTTTTTAATTTCTATAAGTACTTATTAAACATTTCTTTTGCTTTTTCTAAATTGTCTTGATCCTCTTCCATTATAGTCATAATAATAAAATTGGCTTCTTCTTCAGTACATTTTTCAATTATGTCAATGTATACTTCTACATCTACTCCTAATTCTCCTGCAATGGCATAATCCATCATGTCCCATAGTCCTGCCATTTTATCTAAATTGTTTGAAATGTGCGTGGTTTCTTAAACTTCCTGTTAAGTCATAATCATTATATATATTACGAAAGTTTGTTATTAATCTATTCACAGTATCAATTTGTTGATGTGATTTACAAGAATCAATTACTTTAATAATCCAATTATATACATCGTACTTATTGTTATAAATTTCTATCATTATAGTTTACTAAATTTTATATATTCAGCTGCTTTACAAGCCTCTAAAAATTGATTATATACTTGTTCAAGAGATGGTTTACGCCCTTCAGGAGTTTTAATTTTGGTTTTTGTTTTACCTACTTGAGTTGAATCACCCCATTTAATATAATGCCAACCTAATTCTTTAACTAACTGTACTTCGTTTCCATTTACAATGGCTGATGCTATAAATTTTACCATTTAATCTGATTATATAGTTTATCTAGTATTGTATCTTTTTTACCTCTAATTGTATCTTCAAGATCTGCTCTTTGTTTTGATACTTCTTCTTTGATTCTTTGTACAGCACGTTCTGTTACCTTTTTATTAAGATTAAGAGGATAAATTTGTTTTGTATTTACAACTTCTGCTTTTTCTGTATCAATGATTAGATCAAGGTGAAGACAAGGTACTTGAATAAAGAATTTAGTTACCTCTGGATCTTTAAGAGGTGTTTCTGCTTTAGGGTGATAAAGTAACTTTAGAATGTTTCTATATCCTCTTAAGTCGTCCTGAGTTAATTTGTTTCTAAATTTTTTAGCTATTTTAATTTTGGTTCTTCTAAACATAACCTTTATTGTTTTAAATTCCTTATAAATATAAGAAGAAAGGCTCGTGTAAACAAGCCTTTTATCATTTATTTTACAAATTCAATTGTATTTGTTTCTTTATCCCAATCAAATGTTATTGGTTTTTGAGTGTACTCGTAACTTTCATTCAATACAGCGGCATTGAAGAAATGTGTACCATCTTTAAATTCATAACCATATCCTGAATGAATATGACCACATACATGAATTTTAGGTCTTAATCTTTCAATTCTTTCTGCTAATAACTCGCATCCTAAATTATCCCAAGGTCTTCCTGTTACTGTATCCAGAGTTCCAAAAGCCGGACCATGAGTAACTAAGATATCTGTGTTGTCAGGAATTGCTTCCCATTTACCTGATAATTCAATACTGTTTCTTTGTAAATTAAATGCCCATGAATAAAATTCAGGTTGCCAAGGTGATCCGTAAATGCGAATATTATCTTCAGGGTGTTCTCCATTTGGTCCATCAAAATATAATGTCACTTGCTCGTCTTGCAGATAGTCAATATCTAAGAACTTATTTAACCACCCCTCTACATCCTCTGGGTGATTTTGAAACATACGATCATGATTACCTGCTATGAATATCTTGGTATCGTATCCTGGAATTGAATGGTACCAGTATAAAAAATCATGAATGTCATTTTTATTGTAACCTGAGTTCATTATATCTCCAGCATGAAGTATCAAATCACCACCTGGTAAATCTTCCATAGGAATCAATCCATGTCTTGTATGTGTATCTGAAAGGACTGTTATTCTTGTTTTCATTTTACCTTACATTTTTCACAATAAAGTTCTTCAGTTTTTGGTCCTGTTGAAATTATTGTTCTACATTTGTTACAGAGCATTGCTCCTCTACCGTTGTTGAATTTGTAGATTGGATATACCTCTTCCTCTTCTCCAAACAAATCTTCTCCTTTATAATCAGGATGATTTGTATGCATATAATCAATTCCTTCAACCCATACTGCGACTATTCCAATTAGCACAAATATTCCTATAGTAATTAATCCCACCATCCTTCTATATTTTCTTCCATTATTTTAAATAACAACTTTCTTGCTCTATCTTGATTTATGTGTGCAATGTTCATTGCAATGATTCTTTTCATTTCAGATTCATCTCTACCATCTAGAGTAATTGGCCCTTCACCTTTTAAAACTCTTTTATAAATTAAAGGATATTTAGCGAAGTACTCATCATAGTTTTCCCATACCTCTTCTGAGTTATATAAAGAATTTCCTGTACCATCATCACAAGGTGTCCACCATACTCGATCTTTATGATAGTCCATATATTCCATTTGGTAATCGTCTTCTTGTACTTTTTCAATCAACTTAACACATAGTCTCATTCTACGAGCATCTTGTTGTGCTCTTGTATGAAAATCTCTACGTCCAATGTAATCAGCTTGGGATTTTAGTTTATGTTTTAGAATGTCAAAGATGTAACCACTATCCCAATTTCTATCTTTCCATATAATTGGTAACCAATAAATAAGGTTTTGAATACCCCATTTAATATCCTTATGATAATATCTAGCTTCATGTTCCCACCACAGCCATATTCTTCTAAAGAAATTTGGTCTTGGTCTGTTTTTTAAGTCTTCGAAAAAATCTTCCATATTATTTATTTTATACTGTATGTTCAATTTGTACTCTTACACAATTCTGAGGTAATCTGTGGATGTGTCTGTAGTTGTTTATATACCCCATCATATTTGCACTACCAACTGCATTTGCAGAATGTATTATAACATCAACAACAGGAGCTCCATCAAGCCATTGCTCCACCAACCATTTAGTGCAATCCATTCCAGTTTTCTCTTCAATATTATCATAATTCAATTCGTAATTGTGATACACGTTTGAGTGCCATTCAGCCATTGCTGAAGGTCCTAAATCATGATCTAATGAAATTATATCAATGTTTTCTAAACCATAGTAAGTAACTTGATCTACAAATTGTTCGTAGTTTCTAACTACTTTCCAAGTTGGGTCAACTGGTGTTCTTACGTCGTCTAAATATATTTTATGTTTCATAACTTATTTATTTTTTAATTAAACTTACTTTTTAAGTCTTGTTTACTAATAATTTGTTTTAATCTCTGAACATATGTTGGATCCTCAGCATAGTTCTGTCTTAAGTATTCAAAATACTCTCCTTCAGTTTTAATACTTCTTAAGTAAGATGAATAGTACAAAGCATAATCAATAACTGATTCTTGCCATGTATCATAATAGGCATGACCTCTATTTGTTCCTTTTGCTAAATTAGCTCTTAACTTAGCTTCCTTCATACCAAACATGTTGTTGTTCTCTAGAAAGATAGTTGATTTAAAATGCCCTGATTCTAATTTAGCTTGTGCTAAAATGATGTGCGGGTATCTAAAATTTAACTCTGTAATCTTTTCAATTAACTTATTTTCTGAGAACTCATTATATTCTCTAATTACAATTAATTTATCTTCTTGAGATAAATTCTGTACTTCATTAGCTGGATTAGATGTAAATCCAAATACTAATAGTAATCCTACTGCTGCTCCTAATCCCATTAATGTTTTATTAGTTACATTAACTTTTTCAGGTAACAATGTTTCTTCATTAAATTTGTAATACATAACCTTTGATTTTATAATTAAGGCCTAAAGATATAAAAAGAGGCTCAGAAAACCAAGCCTCTAATCAATTATTTTAATGAGAATCTCCTACATCATTCTTCTCTCCGTAGATCAAATAGTCTGGATTGATTACTTTGGCTACTTTTTGACGTTCACCTGTGTAGTATTTTATTACAATCCCTTCATGTGGTACTTTAGTTCCTTCAATGAAGTTGTTAAATGTAAATTTATCTTGGATTTCTTGTGTCCAATCTCCGTAATGTAAAATCTCTACATAAGGTAATTTTAAATGGTCTTTAACTAAATTCCAAGCATCATATGTACTTAAATATTCACCTCTAAGCTTCACATCAAATCCGGCAAACTCAATTTCAGTTAAACCATAGTCATAGTTTTTCTGAATACCTGCTCCATAAATTTCTCCATACAAAATAATACCTTCACCTACTTCAACATTTCTGTTTTTAATATAACTCCAAAGTTTTTCTTTGATGTCATATTTTTCAGCTACTGTTCTCCAAACATCAGTTGAATAGAATCCTTGAGAGTCACTTCCTTTTTCACAGTTATGAGATCCATAAATGTATTCATAGTCAATCCACTTATCGGCTAGTCTAAAGAATTTTTTTACTTTATCCCAGAATGACAATTTAGATTTCTTTACAATACCATATCTAGCATTTGTACCATGAACCTTTCTAGTAATTTCTACTAAATCTTCTTCAGTAAACATTCCATCAACGTTTTTAAGGTTTGGGAATTTGTAATAGATATGAAAGTTCTGATTGTCTCTCCATTTAATCTTTCTACCTGAAGCAAGTTGAATTTGTTTAACTGGTGGTTCGTATTTTACAATACCAAATTTTTCCATCATGTCATCTCCATCCTGGTATCTGTCTCCATATCCTGGAATGTATTTAGTTGGAATGATTAAACATTCAGAATAAACTCCTCTTAATTTTACAGTTCTTACTCTGCCTCCTTTTCTTAGGTAAGAAGTAACTCCCATTTTTTCAGAGAATGCTTCTGGTATAACTGCATCAGTTGTTGCAATGACAGTTAAGTCACCTTCTTTAAATTCTCCTTTTTTAGTAATAGCATTCCATCCTCCAACAACTACTTGTTCAATGTTGTCAGCTCCTTCGATTGCTTTTACTTCTTTGATTGTTGCTATAAAGCAAACACTATTTTGATTTTCCATCTTTATGTTCTTTAATTGCTTTTTTAATTAATTCCATTTTTTCGTCATTCCAGATTTGTTCAGGAGTGATTTCTTTTATTGGGAGTAGTTGTACCTCGAATCTATTTTTCATTTGTACTAATTTTTCTTCTGGTACTCCATGCTCGTTTACTCCTCCATGTCTATTTTCTACAATCAAAGAATAAACTCTGTATCCGTATTTTTCTGCTAGATCATAG
>Ga0181350_1000011_pt1 | contig 57279 bp, 89 predicted proteins | sample Su13VDMM110DCMD_FD_130105 | JGI IMG/M metagenome (GOLD analysis project Ga0181350, IMG submission 130105) | Freshwater viral communities from Lake Michigan, USA - Su13.VD.MM110.DCM.D | ecosystem: Environmental > Aquatic > Freshwater > Lake | place: USA: Michigan | collected 2013-07-16
CACATCGGTCACGAGCCGCGTGCGGATCATCTCGGTTCCGGGAGTGCCAGTGTCGACGGATTCGACCACAGTCGCCGCGTGCTCGGCCTTGCGGTAGCGGGCCGCGGCCGGGAGTTCGTATCGGGTGACGCCATGGCGTGCGATCTGGTCGGGCGCGACCTGTGGTTGCCGCGTGTACCGGTGAACCGTGTCGATGTGGTGGAGTCCCGGTTCCCGGATCGAACCGTCCGCCGCGGCGTAGGGCTCCGGTGCGAGGTTCCATGCGGCCAGGTCTCCAGCTTCCCGGATGAGGGCCGTAGCGGCCCGCTCAAGGTCCGCGCCGGTCCGGTCGTCCCAGTCGAACCGACGCACCGCAGGGATCACTGGGCGGTCGACGCCATCGGACGCGAGAACGTCCGACAGAGGACGCCGCGGTCCCTCGGTTCCGATGGTGGGGATGTGTGAGTGATGCATTGCTGTCCCTTCATCGTCCGGACCATCCGGACGATTGGGACAAGTGTACGACACCCCCGGAAGAAATGCACGAACTACGCGCCATAGAGCGGGAGAAATGCCCGGGGTGGTCGGAACGTCCGGCGCCCCGGAAGAAATGGCGCAACATGGCGCCATGTGGTGCGGGCGCCGGTTCGGCCGCTCGCCCCGGTTGCGTCCGTTGCGTTGCGCAACGATGTGCCGGCACCGTGTGCATGGCCATTCATGGCAGCGCATGACCATGCTCGAACGCCTGTTCGGCGAACCCGTGTTCGACGAACGCCCGTTCGACGAACGTACGTTCGATCGGGAGGAGGAGGATTTAAAGAATCCGGGGGGGTCACCCACCCCCCCACCCCCCCTCTGACCAGGAGAAACAGCACCGAGGGCGAGGCCCATTGGGGCTTTGTGATGGTTTCTGGGGGGCTACCTCTCCCCAGGTGGGGTGGTTGTGGGCCGGTGGGCCGGCTATCTCACATCGTGGGATAGGGGAAGTAGGTCTGTTGGTGTGTGCCGGGTGTAGGGGTGTGATGGGTTCTTTGGGTCTCCTGATCCAGCGGTCCCATGACAGCCTTGGACCCGATGGGAGGTGCTGATGATGTACGAGGTGGAGTGGAACAACGCCATCCGCCGTGTGGAACGGTGGGCCGATGAGAGCGATGTGCCGGTGACGGCCGCTTACATGGGTGAGTGCGAGCAGGTGACGGTCGTGACGACCGGCCCTCGGGAGTCGAGGATCGTGTCGTCGATGGCGGCCACCCATGAACGGTGGTTCGAGGACGACCTCCGGATGCGAGCCACCAACGCCGGTTCGGTCACATCCACCAGTGGAGGGTTCGGTACCAGGCGATGAGCCAGGAACTCGGCCTCTACCACCTGTGTGCCGGCGCGACCTCGATGGATCAACTGCGAGGGTACGGCGGCGATCAGGGGCTCCGACCGGTCTATGCGACCTGGGACGGCGACGGCCGGCTGCTCGAGGTGCAGTTCGCCTCCAGCTACAGCGGCAACCTCGCCGCCAAGTACACCTACGAAAGGTGAGAACCATCCCCCTGTGACCTGTAGAGCAGCACCCCTGGCCAACCGCCCGACGGTCGGGGTGCTGCTCTGTGGGTCACCGGGAACGTGAGAACCCGGCCAGCCGACCATCGGCTGCGAGGGGGGAATCCGGGCACCCCACCCTCCCCCCGACCCCCACTCATCGAGATGGGAGAATCATGACCACCAACTTCTACACCGTGAAAGGCGGGCAGGGCGCGACGACACTCGCTGCAGCAGCAGCAGTGCGAACCGCCCGACTGCTCCCCGATCACACGACGACCATCGTGGTCGCCGACCAGGGTGAGCTCGAGGATCTCGCCGCAGCGTTCGGCGTCTCGATGCCGACCTGGGATGGGATCATCGAGGTCCCAACCGCACAAGGCACCATCATGGCCTACACCCGTGAGGCCGCGATGTGTGTCGACCTGATCGAGCCGGACTACACCGTCGGCCACGAGTGGAGGGCGGGCACCAACAACGTGCTCGTCGTCCGAGCGTGCTACATCGGTCTGCGCCGAGCGGTCAGCCGAGACGACAAGCCGGACCTCGCCGTGTTCATCCCCGAACCCGGCCGAGCGCTCGGCCGTGACGACATCGAGCGTTCCCTCGGCTGCAAGGTCATCGAGGCGCCCTGGGATCCGGCAGTGAGCCGTGCGGTTGACGCCGGCATCCTCGCCTACAAGATCCCGGCGACGCTCGAAGCGACCATCGACGAGATCTCCAAGCACCCTGCGAGGTACTGACCATGGCCACGAAGTGGCGCATCACCGTGCCCGTCGAGGTCACCATCCAGGTGTCCGACGAGTTCGATCACCTGTTCGAGGATCCGGGCGAGCTGGATCAGCACGCCGAGTGGCTCTACGACCAGGCGTGCAACGCGATCCCCTACATGCGTCCCACGACGTATGCGGCGATCTACGGCGAGGATCCGGCCGAGCTCATCGGTTCGACCACAGCGATCAACACCGACTTCGACGACTACCACGATCGCATCATCATCAAGGAACTGAGGCCACGATGAGCCGCCGAACCGCCTACCGCATGACCCTGATCGGGCTGGTGCTCATGGGCTACATCGGACTCGCACTCGTGCTCTGGGGCATCCAGTGGATGCTCGCCCCGAACCGGAGGTGACCATGACCATCACGGTCTACGACAACGACGGCAACGACGTCGAGCTCCCGTCCATCAAGATCGTCTGCCCGCGGTGTCGCGGCAACGGCCAACACATCAACCCGAGCATCGACGGACACGGCATTAGCGGTGACGACGAATGCTGGGACGACGACGAGTTCCGAGAGATGTACTTCGGCGGCGGCTACGACGTCACCTGCTACGAGTGCAAGGGCGCCAACGTCATCGACGACATCGACGAGGACCGCTGCACGCCCGAACAGATGGAGCTGTGGTGGGATCACCTGCAGTGCCAGTACGAGGATCGGCTGATCGCTGAAGGCGAACGCCGGATGGGAGCCTGACATGGCCCAGATCATCGAGCCGCTCGACGTGTGGCTCCGCTTCATCTCCGACGACGACGAGGACGCCGAGGCTGACGCCATCACCTTCCGTGACGGCGACCAGTTCCGAGTCGACTGGTCCCTGACCAGTGTCGGCCTGGTGACCTCCCGATGGTTCCCGACCTACGACGAGGCCGCAGCGTGGCTGACGGCCGAAGGGTTCCGCGACTACACGTCCTGACCGAAAGGACACCATGAGACACTTCGACATCGACGCCATCCTCGCCGGCTACATCGAGTGCGAGCTGTGGACAGCGATCGTCCGTCTCGACGACGACGACGACGTCCACGCCGACTCGCTCGACTTCGAACCGTGCCCCGACAGCATGGGCCGTGCCCGCGCTGACATCGAGCAGTTCCTCGACGACGAGGTGCAGGACATCTGCGAGCGTCGCAACATCGACGACGGGCAGATCGGCCACGACTTCTCCCTCACCCGCAACCATCACGGCGCCGGGTTCTGGGATCGAGGCCACGGCTACGACGGCCAGCGCCTCACCGACATCGCACACACCTTCGGCGAAACCTCCTGGTTCGTCGAAGGCGACACCCTCCGACTGGAGTGATCATGATCCTCGCCGACTGCAAGCCCGGCACCTACGTGCGCTGCGATCGTTTCCGCGGCGTCGCCTGCATCATCGTCGGCCCTCACTTCGAGTACGTCCTGCACTCGTGGGACAGCGACGAGGAGGAGGTCGAATCCGGCCAGGTCATCGTCCGCATGTACGGCGACGACCGGCACCACATCGTCGATCCCGACGACTGCACACCACTCGACACCGACGACGACCTCGTCTGTGACTGCGGCCAGATCGGCTGCGGATGGGGGCAAGCATGAGCTACACCATGGTCAACGAGCAGCCGATGGAGACCGGCTGCTACTGCGAAGGGTCTCGCGGCCAGTACGCGATCGATCACCTCGCCGAGCTGGCCGACTCGATCCTGATCGACAGCGACTACGCCAAGATGGTCGCCGCCGTCCGGTTCGTCGAGTCGTCCTACAGCGGCTGGATCGAGATGGGCGAGATCCTCAACGATCTTGACGAGCAGATCATCAACGCGCTCAACGACGTGACGGCCGGCAGGTTCTGCTGGTCATGGGAGGACGGCGAGGTGTTCCTGATGGAACTACCCAACGACGAGGACGACCCGGGCGACGACAACCTCCCGTGCATCGACTGCGGACGCATCGACATGCCCCTCCATGTCGACTACCGGTGCCCGGACTGTCACCCGCTCAACACCGACGAAGGAGGATGATGAGACTCTCTGAGAGCACGATCGACCGCATCTGCCGACGCTTCGGCTGGGCCTGGTGCGGCAAGTACGGCGAGCGGGGCTACGGCTCCTACAGCGGTGAGGGCACGACACGAGTCGTGCTCGGCTACTACTGGCTTCACCCCGGCGACGACGGGTGGCACGAGAAGCTGCGAGACCCGAACAGCACTCACCAGCTCGAAGGCATGGGCAAGCGCTGGCCGATGCTGTTCGCACAGCTCGAGGAGCAAGGCGTTGAGCTCGAATGGGCCGACGAGTGGGAGATCGACCGCGAGCACAGCAAGGCGTACCGCAAGACCGGTGACAGCTACGGCTGGACCCGATCGTTCGTGTGGGACGACTACGGCAACATGCTCACCCCCGACAGCGACATCGACGAGTGGATGGGTTGGGCGATCAACAGCTACGACCGATGCCTCGCCGACTCGATGGTCGGCGACGTGAACGCCAAGCTGACCGCCGCCGGCTACGAACGCTGGAACGACGACCCGCTGGAGAACGGCTGGCACCCGGGACAGGACGACACCCCGCAGGAAGCTGCCCGACGCATCCGCATCGAGCATCCGAACGCCGACGTGATCTTCACCCTCGACGAGGCCAGCCAGTTCTACAGCCGGTTCTCGGCCTGGTACCGCAACGACACCGAGGAGGTGGCCGCCTGATGGCCAAGTACCGCGATCAGATGAGGGCGAGCGAGATCGCCACGACCCTCGTCAACGGCAACATCACCGAGGCCCGCTCCGGGCTCGTCGGACGACGCTCGCCGCAGGGCAACGCCCGGCTCGGCGTGCTCGTCCTCGAGACCGTCGAGGAACTGGTCGACAGCCACGACCACACCTGGCCCGACGCCATCGAGCGCGTCGCCCGGCTCATCAAGGGCGACGCCGACTACGTGGCCGACGCCGACTACGAGAACGAGACCGAACGAGACAACGAACCGAGGTACGTGTGATGCACGGCTGGATGAGCGACTACGTCTACACGCTCGACGAGTTGGAGGCGATGGAGGTGCTCGAGGAGGGCTACACGGCCAACCTGGTCGAGGATGCCACCTTCGCTGGCGTGCGGGTGTGGTGGGAACGCACGGGCGTCGCCGACGGTGAGCCGTGGGAGGAGACGGTGACCGTCGAGGCTCGCACGGTAGACGGCGCATGGCGCGACGCGTTTCGGTACAACGCCGAAGACGTGAGCGAGTTCATCATCGTCGGCGACGACGAGGACTTCGAGATCGACGCCACGGAAGGACCATGAGGGTCGTCCGCACCCGGTCGATCCCGAACGTGCCGACACGGCGACTGCTGGACGACCTCCGGTTCCTGCACAACACCTACCACACCCCTGACGGGCTCTCGAAGCACGAAGGGGCACGCCGATCACTGGTCGACAACGGCCGGAAGATCCTGGCGATTCGAGCCGAACTGACCGCGCGCTGCGAGACCTCGGGCATCCCGTGCCAGTGGTGCGGCCCGTAGCAACGTTTGCGACGTGCAAACGCCGCAGGAAGGACCAACGATGGAAGGCACGACCGAACGGCTCGTGTGGGCGTCTCAGGAGCCTGGCGAGGCCGGCTACCTGAAGTTCGACTGGGAGGCGCTCGGCCGCTTGATGGGCACGTCCTGCATCAGCTCCGACGAGGCCTACAGGATCTCGCGGCTCCTCGACGACCTCGGCTACGACTACACGCTCGAGGTGGTCGAGGTGTACCTGGATGATCAGATTCCCGCCGCCACCATCGCCGCCGAATGGGCGAAGGCATGGGACGAACTCGCACGGGAGGTGCGCAAGTGATGGACGTCATCGAGAACAAGTACGAGCCGAACGGCTACCGCATCGAGATCTACCACGATCCCGATGTCTCCAACCCGCGAGACGACAACCCGGAGACGGAGTTCCCGTTCCTCGGGTTCCCGCACCGCTCCTACAAGATCGGCGACGAGGCGTGGGATCCGCGCCACGACCAGATCGAATGCGGCGACTGCCACGGCTCCGGTGAGCTCGAGAACGAAGACAGCGGCAACGCCATCATCGACTGCGAGCGCTGCTACGGCCGAGGCTTCCTCACCTACAGCGACGACGGCGTCTCGCTCACCGACGTCATCGAGGCGAAGGCGAAGGACATGGGCGCCATCCTGTGGCGCAAGGTCGGCATGATCGACCACTCCTCGGTCCACTACTACCTCGGCGACGGCCCGCACGCCTTCGACCCGCAAGGCTGGGACTCGGGAACGTGCGGTGTCATGTTCGTCACCCACGACGTCGTCAATCACCGGTGGGGTCCGCTCCCCGGCAGCTATGCGGTCGCCCCTGGCGACCCGGGCTGGGAGACCTCGCCGAACAACGAGGAGTTCCTCATCGAATGCATGCGGGGCGACCTGCAGCTGTACGACGACTGGGCGAACGGCTACGCCTACGGCTTCACGGTGTACGACCGCAACGGCGACGAGATCGACTCCTGCGGCGGCTACCTCGGCGACTGGGAGACCTCGGGGCTCCTTGACCAGGCTCGGGCCTGCATCCCTGACGAACCGCCCGCCCTGCTCTACACCGTTCGGCTCACCGAGTTCGAGATCAGCGACATCCTGTCCCGCACCTGCGCCTCCGACCCCTGGTATCACAAGATGAAGGAGGCGATCCGATGAGGACCGACAACCGCTACGCACCCGGCTCGTCCTGGGTGGCCGAGCCCGACGACGTGCTCGCCGCCTACTCGGGCCGCTGGATCGACCAGGGCGATTTGGCGCCCGCCGGCATCGTCGCCGACCGCCAGGGCTATGCCTGCGACCACCAGCAGTACATGTCCATCCTCGGCGGCGAGCTGGGGAAGAAGGCGCCGCACAACTCGGTCGGCGCTCTCGACCGTGACATCACCGTCATCCCGTGGGATGGCGTCGAAGTGCTGGGCGGTCACGACGGGTTCAAGCTGACCATCGCACTGCGACGCGCCGGCGGCTACGTCTACTGCGACGCCTACCTGCATCGCTGATCGGAGGATCATGTCCAAGCAGCTCACCACCTGGCTCGAGCGCGTCAACGCACCGACCATCTCGCACGCCAACGTCATCCAGCTCTACAGCTGCATCTACCCGCTGTCGCGTGGAGCACATCCCGGCGGCAAGAAGACGAACCTCGACCGGGAGGAGGCGCAGGAGATCATCCAGGCGGTCTTCCATCGGGCCCGGCTCAACAACGGCATCCGCGCCGAGGCCGCCAACGAGCAGCGCGCCCGGGACTGGCTGACGGAGAACCGGCGGCAGTTCGATCTGCCCGACGTCGACTACCGGTCGATCGTCGAGTTCCGGCTCGTCGGCTTCCACATCTACAGCGAGAACGACGGCTGGATGACGTGCTCGCCGGTGTGGCGTTGCGCCTTCCCCGACGGCTCACAGCTCGACTACGCCCCGACCGCCTGGCAGGCGTCGATGGCGAAGCAGAAGCGCCAGTTCTGGTGGCGCTGGGAGTCGAAGCCGCGATGAGCCGCCGGCAGACGTTGCGAGACCTGGCTCGAGTCGTGGAGCTCACCACGATCGCGGCCTGGCCGCTGTTCGTCGGTGTCGGCCTCGTCGGCGTCGGCCTCGCGTTGCTCGTCCTGACCTGAGAGGGGGCCGTCATGGCTCAGCTGAAGTTCATCGTCACCGTCGACGTCGATGGTGACGCCGAGGAGATGGCGCGCATCTTCGACCAGTACCTCACCCACGAGGAGTTCCCGTTCCGTGACGACTACAGCCGGGGCGCGTGGGGCGGCTGGGATGGACCGTTCGTCACCGATGTCACCGTCGAAAGGATCACACCATGATCAGTGAGCGCCGCAAGCTGCTGTTCGACCTGTTCACCACCGCCTGCGAGGGCGGCATCAACTACTGGGCCGACGTGGACGCGTACCACCTGTGGCTGCCGGACTCGGAGTACGACCCGGACTACAACGGGTTCTACGCCGACCTCACCGACCACGTCGACGACGAGCGGCCCAACCCGCTGCACGTCGACCGGCTGGTCATGTCGAGCGGCCTGACCCTCGCCTCCCGGGCGTGGCGTCACAAGGTGTCCTGGTCGACGGCACCGCCGCCGGTCGCGATCACCGCCGAAGCCCGGGATCGCTGGGACTTCGACGCCGGTGACGCCGACGTCATCCTCCAGCTCGGCCTGTTCAAGGACGTGGTGTACGGATGAGCGCATCCGCCGTCGAGCGGCTGGTGGCCGCCGGCTACCAGCTCACGACCAGCCGGAAGACCACGAAGGCGTGGCCGACGGGATCAGGTCCGGATCATCGGGACTTGCTTCTGCAGGTCAGACGACCCGACTGGGACGAGGGTCGGGCGCTCATCTACGAGGCGCAGCTCAACCCGTCCATGCGCCCCGCCGTGTCGGCGATCGAGGCAATGGAGGAGTGCGCCGACCGAGCGGTCACCTGGCTGCTCGAGAACTTCACCGGGAGGCAACCGTGAACATGTGGTGCGACGGCTGCGGCCGTCTCGGCAACGAAGAAGACATGCTGGTCGTCGGCGACGAGTGCGTCATGGACGACTGCAACGGCACGATCCACGTCGACCTGAAGTGGCTGGACCGCAACGACCTGGAAGGGCTCGACGAGTTCGACCTGTTGCGGGTCGCCAACGACATCCGCATCCAGTACGGCGAGGCCATCGGCGGCGCGGCCAGCCCACCGGCGAAGATCACGCGCGTCGCCCAGCTGCACGCAGCGAGCCGAGAGGCGGCCGCGAAGATCACAGCGCTCGTCGTCGAGGACCCCTTCCCGCCGAACGGGGTGTGTGTCGAGTGTAACGGCGAGTCGTTCGCTGTGGTCGAGACCGGCTACGAGCGCAGCACGCAGATCGACCTCGAGTTCGCCGACGACGACGACGATCCCGATGGTGAGCCGTCACAGATATACACGCAGGCGTTCGGCCTGACGAACGGGTGGTCGGACTTCTCCGACGACGGCGACATCGAAACCTGTGCCTGCACCGAATGCGGGCACATCTACGAACTTCCAGGGGTGTTCGAATGGAACTGAACGGCGTGACGCTCGACCCGATCCTCGTCAACCGCATCGAGCAGTGGATGGGCGAGATGGTTGAGATCCAGGCGATGTACGACGCGATCGAAGGCGACGACACGTTCGAGCCTCAGTCCTACTACCGCGCCGATGAACGGTCGACGTACGCCAACGAAGACGCCGGCCAGATCCTCGCATGGCTACTGAATCAGCTCGGCCTATGGCCCGGACGACAAGGAGCGCCAGATGATCATGAAGCTGATCCCACCCCCGGAGGGTGAGTCCGAAGTCCTGCAGAAGTGGCTCGACATGTGCCAGGGCTACGTCGTCACGGTCCGGCTGAAGGACCACGGGAAGCGTCACGACGTGGTCCTGTGGGACTTCTGCGAGACCGACGACGACGGCTACCTGTGCATCAACGCCGCCGACTTCACCGAAGACGACCCGACGGACGACCGCACCAACCGGCGCAAGATCCGCACCATCGACATCTCAACCCTGGAGGTCTACTGATGCCTCTCATCGACTTCCCGAACTTCCCGTTCGGCCACGACATCTGCAATGACGACCGGGCCGACATGGCGCTGCCGGCCGCGCAGGCGTTCCACGACGCGTACTACTACCACGCGGGCGGTGAGCCGCTCGCCACGGTGATTCGCGACCTGATCGTCGACCTCCTCCACCTCCACGAACGGCTCGGCGAGGAGGAGCGGGACCTGGTCCCGACCGACCGGGTGTTGGCCGCCTGCGCCGACGACTACGAGACCGAGCGCAACGAGGAGCTGCCTGGCTGCTCGGAGTGCGGCCACACCGGCTACCTGCTCGGGCAGACCTACGAGAACATCGAGGTGCCCGACGGCTGGTTGCCGGTGCAGCGCTGCGACACCTGCGACGAGTTCGACGGTGACGACAAGGCCGCCGAGTTTGTCGCGATGCGCTACGGCACCGAGTTTCGCTGGGTCGAGGGCAACAGCGAAGGCCGCTGGCCGACGATCCCCGGCGACTACATCGTCCGACTCCCCGAGGAGACCCCATGAGCAACAACCCACCCGCCCCGCCAGCGATCGTCGCTGCCACTCACCCCGAGCAGGGGGTGATCCGCTACTTCATGCTCGAAGACGAGGATCAGATCGGATCGGCTCGCGCCGACCTTGAGGCCAACGGCTACCAGTGGGTCCACCTCATCGACATCTACGACGCCGTCCCTCGCCGGCCGTTCATGACGGTGCGCGACGTGATCGCCACCCTCTCGAAGTGCGACCCCGATCTGCCGGTCCTGATGGACGACGGCGACGGCTGGTTCACCCATCCGAGCCAACTGATCCTGCCCTCCGAGGAGGAGGGCTACGTCCTGCCCACATTCATCACAGGTCAGGCATACGACTGCCGGGCCTGGTGAAAGGAACATCATGAAGACCATCGACCTCGGCGACAGCGCCCACACCGTCGACGACCGCGGCGTGCTCAACTACGTCGCCGGTGACTACCGGTACGCGGTCAGGCTGCCGATCCGCGCCGCCTGCGTCAGCGTCCACCCGCTCAAGGGCGACCGAGCCCAACTCAGCCTCGGCTCGCTCGAGAAGACCACGGTCGTGCTGACTGGCCCGACCACCACCATCGACGCACTGTTCACCCAGTGCGGGGGAGCGCCCATTGCCTGACCTCGACATCATCAAGCTGCTCGAAGATCGCGCCTTCGGGATGCGCGCCATCGAGGAGATCGACTTCGGTCTGCTCGACGATCCTGACGACCTCCCCCCGGTCGTCGTGCTCCGTTCCGGGCGCGTCCAGATCGTGCTGATCCCGACCGTCGATGACGACCTCATCGACTTCGAGGTGCACGCGTTCGGTGACGGCATGAAGTACGACCACGACGTCCACGCGTACACGGTCCGGTTGCAGACATAGAACAGATGTACTAACATCTGATACACGAAAGGTGGTGCGGTGCGAAAGAAGCAGATCGAACTCGAGCAGGCCGTCATCCGAGCCGCGCGCGCGTACGTCTCGGGGTCTTGGTCTGCGTCGAGCAGCGCGACCCTGAGCGAAGCAGTTGCGGCAAGCCGGGCCTTGAGCGAGGCAGTCGCCGAACTGGACGCGCACAAGCCGGCGAGGCGCCTGGACGCCCCCGGCCGCTGGGTCGAAGGCGCCCCCGAAACGTCGGAGCGAGCAGCCCAGCTGGCCCGTCCCGCCCTCGCGACGACGCGTCGGCAGATCATCGAGCAGATCGCCGCCTACGGGCAGGGCGAGATGCGAGGGTTCACCGACCAGGAGCTCGAACGGCGGCTGAAGAAGTCGCACACCACGGTGTCGTCGGCCCGCAACTTCCTTGTCGAGGGCGGCTGGCTGTGCGACTCCGGATACGTCCGCAAGAACATGTCCGGCCGTGACGCGGTGGTGTGGGAACTCACCCCGGCCGCACGTGTGGCCGTGACCGAATGGGCCTCGTCATGAGGGCGGCGCTGTTCTCAACCCGCACCGCCCTCACCGGGTTCACTCTCGGCCTGTCCGGCGTGACCCAGGGATTCACCTGGCTCCACACCACGCTGCTGTGTATCTGCATCGTCGCAGTGATCGAGCTGGCCATCTACGAAGCGAAGGAGGGCTGATGCCGAAGGGCACATCCGGGAAGCTGCGAGCGACCCGCAAGCCGCCAGCGAAAGCTGAGGCGAAGGAGTACCACATCCAGACCGGCACGAGGAACCACCTCGCCCCGGTGCTGCACTACGCCACGATCACCTCGGTGAAGGACCGGGCGCTCGCCGCCCTGTACGAGTGGGAGACGTGGTGCCGTCGACACAACAACGCCGGCATCCCGGCGATCGCCGCGGCACGCGACGAGGTCAACAAGTTCAACGAGGTGCCGGACGGGCAGCGGCACCGCATCGAGTGCGATTTCGATCCAGACGTGACGGGGAGCCACCTCGTCATCATCAAGTGGAAGGGGAAGTGATGGCAGTAGCCAAGAAGTCAGAGCCGGTCGCCGAGGCGCCGGTGGAACCGGAGGCGGTGGAACCGCCGAAGCCGGCGCCGCGCAACGTGATCGAAGCGATCGCACGTGTGGAGCTGGAGATCGGCGGCATCGCCAAGCTGACGCCGGAACAGCGACGGCGCCTCACCGGGGTGGCCGGGGAGAGCGGCGGGATCTCGTTCGCCTACCGTGGCATCGACCAGATCGCGGCCGCCGCGCAGCAGCTGTTCGGCGAGTACGGGGTGGTTCTGGTGCCGAACATCGTCTCGATGGATGTCGAGAAGGTGCTCAAGGGCTTCAACGCCACGGCGGAGAGCACCCAGTGGACCCGCACCACGCTGACGGTCCGCTACGACATGTACGGGCCCGGTGGCGTCGACGACATGATCTCGTCGACCGTGATCGGTGTCGGTGACGACAACTCCGACAAGGGCGCGAACAAGGCGGCGACGGCAGCGTTCAAGAACCTGCTGTTGCGCATCCTCTGCATCGGCGACCCGCAGGACGACACCGACCAGTACCAGGACCCGAACCCGGGCAACGGGCACGCCCCTGCGCCTGCGCCGGCCGACCCGATCAAGGTGCTGTTCGATCGGGTGAAGCAGTACGGGGGCACCCCATTCGCTGACGAGATGATGGATGCGGCGAAGGCGTCGAACCTGAAGCTGACCGAGAAGAACCTGAAGGACAACACGGTCCTGCGCACGAAGATCACCGAGATCCTCGACGCCGCCGACGCGTGGGCCGAGCAGGAACGTGCCCGGGAAGCCGATGAGGCGAACGCGCCGGTGACCGAGGACGCCGCGGTCGAGATGGTCACCGAGATCCTCGGAGCCGAAGCGGTCCAGGCCGGGCTCGACGAGGTCGCCGACGGTGAAGCGAGGGATGCGGGCTGATGGCCGACCAGATCACCCAGGGTGACGTCGAAGCGTTCGTCGACGTCCTCACCCTCATCACCGAACAGTCCGACGAGTACAGCCTCGAAGCGGCGATCACGCTGAAGACCGAACTCGAAGCGGTCATCAAGGCGGCGAAGGAGACGTGCTCGCTGCTGGAGACGCAGATCCGCAAGCAGCTCGACGGCGCCACCACGGCGGTCGTCGGCACGAAGAAGGCGACGCTGAAGCCGAACGCTCCGAAGTGGGAGCCGAACCACGGCAAGATCCGCAAGCTGGTCGTGTCCCGGTCGCTCGTCGACGAAGACGGAGAGCGTGTCGCACTCCCGCAGGAGGCGGCCGAGCAGGCGGTCGAGATCATGTACCAGATGTTCGTCGCCCCGTCCGACATGCCGAAGGCCGGCGCCCTGAAGGCGCTGCGGATCTTCCAGGAAGACGTCGCCGACAAGAAGGACACGGGCGACAAGCTGGTGATCTCCGATGCTGAGTGAGCTCCCGCTCACCCCGGTCGACTACATCTCGCTGCCGCCGTACACGCTGCTCGAGGAGTATCGGGGTGGCGCGCACCACGCGCAGATCATCTACGACATCGAGTCGGCTGCGATCTACGCCTGGAACCGGATGAACAGTTCGGCCGACTGCCTGATGCTCACCGACGCACGCGGGCAGCTGATTCTCGGTCGGCTCGACCGGCTCTACGTGGTGACCGAGGAGATGTTCATCGTCACCCGTCATGTCCTGCCCGACCAGCTGGCCGAGTCGGTCGACGAGTGGGAGATGATGGTCCGTCAGGTGCGGGTGAGTGCCGAGTTCTTGAAGGAGCAGGGCGCATGGCCACTGTGACCTTCGAGGGCTCGTTCCCCGCTGCGCTGTTGAACATGAACGACGGCAACGGCACGCCGTGGGAGCGAAGGCAGCTGAAGGAGCGGCGCGAGGCCTGGCACCAGCTCGGCTGGGCGATGGGCAACTCGCGCCGGCCGAAGCCCCGACCGGTCGGGGTGGCGGTGGTGACGTTGGAGATCGGGACGAACCGCCCGAACCAGCGTCGAGACCCGCACAACTTCATGCCGACGATGAAGTACCTGATCGACGGGTTCACGTCGGCCGGCATCTGGCCCGACGACGACTCGAAGCATGTCCGGACGAACGAGCCGGTGTTCACGACAGCGATCCCACCGAAGACGGTGCGGGTCACGATCCAATGGGAGGAACCCGCATGACGGACGCGGAGAGCCGATGGTGGGATTCGCTCGGCGAGTACATGTTCGACAACGCCTACGGCGTCCCGCACTACGACGTCGAAGCGGTCGGCCTGTTCGTCGTCGAGCAACTGTCGATCGGGCTGCGGCACAGGGTGCTCGACATCGGCTGCGGCCCTGGCCGTCTCGCTCGCGACGTCATCACCCGGTCCGGCTGTGCGCTGGTCGGCATCGATGTGGCGCCGAGCATGGTCACGGTCGCCCAGGATGGCGGGCTCGGGACGTACCTGGTGTCGGACGGCTTCAGCATCCCGGTCATGGGCCCGTTCGATGCGATCTACGCAGTCACCGTCTTCCAGCACATCCGCCACACCATCGTGCGCGGCTACATGCGCCAGGCGCTCGACCGGCTGGCGCCGGGCGGGCGGATGCTGTTCAGCTACGCCGACGGCGACGAGGAGGGGTTCCTCTCCCATCAGGCGACGACGGCGAGCATGATGGCGTGGATGTACGAGGCCGGCTTCGGCAACGTGCGCCAGGTCCCCACCCCGCCCACTCATCCCGCCTGGGGTTGGATGATCGCCGAGGCCCCCCGATGACCGACGAGATCTACGCGGCGACGTCGTGGCCGACGAACGCCGACATGATGGTCGACGTCGTCCGGCTCGGGATCATCCGACCGACCGACTCGGTGATCGACATGACCTACGGGCGGGGCATCTGGTGGAAGAAGTACACCCACCCCGGAGAGTTCGTCGCGATGTGCGGCATGGCGAAGCATCAGCCACCGCCGGCCGACAACGTGACGGCGATGGTCGGCTTCGACTTTCGCGACACCCGCCTGCCAGACGCCCTGTTCAACGTCGCCTGCTACGACCCGCCGTACGTGTCGAAGGGTGGTCGCGAGACGTCGACGATCCCCGACTTCGATGGCCGCTACGGGCTCGTCGAAGCCCCGTCGACCCCGCGGGACCTCCACGACTACAACGCCGACGGCTTCCGTGAGGCGGTCCGGATCACGAAGCCGGGCGGCTTCATCCTCGTGAAGTGCATGGACTACATCAGCTCAGGGAAGCTGCAGATGGGGTCGGTGTGGATGTACGAGGAGGCCGAGTCGATGGGCATCCAGGTCTACGATCGTCTGATACACGTTGGGTCACCCGGCCCGCAACCGAAAGACAACCTCGACGGCTCTGCCAGACGGCAGGTCCACGCCCGCAACAACTACTCGACCCTCTGGGTCTTCAAGAAGCCCGGGAGGCGACGCAAGTGAGCAACCGACCAGCACACCGCACCTACGATGAGAGCGGCCTGATCGCTCTCCGATTCATCAAGCGGATGGTCGCCGAGCGCGGCTACCCGCCGTCCCGGCAGGAGATCGCCGAGGAACTCGAGCTTTCGTCCAAGAGTTCGACGCAGCCGATCATGGAACGCCTTGTCGAGCGCGGCCTGCTGCGGGTCGCGAACGGCGACTACAAGGCCCGCAACCGGGCCATCACCATCACCGAGGCCGGCATGAAGGCCATCACAGAGGAGGCAGGAAGTGCCTGACAACACCATCACCATCGTCGGGAACATCACCCGCGACCCGGAACTCCGGTTCACCACCGGCGGCAAGGGCATCGCCAGCTTCGGGCTCGCGTGCAACCGGCGCTGGCAGCAGAACGGCGAGTGGCAGGAGAAGGTGTCGTTCTTCAACGTCACCGCCTGGGACACGCTCGGCGAGAACGCTGCGGCCAGCTTCACGAAGGGTGACCGGGTCATCGTCACCGGCCGCCTCGAGCAGCGCGAGTACGAGACGAAGGAAGGCGAGAAGCGCAACGTCGTCGAGATCGTCGCCGACGAGATCGGTGCGTCGATCAAGTGGGCGACCGTCACGGTCCAGCGCACCGAGCGCACCTCGCAGGGCGGCGGCGCCCGCAAGGGTGGTGGCCGACAGCCGACCGGCGAGCCGGTGTACGGCGACGAGGAGCCGTTCGCCGACCTCGGCGCTCACCGCTTCGAGTTCCGGAACATGGCGGCTGAGCTGTGATGGACATCGAGACGATCCACACCCTCGCCGCCGACGCCACCCGGGCAAGCGGCAACCGCTACACGGCGAAGCGCCGGCTGCTCATCGACACCCTGTTCCGGCTGGGGGAGGCGACGGTGCCGCAGATCCTCGAAGCGGAGCCGGGCCTCGCTCAGTCGTCGACGTACCGCCAGCTGCTCGAGTTCTTCAACTGCGGGCTCACCCGCTACCTCGGCCGGACCGGGATCCACGCTGTGTGGGTGCTCGCTCCGACGGTGAAGCGCTGCGACTGCTGCGGCCAGATCCTGATCGGAGAGTCGTGAGCGACAATCGCGACGAGACGCCGGGCATCCGCATGGTGCCCGAGGCAGTGATGCCACCGCAGATCACCTCCCACTACGTCGAGTCGTGTGCGATGCACTCCCGGTCGCAGGGCTGGATCCCTGCGGTGCGGCTGCTGATCGAGCTCGAAGACGGGACGGGGATCGTCGGCGTCATCACTTCGGCCGACGTGCCCGCCCTTCAGGCTGCGCTCGGGACCGCGGCTGCGAGGGCCGTGCTCGACGTCGCCATCTTCGAGGTCGAAGGGCCGCGGCCATGAGCGACACGTCCGAGCGGCTGGAGCGGATGCGGAAGCTGAACGACATGCGGCGCGAGTCGCCCGACGTCGCCGCGATGGTGCGGGGGGTGCTCGCCGCCGAGGAGCTGGAGTCGCTGTCCGGGCTCGTCGAGCGCGACCCGGAGGTGTTCGATGCCCTGTACGAGATGTGCGAGGAGTTCCTCGGGCTCGAGGTCTCCAACCCCGACCAGTGGAGGCTGTGATGAGCTGGGATGCCGACCTGTCGTGTGACTGTTGTGGTCACGACGTGGGTGAGTGGAACTACACCCACAACACGAACGGGATGATCGCTGCTGCCCGCGAGGCGATCGGTCATGCCGACGCCCACGAGTTGGGCAGCACCCACCCGATCATGCAGGCCATCGGGCCGCCCTGGTGGAAGGTGCTCGACGGGATGTCGGGGGCCGCTGGTGCCCGCTACCTGGGCGACATCATCACCTCACTTGAGGCTGACCCGGAGCGGTACCGGGCGATGAACCCCGAGAACGGCTGGGGGTCGTACGACTCGCTGCTCGGCATACTGCGGGACATGCGGGACCACTCGGCCGCGGAGCACCCGATGACGTGGCGGTGCTCGGGATGATCGTTCGGCTCACCGACAAGCAGTACAAGACGTTCGGGAACTACGTGCCCGACGACATCGCCCACCTGTTCACCCACGACTCGTGGCGAACCAACGACACGACCGTCGATGTCCGGGCGCCGTATGTGGCGTGGGAGATCGCGCTCGAGGGGATCTCCCACCGACTGTTCGTGCAGGGCTTGGGTAGAAACCCCGGCGATCGGAAGCGGATGAAGTCGCTGTTGATGCGGATCTCGAAGCCGATGAACGTCATCCTGATGCATCCGGCGCTGCGGGGGCAGGCGATGGTCGGGTCGCTGATGGACATCTTCTGCGGCTGGCCGATCGAGCAGGACCGGTTCGGCCGGCGGTGGTTGCCGTCGATCCGCAACGTCACCACCGCGCTGCCCGACGCCCACTTCCAGATGCTCACCCCGCAGTGGGGGTTCATCAACGGCGCCGAGTACACCGAGTGGACGTGGGCGAACCCGGTGGTCGCGCCGCCGCTGTGGATCTACGCCCCGCCGCTGAACGAGGCGCTCAACCAGCGAACAGCGCTTCCAACCCTCCGTCCAGCATCGCCATCTGGCGCTCCAGGCTGATCGTCGGCATGTCGACACCCGGGATGAACATCTCGGTGGCGCCGTGGCCGAGGAGCTCCATCGTCGCGTAGGCGGCGGTGTCGATCTGGTCGTCGTGCTTCGGCTTGCGGCCGTCGCCCATCATGCCGGCGTGCTCGGTGATGAACGCCTGCACATCCCAGCCGACCGAGCCCTTGTTCGGCAGGTGGAAGTTGCCCTTGTGGACCTCGGCTGAGTACGGGGTGGCGCGCGACTCCTTGTCGCCCTCGGCCTTCGCCGGGTCAACGACGTGGCCGATGAGCAGCCGGCGCATCGACTCGGTGACCGTCTTGCCCGAGCCGCCCTTCTCCTCCTCGAACATCACCTTCACGCCGAAGCCGTCGAGCGCAGCCACGCGTTCCACTTCGTCGTAGACGGCACCCGAGTTCTTCCTGAACCGGCGCACGTCCAGCACGTAGAACTTGCGGCCCTTGCGTCCGACGAGCGTGCCGACCGTCCAGTCGCCGCCGCCGTCGGTCGCGGCGATGTCCCAGACGCGCACTGCCTTGTCCATGTCGTCGACGTTGATCTCGGCCGGGTCGTAGAACTGCCACTTCTCCCGAGGGAACATCCCACCTTCGCGTGACGACGGCCGCTGCTGGTACAGGCACGACCAGGTGAACACGTCCATGCTCGACCGCGCCTTGCGGAAGAAGTCGGACGGGTCGCGGCCGGGGATGCGGGAGAACCGGCAGTCGAGCACCTCACCTTCGAGCCGGCCGAGGATGTCGCGCCACTTCTCCTGCTCGTCGTCGGTGAGCTCGACGTCGTCGGGCGGCATCGCGAACGCCGGGAACTCGAGCACCTCCCACTGCGGGCCGTCGTAGCCGGGCTCGGCCATGCGTGCCTGCAGGGCGCCCGACAGGTCGTCTTCGGCCCAGCGCGTCGCGATGATGATGACGGTGCCGCCCGGCTGCATGCGCCGGTTGATGGTGCCGTCCCACTCTGCGAGGTGCAGCTTCTTCGTGGCGACCGACGCCGCCTCCTGCGCGTTCTTGATGAGGTCGTCGATGATGATGACGTGGCCGGGCTTGCCGGTGATGAGGCCGCCGATGCCGACCGAGAGCATGCCGCCACGGTGGCCGGCGATCCGCCAGTCGGTGGCGGTCTGGAAGTCGGGATCGATCGAGGTGCCGAACAGCTCCTGGCCGTACACGTTGTGAAGGCCTCGCACGTCCTTGCCGCGTGCGGTCGAGAAGTCGTCGGAGTACGAGATGTACATCAGGTTCTTGTCGGGGAACATCCCGGTCACCCAGAACGGCAGCAGCATCCCGCACCAGCTCGACTTCCCGGTCTGTGGCGGGGCGTTGATGATGATGTACCGTTCGTGCGTGTCGTCCGCGATGGCGTCGATGACGCGCTGCTCCATGTAGGAGATCCACGGGTACAGCACCCACGGGTGACCGAAGATCCGTTCGCCGTAGTGGATGCCGATCGCCGAGGGCAGGGCAATCTTCTTGAGGTGCTCGAGTTCGTCAGTCGTCGCCATCGTCGTCTTCCACCAGTTCGGCCTCGATGATCTCCTCGACGCCCTGGTTGAGCGCCTGCATGCCGCTGGCCCCATGGGTGGCGAGGAGCGCTCGGGCTGCTTCCTTCACGGACTCGACGGACTGGATGGTGACGGTGGCATCGGTGCGGACCTCGATGCGCTTCACGTCACGCCAGCGGTCGGCGCGCCGGTTGAACAGCACCATCGTGATCGCCGCCATGTTGCCCTCTTGGGCCTTGCGGACCAGGGTTGCTTCGACGGTGTCGATGCTGCGCTCGATGGATGCAGAGACGAGTTCAGCGAACTCGGGGTCGGCCATGATCTCGCGGACCTTCTTCGGGTTCCACTGGAGTTCGTGGCCGGCGAGGAGCGGGGGGCAGCCGTTGGCGACGCGTTCGAGGAAGGTCTCCTTCTCCGCGATGTCCAAGAACATCTGGTCGTCGAAGCCGCCGTCGCTCATGCTTCGATCCACCGCCACACGATGAGCGACCCGGAGCAGGCGGCCAGCCACACGAACACGGGCAGCGGCACGCTGACGTACGCGTCGGCGGTAGCGGTCGCGCCGGCCGCCACCCAGACGGAGAAGCAGAACGGGCAGGTGAGCAGTTCGTACACCTTCAGGCGCAGCCCTCGACCGGCGAGCAGCCACCCGTAGATGGACGCCCGCGGCGCTTCGATGAGCGAGTCGGTGATGAAGAAGCGGGTCACCCGGTAGGTGACGAGCGACAAGACGGCGATGAGCATCAGCACGTCTGGCACCCTCGCGGTTCGATGCGGACCGTGATGCGGGCCTCGCCGACCTTGACGCCCCCTTCGCCGATCAGCTGGGCGGAGGTGCCGGTCGCTTCGATGCGGCCGTCGCGCAGCTCCTCGACGGTGGCGTTGGTGAGGGTGTCCATCTCCTCGAACCGGCCCTTCGTCGGGTTGTAGGTCGAGACCTTCACCGTGTCGCCGAGGATGCTGAGCATGGACCGGCGCGAGGTCTGGTCGTCGTTGATGCCGCCGATCCACTGGACGGGGCCCTTGTAGGTGCTGTTCATGGAAACATGTTAGGCGGCGTCGGCGGCGTCGGCCAGCGCTCGGAGGCGAGGAATCCATTGCTGCAGCGGGACGCCTTCCTCCTCGGCGAGAGCGATGAGCGCCTCGAAGTCGTCCTGCTTCGCGAGCCACGTCAGGTCGATGATCTTCATCGACCACGTGCCGGCCAGCATCCGGGCCCGCACCGCGTAGGTGGCGCAGGCGTACTGGACGGGGCAGGAGTGGCACGACATCAACGCCAACTCGATCAGCTCCGAGCCGCGCAGGGTGACCTTGCGCCCGCCGTCGACGATGGTGACCCGCTGCTTCGGGTCGAACTGCCAGGGCGTCGGGGTGAGTTCGTCCTCGGCGTTCCAGCCTCGGCACTTCCCACGTGACGCCCAGGTGCGATCGTGTTCGTATGCGGCGGTGATCAGGACACCGAGTTCTTCGATGTCGCCGTCACACAGCTTGAGCCTGGTCAACTGGCGCGTATCATACCGATGTGGGAGATCCATCGGAGGGACCGGACGCCAGGCGCCGCAAGGTGTACATGCTGGCGAAGCAGCTGGGGATGACCCGCGAGGACCGGGTCCAGTTCGCCGAGGTGCTGCTGTGGAAGGACGTCGGGTCGTGGAAAGACCTCGTCGACGAGGACATCCAGCGGCTGCTCGACGCCTTCGAGGGCTACGCGCTGATCAGCTACCTGCGTACACAGCAAGAACCGCCTCGTCGCACAGAGCCGACGTCGGGACGTTCTCCAGCGACGACGACCTGATCTCCCGGGCGTAGGCGGCGGCCTCGACCAGTTTGTCCTTGCGGAACAGCCGTTCCTGGTCGGTGCCTCGGGCGACGACGTAGATGGAGCGGCCGGCGTACGGGCCGGTGCTGTGCAGCTTGGTGCAGTCCGGGTACGCGGCCAGCCGGTAGGAGCCCTGGCTGCTCGGGCGAGTCGTTGTGACGCTCACGGCGTCACGCTTCTTCCCTCCGCCTCAACCCATCAGAGCATCACCCTCTACGGTTCGTGGACGACGGTGAGGCGAACCTGTGCGGCCGAGCCACGCAACGAACCGGCGAGAGCCGGGTCGAGCACCTCGAGACGATCCGCGGCGAGACGAGACAGCTCGGTGAGGTCGTCGACCACCGAAGCGGGGACCACAACCATGCGTCCGTCGAGTGCGTTCATGCCCCCCATCATGCACGATTCGTTTGCGGTGCGCAAACGGGGATTACGGGATGGGTGGGCGTGCTGGGTGGGCAGCAGCAGCCTGATCGCCTGGAATCGAGCCCAAGCGATCAGGCTGCGGACCCTGCCGACGGGGTCAGCTGCCGCCACCGATGCCCTTCGAAGGGGCGATCTTCGTGTCGATCGCGTGCGGCTTCCACAGGGAGATGTAGCCGACGTTCGCAGTGATGAACGAGATGACCGCGAACAGCAGCATCTCCTTGGTGAACAGCGCCGAGCCGTCTGCCTGTGTGGCCGCCACGACGAAACCGTTGACGGCGGCGAGGAAGGCGGTGACGAGCTGCTTCACGGTCGGGGATGCGGTCACCTTGGTGAGCAGCGCCGTGACGAGCGGGATCAGGTAGCTGATGAGCAGCGTCACGAGGAACGCCGACAGGGTGATGGTGGTGGTCATGCTTCTCCTTCAGTCCCCGCCACTGGCGGGATCGGTAACTGGGATCTCTCCGGACGGCCGTTCGTTCTCGAGCTGTTCGAGTCGCTGGTCACCGGACACGATGTGACGCCGGACCTCGTCCAGCTGCCGTTCGAGGCTGGCCAGACGCGTCAGGCATCGCTGCTCCGCCTCCTGAGCTCGACGGGCCTCGTCGCGGGCGAGGCGCGCGTCTTCTCGAGCGGCGCTGGCCGCCGTCTGCGCTTCGGCGGAGGCGGTCCTGGCGTGCTCGGCATCGGCCCTGGCGTCAGCTGCGTCTTCGCGTGCGGCGTTCAGCACGGCGCGCCAGCCGTCGCCCTGCTGCCAGAACGTCCGGAAGACCAGGAGTAGAACCGTGCCGGCGATGCTGAGCCCGATGATGCTGGAGCCGTCAAGTGTTTCGGCGAGCATTGTTCTCCTTGCGGTTACCCACCGCGATAGACCACGGCAGGATCGACTCCTGAAAGGCGACGAAGCCGAGGACTGCTGACATGATCCAGGTGGAGGCGGCGATCGTGAACGAGGCCAAGGTGGGTCCGTGCAGATGTCCGCTCAGCACTTCGTTGAAGATGGCGATGCCGCGGCCGAGTGAGCAGAACACGACAAGGGATCCCGCCGTGGCGACGACGGACCGCCGAGGGAAGACCGCCACGGCGACTGAGGCGGCGGCGGCGGCCATGGCGAAGACAGCCCACCAGCTGGCCCACAGCAGATAGTCGGGCGGGTAGACGAGGGTGCGTTGCGCGGTGATGCCGAAGCTGATGGCGAGGATGCCGAGCACGAATCGGGGATGTATGTGGAGTCCACTCATACGATGGGTGTTCCCGCATAGTGGTTGATGTCTGCACGCTTCATCCAGAACGGGGTGGCGAGCGTGCCGTACTGCGGGTGGACCTCGAACAGCTTGTAGTCCGGGTGCTTGTAGAACGCGTTGAAGTCGGCCTCGGAGCGGAGATGGCTGATGGACACGCCGTTCCAGACGCCGCGCCATCCGTTGGTGCGGTCCTCATCGATGCCGACGACGACGATCAGGTTGGGCATGGCAGGGTCCTCCGGGTTCGGCGGGATGGTGGGGAGCAGGTTGAGCAGCTCGACTTCGAAGACGTCCCACGGGAAGTTCGGGCCGACGTCGGTGTGGTCGGTGTCGCCCCACGCGTCGGAGACGTCGCCGTGGTCGCAGTACCCGCTGTCGCCGGCGAGCAGCTGGTTCGGGTTGAGGCGCACGAGCGGGAAGCCGTCGACGAGGTGCTTCTCGTAGACGAACTTGGCGGCGCCCCGGATGTGGTTGTAGCTGATCTGGTCGAGCCAGGCCTCGCGCGTCTGCGCTGCACGGCCCGGGATGCAGACGTGCCAGTGTGTCTTGTTCAGCGGCGGCGCCGCGTACGGGCCCGCCTGGGCGGTGGCGACCTCGATCCATCCGCCGACTCCATCGGTGACCCCGTGGTAGCCGGACCCGTACCTGCGAGGCGGGTTCGACCCAGGAATCACCCGGTCGCCGGGCAGCTTCAGGAAGGCGACGAGCGAGCCGGCGGCGTAGTCGCTGGACTCCGCGGTGTGCAGGACGACGCCGGCCTTGCGGGTCGTGGACACGACCGAGTAGCGATCCGGGTGGAGGAGCATGCCCATAGTGTGTCACTGGACGGGGCGATAGGTCGCCCCGTCGGGTCAGCTGGGGGTTCGCCAGTACGCCCAGAACTTGGCGTTGACGCCAGCAGCGTTGATGGCGCCGCCGCTGTTCTGGTAGGCCTGGAGCTCGACGTAGTCGCCTGCCACCAGCGTCAGATCGTCGTGGCCGTTGATGATCGTGCCCTGGCTGGCGTTCGGAATCTGGTGGTATCCGTAGCGCGTCGCTGCACCGTTGACGATCAGCCAGCAGGTGGTGATGTTGGCCGCAGCGGCGAAGTCGACCTGGTAGCCGACGTGGTAGATCCCGCCGAGCCCTGTCGGGACGGTCAGGCGGGAGGTGTTCACGGAGGTGCTGTGGAAGGCGTCGGCGTCTTCCACTTCGGAGTCCCAGAGGACGGTGGTGTTGGTGTTGTTCGCAAGCGAGAACGTCCCGGTGCGCGTCACGCGTACTCGCGGCGCGCTTCCACCCATGAGGATCCAGTCGGTGCCGCTGTAGTACCAGAAGCGGTTGGTGTCGGTCTCGAAGATGACCCGGCCTTCGTACAGGCTGGTGCCGGTTGGGCGCGTCGACGAGGTGACGACGAGGACGTTGCCGATGTTCGAGAAGGAAGCAGGAAGGCAGCTCATGAGTAGCGGTCCACCATCCGGTAGCGGCCAGAGACGATGACGACGTCACTGACGGCCCAGGTGAACGGGATCGTCGACGACAGGTTCACGTTGCGAGCGTAGGTGCCGGACGCGTCGACAGCCGTCGGCGTGACGGTCGTGGTCGTGGTCGCGTACGCCGAGCCAGCGAAGCGCAAGATGCCGGACGCGTCGTAGAAGAACGACGAGGTGCCAGATTCGACGTCGTTGGCGCTGCCCTGGTACGCAAAGGGCAGCCCGACCACGAGGGCGCCCATGGTGGGAGCTGTGCCGAGTGTGATGCGAACCCAGAAGTCGACGAACCCGTCGGAGCGGTGTCGGGAGCCCTCGACGGTGCCGCCGCCACCGACGGTGAGCCCGGACGTCGTGGGAGTGTAGGTGCTGGGCGGCTCGGCCATCACGACCCAGCCGGTGCCGTCGTACATCAAGGTTCGGGCGGTGTCCGATTCGAAGATGTACTGGCCGGTGTAGCGGTTCGAGCCGGTCGGGCGCGTCGACGAGGTCACGTACATGACCTTGCCGATGAAGTCACCTCGGAGGCTGGCGTTGCAGGACATCGCCGTCAGTCTCTCACGCGTCGACGGTGGAGGTCATGCGGCGACGTAGGTCAGGTGGCCGTGCCACTGATCATTGACCGCCCACGTCCACGGGCTGCCGGCTCCGAGCGCCGTGTTCGTGCCGATCGGGGCGGTCGCCGGGTAGTAGAACACGACGGATGTCGCCGAGAAGGTGTAGATCGTGCCTTCGCACGCGTTGCTGGTGTTCGAATCGAAAGCCCACCACTTGCCGGCGTGCTTGTAGGTGGTGTTCGCGTCGACCGGCAGGGTCATCCCGTAGAACCCGGACCCAGGGCTGTACCCGGAAGCCATCGTGATGCTGAACCACATGTTGACCATGTCGTCCTGGCGCACCCACACGGCTGTGAGGGTCGTGGCGGGGGTGGTGTTGCCGGGCTCGTAGCCGGTCGGGTTCGAGCCCGAACCGGTGAGCGACGGGGAGAAGCCGACCTTCGTGCTCGAGGGCGCGTAGCGACGGAGGCCAGCTTCGCCGAGTTGGCCTCCGCGCAGATTGTTGGCCAGGGCGTCGAAGGTGAACTTAGCCTTCACTCGAGGTACCGGTTCCCGGTGTATGGGGGCGACGGGTCGACCCAGCCGTCGGGCAGCGTGCCGTCCCATTCTGCGGTCGGGGTGAGGCTGACCGTGACGCGTTCGGCGAGCGCGCCGCCGTCGCCGACGCCGACCTCGACATCGAGACGCTCGAGGCGGGCGGTCGTGATCGTTTCGCTCGACACGGGGGTCGGCATCCACGCGTAGCGGTCGACGAACTGGTCGACGAGGATCTCCTCGGTCCACCAGTAGCGGTACTCGAGGACGGTCCCGACGTAGGGGACGTCAAAGCCACAGGTGTCCTCATAGTCGATGTCGATGATCGCCCCGGGAACGAGGTTCGTCAGGTCTTCGCTGAGATGGCGGGCACCAAAGTTCTCGGACAGGATCACCTGTTCGATCGTGAACTGGGGGGTGGCGGTCTGCGCGGCGAGGACCTGGGTGTAGACCTCGAGCTGCGTGGTGAACCCGTCGGAGATCCAGCGAGGATCGACCTCGGAGGTGCGGTCGAAGGACTGGCCGACTTCGAGGGTGCAGCTGAGGAACTCGCCTGCGTACGGGAACTTGGCGGACGTCACCGGATAGCCAGACTTGCCGGTGCCGAGCGAACCGCCGTACGCGATGGTCGACTGGGCGAGGCAGTCGACTTCGATGCCGGGCAGGTCGATGGTGGTGACTTCGTCGAGCACCGGGCGGTTGCCGATCGGGCCGAGCAGCGCCCGCACCGCGGCCTCGTCGACCCACAGCACGTCGCCGATCATCGTGAAGAAGATCGCGTCCTGAGCGACCAGCTGAGTGAGGGCGTCGTAGACGCGCTCGAGCCGATCGACGAGCACGGACGAATCGAGCTCGATGGTGTAGCGACTGTCGGCGCCGGCAAGGACGGGCGGCGGGTCGGGGGGCACGAACTCGGTGAGGTCGGGAACCGTGAACGGGTACGGGTCGATCCCGAGCGTGCCGATCGCCGCGTCGACGATGACGTTGCGGAACAGCACGCCCGGGTCCTGCAGGCCGGTACGGTCGAGGGCGACGAGACGCTTCCAGGTGAGCACGAACCGGTCGTGCCCTCGGATGGTGACGGAGCGGTCGCCGCCGTTCGCGATCGACGGGCGCGACCAGCCGGTGATCGGCCCGTCCCAGACGACAGCACCGTTGCGTTCGATGCGGATCATCTGCGACCAGCCGCGCAGCCCACCGAAGACGCTGCAGCAGCCGATCCCGCCGTCGGCTTGGGCGATGGTGACGCTCGCGGTCGACACGTCGTTGCGGACGCGCGACCATGTGATCCGGGACCAGGGGACCTGGAAGATCGTCTGCTGCGTGAGCGAGTCGACAATGAACGCCTCGTACTCCTCCGGGCATCCAAGGACGCCCATCAGCAGCACCCCCAGCGCGACGCCGATTCGATCTCGACGGTCCAGGTCGACACGAAGTCGTCGGCGACACCGGCGAAGCTGTTGTACAGCCCGGCGTAGACCGGCTCGACGTACACGCACCCTGAGTTGCAGGCGACGAACGACCACCAGCGCTTCACGGCCCGCATCTGGCGGGCCAGGTAGCGGCTGCCGTCCTGCCATTCCTCGCCGGACATCTGCTGCCGGTACCGGATCGAGCGGGCCGCCATGTCGATGACGATCTCCATCCCTGCGGCCTGATAGCCGGACAGGATCAGCTCACCAACCTTCGGTGACTGGCATGGGTCGCAGGTCGGCGCTCCGTTGTATTGGGCGAGGCCGAAGATCCGCAGGTCGGGCACGTGCTTCGGGGTGCCCGACGTCGTCGACTCGTATGGCGAGGTGATCGTGATCTTCGGGGCGACGCTGCCGTAGTCGGGGACGACGAGGGTGGCCGACACCTGCCGGTCCGTGCCTGCCCAGCCGGCGCAGGCCACTTCGGAGGCGGCGGGCTGCGAGCCGACGAACCCTGCGGTCGACGTGGCGGTGGTGCCAGCAGCGATCGTGCCGTAGATGCACGGGTCGCCCGCACCAAGGGTGAAGCTGACGCGACGGATGTAGCAGCCGGCGTCCACGGCGGGGGCCGCTTCCCAGGTGGGACCGTCGAGAAGGGCAACGCGCCGCATCCGACCCCAGCCATCCTCGAACTCAGAGGCGATGTAGTGGGTGAGCACCGGGCACTTCTCGCGCAGGTACAGGTCCTGCGACCCGCACGCGGTGCAGCAGTTGAGGAGCTGCTGTTCGAGCCACCGGAACAGGTAGTTGAGGCCCCGTTCGCTGGTGCCGAGCAGCAGCAGGTTGATCTTCATGGTGCGGTGCTTGTGGCTCTGCGGCCCGAAGTAGGCGCCGCCGCGCAACGCGCCGACCGGGGTGACGGACCGGGCGTGGTGGGCGCCGTCGAGCCCGGTCCATTCCTCGATGTAGAAGCCGAGCGCTTCAGCAGCGTCGATCGACGAGTTGTCCCACGGGTTCGTCGCTTCGAACGTGACGGGCTGCCAGACGGTGGTCGCTTCGGAGCCGCCGCCGCCGAGCGCCCAGGTCTCGATCGTGTTGTCGGTGCCGGTGAAGATGATGCCGAGCGCGTCGACGAAGTGATCTTCGTTGGAAGCGCCGGTGCTCGTGACGACCGGGAGGACGGCGGCATAGCGAGCAGTGGCCGGCGCCGCGATCGAGTACGAATGCTCGGTCCATCCGGTGGTGGTGTCGACGATCGACCCGGTCCAGTCGTCACTGATGTAGGTACCCGAGATGTCGTACCAGCGGACCTGGACGCGACAGGTGCGCGCCGAAACGGCGGCACGGAAGCGGCAGGTGATCGTGTAGTAGTAGCCGGGAATCACCGACACGCCCGACAGGCCCTGCAGGGTGCGGGCGCCCATCGTGCCGCCGGCCGCTGAGCGCAGACGGAACGAGGCGACCCCGTCGTATGCCTGGGTGGTCTGGCGGGTGACCGCACAGTTCGAATCGGTCTCGAAGCCGGTGGTGTCGGTCTCGGCCGACGACTGGTTCGCGGTCAACAGGTTGGTGACGCACACCGGCTCCCACGCGAGCGCCTCACAGCCGGCGTAGGCGAGCACGTTGGAGAACTGACCGGGCCCACACAGCGCCGCCGCCTCGAGGTTGTAGGCGAGACGCGCGCCGTTGACCAGTTCGGTCGGGTTGCCGTCAGGGTCGGCGAGGTACAGCAGCTGCTGGTGGTAGGTCGTCATGGGATCAGTGCCGCCGCTGCCTGTGCGTTGGCGACGGCGAGCGCGACTGCCTGCGGGTCGCCGTCGGGGAGGTTGATGATGAAGTTCTGGACCGGCTTGAACCGCACGGGGTCAACGGTAGTCGCGTCGGTCTCGTCGCCCGGCTTCGGCGTCGGGGTGGCGGTGCTGGCCGTGGTGCCCAGGCTGTTGACCTGGTCGATGAACGCTGCGATCGCCTCGTCGGACAGGCCGAGCGTCGCGATGAGCGCGAGCAGCTCGTCCTGGTTGAAGCCGAGGTTCGTTGCCGTGGTCACCAGATCGTCGACGTAGGCCTGCAGCTTCGCCGACACCTGATCGAGCGGCACGCCCTGGGCGATGAGGGTCTCGCCGAACTCGGCGATGGCGTCAAGGCTCGTTGTGAGCGCCGAGACGTTGGAGGCGCCGAACACGGTGCTGGCGTCGAGGCTGAAGACGCTGGTGCCTGCGATCTCGCGCTCGGCTGCGGTCAAGTCCTTCAGCTTCTTCGCGTTGACCTCGAAGATCTGCGACACGTTCGAGTCGAACGTCGACAGGAACCCCTGGAGCCCCTGGGTGACGTCGGCCTGTGCGCCTGCGATGCCACCGGCGTTGCCGCCTGCGATCACCTTGTCGCTGCCAGTGAGCCCACCGAACAGCTGGGCGGCTGCGCTCGCGGTCGCGTTCTTCAGTGGGTCGCCGAGCTGCCCGATCTTCTGGAGCGAGTTGGTGACGGCGGTCGAGATGACGTTGCTGATGTCGGCTTCGCTGTCGGCGAGCCCGTCCGCGATGGCCTGGCCGATGTCCTTGCCGAACTCGTACCCGGTGCTGGTGGTCCCGGCAGTGCCGGCCATCGCCGACAGGGCGAGCTGATTCGCAGCCTGAGACACGACGGCGCTGCCCTCGCGGATGCCGAGCGCGAGACCCTGACTGATGAACCGGCCCATCTCCGTCGTCACCCTGGAGGGCGAGCCGAACTCGAAGACGCTATCGAACGCTGCGGCGACCGACCTGGCGACGGCGGCCGCTGCGTCGGCTGCCTTCTGGGCGCGAGCCCGCAGGCCCCGCTCGAAGCCATCTGCTGTGAGTCGGCCTGCCCGCTCGCCGGCCGCGCCGCCCTGGCGCGCCAGGGTGTCGGCGGTGCTGTTGAGGCTGGAGGCGTCGAGCTCAGCCTTCACCGGGATCGGCTCGGCCAGGCCGGCGGCGAGCTGGTCGTAGATGTTGACCGTATCGAGGACCGGCACGGCGTTGGCGATGCCGTCGTTGTAGGCAGCGGTGATCGCGTCGCGCAGCGCCTGGTCCTCGACGCCATCGAGCGCCGCGCCAAGGATGCCGAGAGTGGCAGCGGTGAGGCTGGCCTCGTCGAAGATGACGCCTTCGTTGATGCCAGCTTCGGTGACGCCGGACAGCTTCGTCTTCAGGTCTTCGAGGGCGATGTCGAGCGCCGCCTGGTCGACGATGCCGCCACCGACCTTGAGGTCGGTGAACTGGCCGGCGACCGCGACGACAGCGGCATCGAACGAGGCGGCAAGACCCTGCGGGTCCCGGTTGCCGAAGATCGAGTCGATCGCAGCCGACACGGCGTCGGCCTTGATCTTTGCGTCCTCGAGCGCCCGACCCATCGACTCGGTGAACCGAGGGGTCGCCTCGGTCTCGACGACCTCGCGCAGCCCCTTGTACCCGTCGGCGAACGGCCCGAACTTGTCGGACGCCTGGTCGATGCTGAGCCCGATCGACGAGAACAGCTTGGGCGTCGTGACCCCTGCGAATGCCGTCTCGGCGTTGGCGAGCGCAATCGCGTCCTTCAGCGCGACGTACGCAGCGGTGACCGCGTCGACGGCCTCCTGGTTCTCGTAGATCGCCGTGGTGTTCGGTTCATTGAACGGATTGAAGTCGACGTCGAAGAACCCGCCGTTACTCGTGGACGACACCTGCTGGCCGCCCACCCTGGCGATCAGATCGTCGAACGCGTCGCCGCCCTCGCGGAACGCAGCGATGACGTCCTGCTGCTTGATGCCCAGCTCGGTCAGCTGTGGCAGGATGCTGAGGAGCTGCTCCTTCAGGGCAGCGCCGAGCGCCGAGTCGGAGGCGTTGTCCAGGGCCTCCTTGAGGTCGATGGCTCCATCCTCGCCCGCCTTCAGCCCGTCGGCGAGGTCGTTCTGCAGGGCATCGGCGAGCGAGCGCGCTGCAGCCTCGGCGTCTTCGGCGGCCTTCTGAGCCTTGCCGAGCGCCGTACCGATCAGGGCGGCGCCACCACCGACGACGGCGGCGACGGGCCCGCCGATCGCCGCGCCGGTCAGCGACGCCGAGATGACGCTGATGAGTCCGCTGCCGCCGGCCGAACCTTCGGCCTTGCCGCCGATGAACCCGCCGACGCCCGAGACGATCGCCGAGCCGATGACGGCGCCGATCGCTGCGCCCTGCGACTTGGCGATCTGAGTCAGCTCGGAGAGCCCGGAGCGGAAGCCGGTCGCGATCTGGCCTGCGCCGAACTTCACCCGGTCGCGGAAGCTGACCGTGAACTGGTCGCCCGCCACCGCTCCAGGGCGCTTGAACAGCGGGGCCTGGCGGGTGCCGGCCGATGCGAACTCGGCGAGGGCGGCGGCGATGCGGGTGCCGGCGTTCTGGAACGCCTGGCTGAACGCCGTACCGATCTGGCGGAAGCCGCCCGCGACCTGCGAGCCTCGCGCTGCGACGGTGGCGAACCCTCGCGAGACGGTGTCGCGGCACAGGATCCCCTTCAGGGTCGCCTCGTCGATGCCGTTCGTGATCTTCGCGATCTCGGCTCGGGCTGCGGCGAACCCGGCAGGGCTCAGCTTCACCTGGCTGTTCGACCCGAAGGCACGCAGCTTGCGCTGCAGATCGTCGAGCTCAGCGAACGCGCTCTTGAACACCGAGGCCGACGCCCGTGCACCGCCGCCGCCGAGACCACCGATCCCGCTAAACAGGCCGTTGGTGAAGCCGCGGGCCGACGGCAGCCGGGAGGTGAACCCCTGAGCGAACGCGCCGGCGCCGTCCTGACCGAGCGTGCGGAAGCCGCGCAGCAGTCGCGGGAGGGCGAAGGCGGCGGCGAGAGCGACGGCGATGATCTGCGGGTCGAACGCAGCCTTGGCCAGGTCGCCGAACGCTCCGCTGACCAACGATGCGAGGCCGGGCAGGTTCTGGATGAAGGCCCGACCGAAGCCTTCGATGAACCGGATCGCGACGAGCGCTGCTGCGGCGGCGATGGCGGCGAGGGCGGTGACGAACTTCGGGTTGGTGACGATCGAGCCGATCGCGAAGCCGATGGTCTCGACGATCTGCAGCGCACCCTTGCCGACCTCGAGCAGGTTGGCCTTCGTGAAGATCCCCTTGAAGAAGGCGAGGATCCGCTCACCCACGGGCTTCAGCGCAGGGATGATCTTGTCGGCCAGCGACGCGAACGCCGCAACGATGCCGCCGAGTGGCCCGCCGATGACGAACCCTGCGATGCCCGCGCCGGCGGCCGCCACGAGGCGGTTGCCGCCGACTGCTTCGGCGATCGTCTTGCCGACGTCGCCGATCTTGCTGGCCAGGCTCTGCAGCCGAGGCAGTGCGTCCTGCACGAACTCGACGACGGCGTCCTTGGCGGTGATGAGGGCCGAGGAGATCGTCCGTCCGAACGCTGCGAGAACGGGCAGGACCCGCTCCTGCGCGAAGGTGACGAAGGTGCGCAGCGCCGGGATCAGCTTGTTCGTGATGAAGTCCTGGAAGCCAGACGTCGCGTCGGCCGCCTGAACGAACCGGTTGTTGACCTCTGCGCCGAGCTCCCCGATCCCAGCGACGACCTTGGTGCGGTCCGACACGAAGAAGTCGAGCACGCCGCTGAACAGATCCTTCAGCCGACCGAGCGGCCCGGCGACCAGCGTGCGGATGGTGTCGGCGAGGCCGCGGAACGCCTCGCCGATCTGGGGGAAGTCCCTCGCCAGGACCGACAGGGTGCCGCCGATCAGGCCGGCGGCGAGCACGAGCGCACCGAACGGGGTGGCGGCGAGCGCTGCAGCACGACCGACAAGAGAGATGACCTCGATGGCCCCCTTCGCAGCGATGATCGCCCCGAGCCCCTTCGCGACGCCGCCGAGGAAGGTGCGCAGCACATCGAGCCCCGGGCCGACCTCACCCTTCACGAAGTTGGCGAGCCCCTGCAGTGTCGTCTGCGCTCCGAGCACAGCCACCTTCAGCGGCTCGGCGATCGACCCGATCAACGACGCGCCGAAGTCAGCGAACGACTCCTTCAGGTTGGCCACCCGGCCACCGAGGGTCTCGGCGAGGTCCTGGCTGGCGCCCACCAGCCGCTCGTCCTGCTGCAATCCGGTGATGAGCCCGGTGACGAACAGATCGGAGGTGATCTCGCCTGCCTCCTGCATCTCGACGAGCTGCCGGACGTTGCCGCCGGTCAGCTGGTCGGCGAGGATCTGGCGGATGTTGAGGCCGGGCAGGTTCTCGGCGAGCTGGTTGAGCTCGTCGCCCTGGAGGCGGCCGGCGGAGACGACCTGGCCGATGGCCCGCTGGATGCGGTTCAGCTCGTCCACCCCGCCGCCGGTGAGCGCGACAGCGTCGGCGATGGCGGTGACTCGAGGGATCACGTCTTCGGTGGCGGTGCCGATCGCGAGGAAGCCCTTGGCGAGATCGGCGACGCCGACGAGATCGAACGGGGTGGTCTTCGCGAACTCCTTGACCTGGCCGAGCAGCAGGTTGGTGTCCTCGATGCTGCCGGTGAGCGCGAGGAACTGCTTGTTGATCCGCTCGAGGTCGGAGAATCGCTGGAACCCGGAGGTGAGGAGGCCGGCGACGCCGACGCCACCGGCCACCCCACCCAGCCCGACGCCTGCTCCGCGACCCGTGACGCCGCCGAGCACGCCGCCGGACACCTGCCGGTTCAGCTGCTGGATGGTGCGCGACTGACGCGACACCGTCTCCGACAGCAGCCGCTCCTGCCGATTGAACGACCCTCGGATCAACTGCTCGCGTCGGGTCAGCGCAGTCGAGGTGCCCTCGGTGAAGACCCGGTTCGTGTTCCGGATCTTCGCGGTGAACGAGTCGAACACCCGCCCGGCCGCGCCGGTCGCGGTGCGGGCCGTGCCCGCGATGATGGCGCCGAGACCCTTCTCCAGCCGGCCAATGTTCTCGATGACGGCGCGAGTGAGCTGGATGCGCTGCTGGCCGGCCTGACGCTGAGCGATGAGGCCGGACTGGGCGGCCTTCTGTGCTTCGATGTTGAGGCGGGCGTTCGCGGCGCGAGCCGATTCGATGTCGGCCTGGCGGGCGCGGTCGGCGGTGAGGCGCTGGTCGATGATCGCCTGCCGCTGCAGGGTCTTCGACTTCGTGATCTCCGTCTGCAGGTTGCGCAGGCCCTGATCGATCGACGACACCGCAGCGCCGACGGCGGTGAACGCCTGCTGCAGCTGGAAGGCCTCGCGCCCCGCCTTCGTCAGCCCGGAGTTGACCTTCGAGATCGAGGTGGCGACGCGGCCAGTGCCGACCTGCAGCTTCGAGGTGGTGGTGACGAGTCGCTGCGCGGCGGCGTTCGCCTTCTCGCTTCCCTCGCGAACGGCCTGCTCGGCCGCCTGGATGCCGCGCTGGTCGACGAGGTAGTCGACATTGACGACGACATCAGGATCGGCCACGGTGGGGATGCTAGTCGGTTGACGTCTTGCGTTTGCGCAGCTGGTCGAGGAGGTCGAGCTGCTGCTGCGGCACGGCAGCGAGTTCCGTGGTGGTCGACGGGGCCCTCAGCTCCTTCTTCGCGTTGCGCTGGGCACCCCTTGAATCGGCGGTCGCCTGGTCGTGGCGGCGCTTCTGTTCAGCGAGCACCTGCTCGACAGTGCGCTCCTCGTCGAAGCGCATGTGGGCCTTCATGACCTCGCGGTACTCCCACGGGTTCGACATCGAGCCGCCCTGCTTCAGCAGATGAGCCCAGCCGATCGAAATGAACTCGGCGGCGCTCAGCGAACTGAGCGCACGACCCGAGCCTTGGAGGAGGAGGGTGCCGCGGACTTCCGTGCGGACGTCTTCTTGGCAGGCGTACGCGAGGATGCGGACGCCCGTGTCGTAGGGACCTCGCTCACCACCTCGAACACTGCCTCGATGATGGCGACGAAGCGCTCGGCGGTGAGGCCCCGCTGGCGGAGCAGGGTGGTGTGCATCGCCTCGCGCTGCTCGGGCACCACCGTGTTCACGAGGTAGTCGCGATAGGCAGTGACGTCGCCGGACGCGAGCGCCGAGAGGGCGTAGGAGTTGGCGTCGCAAACGACCGTCCACTCCTGGCCGAACAGGATGATGTCCTTCGTGTGGATGGGTTCGTCGTCGAAGCCCAGCTTCGCGTCGAGGTCGAGTGCCTTGGTCATGGCGACATAATAGGAACTCGGCGCCGTCGCGTCCAGGTTAGAGATCCGGCGACCGGCCGATGGCGTTGCGGAACGCCGCTTCGAGGGCACGCTCCATGAACCGGCCCGGCTTCACGCCGGGGTGGTTGACCCGGTCGGTACGGACGATCTTGTTGATCCCGAGGTCGGGGCGGCCCGACTGGAACCGCTTGGCCTGACCTCGCGGCCGGAACGGCTTGGGCGCTGCCCGCTGCGGGAGGCCGGTGACGGTCGCCTGGAACTGGAGGAACTTCGCGTTCTTCGGCGTGATGACGTGCGGGGGCGCGCCGGCGTTGAGGATGCCGACATGGTCGACGCTCGACGACATGGTGATCTTCACCGGGAACTCGTTGCCGGACACCTGGGCGGTGATCGACCCCTTGCCGGCGCCGGTGCGCTCCTGGTAGTCGCGTGCGAACGTGGCGTTGGCGCGATTCTCGGCGTCGTTCGCGATCCCGTGGACGGTCGCGCCGACCTTCTTCTCGGCGGCACCCTCCAGCTTGGCGGCGAGCGACGAGCGGGTCGTCAGCGTGCGAGAGACGACGTTGGCCATCAGCCACCGCCGAACGGGACGTCGACCGTCACCGCCGTCACCCAGCCGACCACGCCACCACGAGGCGGCAGCGGGGTGAGTGGAGCGAGCGCGATGTTGCCGCAGCCGCGGACCGAGTCCGGCATCAGGCTGCGCTGAGAGTTCATGTGGAGCAGCTTGCGGTACATCGCCTCGCCGTGCGCGTACGACTGGCGGGCCGCCTCGTTCTGGGCAACCGGGTCCGGGGCGACGATCGTGCCCTCGGCGACCTGGGCGGTCGGCCAACCGGACTCGAGGAGCCGGATCGTGAACTGGGCCCGCACCAACGGCAGCGGCAGCAGCCGGCCGCCGGGGGCCGACGCCTGCGACGGGCTCATCGTGGTGAACGCGACGCTGAGCGCATCAGCGACGCCGTCGTCGCCGTTGCCGAGCGTCACGTAGGCCTGCAGCGGGTCGCACTCGACCTCAGCGAAGCAGGGGAGGAGCGCGTCGAAGACGTTGGTGAGCAGATGCGTTGCGATCGCGTGCAGGTCGACGCAGCAGACGGCGGGCGGGTTGGCGCAATCGGAGACGAGCATGACCGAAGCGTAGACGCGACACCGCCCGAGGATCGCTCCTCGGGCGGTGCGCTCGAGCCCCCCTCGAAAGGTCAGCTGCCGGCGGGCAGATCCACGTAGCCGTCGGCGACGGCGGCGAGGATCGCGTCGTACTCGGCCTGGGTGTAGCCGACCTCGACGTACGCGCTGTTCGGGATGTACGTCGAGCCCGGGTAGTCGTTCCACGGGCCGTTGTACAGGTTGGGGTTGTTGGTCGCCTTGCCGGTGAAGGTGAGCAGCTTCACCTCGTTGGCGAAGTTCGAGGCGCCGCGCTGCAGCTTGACCTTGCCGAAGATGTGGCCGACGGCGACAGGGGTCGAGCCGTCGGAGGCGACACAGGAACCGGACCCGGCATAGATCGCCGAGGTGATGACCTCGAGGTACACGCCGTTGCGCTGGCCGGCCGAGTAGAGACGCTCGGCGAAACCGATCGTCTTGCCGGCGAAGCTGCCGCCGGCCTTGCCGAGGACGGCGGTGCCGCCGAACAGCATCACCATCGCCTCGTAGTCGTGGAAGCCGAACTCGCCCGACAGGTTGTAGCGCTTGGTGACGTCGTCCTGTTCGTAGGTGAACATGATGTCGCCGCACGCGTTCTTCGGCTCGAAGACGGTGCCTTCCTCGATGTCCGGATCGGCGTTGAGGGTGACGAGCGCGGCGGTCACGATGCCGCCGTTGACGCCACCGATGGGGGTGCAGTCGGTATCGAGCGCAGCGGCACGCACGACGCATGCATTCAGCTGGCCAATGGCGACGCCGCCAGCAAGGTTCGTTGCCATGAGGTCGGTCCTTTCGAGGGTGAAACCTGGATTGGACAGATCTTCGCGACCGTCGTCGCGCTATGTCTACCGATGGTGGCGGGGGGGAGATTCGAACTCCCGACCTGCGCCTGTTGAGAGCGCCGTGCTACCTGGCTGCACCACCCCGCGTCGTTGGCTACATCGTGACCGGTCCGGACCGGACGAGGAGGCCGAGTTCGTAAGACTTCGCCGGGTTCGCATGGACCCAGGTGTGGCAGTCGAGACAGAGGTGCGCGCAGTTCTCGGTGGTGCCACGCCCGCCGTGGGATCGCATCAGCCGATGGTGGAAGTGGGTGGCGCGACGGGCGCAGCCTTCCCGCTCGCACCTGCCGCCCGACCGTTTGCGCACCTCGGCCTTCACGGCCGACGAGAAGTCGGTGGAACGCTTCACGAACCGGCGGGGCCTTCGACCTCGACGAGCTGCCAGCCGTGGGTGAGCTCCGGGGTCCACACGCCGGATTGTGCGGCGCCGCCGTAGCCGTAGACGGAGAACCAGCGGGACAGGCGGGGAAGGCCGACGTCGGCGCCGCCCGCTTCGAGCTGGTCGCGCAGCACGACGGTGGCGCCCTGGATGTTGGCCTGGGTGACGCCGGGGGCGATCGCCGCGGCCTGGTTGGTGCCGGCGGCGATCAGTTCGCAGATCAGCTCGAGCGCGGCCTGCTTCGTGATCAGGTCGATCGGGAAGCCGAACATCATGGTGATCTCGAAGACGCCGTCGGCGTTGGGGAGGAGTCGCAGGTTCGAGTTCGACGGCCACGACCCTTCACGGCGGAACAGGAACTCGTTGTCGATCAGCCCGTACTCGGATGGGTTGAGCTCGACGCCGTCGATGACGACGGAGATCACCTGGGGGCGGGGGCCGCGCAGTGGGATGACGTCCATGCCCCCGAAGCGAGCGTCGGGGTGGAGGCCGTACCCGTCTTCGAAGACGGACCCGAAGCAGTTGTTCCAGGTGCTGACGGGTCGCACGGTGACGGTGCAGCGTCCGTGGACTCGACCGTCGGAGAGCAGGGTGAGGAGGTCGGAGGCGGCGTCGATGGCGTAGCCGATGAGGGCCTCGTCGTCGTTCAGGTCGATCGCGCACTTGCAGCCGTCGGCGATCACTTCGGCGGGCGTGACGAACGCCTCGCATGCGAACTGCAGGGTCATGACGTCAAGAGTACCGCGAGTCGACCAGCTCAGTGATCCACTCGGCGGCGCGGTCGGCGGCCATCCCCATCTGCGACCAGGGCGCGTACACGTCGGCCATCTGCGACTCGCGGAACTCGTCCTCGATGTCGAGCATGTCGTCGAGCTCCAACTTCAGCATCGACTCGACGTCGACGGAGTACCCGGGGATGTGGGACCAGAACCGGAGGCCGTGTTCGATGTGGCGCCGATACCAGGGGGCGTTCATCCAGATCGTGTGGCGGCCGAGGAGCGCGAACTCGTAGCCGATCGAGCTGTTGTCGACGACGAGCACTTCGCAATGCTGGAACACGTCGGCATCGGTCTCGAGGACGCACAGCCCGGCCTCGGTCATCGCCCGGTCGATGCTGCCACCCCAGCGCGGGTGGGAGTGGCCGAACACGGTCCAGCCTTGCTGCTCCCAGGCTTCGACGATCGACGGGAGGTAGTCGCGGTAGTGCTCCCATGCCCCACGCATCTCGGGGGAGAGGGTGAGGCGCTCGCCAGCGTCCCAGTGCCAGGCGAAGCAGACGGAACGGGGGACGTCGGGCTGGACGCCGATCCAGCGGTCCATCTTCGGGCAGCCGGCGGCGACGGCCGGGGCGGGGGCCCAGCGCTCGGCGACGGTGTCGGACGGGCAGATGTAGCCGATCACGCCAGAGTGCCTGGATCCGCCGCCTGAGTAACCGGGCAGGGTCGCTGTCTTGGTGTCGCCGAGGTAGGCCTGGCCTGCTCCGTGTTCGACGTAGATCATCTGGTTCATGTTCCGCAGGTGCTGGACGTCGACCCATCCGGCGACCATCGCGATGCGGCCGCGGTACGGGCGGTAGCAGGGCGATTCGACCGGGTGGACGGTGCCTTGGAGGCGGGCGGGGAGCGCCGCGAAGATGGGCTCCATGTGGTCGAGGTAGTGCGGCTGCGATGCCGTCACGTCGATCTTCACCAGTGGCTCCGTTCGAGGTTCGTTAGGTAGGTGTCGCGCCACTTCGACCAGCGAGGCACCGTGGCCTCCGAGCGCTGCTGGAAGCTGTCGAGTGCTCGGCGGTTGCCGGCGAGGGTGTCGAGGGTCTCGCCGAGGTCGACGTAGTTCGTCGCTGCCTCCTTCACCGGCCCGCACGCCAGGTTCAGTAGGCGGCCGGCCTCTCGCCGGACAGGGGTCAGGACGGAAGCGAGTTCGGAGTTGGGAGACGCGTCCGGCATGACGACGGCGAGGCCGCGAGCGGCAGCTTCGAGCGCCGGGAGGCAGAGGCCGCCGTACTTGCGAGGCAGCACGAGGACGTGCTGGTTCTCGTACATCGACCAGCGGTCGTCGACGACGTTCGGCTGCTTGATGATCTTGATGTTCCGCTGCCGCATCGGGTCGGGGATGTCGCCGGCGATGGTGTGGATCGTCACTTCGATCGGGTTGCGGGTGCGGCTCAGCGATCGCATGAACACGTCAGTGCCGTTGCGGTCGAAGGCTGCCCGTTTGCCGATGACGTGCAGGACGCGGAGGGGTCCGTCTTCGGGGTGAGCGGCGGTGCGGGCGACGTCGGGCATCGGGACCGGCATGACGGTGCCGGCGGGAAGGTGGTCGAGCCGCCACGAGGTGGGCCACCACCAGATCGGCACGCCGTAGTGCTCGTAGCCGCGCTGGTCATGACGGTAGAACTCGGGGTTGCCCTGAACAATGAGCCGCACGTCCATCTCCCGGGCCCAGTGCGGCATCCGCCAGTCGTAGGGCGTCTCGACGGTGAAGACGACGTCGAGCCCATCGAGCCATTCACGCACGGTCGCTTCGTCGAGGGTGTGGTCTTTCGGTTCGTAGGCGATGTGGGTCGGGTTCGGGCACCACGAGTCGTCGACCGCGCAGTCCGGTCGGGGCATGTCGATGACGAGGGTCCGCTCGACGGGCATGTGCTCGACGAAGTTGCGGGTCTGGATGGCGAGACCGCGAGCGATCTCGGTGCGGGCGATCACCCCGAGCCTCATCAGAACACCTGGCTTTCATCGAACTTGGGCTCGCCCTGGCGGCCGTCGAGGTGATAGCTGCGCTTGATGTTGCCGCTGTCGGGATGGAAGATCGCGAGCCGATGCTGGCGGGGGTGCGCCTGGGCGACGGAGTGCATCCGATCCTCGATGAAGCAGGTTGCGTCGACGGAGAACTCGCGCCGCAGGATGTGGCGGTAGTAGTCGGCCGACGCAAGGTGAGGGCGCTGCGACCACTGGTGGGTGCGGCGTAGCGGCACACTCATCATCTCGATCGTGTCGTGGTCGACCATCAGGTGTTCGTGTTCGGGGTGAACCGCGGCCTCGTGATGGAACCGCAGCACGTCGACGGCGCCCTGAGAGACGAGCGCCTCGCATTCGGCCCACGGGATCGGCTCATCGACGACGAGCGGCGTGTCGTGTTCCATGAACAGCACGTTCGGGGTGGTCACCTCGAGGTTGAGTACCGAACGGGTGAGGCGGGCCTGGTGGACGTGGGTGTCGGACTGGATGACGTAGGCGTTGCCGACCTGCTTCTGCAGGATCCAGTGGAGGCGGCGCAGGTACTCGAGGTAGCCGTCGCGCAGGTGGCGCTGCTCGGCCCTGATTCCGTCGGCCATGACGAGCACCGGGGTGCCTTCGCCGACCACTTCGAGGGCGGAGTAGATGACCGACATGATCTGGTCGGTGGACGGATGCAGGATCGACGGCGAGGTCGACACGAGGATCGTGGTCTCCGGGCTGGCCGTGGCGGGGATGCCGATGCGGGTCCGGTCGGCGTTGAGGCGGCGGGCCATGCCGCGCTTGTAGGCGCCGTACCAGCATTGCCACTGGTTCGACCACCAGACGCGGTCGGAGAGGAGACCTTCGATGGTGCCGCCGACGCCGTCCCAGTCGGAGACGAACGTGGCGGGCCCCGATCCGAAGGCGTGATGCCAGTACGGGTCGACTTCGATGATCGGGATCGCGCCGGCTTCGAGGGTCTCGAAGAACCGGAACGTGTCCTGTGTGGCGGGACCGCCGGGGCAGGGGACGACCCACGAGTCGACGAGTTCGGCGAGGTACTCCTCGCGCGGCATGCCCTGCGTGAAGCCGGTGGTTTGCGTGAGCCGACCGGGGACGCGTGCTCGTGCCCGCCTCAGCCCGTTTGCGGCACGTTTGCGACGCTCGTTGGTGATCTGCCCAGCGAAGGACCAGAGCGTCCCCTTCGTCGGCGGTTCGGCCGGCATCAACGACGGGGTGTCGGCCTTCCATCCGTCGCCGAAGAAGTAGGCCCACGGCATGTCGCCGTGGACCTTCACGTCGGGCAGCATCACCCACAGCGCCAGGTTGTCGTGGCGCACCTGCTTCCACGGGAAGATGTGCTCCTCATCGCCGACGAGGATGAGCAGCACGCCGGCCAGCTTGGCGAGTTCGGCGTTCAGCCGCTCGATGTCGTGCTCGGATGCGTGGTGGCGGGCCGGCAGGACGACGATGGCCCGCTCGACCCCTTCCGGGACGTGGTCGGTCTCCTGGTAGGCGTAGCTGTGGCCGGTATCCCACAGCTTGTTGCCGAACAGGTGGTCGAGCATCCCGGTGTCCCACGGGCCGAGCGCCTGGATGTGCGGGTGGAAGCTGAGCCAGAGGACCCGCACCATCAGAACAGCGCCCGCTCGAAGTGCCAGTGCTCCTCGTGGTCGGTGCCGAGATGGGTCGCCATCCAGCCGGCGTCCGACATGAACTGACGCAGCTCGGTGTCGGTGTGGCCGAAGTTCTCCATCAGGTCCGGGTGGACCGACACCCACACGTTGCGGAGCCGCTCCAGCGGGTCGGTGAGCAGACCGATGGCGCCGCGCAGCACCATGAGCTCGGCGCCTTCGACGTCGATGTTCAGCGCGTGGGGCGCGTAGCCAGTGATATCGGCGAAGTCGTCGAGGGTGATCGAGTGGATGTCGCCCGGGTGTTCGAGCGAGCGGTAGGCCATGCCCCCGAGTTCGGGTGCGTCGATGTCGGCGCAGGCTGGCCAGTGGTCGAACGCGTCGGCGTTGATCAACCCTGGCATCGTGTCGCTGTGGTCGGCGACGAAGCCCTGGAAGCAGGCGAGCGGCGGGTCGATGTTGTTGTGGACCCAGGTGCGGCGGATGTTGCCCCAGAACTCAGGTGAGGGCTCGAACAGCACCATCGCCTCCGGGTTGACGAACTCGCGTGCGATGATCGCCGAGATCCAGCCGTGCTCGGCGCCGACGTCGAAGAAGCAGTCGTTCCAGTGGAGGTGCTTGCGGAACGACTCGAACCGCTCGTACTCCCAGCCGCGCTGGGCGACCGGGTCGCCGGTGATCGCATCCCACTCGGCGATCGAGTTGGGCAGCCAGATCTGCCACCGGCCGTTGACGATTGCCTTCTTCATCCCTCACTCGCTTCCCACATGTCGACGATCTCCTGTTCGATGGCGAATTGGTCGCGCAGCATTTCGATCCCGGCCTCCAGGGTCCGGGCCCGGAACGCCACGGTTGGATCGGCTGGCAGCTGCAGGTCGTTGATGCGCCAGCGGCCCTCGCACCAGAACGACTCGTTGGGGCCACTGACGATGTGCGTGATCTGGCTCACGAACGTCATGCGGATCGCCAGGTTGCCGATGGCAATCTCCTCGGTGAAGACGACCTCGTTGTCGCTCACAGCATGTCCCTTTCGAGGAGGAGGTCGACGAGCTGATCCATCCGCACGTCGTAGGTGTGGTGCTGCTGCACGTGGACGCAGCCGGCATCGGCAATCTCGTGGGCCCGGTCGGTGTTCTTCATGAAGAACTCGATGTCGGTACCGAGCTGATCCCAGTCGCCAGCGTTCCAACAGCCGAGGTGGTCGCCGATCGCGAAGTGCTGCTCGAGGCCGGGGACCATCGGGTGGAGCAGGAAGCCGCCGCGACCGAGGGTCTCGGGGATGCGGTCCGACCAGTAGTTGGCGAGGCCGCTGCCGGCGAAGCACGAGTCGCCGACGACGACATCGACGGACGCGTACAGGTCGCGTAGTTCCTGGCCTCGGATCGCGTGCTCGCCGAGTCGCGGGTAGAACTCGCAGACGTTGCGAAAGTGCTTCTTCAGGAAGGCGACCAACTCGAAGCGGTGCTGGTGCTCGTCGTGGTAGGAGCCCTGCCAGGAGCCGACGAAGGCCAGCTTCGACTGGAAGATGTAGCGACGCTCGCCGACGTGTGCTTCGCGAGCGGAGACGCCAGGGGGGAACCAGACGTGGTTGACGCCGGCCTCGGCCCACTGTTCATCGTGGCCGCCGTCGGCAGTGATGACGAGGTTCGCGCGGAAGAAGGGTTCCTCGAGGATCTGGCGTTGACGCTTGAGGCCCCACCAGATGTCGAGGTGGTAGCCGACGACGGGGATGTGGAGGTCGTCGGCGCGTTGCATCATCTGGATCTCGGCGATGCGATGCGCGCGAACGTCGGGCCAGGGGAACCCGGTGCGGGTCCACAGGATCAGGTCGGGCTTGCCGCCGAGCGTCGTCCAGTCGTTGGAGGCGAGGGCGTCCCAGGTGGCTTGCGCCGACTCCTGCAGGCCGACGACGAAGTGACCTCGGTCGACGAGCGCGGCACGGATGTGGTTCTCCGTGGAGTGCGGTGGTTCGAAGTTCCCGATGTAGAGGACTTTCAGGGATGGGCGGGAGGGCTTCTTCTTCGGAGGCACGGCAGCATCGTACACGACCGTCTGATACACGCAAGCTATGATCGCGGCCATGAGCGACGTGCCCCTCGACCAGCCCGCCCCGATGCAGCCGATGCGCCCCCATCCGCTGCCAATGCAGTTCTCCGCGCAGCCGACGATGGACGGCAAGATCGTCCTTCAGTTCTTCACGCCGCAGGGTCAGACGATCCTGTTCGTCGACGAAGAAGGCGCCGAGTCGATCGCCACGTCGATCATGCAGGCCGCGGCCGCAGCGGGGATGCAGGCGGGCGGGTTGATCAAGCCGCCCGCCGCCGGGCTCATCATCCCGAGGTAGGCGCCGCCAGCACCGTCAGCGATGGCAAGGCGCCCTCGCGGAACACGCTCTCCCGGTTGGTCGACGTCTCCTTCGCGACGAGGCGCAGACGGAACTTGCCGACCTTGTCGGCCAGTTCGCCGACAGCCCACGACACCGCGATGTTCGGCGACGTCGAAGCTCCAACGATGCCCGCTGTCTTCGTGTAGAGGACGCGCTTGGTGCGGGCCGTGAGGAACTCGACCCGGAACGTGTAGCCGTTCGAGAAGTCTCGGATCTCGCCGCTGCTGTCGCGCCACTCGACCGCCCAGGGCGGATCCTCGCGGTCGGCGTAGATGGTCATCATGTCGGCTCGCTCCATTCGTCGATCAGCCCACCATTGTCGGCTGGGCAGGACGGTTCAGTCCACCGGTCAGGTCCGGGCTCGGACCACACCATCACCTGCTGGGTCTCGGCCGTCCCGAGCGTCGCGGGCTCCGACCACCATGCGATCCGGTCGTCGCCGCCCGAGATGCGCTCGAGCTCCACGCCGACAGGAGCGGAAGGTTCGGCCCACCAGTCGATGCCGGGTTCGGTCCAGACGTCGACAGCGGTCTCGTCGATGACGACGACGGGCGGGGTGACGTTGACGGTGATGCCGAGGCCGAACGCGACGATCGCCCCTGCTGCGGGACGACCGAGACCGCGGCCGACGATGGTCACGTCAGCCTCTCTCGCCGCTCGGCGCCAGCGCCCGAGTACGGGGTGGTGCCGTCAGCATCCTCGAACAGGTCGGCCTGAAGGAGCACTGTGGTGCCGTCCTCGGCGTAGACGGTGAAGGTGCCAGCGACCGGATCGGTGACCGTCTTGTTCCGCAGGATCGCGAGCGCAAGGTTGAGTGCTTGCCCGGTGGTGCCAGCGGTGTTGACGTCTTCGGCGATCGTGTTCCACACGGCCGCCGCGAGCGCTTCAGGGGTGAGCGGGTCGGAGGAGAGGGCGACGCTGATGTTCGCCTCCATGAACCCGTCGGCGCGCATCGTCCCGGTTGCCGCCCCCGTGCCGGTGAGCGCTGCCACGGCGTTCGCGAGGGCGGTGAGGGTGCCGGTCATGCTGCCGGCACCTGCGAGCGAAGCTGCCGCGTCGACGGTTGCCGTGAGGGTGGCGGTGATTCCGCCGACGCCGGACAGGTTCGCTGCGGCCGCGACGGCACCTGCGAGGGTGGCGGTGATGCTGCTGGTGCCTGCGAGGGTGGCGATGGCGTTGACGACCGACTGGATGTCGGCGGTACTGATCGTGCCTGACCCGCTGAGGGTGGCCGAGGCGTTCAGGACGGCGATCAGGTCGGCGGTGAGGGCGCCGGTGCCGCCGAGCGAGGCATCGAGCCGGCCGGTCGCTTCGAGGGTGGCGGTGAGTGCAGCGAGACCTGCGAGGGTGGCGGTGATCGGGGCTCGGCCGGTGATGAGCGCTGCGAGCGCCCCGGCGCCTGTGAGCGTCGCTTCGCCGTTGATGCCGCCTGCGAGGTTCGCTGCGCCGATGCCGCCGGTGCCGACGACGAGGGTGTACGAGGAGAGCCCGCCGGTTTCCTGGGGGATGATCCAGGTGTACGGGGGTCGGTATCCGTTGGGGGTGCCGGCGGTGTCGTCGTAGTTCGGGTCGATGTACCGGTTGCGGACGGCGCCCGACTTGTTCCACTGCGACCGGTTGTCAGAGATCGTGGACCCGGAGAAGGCGCGTCCCGGGTTCTTCGCGAGGACCGTGTAGTTCCCGATGAGGGCCATCGGTCACCCCCAGCCGAAGTCGATGTGCCCGTAGAACGCCGAGTTGGTCGGGGTGTTCGCTCCCGCGTAGATCAGCCAGTGGAGCACGGCGCCGTCTTGGATGCGGGGCAGCGACGGGATCTGGTTGAGGAGGTCGCGTTCGCCTGCGACGCCGAGGGTGGTGAGGGGCAGGGTGAGGAGCGGCTTGCAGAGCGCGATGTTGCCGACACCGGAGGTGCGGGTGGCGCTGTACTGGATCGACTGGATCGAGCGGATGCCGGCGTCACCGGAGGCCTGTGGGATGAACGGGCCGTACTTGCCTGCGCCGGTGCCGGAATGGTCGATCATGCCGACCGGGGCGGCGGTGGTGAGCGCGGGCAGGGCGGGGGCGGTGGGGATGGCGCGACCGGCGGTGCCTGCCGAGTTGGTGTAGCCGGACGAGCCGAACGACAGGTTCGGGGTGCCGGCGCCCATCACGGTCGACGGGACGTGGAACGCCTGGACGCCTGCGCCGTCGGTGTAGCGGGGGAGGCCGGGGCGGATCGTGTGGGTGCCGGTGCCGGCGTCGGTGATGTCGATCGTGGTGTTCGCGACGGCGTTCGCGAGTGACGTCGCCAGCTTCGAGGTGGTGGCTGACTGGCGCACCGTCCAGTAGTCGGTGACCAACGCGAGGCCGGCAGGGAGGGTGGTGGTCGTGGTGAGCTGCACCCGGGAGAACGTCGGGATGTCGTAGCCGGTGTGGGTGATGACGTCGGTGCCGGCGTCGGCGGTGAACGTCGCCGAGTTGATCGTCGCCTGCGAGGTCGCGGTGGTGACGGTGGTGATCGGGTAGTGGGCGAGCATGTCGACGAGCATCAGCACGCACGGCATCGTGGTGGCCGCGGCGGAGAACCCGGAGACGTTCAGGATGTGCTTCGTGTCCGGGGAGACGGCGCCGCCATGCTGGATGCCGTTCGCATTGGGGGTGACGTCATGCCAGCCGCCCTGGAACGACAGGTTGGTCCCGGCGCCGAGGAGCGACTGGGCGGGCGGGTTGCCGGCGCCACCGGCGAGCGAGTACCAGACGCCTGCGGCCTGAGCGGTGGTCGGCAGGGCGTTCTTGTTCCAGTCGGCCCGCCAGAACTTCCCGTTGACCGTCGTCTCGTTGATGAAGTCGTCGTGCGACGCGAATCCCATGCTGATCAGCTCCAGACCGTCTTGATCGTCCCGTAGATGGTAACCCCATTGAGTGAGCCGGACGGGCAGCACATCCAGTTGAGGTAGGCGTTGTTCTCGATCGTCGGGGCCTGCGCGAAGTCGCGGAGGTAGTCGACCTCGACGGGCGCGTCGATGCCGCGGATCTGCATCTGCGCCAGGGGCTTCACGAGGACGAGGGTGACGAGGCCGACGTCGGCCCCGGAGATCATCTGGAACGAGTCGATCGAGCGCACCCCGACATCGCCGGACTGCAACGGCAGGAACGGCCCGCGGGCGCCTGCGACCGCACGGTCCGAAGTTGCGATCGCCCCGACGTACGCTGCGGCGTTCAGGGTGACGAGGTCCGTCGAGCGACCAGCGACACCATCGGAGTTCGTGTAGGTCACCTGGAAGGTCTGCCCACCGAGCCCTGCGGCGACACCGACGGCGACCATCTGCACCCCAACGCCGTCGGTGTAGCGGGGGAGACCTACGTCGTTGGTCATCACCTGCTCATCGGTGGTGCCCTGGTCGACGAACGGGTAGTAGAGCAGGTAGTCGCAGAGCAACATCGGCATCGGCAACGGCGTCGCCGAGTTCGACAGCGCCATCACCTCGCGCAGATGCTTCGACGTCGACACGTCCTGACCGTGATCAAGGCCGATGTCGTCGGAGCGGGTCAGCGCCTTCGCTTCGAGCGGCGAGGACGCGTAATACTGCGGGACGGGGTTGCCCGGCGACATCGACAGGTCGAACCAGATGCCGATCGTCGTCGGCTGCACCGGCGCCTTGCGCCAGCCGGCGAAGCGGAACTGCCCGTTCTCCTCGGCGTCGACGAGCGCCCGGACGCCCGAGAACCCGCTCACTCGGGCGCCTTGATGCCCCCGCGACCGGCCAGCGCGGCGGAGGCGTTCGCGAGGATCGCCGCGTCACACGAGCAAGCGCGGATCGGTTCGTGGTCGGGCAGCACGATGACCGCGAGGCCGCACCCTGCGCACTCGTAGGTCACGTCAGTCCTCGGTGATGACGAGCGCCGTCGCAGCGAACTGAGGCTGGATGCCGGACGACACGTTCAGTGTCGCGGACAGGGCGCCCGAGTAGAGGATCTGGGTGGAGCTCGCAGGGGTGATCGACACGTGGGTGAGGGCGTTCACGCCACCGGTCGCCTGCGGGAACTGGATGATCGCGTCGTTCGAGCACGAGTTGCCCGACACCGTCCAGCCGGATGCGGACCGGGAAACGGTCACGGCGGCGTACGAGGTGTACGTCGCTTCCGACGTCGTCGAGTTGCCCGCCTCGCCGGGGTCGGCGGTGTGGAGGTGGATCTCGAGGTCGGTCGCCGCGTCCCACGGCAACGCGGTCGCCGTGAAGATCTTGGCGAGCATGTCGGTTTCGGTCGTGTTGCCCTTGCTCATCGGATGCTCCTGTGGGGTCGATCAGGGCGATGATCGCACGTCGAAGCCCCGAATGGCGAGTGTCAGAGGTCCGGTTGGGCTGGGCGGTTCTTCGCGAGGGCGAACATCTTGGCCCCGGCGACCGATGGGCCGTACTGGGTGTCGTAGAACGCCGAGCCGTTCTGGGTGCGCAGCACGTAGCTGTCGTTGCGGTTGCCGGCGCCCCACCAGAACACGCAGCCGACACCGAGCTCATCGGCCTGGGCGAGGGTCGCCTCGAACGACGAGGTGGTGCCTTCGGCGAGGGTGGCGCCTGCTTCACCGACGATCAGCGCGACGCCCTGCTCCTGCGCCCGTCGGATGACGGAGGCGACGTCGCCCATCGCGTAGTTGTGGAAGCCGAGCACGCAGCCGGTCGTCCGCTTCGCCACCCAGCCGGGGGCCCGGTCGGCGGCGTACGCGATGCCCTGGGCCCACTGGGGGAGGTCGATGACGATGATGCCCTGCCAGCCGAGCGTGGTGCGCAGCAGCTGGTATTGGGATTCGGCGGTCGCTTCCCACTGGTCCCATGCGGAGCCGATCGGTTCGTTCAGCGGGTTCGCCCACACCATCGGGTTCGTCTTGTACTTCGTCGCGATCTCCGACCAGATCGTCTGGTAGTCGGAGTTCGCTGCGAGCTGGGCGGGGGTCGGGTTGGTGCCCGGACCGATCTGATGGGAGGCGATCATCACGACGATCCCACGGGCGAGGTACTCGTCGACGCAGTCGAACAGGCCGTTCTGGAAGTCGGCGAAGGTGTACGCGCCGTAGTCGCGCATGATGTTGATGCGGACGAAGTTGTAGCCCTGGTCGACGTACAGCTGGGAGCGGCCGTTGAGCACCGCCATGCCGGTGTCGTTCCACCAGGTGCCCTTCGGTGCGGAGCGGGCGGTGGGGACGCCGTTGAGGCCGATCGGGACGAACTGCTTGCCGCCGCGGCCGATGCGCCCGTTCTTCAAGTAGAAGCCGGCGGTCGGCTCGGGCTTCGGCGGGACCGGCGCGGCCGGGATGGTGGATTCGTCGACGTGGATGACCTGGCCGACGTACAGCCGCGACGACAGCGTCAGCCCGTTGGTCGTCGCGAGCGTCTGGGCGAAGCGGAAGATGACGGCCGAGTCGACGCCGGGGGGCGAGATGCGGCGGGCGACCGCTGTCCAGCCTTCACCGCTGCGGATCTGTTCGTGGACGATTCCCATGTGGTGACGGTACCAGCACGGTCAACACTGAGAGCGGTCACAGCACCTTCCACTTGGCGTCGAGGTAGTCCTCGACCTGCGCAATCTCACCAGCCGACAGCGCCTTCAGGTAGACGACGATCTCGCAGACGTATCCGGAGAACCAGAACGTCGCCTGAAACCCGGAGTCGGCGGCGTTGCGGAGCGCGCCCAGGTAGAGCGACTGGGCGATGTCACGACTTGAGGCGCTGTCCGGGGTGAATGTGTTGGTGCCGTTGTTGGCCTTTGCTGTGCGCTGCGTCACCGTGCCAGCGACGCGGTCCACGACAGTGCCTACCACGCGCGCGTCCGTGGTCGTGTAGGCGCCCGTGGTCGTGTTGAGCGTTCCTGGGTCGAAGATGGTCGAGAGGGTCGACGAGTTGAAGTAGAGCAGCCATGAGCCGTCGTTGGGCGTGACCTTGTACTTGCCGATCAGCGTGTTCGATCCTGACGGCGTGTTGACCCGACAGACTGCGAACACCGACAGGGAGTTGGTGCCGAGGTCGAGGGTGTCGCCAGCGGTCATCCAGTTGTCAATGCCATCGAACTGCACAGCCTTGAGCGCGCCGACTGACACCGAGCGGGTCGGCTGGTTGCCCGTCGCGCCCTGGGTGAAGTGACGGACGTTGCCGCTGCGGTCGTTCCACTGGGAGACGAGTGTTCCACTGCTGTAGGTGAACGATGCGTCGTCCGATGCGTCCCACCAGCCGGCCAGGTTGGAGATGTCGGTCGGGATGAACGTGATCGGTGCGGACGGATCGACAGTTTCGACGACGAAGTCGGCGATGATGCGCGCGTAGTCGGCGTGCCCGGCGTCGCTGGGATGAACGTTGTCGAAGTAGTAGGGCGTGTTTGCCGCGTAGGACGTCCAGTAGTCGGCGAGATCGAGGAAGCCAACGTCGTTGGCATCAGCGACTTCTTCCATTGCGACACGAAACGTCGACCACGTCACTTCGCTGATGAACGACGTGTTGGGCGGCGGGGACGCAACGATCAGGACCGACGAGTCGAGCGCCTTCATGTCGGTCACCAGCGTCGTGAGGTGCGTCTTGAAGGTGGCGGTGGTGGTGCCGTTCAGCGCTTCGTTCAGCCCGAACGCGATGATCGCAAGATTGGGGGCCAGCTCGAGGTAGCACTGGCGTGACGAGATGCCGGTGGCATCGACGACCAGTTCCGAACATTCAGCACCGCTGAGGGCGATGCGGGACACCTTGACGCCGGTCGTCTCGTTGTGGACCGCCTCGACAGCGACCGGGTAAGCGACCCCAGCGTCACCAGCCAGCACAAGCGTGTGGGAACCCGACGCACCTGCGTCCAGTTCGACGAACTCGACGCCTGCCGCTGCATTGCACGAGTACGTCGTCGGCGCACCTCCGTCGATCGTGGCCGTGAACGTGCCGCCACCGGGCGCGGTCAGATACATGATCTTGAACGCGGTGCAGGTGATCGGCCCTAGGGTGTAGGTGTCACCCGACGAGTTGGCGCTGAAGAACTGGGAGAAGAACCCGCCAGAGGTCTCTGAGTTCCACGTGCCGGCCGACGACGTGCGAGCATCGGTCAGTCCGAACTCCTCAACGGTCCGAATGACGCCTGTGCCTGTGGCTTGACCGTTGCGGGCGGTGAACTCGGTTCCGATGCGGCCCGCCCAGCCGTTGAGGTAGTAGGGCTCCGTCGCGTAGTAGCCCTGTGACACGGAGTCGCCGAAGCAGACAATGTGGGCTTGGCCGGCGCCTGCAGCCTGACGCGCGTACGCCTCATCCCACGCGCCGAACCACGGCCGCGACCCTGCCGAGTTGAGCATCTGCATCGACGGGACAGGCATCAGCCATACGCCTTGCCAGCGCGCGAGCCAAGCCAGGTGGTGCCGGCGTCGAGGGTCAGGAACGTGTACACGCTGGGGGTGCCGTAGGTTGGCGGCGTGGCGTCGGGCCAGTCGACGCTGGCAGGCCACGTCGGGGTGAACGCGCCACGGAGGATCAGCGTGAACAGCGTCGCCTTGCCCGACGGGGCCGGGTTCGAGAACGTGAACGTGCAGTTCTGATCCATCGTCACGTTGAAGACGCCGTAGGTGGCGGTGTCGAGCGTCTCGGTGGCGCCTGTGGCCGCGACCGTCAGGACATTCGACTCGATCGCACCGACGTTCTCGACGGACGCGCCGCCAGCGACGAGAGGCAGATAGCTACCACCGCCTCCACCTCCGCCGCCGGGGATGATGAGGCCTACGCCCATGTCGTGCTCCGATCAGGCCGGGTCGTACGAGGTGAGCACTGCGGTCACCGGGCACGAGTCGAATACGAGGATGCCATGCGCCTGAGCGAACGCCGTGATCGTGTTGTGGTCGACACCGGGGCGCTGGCGGGCCTGCTCGAGGTCGAGGCCCGACGTCTGGTAGGCGACAGCGCCCGAGGCGTACACCCACTCCTCCGCGGCCGACGAAGCGCTCTCGCCGGTCGGAGCGGCGGCGTTGTAGAAGCCGGGGTCGACGATGATCCGGTTGCCGGCCGGGGTGCGATACGCCCCGTCGCGCCACTCGACTGCGTAGTGGTCGATCGCGTTCGCGATGAGGCCCGGGGTGAGGAAGATCAGCCCGCCGCGGCCGTACATGCGCTCCGCGAACTCGGCCTCGATGTTCGAGAGGGCGTTGTACAGCGGAGTGGCCGCCGAGCCGAACGCGATGCCCGCCGGCGCGGACGCCTCCGACGGGAGGGTGTTCACGCCAGCGACGATCGAGGTGAGGACGTCGGCGAAGACCCACGACGTCATCTCGGCGAACCGGCCACGCAGCAGGTCGAGCAGCTCCGACTCGGTGAGATCGAGGTTCGAGCCCTTCAGCCGGTCCTTGATCGTGAACGCCGCCTGGGTCTCGAACGCGTTGCATTCGCGGATCGGGTCGTCCTCGAAGAAGTCGTCCTCGCACGCCGTGGCGAGCACCCGGACGGACTCCATGTCGCGGCTGCAGATGCGCGGCTGCCACGTCACGCCCTCGTTGAGCCAGCGCTCCGCGATCTCCCCGCCCATCTCGAACTGGGGGATCTGGTCGAGGAGCAGGCCACGGTCGAGGAGTGGCGTCTCGGGCAGGTTGATGATCGGCTTCGCCATGTTCGTGTCTCCTCATGCAACGGGGGCCGGGTCGTGCGACCCGACCCCCGAAGGTAGTGCTTCCTGGTGAAGGAAGGTCAGCTCTGGTAGCCGGCCTCGTCGCCACCCTGGCAGTTGATCACGACGTCGTCGATCTGCGCACCGTTCCAGCAAGCCGGGATGTCCAAGATGTGGGCGGGGCAGCTGGTGGTGTCCACGATGCCTTCGAAGTTCTCGAAGAAGAGCGTGAACTCGTTGCGGGAGTTCGACTGGTTGTCGCGGTAGATGTTGTTGCCGGTCACGCCGATGGCGAGCTCACCACGGTCCATGACGGCGAACTTGCCGGCAGGGGCGAGGAGGATCTGCACCGAGGCGGGCAGCAGGTTCAGGTTGCCGCCGGACGCCACGCCCGGGATGGCGACCGCGTACGACGGGGTGTCCATGTACCAGGTCGGCGAGACACCGACGTCGGCGAACATGCCGTTGATGGTGCCGTCCGACGGGACGCTGAAGTCGCCTGCGGTGCGACGGCGCCGCATCAGGTCGATCTTCATCGCCCACATGACCCAGCGGGGCAGCCAGGCGTGCATGGCCGGAACGTCCCAGCGCTCGGTCTCGTTGTAGAGCGCCAGGTAGTTCATGATCGTCGACACGATCGACACCGAGCCGCCGTAGCCGAGCGCCGGGGCGTTGATCTCGGTGGCGCGGGTCGCCATCAGGTTGAGCAGGCGCTGCTCGGCGAGACGGGCGTGGGCGGCACCGAGACGGTTCAGCCACGCCTCCACCAGCTCCGGGTAGGACATGGCGAGCATGTTCTTCACGGTGAGGCAGCGGTACACGCCGTACATCACGAACTCGGTGGGCGTGCCACACGTGATCGTCTGGCAGGCTTCCTTCACCGCGTTGGCGTCGGCGTCGTCGTCCGCGGTCCACACACCGACACCGGTGGTGATGTCGCTGAGCGACGGCGACTCGGGGATCGACACCTTCATGCGAGGCGCCTGGAACTGCGACATCGAGTTGAACACCGGCCGGCGCAGGACGTTGGCGCAGGCGAGCCCGTAGTACGGGGTGGCCGGGGCACACAGGGCGGCCTGGATCTCGTCCGGCTCGAACTTCGCCATGTTCAGCACCGCCGAGTCGCCGAGGATGCGGTCCTGCGGGTACTCGGCCTTGATGCGGGCGACCTCGAACTTCTCCGAGGCGTTCGCCCGGATGTTCTGGGCGCGAGCGACGGTCGCCTTCGCGAGGTCGGCCCACGACTCGAAGCCTTCGCCCGGGGCGTGGCCGGCGACACCGTCGACTGCGTGGAGCATCTCGAGGGTCGAGACCGGCTTGGCCGGGGCGGCGGGCTTCGACTTCATGCCGAAGCCGACCTTCGGGGCCTTGCCCTGGAGCTCGGGGTCCTCGTCGGCGGCGGGCTCGTCGGCCACGGGCTCCTCGACTGCGGCCTCGGTGCTCGGCGCCGGCGCGGGCGGGTCGGCGGGGGCCGGGTCCTCGTCGGAGTCGTCGGCTGCGAGGGCGGCAGCGCGTGCGGCGTCGGCGTCCTTCTGGTCGGCGAGCGTGCGGGCCTCGTCGCGGATGGCGAGGTACTGGTCGACCTCGGTCCTGGTCTCGGCGGTCAGCTCGGGGGAGAGCAGCGCAGTCGTGGCCGCGGACTTGATCTCACGCGCCAGCGCACGCAGCGCCGAGGCGGAGAGCGCCTGCAGGTTCTCGGGGATCTTGGGCCACATGATGGCGCCTCCTGGTTCGGTCGGAACGTTGTTCGTCAGATTGGCATGGGGTGACGGTGGAAAGTCAAACGATCAGTCGTCGTCTTCGAGCAGCAGCGCCAGCACTGCGGCGTTGGCTCGCACCTGGAGCAGCTCGTCGGTGGTCGACGCCGCCTCGTCGGCTGCGGGCTCGGTCTCGACGACCGGCTCCTCCACGGCGGCAGGCTCGGTGGTGGCCATGCACGGCGGGAAGCCTGCGATCAGCTCACTGACACCCTGGTCGTTGATGCTGAACGCGAAGCCGGCGGCGAGGTCGTCCCACATCGGGTCTTCGCCCGAGCCGGGCACGTCGTAGCCTTCGGCGTTGACGGAGACGATCGCCTTCAGGCGGCCACCGAGCCAGTGACCGGAGATGCGCGAGGCGCGGGCCGCGTACACGGCTTCGTCGGGGACGCCGGGACGGACGACACCCGAGATCCATGGCCCGAGACGACCGGCGGTCATGCGAACATCGGCCCATGCGTTCTCGATGCCGCCGTACGCCTGCGCGAGATCGGGCACACCCTTCCCGGGGCGATGGCCGCCGTACGCGAAGATCGGGCCGGTCTCGACGATGCCGCGATCGGTGAGCACGCCGGGCTTGTTGTACGAGGCGTAGTTGTCGGCGGGCCGCGGGATGCGGACGCACTGACCTTCGATGCCGTCATGGCACGAATCCCACATGCCGAGATGGCCGTACACGTGGCCGTTGGCGTCGACGACGATCTTCGTCGGCGTGTCGGTCTCGGGGCGGAAGAAGAACTCGTACGGCTGGACGATGCCCGACGCGAGCAGCTCCTCGGGGACTTCCTCGATGACGGCGGGGCTCGGGACGCTGTTGATCGAGAAGTCGACCGCGTCGGAGATGAGCACCTCGTCGCCGTCGAAGAACGACGCGATGATCTCGGCGTCGTCGGCGACGATCTCCGCTCGAGCATCGGCGAACGCCGGGGTGCCGACACCGGTGGTGGCGCCGATCGTCCATTCGGTGAAGCGGATGCGGTACGCGTACTCGGGGCCGTCGAGGTCTTCCTCGAAGCGGGCCTTCGCCTTCGTCAGGTCGATCGAGTTGCCGCGCATCGCCCCGGTCTTCACGTACACGGCGTGGCGCCGGCCGTTGTCGTCGTCGAGGAGGAAGCCGTCACCGGAGATGATCCCGGTCTCCGGGTCGAACGAGATCTGGTGCAGCGCACCGGTGACGAGCGCACCGTCGTGGCCGAACGTCGACGCGAACTGGGCGCGGATCGACAGCGGCAGGTCGCGAGTGTCGCCGCCGCCCGAGTCGAGCAGGCGGTGGTCGTCGGTCTCGGTGTCCATGCGGGCGAGCACCGGGAAGTGGATGCGGGCACCCATCCCCTCGGGCTTCTTCTTCGGCATCTGGCCAAACGTGCGGATCATCTCGGTTCCTCTCAGGCGGGACGCAGCCGTCGCGGCGTGTCGGTTTCACTGTCGTCGGGGGTCCCGGAACTCGAACCGGGGCCCACCTTCGGATCGTCCGCGGTGGAGGCCGGGTCGGGCCCGTCCTTCTTCGCAGAGACGGCCTTCTCGAAGTCGATCTTGTCGGCGATGTCCATCTGGAACGTCGCCAGGTACGGGTCCTTCATCTGGCGACCCAGCTCGCGGATGTACTCGACTTCGGAAGGAGCGTCGGACTCGTCGAAGCCGGTGTAGCGGCGGCCGGCGGCTGCGCTGATCCAGATCCGGTCACCAGCCTGGCGGGCATCCTCGGCGAGGTTCGTCTTGACGTTCGCCTTCGTCAGGTCGTACCACAGGACGGTCTTCGCGATGCGGCCCGGGGGGACACCAGCGGCTTCCATCTCGACGTGGAGGATCATGTTGGTGAGCGCCCAGCAGAGCGTCTCCATGTCGGGCTGGATGTTGACGCGCCGCTCGTCGTCGGACACCGCCCAAGCGGACCAGTGGTTCGCGTCGCCCATGCCCTTCACGTCCTGCGGCTGGACGTCGAGGCCCATGAGGATGCGGTCGATGAGCTCGGCCCGCAGCTCCATGTCGGTCTTCCAGATCTCCCGGTCCATCACGATGTGCTTGATGGCGTCGGCGTACTGGGCGGGGCCGGTGACGAACGCCGGCAGGGCGGCGGCTGGGTCGTCGAAGTTCTGCATCATGTACAGGCCGGCGTTGAGGAGCCGGTCGATGACCTTCGAGTCCGAGATCTTGTCGGCGTTGCCCTTCGGGGTGCCGGTGCGGATGTCGTTGATCTCCGACGGGATGTACACGATGCCGTTCGACACGAGCCGGTTCAGCATCTTCGCCTTCAGCCCGCGGGTGAGGAGGTCGAGGAGTTCGCAGTTGGTCTCCGAAGCGCGCATCGGCGAGTCGGACTGGTCGACGAACTGCATCGCCGGGCGCCAGACGCGACCGAGGAAGTCGCGTGGCTCGATGTCGACGACCATCTGCTCGTTGCCGGACGTCTTCGGGAGGGTGATCCGCTTGATGGGCTGGCCGGACTGGATGACGGTGTCGGTGGTGATCGTGTCGAGCGACGCGAGGTCGATCTCATCGGCGGAGATGAAGTCGTAGCCGACCACTTCGTCGTCGACGCGGCAGCGGATCAGGTAGGCGTCGCCGGGGACCTTCATCAGCGTGATGTAGCG
>Ga0181350_1000012_pt1 | contig 56095 bp, 70 predicted proteins | sample Su13VDMM110DCMD_FD_130105 | JGI IMG/M metagenome (GOLD analysis project Ga0181350, IMG submission 130105) | Freshwater viral communities from Lake Michigan, USA - Su13.VD.MM110.DCM.D | ecosystem: Environmental > Aquatic > Freshwater > Lake | place: USA: Michigan | collected 2013-07-16
CCAAACAGCCCAAAGCCTCTGGCAGACGCTGCGCCTCTGGTGAAAATCGTGGGCATCTTACGGCACCGCGTCTAGGTCGTCGTGCGTCTGTGCGGCTTCGATGGCGGCGACGCGGGTAAGATAAAGTGCCTGTGCCGCGACCGGATCGAAGTCCGCTTCGGCGGTGCCGGGTTCGCCCTTTTCAGATAACAGCTTGGCGTAAGCCAGCATGTCAGCTTTACGGTCCTCAACCGAGACGGCCTCGACCGGCCACACGATCTCGACGGGTGTCTTTGTCAGGTCAAAATAGTGCTGACCGTAGACCTCGCGATAGGCCGTAACGGTAGGGCGGACCTCAATGGCGTCGCGCCAGCCTTCGTCGCCAGCAGGGGGCGGTGTGTCCCAGCACTGAACAACAACGTCGTTAGAAACCTTAACCCACATTGGCATGGGGGACCTCCTCTTGCTTCAAATCACGGCGCATAGCTTCGAACGGGGCAATCCAGTCAGCGAAGACCTCCTGCCTATATAGCCGCATTGTATCATAAAATGCAGTCTTGTCTCCCGGCCTTGCGTACAGGTAGTACGGCATAATCGGCTGGGCGACCCACGTCTCAACGCCCATTGCCGCAGCCAAGTGCGACACCGACGTGCAGGAGGTGATCACCAGATCACAGGAGGCGACGGCTTCTTGGGTCTTAAGCCAGTCATCCAGCGGCACTTGACGCACCCAGTCGGGGCAGACCTCCATGTCGTTGTCGCGCTGGAGGCATATAAAATCAGCGTTCACACCCTTCACAGCCTCGAACATCAGCTCCGGCGGGAAGACGCGGTGTTGTTCATGCTCGAACCTAGGATTGCCAGACCAGCGCAGACCAATCCGCTTACGCGGTCCACGCTCAACAAAGGGCTTGGGGATATAGGCGCTGCCGCAGACGTTTCGGTACTCGTAGCCCAGCGGCACCAAGGCGCTCATCCCCGGCGTCCAGAAGTCGTGGTAAACCCCGAGAACCGAGTCGTGGGTCACGATGGCCGACAGGCCCTTGACCTGATTGAGCATAAACACCAGCGCATCCGAGCAAGCCACGACCACTTTGCAGCCACGCGCCGCGATGTTCTTGGCATAACGAACTTGGTGGATTTGATCGCCTAGACCGCCTTCGAGGTACAGCAGCACGGTGCCTTGGGACTTGCCATCCCACAGCGGCTGAGGCGTGCCGGGGTTCCGATTACCAAAGACGCCTTCTTTGCGGCCACGATCTAGCAGCGCGAAGCCCTGTTGCAGCTTGCCCTGCCGCAGCAAGTACCAGCCACGGTTATAGGCGGCGCGGTCGTTCTCAGGCTCTTCCGCCGCGAGCTGCTCCGAGAGCTGCCACGCCTCAGCAAAGTTGCCTACCCGAGACGCCGCGAGTTGTAGGTCGAGGGTGTGTATCTCAGGTTGGCCGGGATCAGCACGCCAAAACGCGGGCTGTGCAAACTGGGCATACCGCTTACCCAGCACGTCGCGGGCACTCTGGTTATGCTGCCGCTCTAGCTTGGGCTGCACGTCGTGTAGACCCGGCGCGTTCCATAAGGCCGCGTCGTCTTCCGCGACCGTGCTGCCGTCGATGTTCTCAAAGTTGTAAACAAAGGGCGGCAGGTCCAGAAAGGCGTGAACGCGGTCAAGCTGCGCCTGTGGCTCGGCCAACAGGTCTTCGTACTCCACGAACAGGAACGCCTCTGGGTAGGCCGCATAGCCGCTTTGAAGGCTGACATACGAGCCCTGCAGGTGCTGGATAAAGCTGCTGTCCACTAGGAACGAGTTCAAGTCTTCCGGCTTGGCGATGCGTGCAAATGAGGCAGCGCAATCTGGCACGTCGCGTACCGTGGCGATGATCTTCATAGGACGCCCCAGCACTAGGGGCATGGACTGCATGATGTCCGGTCGCGGCCACTCCCGGCTCTTGTCGATGGCGACTGCCGGAGCGTCTTTGTACTCGGCGTTGATGACGCCGCGCATCACCTCGATCAGCCGCGTGCGCTCTGGGTCACGGATGCTGAGCGTGTGCGCCTTCGCCCAGAGGTTGGCTAAGACATCGAGGATATTGACTAACTCGCTGGTGGAACTGACCTTCGCCGCCGGGTTTTGATTGAGAATGGCGGCGAGAAGGGTGGACCCCGAGCGGGGCAATCCAGCGAGAAAGTGCAGTTCCATGTGTCAGGCGAACTTTGTCTGAGACATCAGAACCGTGTACGTCCGATTCGCTGTCTTGGTTACCGTGTATGTGTACACATCAATGCTGCTGGCATTACCCGTAGCGTAGGCCGTACCACCCTGGTACTTCGGCGTAACCGTCACACCGTCAATTTGCAACACGCTGTTGTAGTAGGCCGTCGCGCCTGTCGTGACCATGTGCGCAATCGTCACGCTCTGGCCGATAGACAGGTACGCATTAAGCGGCATCGCCTTGGAATAGACGATATTCAGGGTCCAGTTGGCCGTGGCACTAGCCGTTGAGTACACCACCGACTGAGAGTTAACTTCGTAGATGATGGTCCCGGTCGCCGCCACAGTGGTTACCGTAGTCGGCTCGACAGCATTTCTTAGCGTAGCCCCAACAAGGCTGGGGCTGGCAATCGTGTGATAATCAAAAGCCGCCGCCGCCGTGGTCATTAGTACGCCCCGCCGTAGGCCGTCACTTGCAGCGCCGTACCCGCCGCCGTGGTCGTAACCGTCGTACTGGCATACAGAGCAAACGCAGCAGGCAAGTTCAGCGGCTGCGGGAAGGTGAAGGTCGTTGTGAACGCAGCGGCTGTCGTGCTGGGCGTCGTGGCAATTACCGGGATTTCAGCGATCAGGAACGCTGTGGTGGCGTCCCACAGCCATATCCCGACAAGCTGGGCGGCGTTGGCCGTCGTAATGCCAGTGCCGACATTGTTGACTTGGATGCTGTCGATCCGCAGTCCGTTGGTCGAGACGGGCACGAAGGCCGTGATGTTAGCCCCCGCCAAACTCGCCGTAGCGGTTGGAGCGCGAGTGGTACACGCAGTCTGCGCAGCCAGCGTAAGCGACTTTGCATAAGGCGTCTGCGCGAAGATCGGGGTGGATGTAACGGCCATCAGAAGCCTCCAAAGTTGTTAGCTGTGTAGATACTGGCACCAGCCGGTACTGTAGGGATGGCGGCGGGGGTCGTCGAGGCCCACGTCGTGCCGTCAGATGTTAGCACATTTCCCGTTGTGCCGGGAGCCACCGCCTGTAGGGCGCTCGTGCCGTTACCCAGCAGGACGTTGTTCAATGTAAGCGTTGCCGCGCCCGTACCGCCGTGTGCGGCAGTCAACGGGTCAGAAAGCGATGTGTCCCACGCCGACCCTGTAGACACCGCAATGCCAGCGCCAGGGTAGACGGTTGGCCCGCTGGAACCAGTAGCTCCTGTTGGTCCAGTTGGACCAGTTGAGCCGGTAACTCCGGTGGCACCCGTCACGCCAGTAGCGCCAGTCGCCCCCGTAGCCCCGGTGACCCCGGTCGGGCCTGTATCGCCAGTCGCGCCAGTAGGACCAGTGGCTCCGGTCACGCCTGTAGCTCCGGTTACACCAGTCGCGCCTGTAGCTCCGGTTACACCAGTCGCGCCAGTGACGCCCGTAGGGCCAGTGGAGCCGGTAATCCCAGTCGCACCCGTAACCCCGGTCGCACCCGTTGCACCCGTTGCACCCGTTGCACCCGTAGGACCAGTCGCACCAGCGGGACCAGGTGCGCCATTCAGGTTGACGTTCCAACTGGAATAGGTTCCAGAACCACTAATCGCGGTGACATTAACGGTTAGTGCGCCGCTGCCGGTCGTGTACGAAACGACGTTACCGATCATATAATTGGATGAATCGTAGGCCAAGATCAGCTGAACACCGACCGTGTAGGCGAGGCCAGTTCCAACCGTCAGGCTCTGACTTCCAAGCGCAATCGTAAGGGTAGTGCTGCTGGCGGTGACATACAGGGCACCGTTAGTTCCGGAAACGCCAGTCGGACCAGTTGGACCCGTTGAACCCGTTACGCCAGTTGCGCCGGTCGGGCCTGTGCCGCCGGTTGCGCCTGTGATGCTTGCGCCAGTCGCGCCAGTGGATCCTGTAGCGCCCGTGACGCCAGTTGAACCCGTAGGTCCGGTAGCCCCAGTCGATCCCGTCGAGCCGGTGGCACCAGTCGGGCCAGTCGCACCCTGGGGACCGACAGAACCCGTAGGTCCAATGGGGCCGCTAGGAAACGGAACCTGGCTAAGGGCAGCTTTTTTGTTGACGCCACCCTGCAGGACGGGGACGAACTCGTTTCCGGTAAGTTGGCCTACAACTGTCGGAAAATCTGAGATTTTAATGTCCGACACGGCCTACTCCTGAATCATTCGACCATAAAGGTTGATCGTCCAGCTTGAATAGATTCCAGACCCTACTACGTCGGTGACGGTAACGACCAACGCGCCAGTGGATGGAACATAATTCACCACGGTTCCGACCATATAATTGGTCGCATCATAACCGATCAGCACCGTCGAGGGAATGTTGACCGCCAAGCCAATATCAATCGTCAGATACTGGGTGCCAGTTTCAATCGTGAGGGTATCAACGCTCTGAGCATTTTCCTGGGCGATAATCTGGACGTTGTCCTCATCGAGGATGTACCAAGTCGGATTGTAGTCAGGGCGAGGATTGCGCAGAGGCACCGGGTCGGGACGCAGAAGCTGCCGGCGGTAGTACGGCTGCGGGACATCGTCGCACGACGCGCAGACGTACAGTCCTAGGCCCACCGGAACCGATCCGCCGCGATAATCCTTCTTTTCCCGAAGGTGCTTGTGCTGCACGAGGAAGCCGCATCCATCGCAGATCGCAATACCGAAGGGATTCTTGGCATCGAACTTAGGTTGCGTTCGAAATTTGCGGCCTCGACCGAATGCGTACTGCATCAGTAGGCGGCCCAGCTATCGATCGTGATCCGCAGGGGGACGCGCTCCCGATCTTCAGCGGCAGCCGTGTCGTAGGTCTTAGTGGCGTAGTTCTCGAGGACCGGCAGGCGCTCAGGGGCGAATTTCACAGCCAGCTTGGCGGCGAGGCCAGCAGCAATTGCTTCCATCCAGCGGTTTGGCGCATCCAGGCTGTCGGTGAACGACCCGGCGTCCTGCTGGATCTTCATCCGGTAGTAGTACAGCGTCACGCTATTATCCTGCGGCACAGGCCAGATGAAGAGCGACGGCGTGATCGTCCGTTGGAAATAGAACTGCGTAGGCCGGTTCGACTCTTGGTCCTTGTTCGGGATCGCGGCGTATTCAGATCGGCTGATCGGAGAGATCACTAGGTCGGTGTTGATGCCGCCAGACGTGGTCCGCGTGTAGGACTGCAGGATGTAGACCGTCTCAACGTCAAGGACGTATGACGTTGTGTTCGCAATCAGAGGCAGCGCGACGAGGTCCACTTCCCACAGATTCGGGCCATTGTTCGACCAGTCCGAGAACAGGAAGTTCAGAGAGCGGCGCGCGCTATCGATGTCGTTGGAGGATAGGGACGCAGGGTTCCGGCCGATGCGCTCAAACGCTTCGGTAATAACATCGATCTGCTGGATGTCGCCGAAGGCGTAGGTGCCGCTGGTCGTCATTTCTGAACCACATTAACCGTAGGTTTTGATCATTTCTAGCGTGATCGTATAGGTATCACCGGCCGAGGCATCAGCTGTTGAGAACTGGATAGAACCCGTGATGCCTGTCCCGGCGTTGTTCCAGAACCCACCGAACCCGGTGAGGTCCATAGAGTAGTTGTTGTTTTGCGGGACCAACGTAATGAAAACGTCGGTTGTGGCGTCCCAGTACATGAGGACTTCCATGCCGTGAGTGGAGGCATGGATCTTCGTAATGGTCACGCGCGTACAAGGCTTACCAACATTGTTGGGATTCAAGGCTGAAGGGTCAACCTTCGTGACTTTGGTTTCCCCGGTGCCATCGGAGATGTTTGTGAACTTCATGACGGCCTTTTGCATGCCGTCGAAAAGCGTCTGAGAGGCGACAGCATCAGCCATTATTTAAATCCCTTTAGGGTTTCAGCGAGGCGGGCCCGCTTGCCAATGATACCAGGCTTCTTCGCCGCAGCAGCCAGCTTCATGAAGGGGATGGGCTTGCCAGCTTTGGCGCCCAAAGCCTTGCGCAGAGAGCCTTTGGCTTCCGGCTTCATTGCGTTCTTGATAAAGTTTTTCATTTCTTCCCCTTCTTCGAGGCCATCATATTATCGATAAGGTTCGGGTATGGACGCCCAGATTTTTTCGCGGAGGCTTTTGCCGATGCCTTCTGCGGAGCGCTCAAGGGAGTTGATTTCTTTTTCGGACCTGGCATTGCCCAGACTGGCTTTTTCATCTCAGCATTTCCATGCGCGAAGGGATTTATTAATCCGGCTGTTCGGGTCGTTCGCGGTTTTATCGAGGTATTCCTCCCACTCAGGAGCGTCTACGCTTGCGTACAAGTATTGCGCGGCAAACTCCAAAAGATCAGGATCATCGCGGAAATGCCCTAGACCTCGGTTACAATGATTACACAACATGCCGCGAATTGCGCCAGTCTTGTGATCGTGGTCCACGACAAGTTTTTCTTCTGATCCGCAGATGACACACTCTTTAACAGATTGCTTAAGTTCTTTGAGGTCTGTGTCAGAAATTACGCTTCTAAAATGACCACGAGAAATTTCACTACGATAATTAGAACGGCACTGACGGCACCAGCTATCCAGACCGTTTTTTTTCTTGTTGTGTAGCGGGAAAAAATAAGATGTCCCAGGTTTAGAGGTTTTGCATCTAGTACAAGTTAACAGTTCCATGCGCGCCTCGCCTTACGAAGTCGGCTTTCAGGATCCTTTGCGGCCTCAGGCCACATCTTCATTTGCCCTGCAGACCGAGCGCAAAAGCTATCACGGCGAGAGCCGCCTTCAGGCTGCGGGCGCTTCAAGTTACTGCCAGTCGCGGCATTATAAGCACTACGGCCCTTCTCACTCAGGCCCCCCTGCGGGTTCTTGTGCTTAGCCTTGAACTGAAAGTCCTTCTTTGCCCGCATGATTAATCTCCTGAAATGGGACGGCCGTTAAGCCGCCCCACTCATTAGGCTTGAGTCACGCCGTACAGGCCAGCTTTGGTGTCCGCGTTGGCCACGTAGATCCAGAGCGTCAGGATCTTGGCACCATCGGAAGCACTTGGAACCGCATAAGTCCCGCGAACGTCGCCAGTGGCGGTCGTCGCTGGGCTCGTGGTAACAGCAGCCACAAAGGTACCTGTGGTTACAAAGGCGCCATTGTAGGCGGTAAGCACGGAGTTCCGGGTCGTCGCCACATAGGGAATGCCGAAGACATCACCAGTGCCGACAGAAGCGTTGCCGACCAGAGCTGCAGAGATTGCAACCCGAGTGACGGTTTTGAACGACTTCAGGCCAGACACGGTAGCAGCGCCGCCGAACGTGATAAGTTCCGACATTGAGATACCGTAGGTGTCCGTTCCATAGACAGTCGCCGTCTCGACCGTGTCACTAGCACTGCTGCTGGTGATACGAACAATGCGGGGAACGTCCAGGGTCGCAACGCCGCCGGTCGCCAGCGTGCCGGTGATGGTTAGGTTACCCGCACCAGCAACGGCTTGAGCCGTAGAAATGTTGTTCGTGGCCATAGTGGCCGGAACGATGCTGTAGACGTAGATCGGCGAGGTCGCCGCGCCCGGAAGGGACGCCGTCCCGTTGTTGTCGAAGTTCGCACCAACCCGGACGCCGTCAGAGAAGTGAGTCATTGTTTTTCTCCACTAGCAAGGGGGCGACCGAAGCCGCCCCCTCCAGGTTAAGAAGCGCCTTGCGAACCCCACGCGGCGCGGAAGTTCGAAACACCAAAGGAGTAACGCTCAATGGCCTTGGCCTTGAGGTTGTCGGTGTCGAAATCCGTGTACACGTCGGTTTCGAGGGCTTCACGTTCGTAGTACTTCAGGCCGTTCGGCGCGTCCGACAGCAGGAACCACGAGTTCGTATCCGTGAGGAACATGTTCACGCGATAGCCCTGCGGAACCGCAGAGTTATTGTAGATCGCGTTGATGTCATTGTTCGCCGTAGAGGTACGGAACTGAGATTCCAGCAGGCGGGTGGCCGTCCACTGCAGTTCAGCAGGAACGATCAGCTTGGTCGGCTTCGTCATGATGCGAAGGCCGGCGGCGTCACGGTAGCGCTGAGTGCCAACGATGGCGTCCTGAAGCGACGTTTCGTTAAGGTCAGCTTGCACCGTGAAGGTGTTCGCAACCGTACCGTTGTCGATCGGGTGAGCCGTCGAGAAGAACGGCTGGCCATCACCGATGGGGAAGTTGGACGAGAAGCCATTGTTCATGACCGAAGCGCCGAGGACTTCCTTGGTCTGAGCCATCGACTGCCGCAGAGCCTTGGCCTGCAGCGGGAACGAGGACTGGTACAGGTTATCCTTGATCGCCTGACGAGTGATGATGAAGCCGATCGAGGTGTAGCGGTTCACGTAGTTTGTGACGAACCGCTGGCCCATGTCTTGGTAGGCCGTTGATGCACCTTCAGCCTTGATCTGAGCCAGACCAAGCAGCTTCACTTCCACTTCGATTTCGACCGCCTTATCGGAGGTGTGCTTTTCGAAGATTTCCGACCATTGCCCAGGGTACTGGGGATAGTCGCCGAAAACCGCAGCCAGCCCCGGACGGAGCAAGTCGCGGATAGAGGTTGTATTAATCGCCATTGGTTAATCTCCCTGTCCGCGATTATTAGATGCCAGTAACCCCACCCTTGTAGAGGTGGTTGTTAACGGTGACGAGCCAGTTGGCAAAAGAGCCGAGAGCGTTGCCCGGAGTCGGGTCAAGATCGATGATCTTGAGGTTCAAGCTGCTGGTATCTGCTTCAGTGGCATTGTTAAGCGACACAGCAGACTGACCAGTCGCGGTGTTGCCGGCGGTGTACAGGAAGTTGGCGTTCAGACCACGATCGGCCAGAGCGAGAGGGGTGCCAGCAGCGCCGGAACCATTGGTTTCCTGAATGCTGAACACGAGGTTCGGGTCGTCAAGCACGAGGGCTTCCACGGTCGAGCCAGTCTGGACGCCGGGGTTGCCAGGCCAGTAAGGCATGAACTTCACGGTGCCAGTCGAGTCAGTATATTTCACACCCATGAACACACCCACGATTGCCGAGCCGGCAACACCGCGAGCGAGGTAGCCATCACTGCCAATGGTGACGGGGTCGCCAGTGAACATGGAGGACGCATAGGTCGTGACGATCTGATAGCTATTGAGAGACGAGGTCCACGCCGAGCCGTCAAGCTTACGGACAGGCTGAAGACCCTGAGGCGCATTGGTTCCGAATGACATTCGAAAACTCCAAGCTGAGGGTTTGAGGGGTTTGCCGGTACGTGACGGCGCTCGCTATCAGTGGGTACGTGACCACTATCGAAGTTTTGGCACGATACGTGACGGCCATCGGTGATTCATAAAAGTACCCCCATCGACAGGCAACGTCAATTGCTCATCGATGGGGGCAAAGTAGCCACGAAACCTAAGCTCCGTGGACCGGAGAGTTAATCCTTAAACGAGGTCACTCTTTCAAAGCCAACCCCGCTGTTCTGATCCTCAAACCGTGGAAGGTTCGGGTCTGCGTTTCCAGTCCACGCGACATCCTGAAGCATCTCCAGGTTCTCACGATCGCGAATCTGCCGGTCACGCGACACGTCTCGAGACAGACGTTCGCACAGCATCAGGCCGCCTCGGCGGATGACCTGAACCTCGATGCCCTCATAGCCCGGAAGCGGGGGAGGAACCATCTCGGGGTGACGAGAGGCCGGGACGGGATGCCATCCACGAACCATGCGGTCGGTCATGTTGTCCGGATCCGGCTCGTTCAGGGTGGTTTCTCGAACCCACGAATAGGTCACCCCAGATGGGATCTTATTCGGCGGGACGTACAGCTTCGACTGGTAGTGTGCAACCGGAGCTGAACGCATTTCGGTTTCACGAGTGTTGGAAGCGCGCTCTTCGGCGACTCTTGTTTTACGAGGGGGCATGATTAACTCCGGCTCTGTTTCATGAGGTAAACGGCATAGTATTTTTCCGCTTCCTCGTTGCTCATCCGGGCGCCGCCCGGTTTGGTGTAAGCTCCTGAAGCCGCCATGTTTTGGGCAAACTTCCGTTGCTCTGCGGAAAGACGAATCTTGTTGGAAGATCGAGCGTTCTGGGTAGGCTGACCTCCACGAGAAACAGGAGCGACCCCCCTGTCTCGGTTCATCGGTGGAGTGGTCCGCTTGGGAGCAGCTCTACCTTCGAACGCATCCGGGAACTCTTCCTGCATGTGCTTGTCGATTTCCCGGAAATAAACAGATCCGCCAATCTCATCCCCACGACCATCTGCCCGATACCGGCGCTCAATCCGGCGGGCATATAGCGTGGCTTCCTCGTGCATCTCCGCGTCAAAGCTTGGAGACTGAGGCTGGAACCACTCGTTCGTCTGGACCCAATCAGCCGTAGCAGGCTCAAGCTGGGGCCGCTGCTCCTCTGCAGGCGCACGACGAACCTCCCTGGTCTGCTCAGGCTGCTCTGTAAGCTGCTGGGCACGCCATGCCTTGACGCCGGCCAGATCTGTCTGAGCCTGGAAGAACTCGCCCTGAGCATCAATCTCAGCCTCGCTGTCACCAAGGCTTTTGGCCTCAAGCAGCTTACGCTTGGCATCGTGCATCTGAGCTGAGAGAGCGCTCTCGTAGTGGGTCATCATCGCAGCGTCGGATTGACGCCGCAGTTGAGCCTCACCTTCAAGCCTCAGTTCCGCGTCTTGTGCGCGCCTTTCGGCATCTTGCGCACGCCTCGCCAGTTCCGAGATTCGCTTTTCGGAAGAACGCTTGCGCTTCGGACGGGCCTCCTCTTCTTCCTCGTCCTCCTCAGCTTGAGCTTCCGCACCTTCTTCGGCGTCGGGTTCAGATCTGGGAAGCTCTCCATCAGAGTCATCCGCGAGATCCTCTTCCGTGATCTCGATCTCAACGTCGTCTTCAGGCCCATCCTCATGAATGGGTAGGTCCATTTCTTCAGACATGATCAGTACTTATCCGCCAGGTTAGCAGCCTGAACGTCGTCAGGCCCGTCAATCACAGCCATGATCCGATCGTCGGGGAGCAGGGCCATCGCCACGCCACGATAGGAGACGGCAGTCGCCTCGTAACGCGGGATCAGAACCCAGTCGCCGACCTTGCACCACGGGCCGCTACGCTCAAACTTCTCGCCCTGATAAGCCTCAGGACCAACCGCACAGACCAGCGCCGAGACAGACTGATACTTGTCTTCCGCACGGACAGTGTCGGGCAGGTAGATCGACACCTCAGTGCCATCGTCCCGCGTGATCGTCTTCAGTTCCTCGGGGCGAACATAGATTTTCGTCGCGATCAGATAGCCAGCCGGTTTCATGGTGAACGGCCGGCCAGTCATCTCCACGAAGTGTTCATCAATGAGGTCTTGGGCAGCCACCTCTTCGTGAGGCTCAATGTTGCTCAGGGTCGGTGCCGATTGAGAGTTGGCCTGAATGAAGGCCAGGTCGTCCTCAAACTCTTCCCTCGAAGGTTTTCGAATTATCTCGGTCATCAATACATTTCCTTTCTTTTTTGCTCCGGTATTTTGTCGTCGTCAGGCTGATGCATTTGCCTGTACGTTTCGTTGATGGCCTCGATCGCATTCGCATACGCGCGAGCCAACGCATTCCCTTCGATAGCCTGAAGGGCAATTTCTTCTACAGTCGTGGCAGGGGTAAACCTATCGCCACCCGACGAAGGGCGGAACCGCACGTTAAGTGCGTATTCGACAGCGCTATCTCGCGCGCTGCCCAACTTATCTATTGTGCGCCTGCGAAGTTCTTCCGCGCTCATTAACTCTCTCCGGTATTTTTTTGTACGATTTAGAACGATCCGCAGCGTGGAATTCTTTGGCCACTTTCAACGGAACGCCGGCCTTGGCGGCGAACTTTGGATTGTTCGCCGCCGCCGCCATTAGCCGAAATTGAGATTTCGACCGACTCGGCACTAGAAGGCACCGATACCCTTGTGCGGCTTGACGCCAGGGGTGATTTTACCTTTGGGGGTCATCATACCCTTGCGCACCTTAGCCGCGCCGCCCTGAGCCCGCTTGATCGGAGCCATACCCAGACGGGTCTTGCCAGCACCACCGACAGCATACTTGCCGACAGGACCGCCTTTCTTGACCTGCATGAATTTGTTTTTGTCAGTGGTGTCGAAGGTGTCATCAACAAAGTACTTGTTGACACCCGGCTGACCTGGAACGGGAGTACCAGCGGCAGCACCAGCGCCAGCACCAGCGCCAGCGGCGGCAGCACCAGCAGCCGGAGGAACTATCGGCTTCTTCTTCTTGCCCATCATCAAAGCTCCGACGGCACCAAGAGCCCCGGCCTTGAAAGGCTTCCCTTTACCAAGCGCAGCACCCGCGAGGCCAATAGCGGCATACGGAGCAATCTTCTTCAGAACGCCACCGAGGCTCTTCTTCTGAACCCCACCGTGCTTCATGCCACCCATTTCAGTGGCCAGCTTGCGCGCGGTGTCAGACGAGGTCTGGACCTTACCGCCCATTGCCTTGGCAATGACGTAGTCGCCGTACTCAGCGTCCCGCTTGTCTCCAGTCTTCGGAGGCATCGTGGGACGTGGGGCAGCCTTCTTCGGCGGCGGCATCTTGGGCCGGCCGGAGATTACGTAGTCGCCGTACTCGGGATCAGTCTTCCCACCCATCTTGTTTTTGAGTGGATCGACGGTGCCGCCCTTGGCAAAACTTCGGCGTTCCTGAAACCCGGCGCTAAGCCCATCGGCGTTCATTTTTTGGACCGCCTCGGGCCTCGTTTTGGGATCATAGAGCCGATTGATCTTACGTTGGTTCTCTTTCTGGTCCTTCGTATCTTGAGCCTCTCGGGCTAAGTTTCTGCGCGCCCCGTAAACCTTAACGGCGTCACGGACATTTTCGGGCAAATCGGCGTTGGTTACGGCCCTGCCCTTAGCGTCTGTGTATGTACCAATATTGTTCTTTTTGAAAAACTTAGCCACCGGGCCGCCCTTGGCCTTGCCAATTACGTAGTCGCCGTACTCAGCATCCTTCTTGCCGCCGCTCTTGTTCGGGGCCGGCTTAACGGTGCCGCCCTCGGCCTTCTTCATGACCTTGCCGCCATTCTTCATAACCTTCATCGGCTGTGTGCCCATGCCAGTCATCGGCACATTCGGCTGGTCACCCATCGCACGCTGCATGACGGCCGACTTGCGGACATCCGTCAGACCTCCGTCAGCCTTGCGCGGCAGCTTGCTGCCCATCTTGTCATACGGCATTGGCCGATTGCGGGGCATACCGCTGTCAGCCTTCTTCACCGCACCACCGACCTTGAACGTCGGGATCGGGCGGCTGTTGGCCGTCTTCTGTTGAGCCGCAGCGAAGTTTTTCGGCGCGGGAATAGCCTTGGAGTTCTCGAAGAACGAGGAACCAAAGGTTGAGCGAGCCTTCGCCCGCTGGGAGTCATCAGCCATTACGGCCTCCATTAAATTGCGGGGAAAGACCACGGGCCAATTCGGCCTCTATTTTCATGGCAGCTGTCCGTTCCTTACTGACACGGTCCTCTGCCTCGCTCCGGTTTTCCATAGAAGCAATCTGCAGCTTGGTGTCAGAATCACGCTGACTATCTGCATCTCGCTGCTGAATCTTCGCCATCTCGACCTGCGCGAACGGATCCGGCTGCTGATCTGGCTGTGCCTTATACTGCGGTGCCAACTGCTGCATGGCCTTGGCCACCATGATGGCAAGCTGGTTCTCAACCTGAGGCGGCAGCGGCTGGCCCGGAGGCGGTAGCGGCTGGCCGATAAGCTGCTGCACCTGGACGCGCATCTTCAACGCCAAATGCTCGTTGATGTGCGCCTGCATGGGCGGGTTGTTTTCCGCGATCGGCGCATGTGACGCGATGTGCGCATCATGATCCTGGTACTCGGCGGCCTTGAGAGGCTTGCCGGTAATCGCGTTCTGGTTCTCAGTCAGCGGATCCAGCGGCTTCGCTTCCTGCTCCTTGTTCGGCAGGATCATCTGGATGCGCTCAGGATCCACACCCATCTCAACGTACATCTGCTGGAACGCAGCACGCAGATCGTGCAGCTCAGGCTGCTGGGTGGCAAACCGCAGCAGAGCCTCAGCCCGCATCATCCGCTGTGCCGACGACGAGATGTTCGGATCACTGACCGGGATCACATCGATCTCATCGCTGAAATCTTTGCGCATGATCGCCGCTTTTCCGCCACGAACCGGGAAGGGGTACGGTACCTCAGGCAGGAATTCACCGAAGAGTTCCGCGATCATCTTCAGTTCGCGGTCCAGCGCCTTGTGAGAGCGCTTCAGAGTGGCCGACTGCACCCGAGTCGCGGCCTCCATGAGGGCTACTGTGGTCCCCACGGGTGCGTCCTGACGACCCTCGCCAACCGCGATCTCAGCGGTATTGGCCAACCCTCTGGCTCCCTCGTAGGTTTCCCGGAGAAGCTCCAGAGAAACCGATGACGGCTCCTTGTAGGGCATCGGCATGATCGCGTTCTGAATCGGCAGACCGCCCGTGTCGATTTCACGGAACTCGGTCGGGCCAATCCCGAGGTTGTTATCCTCGATACGCATCCCCTTGACCCGCAGGCCACCAGGGAAATTGTTCAGCGTGCCGGCGTCGATCAGCTGGCGGCGGATGCTCGTCGCGGTCTTCGCCGAATTCCCCAGGATGTGGGCATAACCCAGACCATAGAAGCCCAGGCCGGGGATGAACTTGTAATGCACAAAGCGATCGCGCTTCGCAAACGCAACATCGCCTTCTTTCCAGTTTCGACGAACAGCCAGAACCTTGCGGCTGTCTTCATCAATCGAAACGATATACGGCAGCGGAATATTGTCCGGGTTCTCAAAGCCCGCCAGATCCAGATCCGCATACACCTCATAGATACGGTACTCATCCGAGCCCTCAGCGCCCGGACTGATCCCCTGCGTGGAGTTCACAGCCGACTGAACCGGTGATCCCTGATCCAGGTTCTCCTCAGGATCCCCCAGGTCGATGTCCCGATACATGCCGGCAAGCTGGGCCAGACGCAGCTGACGCTTCGTCATCGGCGTGATGTGCGTATACCGCTGCGACGTGGTCAGGTCGCTCGTGCCATACGACACAATGAAGTTCTCCGGCGTAATAAACCGCGCCACTGGGCGGCCGAGAACCGGATCCTGGTAGACCTTCTTGAACGTGCTGCCCACCAACGGCAGCCACATCAGCATCTGGTCGAACTCTTCGTAGTACTCCGGCGCCAGCTGCGTCAGATACAGGTTCATCCAATCCTTGACGCGGCTCGCCTGGTCCTCAACAGCCGGCGTCGAAACCCCAATCACCTGCGTGTTCACCGGACCCATCGACGGCATGAGTTCGCCGCGCGCCACAGCCTGCCAGCGGATCACCGCCTCAGACATCAGCGGGTCAAACACACCACACGCACCCTGGAACGGCGTCGTGCGATCCTCAATCTTCAAACCCAGAAGCTCGATGCCGCGCTGCATCGTGACTTCCCACTCGCCACGGCTTTCCTTGTCGTCCTCGACGCCGCTCATCAGCTGCTCGCCCAGACCCGACAATTCCGTAGCCGACATGAACTCGGCCAGGTTCGCGCCGTGTTCTTCCGGATCGCCAGCCTCTTCGTCTTCCGGCTCGAAATCAACGGTCACCCCACCGTCGTCGTCTTCCGTCAGCAACGCTCCATCGACCATCGAGCCTTCATCATCCGGCAGATCGATCTCAATGTCGCCATCAGGCATAGGAACGTCAGGACCGCCAATCCCCTCAAAGCGGGGACGTTCAACATCAGCAAGCGTCAGGAACGGTTTTCTAGCCATGACCCTACCTATCAATAAAACGCACCGCGTTCCAGAGCCGTATCATACTGCATCTCAGTAGGATCATCCGTATTTGAAACCCAACCAGATTGTTTGATTCTCAAGAACGACATCGTCATCGTATCAACCCAGTCCCGAGAATCCGCCGAAGGAAACTGCGTGCACTGTTCCATAAACTCTTCAGCCCAAGGGCGAAGCCTCTCAAACGTCGGAGCTGATGCTGGCAACCACACCCTGCCGTTTTCAATCAAGTCAGTCACCAAACGAACTCTGGCTATCTTATCACCAAATTTGTCAGGATTAAACTTCGTCGCCACGATACCAGCTCTCGCCAGATCGTGGATCAGCATCTGACCATTCGCCTTCGCCTCCACCAGGATCGTATCCGGCTTCCGTGACGCATTCGGTCGGATCGTTACGTCGTAGTTATCATCCCGATAATCCGTCGCCATCCGCTGCACCATACGCCGCAGCACAGGCCACTCCACCCGACCACGCCACGTCGATAGCAGGATCAGGTTCGGGATATCGTTGTCGTCATTGAACACGCCCCAGGTCGTACTCGCACTGTACGCCGACGACTTATTCGCCGTCAGCGCCGTGTCCCACGCCTGCAAAACATACTGAACATTCGGCGGCTCGCGCTGCTTCCACCACTTCCACCACGTCTGATCGATAATCCCACCAGCATCCACCACCGGATTCTGCTGATAGAGCGACGACCATATCCGCCGAGTTGTACTCGGCTGTTTCTTTATTTTATCCAGCTCCTCTTCCGGGAACTGCTCCGGCCACAAAGCCTCCCCAGGCTTTCGCCCAAGGATATCCTTCTCAACAGCGACAGCCGGGAGAACAACCCGATTCCACTTATCGCCGTCTCCGTCACGTTCACCCTGGTCCAGACGACCCATGTGGTCGCCCAGGTGCCAGCGCGTCCCAATCAAAATGATTGGCGTGTTCTTGTTCTTCCGCCGCGTATAAAAATCCGCCCCGTACCAAGCCCAGAGCTTGTTCCGCTCACTCTCACTCTCAGCCGCCATGATCCCCGACAGCAGATCGTCCCCAATGAGGATGTCACCCCGCCGGCCAGTCACGTTCGCGCCCACAGCCGTGGCATGATAGCCACCACCCTTAAGCGTCATCCACTCGCCAGCCGCCGTCTTGTCCGTCGAGATCCCACTCTCAGGGAAAATCCGCTGATGCTCGTCCGACTTGATCGTATTGCGCACCTTCAAACCAAAACTGTCCGATAGCTCCTGCTTGTGCGTGCTGAAGATCACGTTCTGCTCAGGGTACTTCGACAACAAATACGCCGGGAAATAGTGCGAGGCCGTGAACGACTTCCCGTGACCAGGCGGCATTGAAATCATCAGCCGCTTGATCTTCCCCTCAAGCACCGCGTCCAGCTTGTCACACACCAGCTTCAGGTGCGGCGGCGGCTTCAGCCCACTGACGTACTCAATGTACGACGCCAGCGACTGCATCGCCTCCTCACGGGCAATCAGCTCCTGGAGCAGGTCGTCATAACTAATCTCAGCGTTCATTCACTCAGCCAGCCGCTTACCCAGATCCATCACACGGTCCACAAAGACCCAGGCCTCATCCCAACCCGCCTCCGTGAGATCCACAACCACCCGCTTCGGACCCTCAGGATCCCGGTACGTCCGCAGAAACCCACGGACATCAGCCTCAGCACGCACGATCGCGTCAGTCATTCGCCACCCTCTTCGTGAAGCGGCCCTTGGTGTCCCTGGAATCGTTCTTCTGCGCTGCATAAATCTGCACCTGCAAATTTCTAAGACAATCTTCAGTAAAATTGAACTTACTTAGAAGCAAGTCCCGAGCCTCATGTGCTTTTATAATCTTCACACTCAATTCATCCCGATGTTTCATTAGATTAGTATGAGACTGATTCAAATCGGTCCAAGCATCTTTCCACATCTCAGCACGTTCAAGGATATTATCACGCACTTCTCTGATATCTTTTATCTCATCCTTCAACCGTCGAATCTCCGACCACGGCCATATCCAATTCATTTCCAATCCCTTTCACTATTGGCGTGACATCAATCACGTCCACCATCGCACCACGCTCACTCACCAGCCGGCGCAAATCCTCCAACGACATCTCCCGCACAGCCACCCGGTGATTAATATTCACCGTCTGCTCCATAAACCCCAACAACTGCGCCTGCGTCTTCACCGCCGTAATCGCACTCGCATACTGCTTATCCGCCAAAGCCTGCTCATGCGTCCGCTGCAACTCATCCAACAACATCTCCCGGCTATACATCCCCGGAATCTCACGCAAAGACACACGCTCCCCACGCGCCTTCAACTCCCTCGTAAACCGTATCGCCGCCTGGATCTCCGGCCGCTCCAACGTCCGACGAGCCACCACCTCCATCGGATATCGCGGATCAACCATCCCACTCTTGTTACACGCCATATAAGCGTTCCCAGAGCGAACATACTCCTCCACGAAAATCGCCTCAGGCGTCAACCGGGTATCACCCTCAACACCAAACAACGCCTCCTCACCCAGGATGCTCGTAAAATCGTCAGCCATCGTTGCCACCGCCGAACATCATAAAACCGATCCCTTGTTCCGTTTCAATTGTATAATAAATTTTTGGGAAATCAAAGGCCAGCCGGGGTAGATAAATTAACCGGGGTGGGGGTAGGTTATATGGTTGAGGAAAAGTATGGTTTTTTTATGAAATGCGGGGGAGCGGGGGTATATATACGTGCGCGGGCCGCGCGCCGGCGCGCAAGTGCCTCCGTGGGGGTGCCTACGCGGATCCAGGCGCGCACGCGCACACGGCCAGGCGCGCACGTGCCAGGCGCGCGCGCACGCACGCCAGGCGCACGCACGCACGCATGAGCGCACGCAAGCCAGATGCGAATGATTATCAAATGCAACTACGGTGAGAATGATTTTCATTCGCAACCAGCACATGCACACGCTCGCGCACACGCACACGCGCGCCAGGCGCGCACGCAAGCATTCCTTGGCGCAAGGGGAAGCTCGCCTATAGGTAGAAATCTTTTTTAAAAAAAAACGCATAATACAATCTTAGGTTAGTATCATATGCCGGTTTCATGGTGCATGATTTGATTGTCGCCGGGGAGAAATCCCGGGGACGTTCTAGGGCCAATCATGGCCCGCCCGTTAGGGAAAAGAGCAAATGGCAAGCACCCGCAATAAGCGGCGGCGTGCACATGACAAGCGATCGCTTGCAAGGACCGTCAAGGGCCATGCGCCTACGCTTGGATTGGACACACCTACGCTTAAGCGCGAGCCCCATGTTGACCTGTCAGGTCACCTGATATCGTCCGTCTATCGTGGCGGCGATATCTGGAAGCGCGCAAGAGGCGCTTACATGGGATACACGCGAGAAAACGACGATATATTCGCCGATTGGATTGTGAAGGCGGTAGAGGGGCAATAGCCCCTCTATTCCTTGCCAGCTGCTCTACCCGTCACACCTGCCGCTTGCGGCTAGGTGCGATCACTCATGTCTGAAAGGGAACAGAATGACTGAAGCTGAACGCGCGGCCGTTGCCGCGTGGCTCGCGAGCCGTGAGCCTAGCCGTTGCCCGGACCGTACCGCTACTGGTGGTGCGAGCCGCCAGCGGAGGTTCGGACTGTGAGCCGCCCGCTGTACGAGATCGCGAGCGAGATCCGCAAGGACTGGTCGCCGGTTAGTCCGTATGCCAAGCCTTACCTCGAAGCGATGCGGGAGCTGTCGTCTATCAATGACGACTACTACGCAGACAGCGGCCGATCGGTGGTCCTGTACTTCCTCTCCAACGCCGCAAGCTGGCGTGGCGAGAATGCTCGCAGGATCAAGGCTGAATTGAAGTCCTTGAAGTGAGAGACGCTGGTACGCTTTTCGTAGCAGTTTTCCTGATGATTATTGTGATGGGCGCGCTTCTTGAGCGCGCCCTATCCTAGGCCGAAACCCGGCCGGTTCACGCCGGCCTGGGTCACGCAGTTTCGCTGCGTCTGACGATGGCCCGTTATCACGGTTAGTTTTCAGGATATTGAATAGGGGGTACCACCATAAACTCCCCGGAGATATCAATGACTTAGCTTCGAAGGACCGTTAACATTTTGGCGGTCTGTGACGGCTAAGCCTTTGATTTCCCTCACCCTTATTATTAATAACTCTATAAAAAGAGATATATATATATAGGTGGTTTATAGTGGTTCACTAACACGTTTTCTATGGCTCTATCTCCTGGAAAATCTGTGACCGCTAACCCTTTGATTTCATTCAGGGTGGGGGTCCCAAAAGATGAACAAAAACGTAGCGAACCACTGTAATTTCGTAGTGAACCGCTATAATTCCGTAGTGACCCGCTGTATGAAGTGACCCGCTGTAATTTCAGTGGGTTGCTGTATGAAGCGACCTACTGTAATCCGGCTTTGGTTTACAGTGGGTCACTATAAAGGGATTATTATGAAGCGGGCTAATCTGGACTACGTGGTGAGATCCTACGGGGGCGTCTCGGCCTTTGCGCGAGAGTGCGAGGTCACGCCTGGCGCCGTCTATGGATGGCTCAAGGCCAACTCTCTGCCTCCCAAAAGGGCTGTTGAAATGGCAGCTGTCTATGGTGTAGGACGTGACCTGTTTTATGATCCTTGGTATGGTTCTGAGCATGGTCAGTCTGAGATCATGACGGATGCAGAGACGCAGACGCAGGTGTTTGATGTCTCGAAAAACAGGAGGGCCTGAGATGGCATGGAGGGAAGAATTCCCCGACTTCGATGGTGGCGCATCGTGCGCGTCGCTGATCGCGGACGGGTGGGAAGACGTGTCGTGGCACAATGATACGTGCCCATCATTCGAGCGCGACGGGATCGTGGTCTGGGTTGATTACGTTGACCCGATGTTGCGGGAGTATCCCGATGCTCCTGGCCGCTTTGCGGTCATGACCCGGCACAATGATGCTGTGATCGGTGAATATCACACGCTGGCTGGCGCACTGCTGGCCGCTGATGAGGTGGAGCCGTGATGGACGTATTGGAAACGATGACAGCTGATGAGCTGGAATCGGCGATCTGTGAGTATTTCAACGTGACAGATGCCAGCATCGACAGGGATGGCGACATCTGGGCTGGCACATGGGTGTCACACGAGCGGCGCGACGCATGTCTCGCATGGATTAATCGCGGTGACGCGATGGTGTCACGATGAACCCCGTCGAGGCGCTGGCTATCGCGCGCCAAGGGTCGGTCGAAATGATCGGCGAGAGGTTCGCCAGTGTGCTGGCTGGCTGGCTCAAGCATTCGCAATGGGAGGAGATGCGCGAACGCAACGTCGCGAACGTAGGCGACAGTGTCTGTGCCTCGCATGACTTCTGTGATGCGAACGAGGCAATGGCGGAAGCGTTCATGTCTGTTACCGGACGCGAGCTTAACGGCGAGAACGAAGCCGATTGTCTCTTGTGGAATGATGCTTGGAGCTTCGCCAAGCGCACCCGCCTGACAGCCCAATGACAGGCGATTGCCCGGAATGCGGGTGCTTTGTTTATCTGAAGGAGGACGTATGAAGACACTGGTTTACCATCAGGACCCCGGTCATGGCTGGCTGGCGGTTCCTCACGATGTGCTGGCTGACTTTGGTCAGTCGCATGATGACTACAGCGGCTATTCCTACAGGGACGCTGAGAATGTGTATCTGGAGGAGGACGGCGACATGTCGGCGTTCATGAACCTCTGGCGCGATCGTCACGGGATTTTTCCTGCGATGCGGGAGAGCCATACGAACCAGCAATCTTGGATCCGGCGGCTTGACCGCTGTTCGGGTGCCCGCTGGGTCAGTCCGTTCGCGCGGGCTGGCTGAGATGATCATATGGGAAGGTCCGTCTGAGATAGACGGTGGCCCGATCGTCGTGATCGCTGTTGGCACGGTACGCAGCAAGGCGAACACGAAGACGGGCGAGATGGTTCAGACCTATATTCTGAGGTCGGACATGGGACCGTTCGCGGCCGTCCAGGCTGGTGCTGACCGCTCTATATGCGGGGATTGTCGGCACCGTGGTGATGGCACGGGCAAGGAGCGCAGCTGCTACGTGACGCTCATTCATGGGCCACGCGTCATCTATGATGCGTTCAGCCGGGGGATTTACCGGCGCGTGCCGCCTAGCGTGGCGGGCATGATGTTTACCGGGCAGATGATCAGGCTGGGGACGTATGGTGACCCTGCCGCTGTGCCTCTTGAGGTGTGGGATCGGCTGACGGCGAACGCTGAGGGATGGACCGGCTACACCCATCAGTGGCGGGCTAAGGGTTCCGCCTGGTCCCGGCTGTTGATGGCGTCTGTTGATACGCCGGCGGAGATGCTCGAGGCGCGGGCGCTGGGATGGCGCACGTTCAGGGTCGGGACGGACCCGATCGATAAATTAGAGATGACATGCCCGGCCAGTGAAGAAGCGGGTCGCAAGGTGCAGTGCATTGACTGCAAGGCGTGCATGGGGACGGGCGGTAAGGCGCGCGTCTCAATACAGATTGCTGCGCATGGTGCGGGCAAGAAGTGGGCGAAGGAAAGGGAAGCGGCATGAGTGATAAGGGGATTGAGATGATGAGGGATGAGGCGTCACGCGCAACGACCCATCAGAGGTTACTGATGACCCTGATGATTGACGCGCTGATGGTCGCGGACAAGCGGCTCGACGTGATGAATGAGCGCGTGTCGGTGATGGAGAGACTGCTTGAGACGGTCAAGGTCCTCATTCGGCCTGACCAGGATACCCCCGAAGGGTTCAGCGATCGGGTGCTGGAGGTGATCCGCGATCGTGCCGAGAGCGTGGCTGATAGTCTTAGTGATGCGGTCTGGGATCATGTCGAACATCGTGTCGATATGAGGGTTGAACAGAGCATCCTTGATCCTGAGGACACGGTGCGTGAGGGGCTGAAGGCGATCCTGTGATGACGTTTGATGAACTGACATTCAAGCCGCACGATATGGGCGAGGGGGTATGGGCGACAGCGTTCTTCCCCAATGGGTTCGGTGCGAGCGTGATCCGCTGCAAGATCAGCTATGGCTGGCCCCATACCTACGAGGTCGCGGTAGTCCGAGGCGCTGGCGTGGGTGACTGCAAGATCGACACCACGACACCCGTCACAGACGATGTGGTGGGATGGCTGACGCCTGAGGGTGTGACGCAGTTGCTGCAGCAGATCGAAGAGCTGCCATCATGGGAGACTTTCAGGGGTGACAATGATGATTAGTGCTGGTAACTACGATACAGAGTCAGATTTCTGGGATGCCGTGACGGCGTCCGAGGATGAGCATGACGGGGAATGCCAGGCAGCTGACGACGCTTGGTCAGAGAGGGAAAGCGATGATTGAACCTAAGAAGGATGATCTCTTTGCAGCGATGGGCCGTGTCTATGTCCTGTGGCTGGCGCAGAACGGCTTATCGAACGTCACGGGTGACGCTGAGGAACTGGTGATGGGCGATGGCGCTGAGGGTTCGGGGTATGTCCTGACGCATGCGCAACGGCGATGGGTTAGCCGGTTTATAGAGTTGTGGTTGGCGACGGAGGACAGGGCATGATTGAACTGAAGAACGTGAAACATTCTGAGTTCGCGTCTGAAGAGACGCACTGCTACGAGGCGACCCTGTACGTCGATGGCGTCCGTTGGGGCGTGGTCGGTAACGACGGGCATGGCGGGCCGGATCACTTCCACGGGGTGGAGGGCCGGAACTATGGCGATCTGCCTGCGCTGGATGAGCGCATCGCTGCAGCCTACCCGCGCATCACGTTTGGTGACGACGCAGAGGGCATCTCGGCCAGCCTCGAGACGGTGTGCGGGGATCTGGTGAACCAGTTTCTTCGGAACCGTGCGCTGACCCGCATGTACGGCGGCATGAAGACTAAGGTGATGTATTTCAAGGAGCCGCCGGTCGATGGCTCGCCGCTGTACGAGGTGGCGATGAAGGCTCACACCCTCGAGGCGTGGCTGAAGCACATCGCTGGCAAGTACCCCGACGCGGTGGTGATCAACACCCTGCCGAAAGAGGAAGCGCTGGCGATGCTGGCGCTGGCGGCATGATTGTAAGCGACGTCAGCGGATGACCGCCTATTACAATGAGATCGACCCGTATGCTGCGGCGTGGCTGCGGAACCTGGTCGCTGCGGGGCGCATTGCCGCCGGCGATGTGGATGAACGATCAATCAGGGACGTGAAGCCGGATGACCTCAAAGCCTACACGCAGTGCCACTTCTTCGCAGGGATCGGGGTCTGGTCTGCCGCTCTTCGACTGGCAGGATGGGCGGACGACCGACCCGTCTGGACAGGTAGCTGTCCCTGCCAGCCCTTCAGTGCCGCTGGCAAGGGAGGTGGGTTCGATGACGAGCGACACCTCTGGCCCGATCTCTTCCGTCTCATTGCGGAGTGCAAACCTGGCGTTGTCTTTGGCGAACAGGTTGCGAGCAAGGACGGCCTCGCTTGGCTCGACCTTGTACAAGCTGACTTGGAAGGAGCGGACTACGCCAGCGCAGCGGTCGATCTTTGCGCTGCGGGCGTCGGGGCGCCGCATATCCGACAGCGATTGTATTGGGTGGCCGACGCCATGTGTGGTCGAGCCGGGTACGACGCCAGAGAAAGTATGGGAACGGAAGCAACGGCTGACCTTGAAGACGGGGGCGTACCGGGGCAACGACTGCGGGCTGGGATCGAAGGTTCATCTGGCAAGCTGGCCGACGCCGCACACCAGCAGCAGCACGGGAGCCGGGACGCAGGGTCGAGCGGGCGGGATGAACATTCAGACGGCGGCGCAGCTATCGGGCTGGCCGACGCCAATAGTGGGGGACACAACGGGTGGACCTCGACCGGCGGGGAACAGCAGGGGACCATCGCCGGGGATGCAGACGACAGCGAACCTGGCGGGCTGGCCGACGCCAACCACGCCGAGCGGGGGCCAGACGCCGCCCGAGGGGACGAGCGCCACGGGTCAGACACCGGACGGCCGCAAGGTTCAGGTGACCCTGAAGGATGTGTCGAACCTAGCGGGCTGGATCACGGCGACGACGCGCGATTGGAAGGACACGGCAGGGGATATCAGACCTCGAAAGGATGGGTCGGATCGGATGGATCAGCTGCCGAGACAGGCGAACCTAGCGGGGTGGAAGACCGACGACGGGCCCGCCCGACTAACGGTCAGTGGCGAGATGCTGACTGGCTCTTCTGCCGGGACGGCAAGTGGAGGCCAGTTGAACCCGGCACATTCCCGTTGGTTGATGGGGCTACCTCAAGGGTGGGACGACTGCGCGCCTATGGCAATGCGATTGTCCCGCAAGTCGCGGCCGAAGTGATTGGCGCATGGATGGAAGTTTCATTGGAAAGGAAAGACTAATGACAATGATGGACGAAGACACCCCTAGCATTGGCGTAATCCAGGAGGGGATACGAAAGCTTACGAAGGACGAGAAGTTCGCCGGGATTGTACTCGGCAAGGACGAGGCCAGGTTTCTGGTCGATGCCTACTACCAGCTGCAGGACAATCGGATCCGCAACGACGGGCAGGTCCGATCGATGGCCAAGGACGGCGAACCCCACGCCGTTGTCCAGTGGTTGGCCGACATGAACCGGACGCTCGAGGACCAGATCAAGGCGGCGCTGGACGTGTACAGTGCCAACGATCCGGTAGGTAAATGGCTACGGGCGCAGGTCGGTATCGGTCCTGTCATCGCGGCGGGTTTGTTGGCCCACCTCGACATCACCAAGGCCGAGACGGCGGGCGCTTTCTGGAGCTTCGCTGGGCTGGAGCCTAGCAAGACGTGGAACAAGGGTGAGAAGCGGCCGTGGAATGCAGCCCTCAAGGTACTGTGCTGGAAGGCAGGCGAGAGCTTCGTCAAGGTCTCTGGCAACGAGAAGGCAACCTACGGCAAGTTTTATAAGGCGCGTAAGCTGCAGGAGATCGAGAAGAACGAGCGCGGAGACTTCGCGGCGCAGGCGGCGGACATCCTGACCAAGAAGAAGATTGGCAAGGATACGGATGCCTACAAGGCATACATCGTCGGCAAGCTGCCGCCGTCACACATCCATGCGAGGGCGACTCGGTATGCGGCCAAGCTGCTGCTGGCCCACCTCCATGAGGTTATGTACGTTCAGCACCACGGGCGCCAGCCGCCTCTGCCCTATGCGATTGGCATCCTGGGCCATGCGCATAAGATCAGCCCGGTGGTCTGACGAGCCATCTCGCCCGACAGAACCAATCGCTATGAGCGAGCCAAGGCGAATGACAGAACCAAAAGAATGGAGCGAGCCACCGACCTAGACAGAACCAAGTCCCCGGAGCGAGCCATTTCGTGAGACAGAACCAAAATTCGAGAGCGAGCCAATTTTTTGGACAGAACCAAGTCCCCGGAGCGAGCCACGCAGGGTAACAGAACCACCTCTTCGGAGCGAGCCACTTGTCGCGACAGAACCATGTATGACGAGCGAGTCATCACCCGTGACAGAACCACATTCGCGGAGCGAGCCATATGTCTGGACAGAACCAGAAACAAGGAGCGAGCCAAGGCGAGTGACAGAACCAATTTTGTTGAGCGAGCCAGTACTACTGACGGAATCATCCCCCCGGAGCGAGCCATCGTCCACGACAGAACCAAGTACCCTGAGCGAGCCAGACAGTGCGACAGAACCATTTTCCAAGAGCGAGCCAGGGCCCACGACAGAACCAGGACTGCGGAGCGAGCCAAGAAAGTAGACAGAACCAAGCATCAAGAGCGAGCCATTCTACTCGACAGAACCAGGATGCATGAGCGAGCCAGTAAGCCCGACAGAACCAACACGCGCGAGCGCGCCATGCTCTCAGCAGCCCCCAAGGAGGCCAACCGATAGCAATTTGCAGATTTTGCAAATTGCTCCCGACCAACCCACACCCAAGGAACCTGATCATGCCGAGTGAACAGCCAAGGCTGCCGTTAGAAACTCACGAAAGTTTGCTTCGCCACTATCACGCACCTGGCTGCATGCTGCAGGCCGGCGAGGTCGCGATGTACCCCCGGCACCGACCAAGATTAGGGGTTCCGATCTCGGCGATCCTCATTGGGGTGGGGGTTATAATCGCGAAGGTGGTGCTGTGATGATTGCCTTAATCATAAAGACATTATATGAGGTGCTTATTGTGGTAGCTTTCCTGTACTGCGTGGCGGTATGGGTTGTCAGTCTGCTGACGTGAGGAAGAGATCAATGGGAGAGTTCTGGGTTTGGTACGATCAGGATGAGATGGTCATCCGACGCTACCGGATTAAGGTGGATGCGCTATCCGAGATGGCAGCAAGGGACAAGGTAGTCTCTCACTACGTTCATGGGGATACGTTGACTCGAGAGGAACTCTTGAGCCGAGTGTACGAGAAGGATATCCAGACGGACGAATGCCATTTCATGGATGTGGCGAAGACGAGTTCATGGCCAAGTTAACCGCCACGAAAGTGGTGAAGGCTGCGGGCGGGAAGCTTGCGCTGGCTAGGCACCTTGGATCCCCGGTCAACGAGTACACGGTCAGCATCTGGGTGCGGAACGGCACGATCCCCAGGAGATACCATTGGTCGATCGTCAACCTGATCAACTGCGAGCCAGCCGATCTGCAGTGGGATGAGGTTGATGAGCGGCGCCCGAAGTACAGGGCCATAGCCCACGCCTACTCTGGAATGTTTCATGCGGTCGGACTGCGATCTCGCAAGGCTGCGAAGCTTCACCAGGTGGACGCCGAGCAGATCGAACGCTGGCTGTCGGGGCACGACGAGGTTCCGGTGCGGGCGTTCATGGATGTGTATGCCTACGCCAGCGGCCGCCTTCAACTGCAGGACAAGCTGACGGTGGAGGCAGCTGTTAAGATGACTGGCCTGAGTCAGAGGAAGATTTCTGCGCTGGTCGGAGTGAGCGCAACTATGACCACCAAGTGGAAGCAGGCGGGTAAGATCCCGCCCGTCTATGCCAAGCGGATCATTGAATCTTTAGGGACGAGGGCACCGGCTGACGATGATGCGATACGCTAACAGAGTAGACCCAGGCGACACCCACCCCTGCGAGATCATCGAGCATCTGTCTGGTGATGAGCTACTGGTGCGGGACATGATCGCTGATCGTGACCCTGACTGGAAGATGGTCAAGGTCATGGACCGATGCCTCAACAACGATGATCAGATGGCTCGCGATCCTCCAGTCTGGACGATCCTCCCTGATCTTAAGGCTGTAAAATTTACGATTCGTCTGGGCAAGGACGGGACGTGGCGGGACAAGTACGGACACCGCTACATCCTGTCGGACACCCCGGTGAAGTTCCACGATTTTAATATCAGAACTGCGGGACTTGACGGTTAGTGATTAACCGGGTTGGTTATGCGGCTGCGGGTTTGACGGCTCGCATGAAAGGGAAGTAATATGAAGCAATCCGGGTGCGATGGTTCTGTCCAGGCTACAGCTACAGCTAAAAGCCATCGAACTTCAGCTAGAGGCGGTTCCCTCCAGGCTTCGTTGAAGTCCCGTCACCGCCCGGACACTACCCCTCAAGAGATCAAAGAGCGGCTGCAGATGTGGCAGCTTGAATCGATCTGTCGTGCATGGCTGCCCGATGGGAAGCGGCAGGGCAACTGGTGGGTGGCGCGCTGCCCTTGGCGTGATGACAGGAAGCCGTCGCTGGGTGTGTCGCTGACCACCGGCAACTGGCGTGACTTCGCTACGTCCGAGGGAGGGGATGTCATTGATCTATCGATGAGGTTGTTCGGCGACTCATTCACTCAGACGGTGCGAGAGCTTGCCGAGATGTTGGGGATGCGGTGAAAAAGGTTGTAGGATTGGACGGTCCCCACCCCAAGGGTACGCCGGCTGCGGTCAAGGCATCCTTGGTGACGCCGATGCCCGAGCCTGTGCAGATGCCGGAGGGGCTGAAGCACTTTGGTGATCCGGATAATACATGGGTTTATCGGAAGCCTGACGGGTCGGCATACGGTGCCGTGGTCAGGTGGAATAAGGAGGACGGCAAAGAGATCCGCCCCATTGTCTGGGATGGCAAAGACTTCATCAGTGCTGGGCTGGGCGATGGTCGCCCGCTGCTGAACTCGGAGATCGCAGCAAGTCTGCCGATCGCTCCGGTGCTGATCGTTGAGGGAGAGAAGACGCTTGACGCGGCCGCGCAGTACACACCCGAGGGCTGGGTGGTGGTGACTTGGTCTGGTGGAGCTGGTGCCTGGGACAAGAGCGACTGGTCCGCACTGAAGGGTCACCCCTGCATCATCTGGCCTGACAACGATGAGCCTGGCATGAAGGCGGCGAACGGGATCCAGATTCACTTGTCCAAGCTTAAGCTTGCGACCGCGATCGTGACGATGTCACCGCAGTTCCCTACGGGCTGGGACTTGGCCGACCCTCTGCCGGTTGGCAACCCGAAGACCATCACTGAGATCCTCAAGCGCAAGCTCAAGGAGACAGCGGTGCTGGAGGTTCCGGATGATATGCCGGCGGTGGTAGATGTCTCAAGCGAGTTCGAAGACAGCGACTTCCTGTACCGGGCGCTGGGCTACGACGAGATGTACTACTACGTCATGCCATACCGGCAGCAGCAGGTTCACGCCTACCCGTTCGCCAAGCTGGTGTCCTCGCAGGGGTGCCTCGAGATCGTGACTGATCTCAGCTATTGGCAGCGCGGGTATGGCGACGAGAAGGGGCGCGTCGATTGGCAGGCGGCCGGTGTCTACATCGCCAACCAATGCACAGCCGGACCAGTCTACGACCCGATCAACATCCGCGAGCGTGGCGTCTGGTCCGACGATGGGCGCACCGTCCTGCACACTGGGGACACGCTGATCGTGGAAGGCAGCGTCATCAACCCGGCCCGGTTCAAGAGCGAGTTCATCTACCCTCGCCGGCCTAGGCTGCTTCAAGAATGGAGCGGCGTTGGCGACCCGGCGCCTGACACATACGGTCGCTTGATCCGGGATGTCTGCAACAAGGTGAGGTGGGAGAAGCCGATCTACGGTGACCTCCTGGCTGGGTGGATCGCCACCGCTGTCGTGTGCGGGGGTCTACCCTGGCGGACACACTGCTGGATCACAGGCAACCAAGGGTCAGGCAAGACGACGGTCGTTAACTACATCGCGGGTGCCTGCCTTGGCGGGCTGGCAATCTACCCGGTGGGCGAATCCACCGAGGCTGGTATCCGGCAGTCGGTTCGCAACGACGCCCGACCAGTGGTCTTCGATGAGAGCGAGAGCAGTAAGAACAAGGAAGAGCGGCGACAGGCAGTGATCCAGTTGATGCGGCAGTCCTCGAGTGAATCGCGAGGGCGCATCATGAAGGGGTCAGCCAACCACCAGGCGGTGTCATTCACCCTACGCTCTACCTTCCTGATGTCATCAATCGGGGTTGGCTTGAAGGAAGCTGCCGACCTGACCCGCACCGCAGTGCTGACGGTTCGCCCGCAGGATGCGAGGACGACAACCGAGCGGGAGCAGGCAGAGCAGAAGTGGAAGGAGTTCATGAAGGCTTGCGCTTCGGTCCCGGCTGACGCGCCGGAGAGGCTGCTCTCAAGGCAAGTGAATAACCTAGCTACGTTGAGGAAGAACATTGAGGTCTTCAAGAGGGTCATCGCCGGCAGCTTAGGAGACGGGCGACTGGGAGATCAGTTGGGTACGCTGCTGGCTGGGTGCTACTCACTGGTGACCAGCAGTGAAGTGACGAACATCACATGCGAGCGATACCTTGATCGATACGACTGGAACGAATTCACTTCGGTGAAGACACAGCGAGAGGATCTCGCGCTCCTCTTCCACCTCGCCGGATCAACGCTGCGGGTTGAAGGATCGGGCGGGTATCAGGAGAGACTGGTTGGCGAGTTGATTGAGATCGCCATGCGAAATTCCCGTGATGAGCGCATAGCTGCCATGACGGCAGAGGATGTCCTTAAGCGCAACGGGATCAAAGTTGACAACGAAAAGGGTGGCGTCTGGCTTGGCATCAAGGTTCCAAACCTGAACAGGATCATGTCCACCTCTGACTACTTCGAAGGATGGCAGCGCGTCCTTGAGCGGCACCCGCGAGTAGAGCGCAGCGAGAACGCGGTCAAGTTTGCCGGCGTATCAAGCCGAGCATTGTTCATTCCCAAGCAAGAATTCATGCAGATTGAAGGGTGACTTTAATGGCTGTTAAGGATAAGAATGCTGGAGCAGATCTCGCTAAGGAGATGGCCTCTAGGTGGAGCAATGAAGTTCTCAAGGCGAAGACGCCTGAAGATCTGAGCCGCGCCTACGGGGTGAGCGATAGCAACGCGAAGGATGTTCTTCGCAGTGAGAAATTCCGCAGGGGAATAAACTATGACTGACATCAAGATCGACGCCGACATTCCGATTGAGGCTAGCTACAACAACGGGCGCCCTGAGAAATATCCGTGGCGCAAGATGGAAGTCGGAGACTCGTTCTTTGTTTCTTCCGAGACGATGAACCTGAAGCGCGCCTCGACCTACGCTTGGGATGCCAGCCGTAGGACTGGCCGCAAGTTTGCTTGCCGTCGCCAGGATGATGGCATCCGCATCTGGAGGATCTCCTGAATCATGGAGCTTCGTGATTATCAGCAGTCATCGATTGATGGAATCAGAGATAGCTTTCGCAAGGGCAACAGGCGCGTGCTGCTGGTGCTTCCGACAGGGGGCGGGAAGACCGTATGCTTCAGCTACATCGCGGCCGGCGTAGCCAAGAACCAGAAGCGCGTCCTGATCATCGCCCACAGGCGAGAGCTATTGAAGCAGATCAGCACTGCCTTGAAGATGGTCGGCGTCCACCATGCAGTGATGACTGGCGGGTACATAGGGATCCCGACCGCGCCCGTGGTGGTGGCCAGCGTCTTCACCTTGGCGAAAAGGGTGCATCGTTTCCCGGCCCCAGACCTGGTGATCGGAGACGAGGCTCATCACTTCACGCCAGACAGTAGCTGGGGCAAGGTCGTGCAGTCCTTCCCTAACGCCAGAGTTCTGGGGGTGACGGCCACACCCGAACGCTTAGATGGCAAAGGCCTTGGCCTGATGTTCGATGACATGGTTCAAGGTCCGAGCGTTGCTGAACTCACTGAGCTTGGGTTCCTGTCGCCGGTAGATGTGTACGCGCCGAGTAAGCCTGACCTCACAGCCGCGCGCACCAGGGTCGGAGACTGGGTGGTCAGAGATCTTGAGAGCGCGATGGACAAGCCGTCGATCACAGGCAACGCGGTCACCCACTATCGCAGGCTGGCAGATGGCAAGCGCGCGATCGCGTTCTGCGTCTCGGTCAAGCACGCAAAGGAAGTGGCGAGGGAGTTCAGCATGGCTGGCTACCAATCCCACCATGTGGACGGCGGCATGAAGGAAGCTGAACGCGACAGCGTCCTCAAGAGATTCGAGTTGGGAGAGATTCAGATCCTGACCAGCTGCGACTTGGTGAGCGAAGGGTTTGATCTGCCGGCTGTCGAGGTGGCCATCATGCTGCGGCCCACGAAGTCGCTGTCCCTCTACCTGCAGCAGGCTGGCCGAGCGATTCGTATATCTCCAGGTAAGGAGAAGACGGTCATCCTCGATCACGCCGGGAACACGGCAGTGCATGGGTTCATTGATGAGCCTCGAGACTGGGCGCTATCGATCGGCAGTGCCCAAGAGAAGCAAGAGGGGCCGGCTGTACCAACAGTTCGAACCTGCCCGGAGTGCTTCGCGGTTCACCGCCCCATGATAATGTGTCCCAAGTGTGGCTACGAGTACAAGGCGGCCGGTCGTGTGGTTCACCAGGTCAAGGGCGAACTGGTACAGGTCAGCAAGTCTGGCGAAGCCAAGGCTGCGATGTCTGAGTCGGATGTCATCCGTCGCTTCAATGTGCTGACGGCTATCGGTCGCAGTCGGAAGTACGACAAGCCACAGCAGTGGGCTTTCAATGTAATCTGCGGGCAGGAGGCAGCGCGTTTGGCTAAGCAGCGAGACGCAGTCAATCATCGTATGATCAATGGCCTGACCACCAATGAGAGGAACGCCATATGGACGCAGACGATCGGGAAGAGTCAGAGTTCCGCAAGTTCATCATCCCGGTGGCGTTAATCAAGGCGCTCTCTGAGGTCATGCTCAGTGTCATCGATGGTTGGTATGAAGAGCAGGGCGATGGAGATATCGATATCGGCTACTGCCAAGCCGTGATGCTGGCCGCGACGGCGCAGAGCATTGAGGCCCTGACGTTTGGGGAATGCAACGGGACGCTTCAGTGAGGGAACCAGTCGGTGGCACATGAGGAAGCGGCGCTCCAGCAGCAGATCCGCCTAGCTCTCGGGATGCGCGATGACATCATGATGTTCCGCATCAACGTCGGGAAGTTCAGGCCAATCGATGGGGCGCAGGGGCGCGTGATCCAGTCGGCGCCAGAGGGTACGCCCGATCTGCTGGGTGTCATCAAGCGGGGCGAGATCGGCCAAGCCTTCGGCATCGAGGTCAAGTCCATACGGGGTAAGCAGCGTGATGCGCAGCGTGCGTTCCAGGGTGCGTGGGAAAAACGGGGTGGCATCTACATCCTCGCCCGCTCTCTTGATGATGTTTACCGGGGGCTTGACATAGCACGCTGACTGCGTGCAACATACATACATAAGCGCACGAGGCGCATACAAAACCGGAGAAACAAATGACTATCATCACGGTGCGCGACGAGGCGCATTGGCATACGCTGCGCGCCATGCACATCGGCGGCAGCGATACTGCCTCCCTGTTCGGTCTGTCGCCCTACAAGAGCAAGTGGCAGCTGTGGATGGAGAAGGCTGGCAAGCTGGCCCCCGAAGATCTCAGCAACAACATGGCTGTCCAGGCAGGCAAGTTCCTTGAGGCTGGCATTGCCAACTGGGCGGCGTCCAAGTGGGGCATGACCATCTCCAAGGTCGAGGAGTACCACGCAGCCGGCGACGTGATCGGCATGGGTGCCACCCTGGATTACGCCGACGACAAGGGTCGGCCGGTGGAGATCAAGTGGTCCGCCAGAGGGACGGGCTGGGAGTACTCCGGCGAAGACATCACCCATGCTCCGGACAGCTACCTGCTGCAGTGCCAACACCAGATGGCTTGCTATGGCGGGGACGCGGCGTGGCTCATTGCCCTGATCGATAACGAACCGCGCCGCCTGATGGTCCCTCGCAATGAGGACATCATTGAATCCATCAAGTCCTCATGCGTGGAGTTCTGGTTCAGCATCCAAGGCAACACGCCTCCTGATCCAGACTTCAGCATGGACGGCAGCACGATCTCCCGGATGATCGGGCAGATACCCATTACGGATTGCGTCCTTGGCTCTGAGGATGAGGAACTCTTTAATCGGTACATCAAGGCTGCTGAGGCTGAGAAGGCTGCGTCTGCCGAGAAGGATGCCACGAAGGCAGAGCTTCTGCTCAAGGCCAGCGAGGCTATGGCCCTCCTCAACACGTCGTCCGACAAGGCCGTGGTCCGCTGCGGCGAACGAAAGATGTCGATCTCTAGGGTAGCCGACAACCCAGGCAAGGCGGTCACGCAGGACATGGTCGGCACGATGGTTGGTGCCCGTAAGGGATACCAGACGGTGAGGGTTAGTTAATGAAAGAGACTGTCAATGTTCGCTTGGGTAAGGCGCATGTGGATCGAGTCCGATCCGCCGCCGCCAAGCACACACTCAAGCCGACCCTGCGTGCAGCGATCGAGCGCGGCACTGAATTGGTAATCAAGGAAATGGAAGAGGAGAAGCAGAATGACTAACGCCGTAGCACTGCAGCCAGCCAAGCCTATGGATCGGTTCCGTCAGGATCTGACCCTGCGCGAGGGCATGATCCGCTCGCTGCTGCCGAGCAACGTAACCTTCGACAAGTTCATGGCTGCCGTCGTCGCCGCCGTGGGCAACAACCCGGCACTGCTCGAGTGCGATCGTGGGTCGCTGGTCAAGGCCTGCATCCAGGCTGCCGAGCTTGGCCTGTCCCTGAACCTGACGATGGGTGAGTGCGACATCCTCAAGGTCTACGACCGGCAGAAGGGCAGCGTCGCCCAGTTCCGGCCGCGCTACATGGGCCTGATGAAGCTGGCCCGACAGTCGGGTGAGGTGCTGAAGATTGAGGCAGAGATCGTTCGTGAGAACGACGAGTTCCTGTTTCAGAAGGGCGACGAACCCCGGCTCGAGCATCGCATCAAGCTGGGTGGTCGTGGCCCTATGGTCGGCGCCTACTGCATCTGGACCCTGAAGAACGGGGAGAAGCAGTTCGAAGTTATGGACCGTGACCAGATCATCGGGATCCGTGATCGCTCTTCAGCCAAGACGAAGGAGGGCAAGATCGTTGGGCCTTGGGCCACCGACGAGGAAGAGATGTGGCGCAAGACGGTGGTGCGCAGGGCGTCGAAGTACATGCCCCGGTCCCTGGAGGGGCTGGCGAATGCGGTGGCGGTGGACAACCTGCACGAAGCTGGCCGTGACGTTGAGATCGACAACGGCCAGGTCATCGACATCACCGAGGACGGAGAGTGGTCCGAGGCACCGGCTCCCAAGGAAGCGACCAATCAGGTCAACGACCTCGCAGCCAAGGTCAAGTCGGCTACGCAGAAGACCGCGTGGGCACCTGAGATCCTCGAGGTTGGCATTGATGATGACGGCCTGTCCGACTGGAAGACGTGGTGTGAAGACGCCATCGCCGTGGTCACGAAGCTAGGCCCCGAACAGAAGACGGCATGGATAAAGATGCACCGTGGCGTTCTGGGTGAGGCCGAGATGATGGCACCCAACGACACCAGCAAACTGATGGGAGTTCTTGAATGACGGGGTCGAATGAAAACTGAGAAGCTGAATTAAATTTTGAAAGCCCATATCAAATAAAAACCGGAGATAATTGATGGCTAAGAAATACGATCTGTCGGTCAAGACCGGCGAGTACACCGACTCCAGCGGCGCCACCAAGGGCCGCTATCAAAACGTAGGCGTCATGATGGAGGGGCAGAACGGCCCGTACATCCTGCTGAACCGGACGTTCAATCCGGCTGGCGTCCCTGGCCAAGCCGATCGTGAGAGCATCATCATCTCGATGTTCGAACCGCGCGATGACAACGCTCGCGCACCGGCACCGGCACAGGCGCCACAGCGCCAAGCTCAGGGCCAAAGCAGCCTGCCGCCTGACGACGGGATCCCGTTCTAGGCAACGGTGGCGGGGGCCTAGCGCCCCCGCTCTTCCTTCTCCACGCGGTTATATACGGTGTTGAACCCGATATAGACCTTGCGTTGCAGTTCGTTCAACTTATCCATCTCGTCCTGCGTCTCGTCTCTGTCACCGCTCTGGCGTGTGATGAGCTTCTTCCTTTTATTGATCTCCCGCAGACGAGACTCGGCCTGCTTCTTCGCGGCAATCACTGCGTAATTTGTTTCTACCGGATATTTTTTCTGTAAGGATTTTAGTTCAACGAAATTTGAATCTTTTAGCTGTGCCTCAGCGGTCGAAACCTTAGGGACGCGATCATAATAATCGCCGAGATCCGCAAATTTATTGGGCTCGCCCAGTACCTTACGCAAGAGCGGAATATCTTTAACCTCAATCTCTTTACCAGTGGCTCCCTTCGTTCCAAGATCAAACAGATTGAAAGCAAACTTACCGGCCCCACCAATCGCTTGATTAACCAAGTACTCAATGGCCTCGGCTGAGAAGTTGACATCACCTGCAATCTTTCCGGTGCCGCCTGAGACGCTGTTAAGCCACTCAACTATGGCCTTGTACCCCTCAGGCGTGGAGTACCTGGCAACGCTGGACAATGATTGCCCCTCTTCACGCGGCTTGTTGAAGATGGAGCCGCCGAAGAAATTCTCATTGATCGCCAGATCAGCGCCGATCTTCAAGACGGTCGGCACAGCGTTAATGGCAACGCCGGATATAGATCCGCCCCCCGTAGAAATGGGCGAGAAGTTACCCAGCAAACTGCCAAACATATCTGCGGCAAATTCACCGACATCTTTTTTACGAACGCCCCCCGCTTCTATGGTCCCCATAACCAACTCAGCCCCATTGGCTCCAAGGTTATGGAGGAACGAGTATCCAAAGGGCAGCGGTATCTTGATGTAGTTTTTTCCGTCCGGACTCATGAAGATCATGTTGCGATCTTTTTCGTACTTCGGAATCTTGTCGTAGAAAGATTTGCCGTCGTCATCATCGTCCGACATCCCGGCGCCCAATACAGCCTGAAGTACGCCGAGGCCAATGAGTCCCCCCACCAGTTTCTGAGCCCTTGTCGGGCCATACTTGAATGGGTTCTGACTCAAAGAGCGGTACAGCTGAACATTACCCTGCACAGCTGTGTTGGAGAACGCATACAAAGAATTGAAAATTGGACCGAGTTCACCTTTTTTGTTGAAGTCCACCGTTACGTTGCGCGCCATGTTGGCAGCCTCGTCGCGAGCCATCCTCTCAGCCTCGGCCGGCGCAACACCAGAAGATATGTAGCTCTGCTGAAGAACCTCAAGCGCGTTCTTATAAACGGCTAGGCGCGTGGTGTTTTCAAAGATGGAGTTAAAATCCTCCACCGCACGCACGACCGACTTCAATCCATCAAGCGTGCTGTACCAAGCCTTCTTCCCACCCTTAGCGTTGGCCTTCTCAAGGGCTTTCGCAATGTCGGAGAACTTTTCTTCAGCGGTTTCGCTCATGATCCAGCCAGTCAGGGCACCATCCATCCTAGCCTGCTGGAGAAGGGCGCTCATCTCCCGTTGTCGAGGCGTCTTTGCGGTTTGATTATATGTGGCCTTCATTAACGCCTGGAAGTTACGCCAATCCCCAACATCCTTGAGAAAACTCGCAAGGATTTTCTGTCCAACGATCCGGCCGTCCACACGATCCTGCTCTGCTAGGATATTGAAGACCGCAGACGAGACATCACGGAGAGCGTTAGGAATAAAAAACTCAGGCATGAGCGTGGTGTGAAGTCGCGACAGCAACCTAGTTGCCACGCCGATTGTGGTGGCAAGGAACTTGTTAATAACCGCGTAATCTTTTGCGCTACCGTTGGATAAGGCACGCATCAGAAGGGGATCTTTAATCTTGATATAGAACGCCTTGCCGTTCTCCTTGACGACAAGATACTGGTCGGGGAACATCGCCATTTGAACCGGGACACTTATCAGCTTCCCGGTGTCTGGGTTCAGTACCCGAGTCATATCCGGGTTTTCATCGGTGAAAAGCTGCCAAGCGTTGGATGAGTATTTTCTGACAAGGTTGTTTAGGAAATTTAAACGAACCCGGTTGAGTTCACCGCGAATGATAATGCTTTTTGCGTCACTCATGATGGTTGCCAACGGGCTGAAGGGGAGAGTTGATCTACCCTTTGTTACCCTGGCTTCCTTGGCTGTGATTGAGAACCCTTTGCCAGCAGTTGTGGGCGAGACTTCGCCCGATGCGGACATGTCGCCGCCCAGAGAAACACCCTTAAGCGGCATATAATCCGGTTCACTATCGAGCCAGTCGGCAGCTTGTTTCTGAGATAGCAGTCCATACTCAACCTGCGTCTTAAGATTTTCACGGCGCAAGTTATCAATCAGCTTTCCCAGACGCTGCAGTTTAGGCAGGCGTCCGCTGGTTAGCAGGTTGTCTATGATGGAACTAGATTTCTTGTGACTTATGCCCGAACCATTATCGCTATTGATAGACCAAGCAGAAGAATTTCCATTCCCAAATGCTAAATCAACATTAACGGACAAGTCACCTGTTTTGCTATCGTATGAAATAACTGATCCAACCATGTAATTTTTAGGATCTTTAGCAATAAGGATAGGATTTCCATTGGTGTAGTCTAAATCTTTACCCACTAACAGGGACTTGTTTCCAGTTCCAATTGTTAAACTTGTATCGCTTGTTGTTTCAGGGTCACGATCAGCAATCTTAGCGTTGCGAGCGGGCGTGGCCTTAGCCAGAAGATAAAGATCCGCCTCGTTCTCAGTGATGTCCTCATCACGCATAAGTTTGATAATTTTTTCTTCGTGGTCCCGCTCAAGGTTTTTAAGGCGTGCATCAGCGCGGCCTTCGAACAGAGCGGCTTTCTCCGTTGTTCGTTCAGAACGCGGGATCGGCCGACCTGTATCGGCTTCGACCTTTTTTTCAACGTATCCCACCCGGCTTATTTTGTTGGCAAACTTGCGATCCAACATGTCTCGGCGCCGCTCTTGGCCAAGAGGGATGTCAATCTGCGGCCGCACCTGAGGACCGGGCGCAGCTTGGCCGGTGCCTGTGGGTGGCGTGGGTGGCTGCTTGGGTGGCTGAGCAATGGAGAATGCAGTGCCGGTCATTTTGCTCAGCATCTCTGAGGACACAAATGTACCGTCAGCGCGGCTCAGGCTGTCGAGCGCTTGGATGATTGCGCTGTTGTTTGGTAGACCGAAGAGGTCGGCGACTCGGCCGCGAAGCTGACTCAGCCAGTTGCGAAGGCGCCCAAGAAGGCTGCCGCGAACTTCGTATTTACCGCGAACAATCTCGGAGGCGTTGACGGTCCAGAACTCGGACGGGTTGACGTACTGGTAGTAGTCCGGAGGAACAGACTTATTTTGTACAAGCTCGACGGCGGCATTGTGCGCTGCCATGCGCTGCAGCTGGGACGATCCAATGAGGTTGGCGACATCCACCAGCTCAAAGAACATTTTATTATTATCAGCCTGAGCCGCCTTAGAGCTTCTCTCTCGGCTGATGGCTTTAGACCAAGACCTACGGATCGCAGCCTGAACACTCTCAGGCATCATTCGCTCAAGGTGATGAAGGATCTCATGAACGATGGTCGTGTCGTTCGTGTTGCCCTTGAAGAGCGTAACAATCCTGCTCAGCGGGTTATATTGTCCAGCTGCCCGACCCTCTCCAGGCAGGCGAATGGAAATACCCAAGTCATCTAGAAGCTCCGGGTTCCTTGCGATGAACCACTCGGCCAGATCAGCTTCTTCCTCACTGAGGTCGCCTGCTCGCTTGGCCTGTAGGATGCGTTGCCGGAAATAGTCAGAGCCTCGGGCACGACCTCTTGCCCCAGTAACCAAGTTCCGCTCTTGCCTTGCTTGGCGGATGTCTTCAACAGCGGCTTCGGTGAATGCCGCAAAGAGATCTTTGTCTATGCGCCCCTTCTTTAGCAGCGACACCAGTCTATCAATGCGGCGAGATAGGGATGGAACTCGGCTGACTTCCTCCACCTCAAAGACTGGTGAGTAGGGGATGACGGAGTCTGCCTCAGGAGCTGTCTCGGTGGCAGCCTCGGGCGCAGCCTCAGGCGCAGCCTCGGCAGACGGCATCACGATTTGTTGGAAAGGCGTGTCGCTTGGAGCGCCGTCCTTCAGCTCTGTTTCAGGCTCCCCCGTTTCCTCCGCAATGCCCTGCTGCTGGGCAACAGTATCAGGTGCAGCTTCAGGGCTGTATGCATAGTCGGAAAGCTTGTCTGGCGACAATGCTCCAGACGCTCGCTCTCCTCCTGCGTACCAACGCACATCAACGGGGATAGCGGGAAGCCCAAGGTCACGGGCTACGGCAGCGCGGTTGTTACCCTCAATGATGTAAGGGTTCCCTTGGTGGCTGACGCCAACAACGATCGGACCACTCTGCTCCGGATCGTAACCCTTCTTAGACATCGACTTCATTAGCGCGTCGTACTTTGGGTTTCCCGGCTTGGAATCTTCCTTCATGGCGCCAGGCAGCTGTGACACTTTAGTTGGGTCCATCAGCATGGGTTGTTCAGTGGATCCTGTTATCGGTCCTCGTGGCGAACCGGGTGCGTAACCGGACTTCTCAGCCGCAACCTGGGCCTCTTCAGCAGACTGTTGCTTATTGGATAGCCAATCGCTACCGAGCATGTCGAGGTCATCAGTGCGCACCCTAGGAATTTCGGTGCCGTATTTTTCCTCTAGACGATTGTCCCTGACGGGCTGAATGACGGCCGCAGGCGCAGCCATAGCCGGTGCTGGCACAGGCGTGGATGCAGATACCTCGGCATCAGGAATCTTTCCAACCGGAGCAGACACCGGAGCAGAGTATGCCAGCACCGGCTCAGCAGGGTTTGCGTCGCCGACCCGGATCCTGTCCCTGATGTTGTTCCTGATGTCATCTCGGATCTTCAGGCCGATCGCTTCGATCTCAACAGGATCCGAGATGCCCTTGGAGTTTAACCACCCTAGGTATTTGGCCTTCACCTTCGCTGCTGTCTTCGATGGCGATGGCGATGTGGCGATATAGACGGCCTTATCCAGGTCGTTGTCGAAGGAGAGAGCAAACCTGTCCGGGCCAAAGCTGAAGTTCGGTGTAGCTCGAGACAGACCGGGAGGTAGGGTCGGAAGGGCACCCGCAGGCGTAGGCTCTGCAGTGCTGATGGGTTCAATAGGCGCAAGCGTAGGCGTAGGCGTAGGCTCTACAGCAGCGACAGGCTGCGCAGTGGTGACAGGCTGCGCAGTGGTGACAGGCTGCGCAGTGGTGACAGGCTCAATAGGAGCTACATCGGTAACATCGATAATGCTTTGGCCAGCAGAAAACGTGGGCTCAGGTTCGACAGGCGGCGCGGCTGCAACAACAGGCGCTGCCTCCGGGATCAGCCGGCTTTCAATCTCCGAAGCCGGGACTTCGATAACCCTGCCGTCCGGGAAGCGAACAGTTTGAACGCCACCCTCATCAGGCTCCGACAGAATTTCGATAGACGTGGGAACCGGCGGGGGTTCAATCTCTTTCCCGTCTTCACCGATTTCCCAAGTTTCTATAGGCGGCGTCATCCCGATCGTGACTGTGCGCAGGGATGGCGCATCGGAAGTGACAGGGGCACCCTGCTCTAGAGGGGCTTCAACCCCACCAAGTGCTTCACGGATACCGCGCACGCCGCCGCCAACGATAGCGCCCAACGCAGCCGACTCGGGAACACCCTCAAGAACATTTTGTCTAGGGTCGTAGGCCAGCCGTTCTTGCACGTTCTGAGCAAGTGTGGTGCCTCCCTCTTGAGCGCCCTCTTTAAGACTGGACCCGCCAATGCGAGAAAGCACGCTGCCCGCGAATTCTCCAGCCGGCGAACGCTTCAGCATGCTTGGAAGGGGGAGTAGCTCCGTCAGACCAATCGCCGCGCCACCGGCTTGAACCGCCTGACGCTTAAGCGGATCAATAGTTTCACCCGTCTCTTTCTCAAACGCCTCAATCCTTTGCCGCGCCTCAGAGGCCCCCTGTCCTGTTCCAAGGGCAGCCTGAGTTCCAGTTGAAACGACACGAGCAGCCCGCGCTGCATTAATGGCGCGAAGGGGAGCCCCAACTTCACCAGCTATGATGTAAGGGACAATGCTACCAAATCCGCTACCGACGTTCGTAGTGGCGACGCCCGCTGGGTTAATGGTTGCGGCTTCCGATGGCGTTAGGCCAAGGCCCTTAACAATCCCCTCAGCGCCACGCTCAATACCCTTGGCAAACTGTTCGCCACCTGGTCCGAATACCCCAGCGATCCCGCCGATTTGGCCCGTAGATTGAATGGCCCCGCGCGGAATGGACTTCAGGGTTTCAGCGGTAATATCGCCAGCGCCCATTGTTGGAACAGGCTTGCCCGTGCGCTTGACGTACTCGGCTGCGGGCGTCGTTGTTTCAATTGCTTTTTGATAAGAATTCCGCTGATCCAGCAGTCGATCAATTTCAATGTCGTCGGCACCAGAGGCAACGAGCCCATTAATCTCGTTATCAATCCGACCGATCATACCCTGCCATTTTGCAATGGAATCGGCGGGTTTGTTGGGTCCGACCGGAACGGCTGCTGGCTTCGGTGACGCGGGTGCAGGCTTCTGTGAAGCAGCATACTGGTTCGCCCACGCCCAAGCGGTATTAGGGTCAGGGGCATCGACCTCGTAGGTCTTGCCGCCAACATCAACCTCGTAAGTCTTATTGGCCATGATGGCTTACCTTCAAGGCTTTAAGCGAACGGCATTAGGGGGAGCTACCCCAGGGCTGGCAGCGGGAGCTGCCCCAGGGCTACCCGCGTTCCTAGCCTTAGACACAGCCTTAGACACAGCCTGCGCGCTAGGAGCACCGATCGTGTTCGTAAACACGCCAGGAACCCCAGGAAACCGGAAGATTTGACCCTGTGGAAGAGAAGGTGCGTTTTCGCGATTTAACGTAAATGGGTTTTCTGGAGTAGTGCCAATTGTGTAAGGAGACATTAGCCTATCAGCAGCACCATCCTCTTTCATAGCGAGCGCCATCAAGAGATTCTTCCGGGGATCACCCTCCGGCAGATTACCTGCCTCACTTAGCTTAATTCCAGCCGAAGTTTTCATTCGCTCGTAAAGGCTGAGAGTTTCCCTGGGCATAACAGTGTTCTTGGCTGCTTTAATATCTTCACCAATCTTGTTGATCTGAGCTTTAATCAATGCGCCCTGTTGTCCGCTCAAACGGATCGCTGCCTCGTCCCTTCTAATACCAACGTCAACTATATCTTCAGCACGATCAGCTGTAGCTTGAGCTGTCGTCGCATCAGCTGTAGCTTTTTTGGCTCCGGCTATAATAGCCTCAAACTGAGCTGGTCTGGTAGCTGCGTCAAAGAGAGCCTTATTTTTAGCACCTATAATATTAGCTTGAGTTTCGTTGATTTCGTACCCGGTCTTCAAATCATTCACAGCATCTGTACGAACCTTCTGAAGCACCTCGTACCGCTTCAGGATCAGATCTTCCTGGCGGGTCTGGAGGCGAGCCTTCTTCTCGGACGCATCCGCACGAGCCTTGTTGAAGCCGGTGAGCCCGGACTCCAAGCCCTCAGCCAGAGCGCTGGCAAAGTACGGGCTCTGGCTCTGAGCCATCTTGGCGCCGGCCAGAGCAAGCGCCATCCAGTACTGCTGCTTGCGCTCCTTGCTTACATCCGCAATCTCAGCTTCGGTGCGCTGGCCGATCGTATCAAAGTATCTCTTCAAATCCTCAGGAAGTTCGGCGCCTTCCCTGGCTTTTCTAACGACATTTGGGCCGCTCTGAAGCAGTTTGGCTTCTTCTTCCGGTGTGAGCGATAGCTTCGGCGGTGCAACAGCAGGCGGTGCAGCGGGAGCAGGGGGGACAACAACGTCTTTACCCGCTGAACCCAGGAGAACATCCTGCCCAGAGTTACCCGAGATTAAATCCGTACCGGGAGGCCGCGTCTGGTTGGCTGCCAGGATAGCCTGGTTCCTGAAGTCGGTGGCCATCGGAGGCATCGGCGGTGCCATCGGAGGCGGCGCAACGATAGGGATGCCAGCCTGCACAGGGGCCGGATCAGCAGGAGACACTTCAACAGGCGGCGTCATCGGCGCACTATTGGCAGCGTCGGCCGCCATCATGGCAGCAATGAACGCCTCCGGATCCTGGCCCGCAGGAACCATCTTCGGATTCATCCTGATCCGGGAGAGGGCTTCTTCACGAGTCATCATCGCGCCATTTCCTTCAACCAGCCGAGGCCCTTTTTCTGGGGCCGCTTGGAACGGATAGCCCCGCCCTTCTTAACTTTCGGAGGCGGCGCAGCAGCTGTAGTAGTGGACCCACCACCAAAACCGCCGGTTGCTCCAACCGTGCCTAGAGCGGTTCCGAGAATACCGCCATACTGCGCAAGCGTACTAGGCTTAGGGCTAGACGTGGTCGTAGTCGTGGACGTGGGGATATTCAGAGATCCAATCAGGCCGGCAGCCTCTTTAACCTTATTGGCCTCGTAGTCCCGCTCTTCCCTAAAATCCGCCTCGGCGAGATCTAGGGACTTATCTTCCATTGCCCGCTTCGCCCCGCCGACTTGACTCAGCGTGGAGAAATCATCAGCGGACTGCTTCCTCGCCTCAGACCCTAGAGCGCTGGTAGCAGCAGACGCCCTCATGAGCCGATCAGCATCAGCTCCGGACAATTGGCCGCTTACCTCAGCTGCACGAAGCATTCGATCAGCATCAGCTGCGGACAGTTGCCCACTTGCCTGAGCCGCACGAATCATTCGTTCTGAATCAGCTGTGGCCAGTTCCCCGCTTGCCTGAGAAGCGCGAAGCATTCGGTCAGCATCAGCAGCGCCCAGAGCCCCGGCCGATTGGCCAACATCAGCGATACGACCTAGGTCGCCAAGGGCGACTGTGCCGGCGGTCTGGCCAGCCTGCAGGTTCCTTGAAGCCACATCGCTGTAGATGTCAGAGATGCCCTTGCCTACAGCCCGCTGGTTCTCAGCATCAGCGCTGGTCAAGCTGCCGGCGGTCTGACCGGCTTGGAGCTGCTGGCTTGCTAGCTGAGAGGCAATGTCCGCATAGGTCTTGCCCGTAGCCAGTTGACGCTGCAGATCAGACTCAGAAAGCTGACCGGCTTGCTGGGCGGCTTGGATCTGGCGAGCAGCATCAGCACCATAGATGTCTGCGGCCTGACCGTAGCCAGCCTGTAGCGCCCTGCTCTGCTCAGAGAGCGCTGCCTCTTGCGCGTCACGGATAGCTCGAGCGGTGAACTCGGCGCTACGGCTACCACCGAAGGTGCCGCCCCCAATGAACGTGCGGTTGACGCCAGGAAGAATGTTCTCGCGAAGATTACGACCAGCCAGTTCCCCGATACGGTTGGTGACCGCTTCATTGTATGGGTTCATGTACGCGGCAGCCTGCGACGGAAACGAACCGACACCGGCCTGCAGGTAGGGGTTAGCCGCCTGAAGTGCGCTTCCACTAGCGGCCGATTGCAAATAGGGAGAAGCCAGCGTCATAGCTCGCTCTGATGTTCCGGCCGCCAAGTACGGATTGGCAGCACCAATCGCACTCATCGAGCCAGCCCTTTGCATATACGGCATCGATGCGGAGACGTTCTGATCGGAGACGCCAGCGCTCAGGTATGGGGATACCGAAGACATCGCCCGCTCATTCGTGGCAGTGTCAAAATACTTCTGAGCGGAAGAGAGGCCACCCATACCTGGTGCAGTTGCTTGGCTAAGATATCCCTGCGCTTGATCATAAACACCCGGAGCAGTTCCTTGGCTAAGGTACCCCTGCGCTTGGGCAGAAGTGCCCGGAGCAGTTCCTTGTCTAAGATATCTTTGCGCTTGGGCAGAGGCTGGCCGATCGACCGCTTGGCCGATATAATCCCCAGCCTGAGATAGGTACGGTTGAAAGCCTCCGATGCCGGCCTTGGCCAGGTCGAACGCTTGAGTCTCTTCTTCAGCAAACTGCGCAATACGCGGACCCTGATAGGCCTGGTAAGGCTGCTCAAGGCCGCTCAGACCACGACCAAGGACTTTGCCGTAATATTCCTGAGCCCATGCCGGTAGCTCTGTGACAGATGTCTCTGTCGTTACCGCTTTTTTCTTAGCCATCAGATCTACCCACCCACAGCCTTAAGCATATGGTCAATCCCCTTCTGGGGCTTCGCAATGCTCTTAACATTTTTTCTGCCAGCCTGCGCGCGAACCATTTTGCGCATCTTATCCAGACGACGGACACCTTCGTTGGTGGATCCATCGCCTAGGTCAGCAACATCCTGGGCACTCCAGACGTACTCACCGTCAGAGAGCCATGCAGGGATCTTGTCCTCTTGGCCGCTACCAATACCGCGAACATGGCCGGGGCCTTGATGGCCGCCGCCCTTAGCATACGCGACCAGATGATCCGTCTGATCGTTTTTGTCGAAATCCTCAGCCTCGCCGCCGTCCTTGTATTCATAGGCCGGGTCGGCACTAACCGTCTTCTCGGGAGCCTTGAGCGCATAGGCCATAGGATCGTAGGGTTTGAAGAAGTTGTGCTGGCCACCCTTCTGCCCGTAGGTGCGGGGGTCAAAGTCGTAGGCCGTCTGCTCACGAGGGGCGCTGTTGTATTTCAGGGTATCCTTGGCCGTGAGGATGCCTGGGGTCGCGGGCGCTGCGGAACCCTGAGACGAACTACTACCTTTGGGGCCAAAGACTTTCGAGGCTAGGGCGCTAGCTCCAGCCGTTGCCGCAGCAGAACCGATCTTGGTCGCCAGCAATGCCTTGGCACCCGTTAGCAACGCCGGGATGAACTGGAAGAAATGCTCAGGCAGACCCGTCTGCGGGTTCCGCGTCTCTGGCCCGAACATGTCGCGCATAGCTTCGCGCTCGACCGGGTTGACGTGAATCAGTTCGCTGTCGCCATAGCGGCCGGCATTCTGCAGCTTATGTGCCGCGTCCACCAATCCGCCCTTGGCGTAGCTTGCGCTAGGTTCGTCCGGAGCCGCAGAGGTCAGGCCTGACTGGGAGACATTGGGTATCTGCGTTGGAGGCGCATTGCTGATGGCGGTGAGCGGCTGGGCCGGCGGAACACCCAGGGTGTAGGGGCTGCCCTGTTGGGTTGCGGGCTGGGCACCAATGTCAACAGGCGTGGACATCGGGCTGGGCATAACCGAACTACCAATACCGTCAACGCCCATCGGAGTAGTCGATTGCGTGTATGGACTTTGGGCGTAAGGGTTCTGGCCCGTCGTGCTGGCATACGGATAATTACCCAGCCCACGGTATGGGTAGTTGGGCTGACCGCTCAGGCCAAAGCTATTGTCCGGAAACGAAGGCACACGGCTCTGCATGGGCGGAAACATGTTGCCCATCGAATAAGGGGGACGAGAGTATTCCATTTCCTATGACCCCGAATTCATAGCGCCGTTAAACCGTATGGCCCAATCTTTCCAATCCTTGAACTGATAAGGATCAGGAGCCCCTGCTTGAGAAATCCCATTGAGGGAGAGTAAGCCAGCACCCCAGCTTTGCCAATCATCCTCGCTAAATGCTCGAGCGACCACGCCGAACTCGGACAAGTCCGGGTACATGTAATCCGCCCACTCAACGAAGGTCTTAACGATTCGAGGATCAATGCCGATCATCAGGACTGGTACCTTCCATCGCCGCGAGAGATGTGGCCCAGAACCTGACCCATCTGATAGTCGCCTCCCACGGTGTTGCTATCGAACCGGAAGCGCATCTCGCGCCTCTGCTCCTTAAAATACACCACCTGTTCGTAGGACTCGTTGGCCACAGCCGGGAAGGTCTTGACGGGGCCGGCAACCTCGGGCGATCGAGCGTTGATACGCCCCGTAACCCTGACCTGCATGTCCCCAGATTGAACGAAGTCAGGCTCAATCAGTTCAATGCGCAGCGCTGTATCGCTAGGCTGCGGAGAGAGCAGCGCCGTGATGTCGCTGGTTTCAAAGTAGCTATGGACCGCGTTGAGGCTTTGGCCATCGATCTCATCGACGCCGCTCTCATGACGCCACAGCTTGTAAGCGCCTCCAAACCCAGAAGGCTCCACCCCAGTCAGGAGCGGGGAGTGAAAGACCTGGGCATAGACACCAGCTGACCGACCACTATTCGGAAGCTCAGTGTCGTACCAAGTTTTTTCCCGCACATTGTAGATGATGGCGTGGGTGCATTCCGTGGCATCGTCGCGTGGGTAGCACCACCAGATCTCGCCGTAGCGCGGAACCTTGTAGGCAAAGATCTTGTTGGCATATTCGACGTTAAGACCATCAAAGAAATAATTGATGTTCATATTGTTATCCACTTCCTGGACAACGCCGCTGTACATCAGGAAGCGATCAATGCCGATCCAGAAGAAGATGCCGTCGTACTCGATGATGCCATTTACAGCGAGGATTGAGGACGAGGCCGTGATGGTGTCGAAGGCGAACACATCGGTGCCGCCTGTGTAGCTCACACGGATCAGGCGATCCAGCGTCCAGATCAAACCCGCTGGAGACTGACCACCACCGCGCAGCGGCAGTATCTTCACCACCTTGGACGAATCGATAAACGCATTACCCGCATCTCCGGTGGAGAAGTTGGTAGGGTCGTTTGCGTCGGACCACTGCACATAGCCGTTCGTGCCGTACACGAACAGGTACGGATGTAGGGCGCAGACGCCACCAGATACCAAGATCCCCGTGATGTCGGTCAGCGCCGTGGTGTCGTAGTAGTCGCCGATGTAGACCTGCTGATCGACATTGTTGGAGATATCCATGTTGGTGTTGGTAGCCACTGCAACCAGAGAAGATGCGGCACCGGCACCGTCGTAGATAGCGTCGAACTGCCAAGTGAAATCGTCACCCCCGGTGTAGCCAACCGGCGTCCTATCAACTGGCGCGCTGGTGTTTCCCAAGGTATCAACCGTCAGCTGTTCCAGCCCAGCCCCGTACCCAAGGTGGGTGTAGGTGAAATTGTTTTGAGCCTGCGTACTAATCTGGCGAACGATGCCGCCGACGAAATTGTTTATCTGACGGTAGCCACCGATCTTACGCGGCAATCCGCGCTGCCAGCGCACCCACTGACCATCAACATAAGCATCGCCTTCAAAGCGGGTTCCGTCCCGCTTAATGCCTGGTTGCGACCTGATCTGGATGATGTCTGAGGGCATTAGACGAAGGGGGTGACAGAGGCGAGGACGGTAAAGGTGGCAGCTCCGGTTTTGATGACGGTGTAGGTGTAGACGTTAATGCTGGAGACGGTGCCCGCCGTAGGCACTGCGCTCTGCCACTTCGTCGTGACGCCGACCGTTGCGCCATCCACTTGCACGACATTGTTGTAGTACGCCGTGGCCCCTTGGGTGACGAGGAAGGCCGCCGTAATACTCTCACCCGTCGCCATCGCCGTGTTGAGCGTCGTGCCAGATGAGGCGCGCAGGTTCGTTGTCCAGTTAGCCGACGCATCGGACGTGTAGTAGAGGACGCTCTGAGTTGTGATGTCATAGTTGATGGTGCCCGTCGCCGCTATGGCACTGATCGTAGCTGTCTCTAGAGCGTTGACGAGCTTGGCCGCCAAGACGCTGGTCGATCCGGTGAACGTCTGCTTACCCGTCCACGGGCTGGCTGCAGTGTAGTCCAGCGCAATCGTGCCGGTGGAGGTGATCGTACCACCCGTCAGGCCGGTGCCCGCCGTAATGCTGGTTACGGTGCCGCCAGTGGCAGGAGCCGATGACACCCATGCAGAGCCGGTAGACGTAAGTACGTTACCGACTGTGCCAGATGCAGTCAGGCCAGTTCCCCCCTGGGCAGCAGACAGCGGGGTGGTAAGGCCGCTCAAGGAGGTGATGTCGCTATTGGCACCGTCAGCGGCACCGCCAATGGCCGTTCGCGCCGCCGCCGTGGTCGCCGCCGTGAAGACCGCGATACCGATTGATGTTCCGCCCAGATTGACGCGCGCCCCTGACGCGGTCGTGGACCCGGTGCCACCTTGGTTAATGGCAACAGGAATCGATATGGTGGACGTATCGGCATCCACGACGTTCGTACCATCGCAGAACATAATGGCGCGAGAGTTGTTAGCGAGCGTGACGCCAGTTCCGGCCGCCGTCTTGATTGTGATGTTGTAAGGCGCAGAAGCCAAGTCAGTGTCATTTCCCACCCAGTATTGCTGGATGGTGCCGGGGACAATGATGTCCATATCGCCAGTGATGGTGCCACCGAAGCTGTACGAGATCCGGTTCAGGTTCGCCCCGGCAAGGGTGTACGGGCTTGTCTCGCTGGTCAGGTCGATTGAGACATAGTCAAAGGCGAAAGCCACCGATTGACCAAAGCCGATACTGAAGAAGTTTGTGCCGTCGCACAGGATGGTGGCGCTGTCCCCTGGATTAAAAGACAGTGAACCGCCGCCATTTATTAGCTGTCCTCCAACCGCAGGCACAACGCTAATGGCGCCGGTGCCGCCGTTGCGGATGTTCACGAACCAATCGTTGCCCAGAGTGGACGAGGAGGTCAGCGTCAACGTGCCAGCGCCGCCAGTCCAGATGATCGCCGTGGATCGATCAGGATCATTCAAGACATAGTCGCTGCTGATGGAGACGGCTTCCATCGACTGATTCAGCGTGGTGTTGATCGCCTTGATGCCGTACCCAGCAAGAGATCCAGCGGTCGCGGACGACGTTCCAGCGCTATATTGTGTGACGCGCCAGGTGCCATTAACGGTTGTGTTGTCGATCAAGTAGACTTGGTACGACAAGCCCGACGCCACTGTCGTGATGGTGTTGCCGCCGTTATCGGCGATCGTGAACGTATAAGACCCGGCGTTGAAGAAAAGCTGGGTCTGTCCGACACTGACCTGATCGGCCGGCGGCATCGTGATCGTAAGGCTGCCAGCCGAAGGCGTGACATCCATGATCTCAGCGACGACGTTGGTATCGGTGGCTAGTTCGGTGGGCCAAGCGAACGTGACATTGGCCGTAAGCGCAACGGCTCGATAGCTAACCGAAGCCGGATAGATAACCGTGCCACCAAAGGTGTTAGTGAATGAGGGCATCGTCAGTCTTCTCTTCGGATGATGGAGCGGTCAACGATCTGGCGAATATCCTCACCATTGAGTGAAGCAATTGAGCGGCCGAGGAAGCCCTCCCAGACTTTGATCTGATCGTCGTTCTTCAGGAACGGAGCGGCCTCAAGGAGGGAGGCGTAGAGCAGCGCGTCCGGGGCGTATTCGGTAAACCAATTGGTCTGCAGGGTGATGTCCAGCAGCGCTGGCAGTTCGTAGTAGATCACCTCGTATGGGTAATTATCGTCGGGCGTGGGGGCGATGAGCCAGTTGCTGTAGTCGTAGTCGGCGTAAAAACGCGGCTCTTCGGTTTCCGTCTGGTTCGGCCAATAGAGTCGCAGATACTCATAGGCTCGAGGGTAGATTTCCTTGAGCGTGTTGTACCCGGCTCCGGTGCCGATCCGCATACTCACCGTCTCACGCCAACGGTTCGGCTTGGCGTAGGCCACAACCGCTGTGGTCATCGTTCCCGATACGACCGTGACGGTCCCTTGGATCTTGAGTTCGCGGGCGAGCCTGCGCTCAGCCAGATTGATCAGCTGCGGAAGCTGCTCATAAACGGTGGGATCGGTAGCCAGCGTTGCGCCGCGCTCAAGGTAAGCACGCATGTCGTTCAGCAGGCTGTTGTAGGTCATTGCTGTAGGCATGGCTTCTATCCGCTACCTCAGATTACGCAGCTTGTAGATTGCCGACAGGTACACCCCACTGAGGTTGTCGATGAGATTGGCGATCGCGCGATTGCCTCTGCAGATCGACTCGTGGTTCTTCTCAATCCAAACAGCGTCGGCCTCGAGCATCTTCAGGATGTCACCAGAGCCGCTGGATTGTGGGGCCGGGATGCTTTTGATGAGTTCGAAAGCGCCCTGATAGGCCTCGACCACAGGATCAAGAGCGTCGATCACGTTGTCGTAGAACCTACCAAGGGCCTTATGTTTTGCGTAACTTCCAGCACCAGTCGCACGCCAATGAGCGAAGTGCGCCACATTTCGCGTAAAGAAGACCCGACTGATAAGCTCTTCGATCATCGTAAAGCCCCGGCAACCACCCTTGATCCGGGGTGGCATACATAAAATACCACGTTAATCTACCGCCTGTCTTCCAGCTTCTTCCAGCAAGAAAAGGTTCTGGCACATCCGGGTATCGTCGGGACTCTTCTCGACTGCAAGTCTGGCCTGCTCAAGAGCCACGCCTGACATCTTCATATTGAACGCGGCCACCGAAGCCAGGTCATGAGGCCACGCGCCCCAGACAGCCACATCGTTGGTAAACGTCGTGTCGCGCGTATCAATGCGAAGGGCCGACATGGCAGCACCGAAGCACTCCTCCCAGCGACCATCGTTGTGGGCCTGCTGCGCTAGCTCACACCAAGCCTCCCTGGTATTGGGATCCTCAATCACAGCCTTCCTAGCCCATGCAACAGCCTCGCTCTTCTGGCTCAGGGCGGCACAGCATCGAGCCATAGTCCGCATGGCGTAGCAGCGCTCCTTGTTCCAGGTCGCCCCCGGAAGGCTGAGGAAGCGATTGAACTCCGCAAGGGAGTGATCCCATCGCTGCGTGAAGTAGAGTTCTCTGGCGTAGTAGAAGCTGTAGCGGTGGCTCTGCGGATCCTCAGCGGCCGCCGCGAACAGCATATCCAGATACTGCCCACGGCTCTTCGTCACGTCCGGGAGGTGGGTGGCTAGCACCTTGTCCGTGCCTGCAAACCGCTCTTCGATCCGGTCAGCGCAGGGGTACTCGTGGCACAGGTGTTTCCAGATGTACCCATGACGGGCGTGAATCTTTTCATGGACAATGACGTAGCCAGATCCACAATCGAAGCCGTACCGCAGACGGGTGATGCCGTGGGTCCAGAGGCGCTCGACCTCTTCTCGCCAACCTGGCTCAAGAACCTCGTCCATATCCAGCGACACGCAGATATCGATGTCGGCCGGAATCAGGGACAGGGCCGCATTGCGCGCCGCATCAAAGCGCCAAGGAGAGATGTGGATCTGGTGAACTTGCGTTCCGAACAGCTTGCTTGCGATCTCCACCGTGCGGTCACTGCTGCCAGTGTCGGCAATGAGAACTAGGTCCGCCTCTGACGCCGAGTTCCAGAATCTCTCGACGTGTTTCTCTTCATCCTTCGCGATGGCGTAGACGCAGATCTTGGGCTTCTCGCGAACCATATGGGGTAACCACTCCTTAACGAGCTCTGGCTTGTTTTGCTGCAGCCAGGGAAACGCATCATTGGTGAGAGCTGTGGCATCGTGGCCGATCGTCTGAGAGCCAGCATGGTGGACGTAGGCCGGCGAGACGAAGTGCTTGAACCCGAGGGCATTGAGCGCCTCGCAGATCACATCGTCCGAGTACCAATTCAACGGTGGGAATCGAGCAGCCTGGAAGGCCTTCTTCGAGATCCAAGCCAGTAGCGGAGAGACGGCGCGAACCTGACGCACCTCGTTGGACTGGACGTGAGCGATGTTCTGATCGACGCGCACGTTGTCCGACATCGTCGCCACAAACCCGAGCATATCGCCATGCTGAGTCTTCAGCGCCGCGACATCAGCCATAAGCCTGGCCATCGTATGGGGGGTTAGAACGATGTCGTCATTGGCAATCAGGATCTCATCGTGATCCTTGAAGGCCTCGTCCATCGCATCGTTGTAGGCCTCCCCGAATGTGCGGAGAGGCCCTTCAGAAACGAGCAGCCAATGGTCAGGTGCGTGTGCCTTGACGCTGGCAGTTAAAACGGGGACGCAGTTTCCATTGACCGTGCAGACGACGATCGGTGGTGTTAGTTGAGAATCTAGCGCCACCCGTTACCGCATGCCGTTGCGCAGCGTAGCAGCCAGGATAGCCGTAATAGCCATCTGGGAAGCCTGGATCACCGTAGCATCACCAGTCAGGTAGCTTGCGCCGGCACCGATAACGGTGAGTCCAGCAGCGACGTAGGTCTTCTTACCGCGTAAAATACCAAACATAGCGTTCTCCTTTTAGGGTGTTTTACCCGCCTGTAGCTCGGCCAGCGTCAAGCCGCCCGTCCATTGGAAGTGCGCATATTCCTTAAAAGTCTTCCAACTGCCTGCCCATTCAAGCCCCTGTTCTACACCCAGATCGCCTACCTTCTGCCATAGCACGCCGTCTTCGCCCGACGTACCCCAGACAGGCTTGCCGTTGCGCAGTGGCACGACATCGTAAGCGAGGCGGTGGTTGTGCATCGACTGACCCGGCTTGGCCTTGGTGACGATCTTGCCGGGGGCGGTGCGGCCTTGGGCGTACAGCACAGCCTGCTCTTCGGGGCTGCGGTAGGTCGAGGTAACAATGAGGGTGATGCCCGCCTCTTCACACGCCGCCATGTGCGCACGGCACTTGTCCTGTACGGTCGGATGCAGGTCTTCGATCTTCCGGCTCATGCGATAAACTCCTCAAGGGTGAAGTGCTTACTTAGGTTCATTTTGTTTCATCGCCCTGCCGCCAAGGACGCCGACAAAAGCACCCACAATGGTCTGGAACGCCGGTCCCAAGATTTTGAAAATCTCGGCATTATCAACGATATTGTCAAACAGCCCTGCCAACAGCACGAAAATCACAGAAGTCATCGTCAGCGACAGGGTGCCGATAACGACCAACAGGATGATGGTGTTCAGCCGCTCGTTCATGTCTGCGCCACCTGCCACGCTATAGCCGCGAGCGACATGATGATGCACCCAGCCCCAGCCAGCAGGATGCCCTCTAACCGTCTGAGCCGAGCGTTAATACTGGTGTAGCGTTCGGCACACACCGCCTCGTGCGTGGAAAGTTTACTGCCGACTTCGGTTGCTGTGGTCATGCGGGTCACTTAGGTTGCGATGGCTAACGAAAAATAATTACCCGCCGACACTTTGGCCCACGTTGTCATTGCGCCAACTTGCACGGGCGAAGATCGGTTGGTCGTGTTGCCAGTACCAAGTTGACCGTTGCCGTTATAACCCCATGACCAGAGGGTGCCGTCTGTTTTGAGGGCCGCCGAGTTCCGAGTTCCCGCCGATACCGTAGACCACGTTGTCAATGCGCCAATTTGTATGGGAGAAGATTTGTTTGCATAAGTGCCGGAGGAATTGTTGCCAAGCGTGCCGTCGTTGTTATTTCCCCACGACCAGAGGGTGCCGTCTGTCTTGACTGCTAACGAAAATCTATACCCTCCCGACACCTTAGACCACGTTGTCAAAGCGCCGACTTGCTTGGGTGAGGAGTAGGAAGTCTCGTTGCCAATGCCAAGCGGACCTCTAAAATTACCTCCCCACGACCAGAGGGTGCCGTCTGTCTTGACTGCTAACGAATGAAATTGACCCGCCGTCGTTGTAGCCCACGTTGTCAATGCGCCGACTTGCACAGGTGAAGATAGGGAGAGGACGTTGTTGTGGCCGAGTTGGCCGCTGCCATTACCTCCCCACGACCAGAGGGTGCCGTCTGTCTTGACGGCTAACGTGTGGTACTGACCACCCGACACTGTAAACCACGTTGTCAGTGCGCCAACTTGCTTGGGAGAAGAATAGCTAGTTATGTTTCCAAGGCCAAGTTGGCCGTTGTTGTTTCGACCCCACGACCAGAGGGTGCCGTTTGTCTTGACTGCTAACGAAAAAACGTAGGACGTACCCGACGAAGCCGACACCTTAGACCATCCTGTCAGTGCGCCGACTTGCTTGGGTGAGGAGTAGTTAGTTATGTTGCCAAGGCCAAGCTGGCCCAAATTGTTTTGACCCCACGACCAGAGGGTGCCGTCTGTCTTGACTGATAACGAACTTTTAGGAGCCGCCGCTATTGCAGCCCACGTTGTTAATGCACCAACTTGCTTGGGTGATGAGTAGTTAGTTGTGTTGCCAAGGCCGAGTGCGCCGTAAGTTGTCCCCTGACCCCACGCCCACAGTCCTGCATTACTAGGACCACCACCAAACAGCCCAAAGCCTCTGGCAGACGCTGCGCCTCTGGTGAAAATCGTGGGCATCTTACGGCACCGCGTCTAGGTCGTCGTGCGTCTGTGCGGCTTCGATGGCGGCGACGCGGGTAAGATA
>Ga0181350_1000013_pt1 | contig 56015 bp, 89 predicted proteins | sample Su13VDMM110DCMD_FD_130105 | JGI IMG/M metagenome (GOLD analysis project Ga0181350, IMG submission 130105) | Freshwater viral communities from Lake Michigan, USA - Su13.VD.MM110.DCM.D | ecosystem: Environmental > Aquatic > Freshwater > Lake | place: USA: Michigan | collected 2013-07-16
ATTGTTTTGCTCATCAACATAGTTAACAATCTTTTGAAGTATCGGAATTAATCCTGATGGGATATCCGCCCTATAATTGTTTGAGAAATGAGTTATTTCATCCCATTCAATATCGTTGGGGTCAAATTCTGAATAACTATCAATATCAAACTCAATATTACCATCATACATACCCATTGAACTAATGTAATTGGCAACTCTTTGTAAATATTTTTTTTCTTCTGGTGTTAAAATTCCTTTCATAAACTATAAATATCCTTTAATCATCTATTTTTAATGTTCTTAACATCCATTGTGGTCGTTTATTCTCGGAAAGGTTATTAACCCACTCTTTGGCCGATGGGATATAGTTATTACAATCTTCTTTCACATGTTGTTCACCAACATATCTTGTGTAAACTATTTTACCATCACTATTTAAAAATTCACTTCCAAATTTCTTTTCCATTTCAAAAATACCTTCACTATGATGTCTAAACATTCTGTGGAGTGAATCACCAAACCAAGATTTTGTTTCGTCTAACCATTCGTGTAAATGGATATAATCTTCAGGTTTTCCACCAAACTTTTTGGCGGATGATTTTGCATGTAAGTTTGGATGTGCCATCGTTTATTTGTTTGTGGAGAATAAGAGACTCGAACTCTTGTCCCCGCCGTGCAAGGGCGGTGCTAAACCAACTCAGCTAAATCCCCTAAAGTGGAGCTTCCAGTCGGGCTCGAACCAACGACCTGCTGATTACAAATCAGCTGCTCTACCAACTGAGCTATGGAAGCATTTGTGGGTGTATGCTCATCACATACTCTTGGGTTCCCACAACCCTTGGAGCGGTAGACAGGGTTCGAACCTGCGACCTCGTACTTGGAAGGAACGAGCTCTACCAACTGAGCTACTACCGCTTAAGAGTGTAGTGGCGGATATCACACCTGAGGTTACTACACATATAACCCTCTTTGCGGTCCCGACGGGATTCGAACCCGTACCTCGCACCGTGACAGGGTGGAATTGTAACCATTCAACCACGGGACCAAATTATGGGGAGTTTCACCCCAAACTTTTTACTGTGTTAAAATATGTTGGTGTTCACCGATTACTCGTTTTAAACTACTAACATATCTTTTGTCTTCTGCATAAACCTTACCAAGGAGTGCAAGGTACTCTTTTTTTGTTAAATCACTTTTGTTTCTTAACATAAAATTTTGCCATAAAGAGTAATCGTATACACTAAAGTTCCAATCTTCATAACTTGAGTATCCACTTTTGGTTTTACCATTTGCCGATGACTCCCTTTTTGTTGGTATTTTCATACCAAATAAGTTGTTTGCCGATTTGAACAACTTGGAGGTAAATTGACCTGACTCTAATACCGCTTGTGCGAATACCACATCAGGGAACTTAATCCCGTACTTCATTATCTGCTCATACAAATTTTCTTTTGTAATACTCTCTTTAGTATTTGAATCAATCTGTACTTGCTTCTCTTGTGCTTTTGTTGTTATTGTTCCTAACAATAACAATCCAGTCAATAAGAATGTTTTTAACATCATTTCTTTCTTTTTGTCTGTTTATGCTTCAGGATTTCTCCATCCACGATACTACAACATTGGAATTTTTCCACCCACCACAGCTGCTCCACCAAGATTCGAACTTGGATAAATTGATTAACAGTCAACCGTAATAACCCTTATACGATAGAGCAATATAATAATAATCAAACTTTTCCATAAGGAAAACTTTTGTCGGGATAGCTGGATTCGAACCAACGGCCTCCACGTCCCAAACGTGGCGCGATACCTGACTACGCTACATCCCGTACATAAAAAAACCCTGAAGTATTAGTTCAGGGTTTAGATAATTGGCTATAATATTGTTACCAACCACTCGCTTCTGAACTTACGCAAATAGTGCCTGCATCCCCATTAGGAGTTGTCGGTGTGTCTAAATTTGTATTTGTGTTCATAGTTTTCATAGTGCAATATTACAATAAATATATTATAAATCAAATAAATTCTAAATAAATCTCAATTAATTAGACGCTCCCCTAAAATAAACGTCATTTGTTGAGTTAAAACCAATCATCATTCCAAATCCGCCATGAGTAGTGTATACTCGATATTGACCTTGTGGGATTACATTTCCTGTATAATTGATTACGTAAGACGATAGTTGTCTATTAGTGTTAATAATTGTTTGAGTATTATTACCGCTTGAGGTTATTCTGTTTCCGTTTTTAGCATAATAACCAATTTGATTTTGTCTTTTTGTGTCATTATTCATCGCTGACGTTGGTATAAGTACCGTAACCCATCCCCAATCGTTGAACGTACCTTTAGGTATTTTAACAGTTGTAAAATTATAGGCTAATTTTGGGTTATTATAAGAATCCACATCTCCAGTTACTTGTGGTACTTCGGTTTCGATAACCTTTAAAGATGCGTCAGTTTTCCAAAAAGGTATATTATAATAATTAATTAAATCATTAAAATTAGAACTTGTAATACCATTCACAAAAAAAGAAAGAAATCTTGTTCCTGTTGATTGTGAATGTCTTTGAGTTGTTTTTAAATAATCCACAACTTTTCTTGGACTTTTGTTAATTCTACTTTCAACAAAAATGTAAGCCTTTGGTTCAACCGTTGAAACAGTCGGTGATGTAGACATTGTTCTTAGGTCTTGTCCCTGAGTTGATTCAATTGAAGTTTGTTTAACTGGTTCATACACGTCATCTTTACTACAAGATACGAATAATACCGATGTTGCGAAAATCGCAATAAATAATTGTTTTAGTTTCATAGTCATTTTTTTATATTTTTAATTCTTAACAAAGATATGGAAATAATTTGATTTTGGAAACTTTTTACAGATATTTATTATTATGATGATAGACAAATTTATTACGTGTCTTTTGGGAATTAACCAAAAATATGAGAACTCGGGAGCTTTGAGATGTGGAAAACCTCGAACCATAAAATATTGCTAAATCATTAGTATATTAGAAAGGGGTCGAAGTTCGTCCCCTTTTTTGTTTTTATTAATTAATTAAACTATGTTTGTAAAAATTGGATTAAAATGAGTACGGTATTAGTATTAAATTACGACTATACCCCTCTTAATGTAACAAGTGTTAGGAGAGGTTTTGTATTGGTGGACAAAGGGAAGGCTGAAGTTATAAAATCAGACGAGAATCCTATTGTTGCAGGATACAATGTCTACGTACGCCCAGTTATCATCCGATTATTAAAGTACATAAAATATCAGGTTAGAAAGTTAAGGGCGAACAGGACAAGAATATATAAGAGAGATAATCACGAATGTGTTTATTGCGGGTCAAAAAAAGATTTGACGTTAGACCACGTTACCCCTAAATCAAGAGGTGGAGGTAATGAATGGACTAACCTTGTAACGTCTTGTTTTAAATGTAACTTAAGGAAAGGAAATAGAACACCTGATGAGGCGAAGATGTTTATGAAACAAAAACCTTATGTACCAACATTGATTAATGATAACGCAAACCTTCAAAAGGTTTGGAATGATTATCAAAAATCATTTGTTTATTAGAAAAATTTACTAAATTTAAAAGTACACTTATGACAACAGAGATTAAACTAAAAGTAGGTATAGTTCTATCAGTTTTAACACTATTATGGTCGACAGTAATGTGGAGTAATAGTATTGAAACCGTTAAATTACAGTCAAATACGATTGATAGTTTACATGACGAATTATTTATCATCAAAGTTGAAAACTTTAGACATGAGTTAACTCGAGAAGAGATTCTCAAACCAAATAAAAAAATAAATAAACAATACGAAGAGTATTACAATCACGAAACAGAGTAAAATGCAAGAAGCGAATTACACAAACCCAGAACAAGAAGGTAAAGGACAAAAACCTCAAGACCTAATTAACGCATCATTAATCTTCGCGAGAGCTTTAGGTTTAATCTTAAAGAACGGTGAAGGTATTGTTGTTGATGTTGTAGGAGATATTAATTTAGGACCTGAAGTTAAAAAAGTTATTGTATTTGAATACAATAACCAAGTTCACATTTATAAATGTGAAGAAGACTTAGAAGAAGGAACTGCTGTAAACATGGATTCAAATAATAATGGTCCTGAAGTTATAGAACCAAATGCAGAGCCTGAAACTGAGGCATAATTTTTTTTTAAAAACATATAAATGAGAGTATTAGGATTTTCAGTTGGACACGACAAAGGTGCTGTCATCATTGAGAACGGTAAAGTTGTTGTTGGTATAACCCAAGAAAGACTTACCCGAATAAAACATGATGGGGCATATCAAGGTGGTCTAATACCATTTGAATCAATTAACTATTGTTTAAATGCTCTTAGCATTACACATAGAGATATTGATTACTATGTGTATAGTACAACCGAAATTGAAGATACTGTAGGTTCTCAATTTTTTTCAAAATATTATGACCTTAAGGTAGAAATATTAAATTTCATTCCTCATCATTTGGCACACGCATATTCGGCATTCTTTAGCTCAGGGTTAGAGGACGCCGCGGTAATTGTTGCAGATGCCTCAGGAAGTATCGTTACTTTCAAAAATAAAACACACATTTGGTATGACCCAAAAGAATATAATTTAGACACTGATTCTGATTGGGCTGAAGGAATTTCTATATATCATTTTAATAAAAATGAACATAAAGAACTTTATAAAAAATGGATAAAATATCCCGTTCCTATTAACACAGATGAAGGAGTTTCGTTGGGTACCATGTACTCAACAGGCTCTCTTCAATTAATCTACGAACCAAACACTCAAACATGGCCCGCAGGAAAATTAATGGGGTTAGCTTCTTATGCTAATGAAGATATTGTAAATGAGGCACCGTTTTTTGTTGAGGAAAAGGAAGATGATATTTACATTTCTAATAATAACATATACCCAAAAGTTTCTTGGAAATCTGATTTCTATTCAAAAGCTTGTGTTGCTGGGATTTACCAACGAGAACAAGAAAGAGCGTCTTTAATGTTGGCAAATATGACCAAGAAATTTACTGATTCTAAAAATATATGTGTTGTTGGTGGGTCTTTCTTAAACTGTAATTCAAATGAGAAAATTTTGAACTCAGGTCTTTTTGAAAACTGTTATTTTTTACCTCCAAGTGATGATAGTGGAATACCATTAGGTTGTGCTTGGTTTGCATACCAAAAACTAACAGATATTGAGGAAACAGAAATGTTAAGTCCTTATTTTGGTAGGGAGTATTCTAAAGGTGAAGTTTTTGCAGCACTTAACGAACATCCTACATTAGTTTATACCGAATATGAAAATTTTGATGATTTAATTGAAAACGTAAGTTTCTCATTAAGTCAAAATAGAGTTATTGGATGGTTCCAAGGAGGGTCAGAAATTGGCCCAAGAGCGTTAGGAAATCGTTCAATTATTGCCTCACCAATTAACTCTTGGATGACAGGTCATATTAATAGTGATATTAAACGCAGAGAATGGTATAGACCTTTCGCCCCTGCGGTTTTATTTGAACATCAAGGAGATGTGTTTGAAAGCTCTGTTTATTCCCCATACATGTTGGTAACAACAACCGTTAAAGAAGAGTGGAGAAATAAAGTACCTGCAATCACCCACATTGATAATTCATCAAGACATCAATCTGTTACGGTAGAAAATAATCCAAGATTTTATTCGTTAATTTCTAAATTTAACGAAAAAACAGGAGTTCCTGTTTTATTAAACACTAGTTTTAACGGACCTCACGAACCTATTGTTGAAACCCCAATGGACGCAATCGGAACCTTTCTAAGTTGCAATCTTGATATCTTAGTACTTAATAATATTGTAATTACAAGAGGTTAATATGAGTTCAATTTATGGATGTTTTACTGGTTCCCACAGTGCTACCGTTGCATTAATGGTAGACGGAAAAGTGGTATCCGTAATCGAAGAAGAACGAATAACCCGATTAAAGGCTGGAGATAATTACGATGTAAACGCCGATTTATCTTTAGATTCAATTCAAAAATACACAGGGTTAAAAATGACGGACGTAGACTATAATGTGTTTGCATTACCAACCCCTGATGGGTTTGCCCGAAAAGTAACAAACAATCATTACGAAACTGTAAGTCATCACACCGCACACGCCTATGGAGCGTACTACACAAGTGGTATGGAGGGTAAAACCATGACAATCACTTATGATGGTGGAGGTGATACCAGTGTTATGAAAATATTTCTATGTGATGACGGTAAAATGACCCTCCTACATAGTTTTCCAATGTCTTCATATGGTAGCCTTTCTCACGTTTGGGGATTCAGTACATCTTCAATTATGGGTTATAATATTTTTGGCGAAGGAGTTTGGAAGATGTGTAAGGATGAGGGTAAACTTATGGGTATGGCTGCTAATGGTCATTACAATGAAAGAATTTACAATGAACTAAAATCTTGTATTAACTACGAAAACTTAAGATTTTATCCATCATCTAATAACAGTAAAACTCAATTTGTTGTGGACATGATGAAACTCAAAGGGCTATTGGACACACCACACCAAAGAGAGATTTTTTCATTTAACTTACAAAAATTAACCGAAGATTTGTTTTTAAAATTTTTGGATGACTTACACAAATTATACCCCGACTATAAGAACTTATGTTTTGCTGGCGGGTTATTTGCCAATGTTAAATTAAACCAAAAGATTAATGAGTTGGAATGGTTAGATGAAATGTATGTTTATCCTCCTATGGGAGATGAGGGACTTGCATTGGGTTCCTGTATATACAAATCGGTTGAACTTGGAGAAATAAGTAAACCATTTAAGTTTGATAATATGTTTTTTGGAATGAGATATTCTAATGATGACATATTTGAAACTTCTAAGAGATTTAGATTTGTTAGGGAGCCTTACATACCTTCTAAAATTGCGGAAGAAATTAATAATGGTTTAATTGTTGGATGGTTCCAAAACGGGTCCGAACATGGCCCAAGAGCATTAGGTGCCAGAAGTATATTAGTAAGACCTACAGACATAGATACCCATCAATTATTGAACGAAAGATTGAAAAGACATGATACTATGCCATTCGCTCCGATAGTATTAGAAGAACATTTTGATGAGTTATTTACTCCATCAAAATCAAAATATACCGCAGAGTTTATGACATTATGTTATAACACCAAAGAAGAATGGATTAATAAAATACCTGCTGTCATTCAAAAATCAGATAAAAGTGCCAGACCACAAGTAGTTGTGAAGTCTAAAAACAAAAAGTTTTGGACCATATTAAACGAATACTATAAAATATCAGGAATTCCTGTCTTATTGAATACGTCATTTAACAGTCATAACGAGCCAATTATTGAAAACCCTACACAAGCGTTTATTACTTTACGTAGAGGGGTTATAGATAAACTAATAATAGAAGATTATGTATATTACCCTGAACCAAGAAACGTTATCACTGAATTTTAATCCGCACCCGCAACTAAAAATTACAGGTCCTGACCCGTTATATTACGTTGAATTACGTGAATATAAGAAGGGTGAAGACCAATCAGTTAGTATCGAATCTTACAAAGTAACTAATGGAGGGGATATAGATTGGAAAGATAGGTTTAAATGTGGAATTGAGTTTTACTGTGATTTTGAAATTTCTGTTCACAAGTACATTCCTGACTATGGGATGAAAAGAATATTCACTCACAGATATAATGATTACGGTAAGATGGTCTTATTTAACTTAGTCACCAATAACATTAACGAAGCTAAATTATGGTCACAAAGAGTAGATGAGTATCAACGTATTCATGGGTGTAAGGTAGTGTTACATTCCCAATTTGATAAAATTAATAAGAAGTATCTAACTTATTATGAAACAGGAGGAATTGATTATTATAAAACTTATAACATTGGGAGATTTCCAAAACAAAGTACTGATTGGAGAACTATTGACCCTCGTAAAGAAGGAGTTATTTGGTATGGATATTGGAAAACATTTTGGTCGTATCAACACCCAAGACCATGGAATACTTTAAGTAGTCAAGAAATTGTTGATGACATATTGGGACTTTAATATTTTTTACTTATCTTTGTAAAAAATAAAACATATGGATATAGGACAAGATTTTCAAAATTATTACGTAAAACATTTAGGTAAACCTTCGTTGGATTTACATAATTTTTCAAACCATATTGAGTCATCTATGACTCCTTATATTCTTGAAGAAAGAGAACTGAGAGCAACTCAAATTGACATTTTTTCGAGATTAATGAGAGATAGAATTCTATGGGTTGCGGGTCCTGTTAATGACCACATGTCAACTATCGTTCAGGCTCAGTTAATGTTCTTGGATTCAAACGATAAAGCCGACATTACGATGCATATCGATTCTCCAGGTGGAAGTGTAAAGTCAGGATTGTCTATGGTTGATGTAATGAATTACATAGCTTGTGATATTAGAACTATCAACACTGGTATGGCGGCATCTATGGGTTCAATACTATTGGGTGCAGGAACCAAGGGTAAGAGAAGTTCGTTGAAGTTTTCAAGAACAATGTTACACCAATCTTCAGGAGGTGCTGGTGGTAATATCCAAGATGCGAGAGTTTCCTTCAAAGAGTGGGAAAAAATTAACGATACTTTATTCGACCTATTAGGAGAATACTGTGGTAAGACTGCGGAACAAATTAAACTTGACGCAACCCGTGATTTGTGGTTGGATAGTCAAGAGGCTTTAGACTACGGTATTATCGATGAGATAGTAAAAACAAAAAAGAAGGGTGTTTAACCCTTCTTTTTTTTAGACTTTAGAACACCCCCCTTTGTTTTTGTTAGTCAGTTTATAAAATAACGTTTTATCGTCATTTTGCCTTATTAGACTGCCGAGGCAAGAGCTGTTTTACCTTTATCAAGTAAACCTCCTAAACCTCCACTGTCTGCCATACCTGTTTTTAATTTGTCATATACTCCAGATGCTTTATCATTCATTTTTCCAAATAGTTCACAAACAATACCACTAAGTTGTTTCTCTAAACTATTTACAAATTTAGTATCTTTAACGACACCACCTAAGGCGTTTCTTATAAACGTATATCCATCACCTGAAAGACCTTTGTCTTTTTGAATCATCATAAATACGGCTTCTGAAAGTGAGTTGGCAATTAAGGTTGTTAACGCTTCACAACTCTTAAGAGCTTTAGCTAATTCTAATGGGTTTGTTGTAATAAATGAAACTAAGAAATTTTTGAAATACCCTCCAAGTCCAAGTGAACTTAAAAGTGAATTAACCAAAGGTTCAACTATAGTTTCAACAGCTCCTCCAAATGAATTACCAAAGATTTTACCTAAAAAATCCCATAGTTGTTCATTTATCATACCTTGTTCATCAAGGTAATTAATCTCGGCCAAAAGAGAGTACATGATTTTTTGTTGTTTCTCTTCAGATAATCTGTGAAAGTTTTTTGTATTACTTTCAGATTCAACAATCATCATGATTCTACTTTCAACTAATTTTTGTTCAATTAAAAGTTTCTCTTTTCTTTCTTTAGTCTCTATAATAGACCTTTTGATTTTATTTTTTAACATCGTTGTTTTTTTTACTCTATTCTCCATTTAGAATCCGATAATGGACCACCTTCTTTGTCTCCTCTAAGAATGTCAACATAGTTGTCAATTCTACTTAAAACACCACCCCATTTACCTTGGAATTCGTTAGCACATGCCTGAACTTTTTCTTTCATTGGTAATAAAGTGTTTGGTTCAATACGTTTTTTGGTTCTCCATGCTTCGTAATAGGCTTCGATAGTATCTTTACAGTCTCTTTTACTTGTTGGAGTCTGGTTAGAAATTGCTTTAGTAAATTGTTGTTCAATATTACCTCCGTCAGCACCCACTACATTTTTTGGTGGGAAAAACATAACCAAATCTTCAGCGAACAATGTTCCTGCAGGATAAACAACTTTAGAACTCCAAGTTTGAGCTTCTTCGGCATCTAAGTCTTTTCTTAATTTACCACCTAAGTCAGTATATTTTTTAACAACTTTAATTTGTTCAGGTGTTAATCCTCCTGTAACTCCTTTACTAATAACACTTCTGTATAGTGTCACACCATTAACAACTTTCTTTTCGAACATTTGTGGGTTCTCCAAGTTCTCACGAGTTGTTTTAATGTCTTTAGCTTCTTGCCATCCACCTTCTTGTTGTACTAAAGCAGTGTCAGCATTGTTTGCCGCTGTTGTTGCGGATAATGCAGCTGCCGCTGCCGCTTGTTGAACTCCCGAACAATCCAATTTACCTGGAAGGAATTGGAATTTGTTACTAGAGTCAAAAATACCTGCTCTACCGTCAGCAAAGAAATATCTAAATTTTCCTGGCGTTTTAGTACTTTCTTGTTTAATGGCAAATTGTAATTCAGGATTCTTGGTTTGCATTGACACAATTTTACCGTTTTTTACACATCCGTCAGCTAATATTTTATTTAGTCTACTTTTTAAATCATCAACAACTTGTTCTGAAATTAAAGGTTTTTTCATATTGGAATGCATTTCCAATATTGATTCTCTATCTATTTGAGTGACATTATACATTTTCATATTCTTTTTTAAAATTTAGAAATCAGAGTTTCCGCTTATAGATTGTACTTCCCCTGAAACCTCAGGTTCAACAACAGTTGTTGTTTTTTCACATATTTTAGTTACGTCAGCGTCTGTAAATTTCGAAAACCCTTTACCACTTAAAGCGGCTAAAGTTTTTGGACCAAATTTACCATCGGCAACTAACCCTAAACATCCTTGTACTTTAGCAATTGTATCAGACTTACATCCTTTTTCATAAGTTCCTGAACAAGATTTATATCCACCCGTTCCACCGCCAGTTTTTCCACCGCCAGTTTTTCCACCGCCAGTTTTTCCACCCTCTTCTTTTTTAGCTTGTTCTAAATTTTCTTCAGCGTCGTCAACTATAGGTGCAATTGCTGACCAAACGTATTGTCTAAAACTTTCACCGTCAAGGTCGCTATCTAAGTCATCATATAAATCACCATAAACTTTATTGTAGTATTTCGCCATTGCACAAAGGTCGGCAACAGTTTCCATCGATGATATAGCTCCTTTAATTGCATCCTCATCAGTACCTATTCCTTGAATAGCGTTGTATATTGAATCCGCAGCCTCTCTGTGGTCTCCTTTACTTTGAGTTGGTTTTAAGTTTTTATCAAGTGAAGAACATCCTTGTAAAAATGTTTGGGTTTTACTAAAAGCATCTCCTCCTCCTTGGACATTATATATCCAAGTCCCAATACCCGCCGCTGCGGCAGTTCCATATCCAATTAACCAAGGTAATGCCATAGGTATTAACCCTAAAAGCGGTGCAATCTCATTTATCGGTTGTTTAATTGTTTCAACGTTTTCGTTTAACGTTTTTGAAGTATCATACTCCATCATCAATTTTATTCTCTGTAAAGCCTCTTCTGGGCTATATTTTGGTTGTACCATGTGAATGTATTTTATTTATAAATATATTGTTATTACCAAATTTTATTAGCAGCCCCTCGAGTAAGTCCTGTTTCCCATTTCTCACCAGCAACTCCTAGTTTATTTGCTTTACCTCTTGTTAATGTATATGTGTCAGCCCATTTAGGAACTGAACCACCACCTGATGATGATGCAGGTGCCGTAGCGGCATCTTGTTCACCCATTTCTCCTTTATTACTCTCCTCAGAATGTTTTTTAAAAAACCCTATTAGGAAATCTACGTCTAATATCATAGTTATAAATATTTGTAGTTTGTAAAAAAAAATATTATATTTGTGGCATGAGAAAACTGTTTTTATTATTAGTCATTTTATCCTTAACATCTTGTGAACAATATGTCACAGAGATTAGAGACCTTACATTAAGTGGAAAATACGTTGTTTCCAAATTGGAGATAACTAATGTGGACCAAAATCAAACAAGAGATTCGTTGTATCTTCTTGGGACAAACTATGTTAATCCTTTATTACCAAAACCGTTTGATTCGATTAGGATAAATAATTTCTATCTTCACATGGATTATTCTACCTTAAGAATGAAATTACTTGGAGTTACCCAATCAGGCCAAGATATTTGGAGGTACGGTAGTGGTTCAAACCCAATATTTTATAGGACTTTCGGTCGTACACCGTACAATTTTGGATATATACAATTTGATTATATAACCGAAGACGGGTCTTCAAGAACTATCACGTTTCAAATCGAAGATGATAGCTACGAAAGTCTGCAATTAAAAAGTTCGGGAGCTTGGTTTAACGGTAAGTTTGGCCAAAAACAAGTTATGACAATGTCTTTATCAAGAGTGGGTCCTTAATAGAACTCACCCTTGGGTAATGACTCAGGATTTATTGTATAATATTCGTTTAAAAATATAATTAACTCATCCTCATCTAATTCAACTTTGTCTATTGGTAGTATTTCGTCATCTTCAAAATCGTCACCAAAAAAGTCAAAAGATTCTGTAACCAAATCGAACCCATAGTCCTCGACAATAGTGTAATCAATATTATCGGTTCTCATAACTTCCTCGTCGTCTTCAATAGTTCTGAAAGACACGTCTAAAATGTTGGAGTCACTATTAAGAAAATAGGACACAATTTCTTTAATTTCCATATAAAACAATTTATAAAGAAATATTCAAAAACATATCAAAAGTCATTAATTTTACGAATTAATATTGTTTTTATTTTCATATTTATTGTTATAATTGGTTTATAACTTAAAGTACATGAGATTCAATTCACTAACTATTGACGACTTTTACTCAAACCCAATGGAGGTTAGAGAATTCGCACTTAAACAAGATTTTGAAGTAAGAGGAAACTATCCAGGGATGAGAACAAAATCATTCTTGAATGATTCTATCAAAAAAAGGATGAGAGACATATTATATCCTTTTGCAGGTGAGATTACTTGGTGGGGTGGTGATTACACAGGGTCATTCCAATATACAACCGCCGCTGATAGGTCGTGGATTCACGCAGATTCAACTACTGATTGGGCTGCGGTATGTTATTTGACACCTGATGCTCCCGTTAGTTCAGGTACTGGAATTTTTAAACATAAAAAAACGGGTTGGATGAATTACGACTATAAAGAAGCTAAACAAAATCCTGAATACGATAAAAACGCTCCTTCAGGAGATGACATGCAAGACTACACTAAATGGGAAATGGTTGATAGAGTTGGTAACATATTCAATAGATTGATTATGTATAGAGCAGATAACTATCACGTATCTTTAGACTACTTTGGTAAGGATATTAATGACGGTAGATTATTCCAAGTGTTTTTCTTTAACACAGAACGTTAATCTTCTGTGTCGACAGTAAATAAAATTTCAGGATTTAATTCTGAGATTATTTCAAGAACTCCTTCAACACAATAACAAATATCTTTTGTTGTTTTTATTTTATTAAACTTTTTAAACCCTATTATGATTGGACTAAACGTTTGATGAAATGAATTTGGAGCCATGTTTTCAGGAGACCATAAGTTTGCATATGGGATACCAAGCCCGTTTAAAAAATCTATACTATCCTCAGTATAAGATTCAAAATATGGAATATTCACCAAATCCATTATTTCTTTTATTTTATTCTCTTCTCCTTCTCTTTTATCAAAATACGAATAAAGTACTAATGATGATTCTTCTTGTTTTTTTTGCATAAAATGCCACAAGAAATATTCGTTATTTCTTGCAACACTTTGAAAATCTTTAACAGTAATAATTCTTCTTTCCATTATCTAAGATTTGCACCACATAACCAAGTTACAAGTGATTTTCTAGTACCTGAAGTTAAAGGTGTTACTCTATGTAATAAGAATGAAGGAAAGAAACAAATGGTTCCCAACCCTTTTGGTACTGACATAATATCTCCTCCTGGATTCATTTGTAATTCACCGCCTTCATACTCTTCAGGTGTTGATAATTGTAATACACAAGATAGTTTTCTGTTAGAAATACCTGGCCCTAAATCAGCGTGCCAATCATAATGACCACCATTACCATAGTATTTGGTATATTGTAATAAATCTTGATATCCCCAAATATCAAAATTCCACATCGCTTCGTTAGCGATTTTAGCATAATTTGAAATTCTTCTATAAATCCATTCAGTTTCAGGATTATCCGATATCCAAGATATCTCACTCAATCGGAATGGGTTTTCACCGTTCTCGTCGTCATTACCGACAGTTGTCGCTTTCTTTTTAGGGAGTTTATCTCCTATTTCAATAATTTTAACTAATTCTTCAGGTGTGAAGACATCTGTAAAATAATAGTAATTTAAGTGGTTAACATTGTTTCTTTGACCTTCTAAAAAATAGTTTGATGATGACATTTTGATTTAATTTTATATTATTAAGTATAAATAACTTATCAACTATTTTCAATAGGATTATAAAAAGAAATGAAAAAACATAAAATAATCGACGCAGTATTTTTTTACGATGAACTTGACATGTTAACTTTTAGGTTAACTGAACTAAACGAACATGTTGACCAATTCATCATAATGGAGTCTGGAATTGATTTTATGGGTAATTCTAAACCTTTAATCTTCAAACAAAATGAACATCTATTTGAAAAATGGAAAGATAAAATTTCTTATTTGTCATTCAATGAATTATCATCATCCGAATTAGAAATTTTAGATAAGGTTATAAAAAAGAATACTCTTCCTATATCAAATTTTGTCAAAGAATCTAATAGAACTAATATTCAGTTGTACTTGTTAATCCTTTTACATAATAGTTTACTATCTTCAGATTTATATATGGAAGATATTGTCATGATTTCAGATATAGATGAAATCCCTGATTTATCTAAACTTCCAGAGGTTATTGATAGAATAAGTTTTTCTCCAGTGATTTTGAGACAAAAGAATTTTATTTGGTCAACTAAATTTATTAACACAAATCCAAACTTAGGTACTACTTGTCACCAATTCGCTTCTTTAATTAAAAATGTTTCAGTTTTTTTAAGTTCTTACTTTAAAAAAGGTTTACTAAATTTAAGTAGATTTGAAATTGTTGATTCTGGATATCATTTTTCTCATTTTTACGATTTTAACAAAACTGTAGATAAATTGAAATTAATTAATCCATCTCTTTCAAGTCATGTTATTAAGAACAGTTGGGATAACTTGCTCTCAATACCGACAAATGAAGATAATAATGTTTATAATTTAACCAAATATGATGGAGAATTACCAAAAAATATAGAATTACTTAGTAGTCAACCTATTGGTAGGGAGGAGATTAAAAAACATTTTGTTGCAATTAATTCAACTATTGAGGTATCTGAAAAGTATTTTGAGCAATTCGGTGATTCTATCTACCTTATAAATTTTGTTAATGATTCTCAAATTTCGTTCAAGGTTGAATTATCAGATAAAATCACCCAATACAATATATTAATCCCAAATTCAAAGTATTACGATATATTAATCGAAGAAAACACTTTTGAAAATTTTCAAAAAATGTTTGGTATTAACGAGATTAAAAAAATCCTTTCGTCAGGTCATCCTTTAAATAAAGATTTGTTTCTTTTTTTTAATGGTGAAAAGCCAGGTACTCTTTTAGGTATTACTTGGGGGGAATTAAAAGATGGATTTGTATACGATAAAATTTCTGAGATATTATAAAAAAACCCCTCCGTTAAGAGGGGTTTGTTATTAATTATATTTGTTAAATCTGTCGAACATTTCTTTAATTTTGTTCTTTTGAGTTTTAAAGTCTTCTTGTAGGTCCTCATCAATTTCCTCGAATTCATCATCTAAATCACTATGTACCGTTCCATGTGAAAATTCTTGGTATGGTCCACCTTTACCTGGCCCGTCACTATCAAAATCATATGCTGGGTCCATATCACCGTAAATTCCTTGTGAACCTGATACATCCACCTCATCAATCTCGTCAGCAAAGGCCGATTCCATTGTTTCATATTCATATTCATTTACAGGGTAAGAATCTCCACCATCCATTGGTCCATTTGATTCAAAATCATATGCTGATTCTACATCGGAAACATTCATATCATCAACATTTCCACCTTGTTCTTTAACATCTGCTTTAGTATCTAATAACCCAAGGTCTTGTAATCTTTTTGTGAAAACTTTTCTTGGTAATTTTCTTAAATATCTAATAACAATTGGTGGGATATCATCACCATACTGACCAAAAAGTTTATCTAAAATATCTTTTTCTTTTGGTGTTGGTTCAAAACTTGCTCTTGCACGAGAAGCTTTCATTCCATATTTACCTTTTTCATATGGTTTGTCGTCTGTTTGGTCTTCATCTAATTGGTCATCCAAAAATCCGTCATCTTCATTGTCGTCATTTTCATAGTCAACCATATCCTCTTCTTCATCTTCTCTATAAAGGTTTTTATGCATTCCTTCGAATGTATCAACATCGTTAGAACCACCCTCAATATAATCAAATCCTGAATCCATATTTAAATCCCTAACATTGTAGATATCATCTAAATGTCCTGTTTCTTCTTCTAACCCATCCATTAAAGTCGCATCCCAATCAGAATCGTCTTCTTCCATTCCATGTTTCTTAGATATGTTGTTAACTTTTTTAATTGCTTTATCGGTTTTTGAGTTTTTAGGTTTTACTCCTCTACCTTTTAAAATATCGGAATAGGTCACCTCACCATCACCAGTTAAATCAGGAAATTTTTTACCTTCTCCCATTTCACCTTCATTATAACCACATTCCATACACTCCCCTTCAGTCATTTGACCTCCACATTCTTCACACATAGATTTTTCTTCAACTTGTTCGTTGATACCCATGTTTGTGTATTTTTTAACTTCGCCCTTGTTATTAACGACTAAACCTTCTTTATCACCAGCAAAATCATACACAGTTAATGGTTGTGTATTTGACACTTGTGGCTGCATGGTCTGGTAACCATTGTAAACACTTTTATGTTGGTCTAAAATATCTGACTTCTCAGATGCTGATAATTTACCTAATCCAAAATATCCTCTCATAACTATTATTTTTATTATAAATAGTTTGAAAAGGTTCTTTTTTTCGTTTGACTATTTTAAGAAGTAATTCTATATTTTTACACAGGGAGAAGTTCATGTTCATTTGATAGTATCTTGGTAATTTACTTATCGCCTCAATTTTGAATTTCTCCCCTTTTTTATTATGATAATTAACAATTACGATATAGAATCTTACTGTGAAGGAGCCGTTATGTTAGACGGACTTGAAGACGCAATTGTTGGTATTGTTGAGGATTTCAACGGTCCACGAATACTTTACTCCCAAAGTAAAATTATCAATATCCTACAAGAAAGAGACCTAATGACTATGGGTGAAGCCGAAGAGTTTTACGACTATAACATAAAAGGTTTATATGCGGGAGAACAAAATCCTGTTTTTTTAATTACTATTTCAGAATAATTTTATTATCTTTGCTCTATGATAAAGATAGAGACCGATAGCAAGGGGAGAGCCACCTCTGATGTGTGGATATTTTCTGACCCACACTTTAACCACAAAAATATATGTCGAGGAACGACTAATTGGAGAACGCCTGACGGTGAAGTACCAGTTTCTCAAACTCGTGACTTCTCAACTTTGGAGAAGATGAACGCCGCAATCGTAAATAACATCAACGAGAACGTTATGCAAGATGATATCTTAATATGTCTTGGTGACTGGTCTTTTGGTGGGTACGAATCTATACGTGAATTTTGGGACCGAATTGTTTGTAAAAACATTCATTTAATATTGGGTAACCACGACCACCACATTGAAAATAATAGAGGGGGTTCTCAAGGGTTATTTAAATCCGTTTCTCACTACAATACATTGAAGATACAAGAACATACCTTCCGTTTGATGCATTACCCTATAAGTTCATGGGATGGTCTTAATAAGGGTGTAATGCACTTACACGGTCACTGTCACTTACCAACTAACTTAAGATTCGGTAAAGGTCAGAGAATGGACGTAGGGATGGATGGTCACCCTGAGTTCAGACCTTACAATGTTATGAGAGAAGTGGTTCCTTTATTAAGACACAGAGATAAACTTTCTGAAATACAGAACGACCACCATTTAGATGACCTTATAAATAAAGAACATGGAGAAATCAGTTAAATTATTTTATACACAACCAAAAGAAGAATTGTTTAACGAACTCAAAGAGGTGTGTATTAAATTTTGGAAAACATTTGATGATAAGTTTGAATACTCAAGTGAAAAAATTAATAGAATTAAGGATTTACCAAATGACGGACCTAATTTTGTTATGATGGTTCAAATGATTCATCCAGTTGCACGAGAAGTTATTTCAAAGTTACTATCTTTGGAGACTAGAAACGAAATTAGTATGAGAATGTACGGATGGGAAAAAGAAAATGATTTTGACCATTTCAATATTTGGAATATAGATAACAATATTATACAAAAATAACATGGAAAAGAATTTATATATTGTAAGAGGAGTACCAGGTTCTGGTAAATCTACACTAGCAAAATCAATTGCCAAATCATGGCAAATCTTTGAAGCTGACAAGTATTTCATGAAAAATGGAAATTACGAGTTTGATTTCAACGGGTTAAAAGACGCTCACAATTTTTGTAAGAGACAAGTCCATAAAGCAATGTATCCTAATTTGGTTAATTCATTATTTTATCGTAATATTGTAGTATCAAATACATTCACACAAGAGTGGGAAATGAAATTTTACCAAATCATCGCAAAAAAGTATGGTTATAAAGTTTATACTATTATTGTTGAGAACAGACATGGGGGTAAAAACGAACATGGAGTTCCTGACGAAAAAATAGAACAAATGAAGAATAGATTTGAAATTAAATTATAAAAACAATCACATGCAAACATTAGTATTCAACACATCAACAAAATCAGTAAAACTTTATGAAGGTAATGAGTCTTCACCAATCCTTTATACTTTTGAAAACGTACCTACGGTTAAATTCGAAGAAGGGTATTACCAAGTAATGCAAATGGACTCAACTTCAACTGAAGAAAAAAGAGTACCCGTTGCTCGTTTCCCTATTGCAAACACAAACATGTTAATTAAAAAATAAAGTGACTGTAGATATCAACATATTGAACGATTATTTAGAAAAGGGTTTGGTGGTTAAAAATGACCACCCAACCCTTCCTCTATCTATATACAACTACTCTCGTACTTGTCAGTATGAAGGTGGGTGGGACGATATTACCAAAATGTGCCGAGGTCTTATCTTGGATAAGGAGGGGAATGTTGTCGCTAAAGCGTTTAATAAGTTTTTTAACTACGAAGAATTAACTTTATCTGATATTCCTGAGGAATCTTTTGAAGTATTTGAAAAATTAGATGGTTCTTTAGGTATTTTATTTTGGTACCAAGGTAAGTGGATTTTAGCAAGTAAGGGTTCGTTCACTTCAGACCAATCAATCAAAGGTAGACAGATTTTAAATAACAAATACAATGTAGAGGTATTACCAAAAGGTTATACCACGGTTGTTGAGATTATTTACCCTGAAAACCGTATTGTTTGTGATTATGGTGAAGACGAGGAATTAGTTGTTTTATCTATGGTAAGTAATGCCAATGGTAAGGAGTTAGATTACGATTCAATGTTGTCAATCAACGAAATAAGCGGATTCCCAACCATTAAAAAATACGATGGTATTTCTGATTACGATACTCTTAAAGATAAGATTAGTGGAAACCGCGAGGGTTATGTAATTCGTTTTAAAAACGGGTTCAGAATAAAAATTAAAGGAGAAGAATATGTTCGTCTTCATAGAATTTTAACTGGTTTCTCTAATGTTGATATTTGGGAATATTTGAAAGATGGGAAAGATTTGGACGAACTGTTGGACCGAGTACCTGATGAGTTTGATAAGTGGGTTAAAACCACAATTCAAAACTTGAAATACGGTTGTTATCAATTAAGGGAGAGAGCAGGTAAACTTCACGATGGATTCCGTTATGGAAAATATGGTGATGTAGACCCTGAACCTACTAAAAAAGAATTTGCAGAATTTGTAATGAAACAACAAGAAGTCTTACATCCAATTATGTTTGCAATGTGGGACCACAACAACGAAAAAGTTGACGACATAATTTGGAAGTTAATGAAACCACAATACAGTAAACCATTTTGGCAAAAAGAGGTAGAACCATGAAAACAAATTTAGACGAAATTTACGAATCAAAAATCGTACATAATTCATTCTTAGATAAAGAATCTGTTGTTGACGCAATGACAGATTCTTATATCTTAGGGTTAAGAGAATCGGAAGAGAAATACAATAAACTTAAATTAGCGTTTGAATCCTTATTGGATTATTGGGGTGATTATGGAAACTATAACGCTTCAAGAAATCATATGGAAGAAATGTGGAGAGAGGAGGCTGGAATATGACATCAGAAGAATATATTTTTGAATTATTAATTGAGGCAGAATCTTTAGGTATAAGAACTAAAGTATTAGCATTATCAAGAGAAATTAGGGAAAGAGAACCTAGAATGGATATGAATACTTCCATCGAAATCGCATATAACACAATAAAAAATGAATCAACTAGATAAACAATACACAGAGTTACTTCAAGACATTCTTGATAACGGAGTGGAGAAAAAAGATAGGACAGGTACTGGTACTCTTTCAGTATTTGGTAGACAAATTCGTCATAAAATGTCTGAAGGATTTCCATTACTTACGACAAAGAAAATGGCGTGGAAAACTATGGTAGTTGAACTATTGTGGTTCCTTCGTGGAGAAACTAACATCAAATTCTTGTTAGATTATGATTGTCATATTTGGGATGGTGATGCTTATAAGAATTATGTTGACACTGTTGATAAAATGTGGTTGAAATCTGGCATTGGGGATTTAGATGATATGATTTATGACAGACTACTGCTTGTTGTAGGGGATGGAATAAGACTTTTGACTCAAGAAGAATTTATATATACAATTAAATTAGATGATGAGTTTGCTAAGAAGTGGGGAGATTTAGGTCCGATTTATGGGGCACAATGGAGGGGTTGGAGAGTTGGTAAAGGAATTGAAACCACCTTAAAAACGGAAGATGGTGAAACTATATATGAAGCGGGTTCAATGTATATCGACCAAATACAAAACCTTATCAACGACCTTAAAACAAATCCAGACTCAAGACGATTGATGGTTAATGCTTGGAATGTAGGTGAGTTAAACCAAATGGTTTTACCACCTTGTCATTATGGATTTCAAGTTTATACAACTGAATTAAGTGATTTAAGAAGATATAATATTTGGTTTAATAACAACTACGAAACAGGTATGGAAAGGTTCTTTGACCCTAAAAACTTACCTGATTTTGATAACCCATATTATACTCCAACCCCAAAGAGAGCAATCTCCTTAATGTGGAATCAACGTTCAGTGGATACATTCTTAGGTCTACCGTTCAATATTGCATCTTATGCGTTGTTATTGGAAATTATTGCAAAAGAAGTTGATATGATTCCTGATGAGTTGATTGGTAATTTAGGTGACGTTCACTTATATTCAAACCATATCGAACAATCAAAAGAACAGATTGGTAGAACGTTAACTTTCGATGAAAGATACTCCCTATACACAGGACATGATAAAACATGGGAAGAAGATGGTGGAAATTCGTATGGTAAAATTAATGGGTTGGATATGATGGATGATAGAGGAATACCAACCAGAACAAGAGAACCATATCCATTACCATCCGTTAAAATAACTCACAGAGAGTGGTATCAACATGAAAAAGTTAAAGAACATTTAGGTGAAAAGACGTTTAATGAAAAAATATTGGCATTAAGACCTGATTGTTTTGAATTATTAAATTATAAATCTCATCCCCCAATCAAAGCACCCTTATCAAACTAATGGAATACGAAATCATACTACCCGAAATAATCGGTGACGAATGGCATAATATTGGAATTGATTTTGCACCTCAAACAATTACTGGAGTCATCCGAGGTGAAGATAGGGATAAAACAATTATTGATTTGAAAAAATATTGTCTTTCATTAGACAACCGTTACCTTAAAAGTTACAAAATAATAAAAAAAGAAGATAAAACGATAATTCAAATTACTGTTTAATGAAAAAATACGGAATAACATCAATGTATGGAAACCCAATCCATCCAGGACATATTGAATGTCTTATGTTGTCCAAAGAACTTGTGGACGAACTATGGGTAATCGTAAATAACGATAAACAAGCCGAATTAAAAAGAGGTATACCTTCCTTCCAAGATGAGGAATATCGTAAAGTGGTTATCGAATCAATCAGATACGTTGACCATGCTGAAATTGCCATTGACCAAGACGGTAGTGTTTGTGAAACAATTAAATTATTTCACGATAAGATTAAATCATTAGACCCTGAGTCTGAAATCATCTTTACAAAAGGTGGTGACCGATTCGCAAACGAAATCCCTGAGAAAATAGTTTGTGATTCATTAGGTATAAAAATAGTTGACGGGTTGGGATTAAAAACTCACAATTCGAGTGACATGATAAAAAAAAAATAATGAAAAAAATATTAGTAACAGGTGGTAATGGATTTATCGGTAGTAATTTAATTAAAAGATTGGTTAGTGAAGGTCATAATGTAGTATCGTTAGATGACTTATCAACAGGTTTAAAAGAATATGAAGTTGAAGGATGTAGTTACTCATACGGTGACATTGAGCAACTTTTATATTGGAAAAATGATAACTTTGATTTGTGTTATCATCTTGCCGCGTTGTCTCGAATCCAAACTTCATTTGATGACCCAATGGAAAACTTCAGAGTAAATGCTGGAGGTACTCAAACTGTTGCACAATGGGCAAAAGAAAACAACGTTAAAGTGGTTTATGCTGGTTCATCATCTCGTTGGTGTAACCCTCAAACTTCTCCTTACGCAACAAGTAAAAAAATTGGTGAGGACATTTTGAAGATGTACAGGACGGCATATAATTGTGATTTTGAAATTTGTAGATTCTATAATGTTTATGGTCCAAACGAATTAGTTGACAGTAAAATGGCTGCGGTTATTGGAATTTGGAGATATCAAATTAATAATGAATTACCAATTACGATAGTTGGTGATGGTAATCAACGTAGAGACTTTACCCATGTTGAAGACATTGTAGATGGTCTATATAAAGTTGGTATGTCTTCAGAAAAACATGAGGACGCTTGGGAACTAGGAACAGGAGTTAATTACTCTGTAAATGAAGTTTATGAAATGATGGTAGAAAAGTTTGGAGAGATTAAAAAAATTCATATTCCTGACCAAGCTGGAAACTATCCTTCAACATTAAGAGAAAATTTTGACACATTGACCCGATTAGGTTGGAGTCCGTCAGATAAATTAAAATCATATATTCAATCATTATGAAAGAAGAAAGACCATGGGGATTTTACGAAATCCTATTAGACACAAGTTACACTAAAGTAAAACAAATCACCGTAAATCCAGGACAACGTCTGTCCTACCAATACCATAATCAGAGAAAAGAATATTGGACAATAGTTCAAGGTTCTGCAACGATAATTTTAGATGATGAAAAAGTTTTCAGATATCAAGGAGAGTCAATTCATATTCCACTTGGTGCAAAACACCGAATTATGAATGAAGAAGAATCACCATTAATCTTTATTGAAGTACAAGTTGGTGAGTACTTTGGTGAAGATGATATTGTAAGGTTAGATGACGATTACGGTAGAGAAGATTCTTAATCGAATGTCATGTAGAGTTGGACTATTTTGCTGGCGAACTTTTCAGCCAAATGGTTCACTCTACTCATATCATCCATATCTAATTTTTTGGATTCCATGTATTTCATAAGACCTTGTACCAATTTCATTTTAGATTCTTCCGCCATTTCTAAAACTTCTTGAAACGCTTCGTTTTCTTCTTTGTTTTCTCCATGGTATCTATCAATCCATTCTCTACCTGAATATAAAAAAGGACCAGCTTGGAACATATTCACAACACTAGAATCTCTAAGTTTGTTAAGAAATTCTCTAAAAAATCTCCAATTAAAGTTTTCAAAAATTTCAGGGTTTTTGGAAAAATAATCATAGTGGCGGTCACCTGTAGTTGAGGCCTCTTGAACTCTCTCTTTTGGTTTTTTCCACGCATCTGTAGATGAAACTAAAGCTAACGTACTTCCGTTATCCCAGTTTACTTCAATAATCAATTCGTCACCGTTTGGTTCAAATGGGTCCCTACTTATTCTTCTTACAGTACCTTCAGTCCCTGGAGGAACACCTGTCTCACCATCCATGTGGTAACAAACAACTTTATCTCCCTCTTTTAATGTTGGATTTAATTCACCTCTCATGATAATAAATATATACAGTATATTTATTGTTGTATGGATTTTTTAATTAACGAATCTCAACTGAGAACAATTTTACAGGAGCAGGATGAATCAAGAATGAACGGGTACATGAAAACCATGTATTCTTTCACCAAAAATCTTGTAAACCGAGCTGGTAAAGTTTATAATCTTAACCTAAAAATGTTATTAACGTGGGGTACCGCTGTTGGTGGATTAGTAATGCCGTTAGACCAATTCATTAAGTCAGGTGAGTTTAATTTATCCGATAACCAAAGATATCTCGTTTTGGCGGGAATTGCCTTCATACTATTTTTTGATAATAAGAAGGGGATAGTTGATGTTTTAAAAAAAATTAAAGAAGAGGGTCTTGAAGAAGTTTTTAAAAAAACTTTAGACAAAGGAAAAGAGTTGAAGTCATCATTCAAAGGTTTCCTATTCTCACTAAATGTTAGTGTTGGTAGTTTTATGGATATTGTGGCTTATGCATTTTTAATCCCAATTATTTTAGATATTCAAAACATTGCCGAAAGTTCGGTCGACCCTAAAGAGGCTGGATTGTTAATTGCTGAAAGACTTGTGTCATCAGGAATTGTTGTTATAGGGGCTCAGGCTCTATCTCAAGTTATTAGAAAGATAATTCAAAAACTTAAGTAAACATGTTGTCGGTTATATCGTAACCTCTCATCGTTGGAAAGACTTCCATCCCATCTAATTTTCTTACATGCCATAACCCTTCAAGGTACATATCATCAATATTACGTAGGTCCATTTCATCATTCATTACCGAGTATATAATATTATCCACACGACTTTTAAAAGAATCATCATCATATAAGTTATCGCTGATTATACCAGCAATTTCATCACCAATTTTTAAATTAGGTATAACCCTTTTACCATCAAATTTAAAATTAGATAAGTCAATAAAGAAATACAAGTTAACATATACGTCGTTGTATTTGTAAAATTCTTTATCATCTCTTATCCATTGAACGTCAAACGATAAAACGTTTTTATTATTAGTAATAATTTCGGCTCTTTTTATCTGTTTTCTTAGTTGAAATAAAAGTTGATTTTGTTTTTCAGGGCTAATATAGACACCATTGTTTATTGGTTCTTTACCGTCAACTAATATATGTTCAGAATACGAAAAAGATGAACCGATATACCCCCATATATTATCAAGTATTTTATGAATTCCACCACTAAAAACTGCAGTTGCATATGACTGACCCTTTTTAGGTAAAATAACGTTTACCGTAATGTTAAACGCAAACCTATCCTCATCAAGTTCAACTTTAACAAATTGATATTCGTAACCATCTTCAAAAAATGATTGACTCATCAATACCTTTTTAGCTATTTTGTAAAGATTAGTCATTATTGTTAAGAATTTTTTGAATTACTTTTTCTTTTTGAGACGGATTCAATCTATGTTTGTGAGAATTTTTTTCAAACCAACTTCTAACCAAAGTTTCAAAATCTAATTTTGTTGTTTTAGATTTTTTATTAAAACCAGCTCTTTGAGCTTCTAACTCATGTTGTTGTGTGTAATATTTTTCAGGGTTTTTAGGCTCATTTTTAGGAAAATTATAACCATCATCATGTTGTTTTACATGTTCTAATTCATGTCGAATAACTTCGTTTAATTCGTAAGTTAATTCTTCTAAAACAGAATATCCCGCCTTCGGATTTGATATAATTGTGATATTCATATCACCATCATTGTATCGTAATTCAGCATCAACATCAATAGTGTCTACCTTATCACTTAATTCTAAATTCAATTTAATTGTAAACCCGTCAAATCCTGGATAAGTGTAAACCATATCATCAACACCCATATCTTCAGGTAGTGAAAATTCACCAACTCTTTGATGTTTAAAAAACAGAACCACATCCTTAACCAATTTTTTGGTAAGTTTATCTAATTCTCCCTCCACTATTAAAGATTCGTTCATTTTCCTTGGTTCCACTTTATTTATTACTTTTGTAATCATTGATGATGGTAATGAAAAATATTTTAATAACTCATCTACTTTTTGTTGTGTTACCCACACAAGATTTTGGTAAGGTCCAGAATCGTATGTTTCAATTTTTGTTTCACGACCAAAATAACCACTCATAATTGAATTATGAGCGTCAGATAATTCGCTTGAAGGTAAGACATACAATGTGAGAGTAACAAAATCTTTCTTATCCCCCATTGAGATATATTCCCTTATTCCTGTAATTTCAACTTTAATGTTAGTAGACGTAGGATATTCACCATCCCCATCTTGAAGATAATATATCTCAAATGTATGGTTTTCAAAAAATCTATTAACTCTGTCTATTATTACCTGTTCTTGATTCATTAACTATAAATACATCAAAATGGAATTGATAACCCTACTCCATAATTAATTCCATTCATATAGTTAACCCCTAAAGTAAAGTCAGGACCCCTTTCAACATTTAATAGAATTCTTAGAGGATAAACTTTAACCCAAACATCTGGTTTGAACTCGGTGTTGTCCATAAAATTTTCAAAAAATACTCCACCCATAACAGATACCTTATTGTTACAAGTAAGGCTTATTCCAGCACGATTAAGTCTTGACTGAGGAGTTGTATAAATGTATGGTTGTGGGAACGATGTGGTGATATAACCACCCATATAAAATCCAAGACCACTGTAGTTGTCGTTATATGTCACAACAAGACTCTTATCGTTTGGAACATACATCACATCTGAGGTTTGCCCGTAGACTACGGAACAAACTAAAATTAAAAATAAAGTAATAGTTGTTTTCATAAGACAAATATACTACTTTTGTATCAATCTAACAAAAATATTAAAACAAACACATATGAACGAAAAATTGATTACCATGTTGAAACTATCTGCAGAGTCAGATAAAGCAAAAGCATTATTAACTTTAGACCTTTTGGGAAACAGAGCTGTTGGTATCGGTGACCACTCAACTAAAGACTTCTACAGCAACGCTGAAGAAGCGTTACAAATGTTGGTAGACGCTGAAGACAGATTAAAGGTTATTGAGAAGTATTTTGGTGGAAAATAATTACACTGTAGAGTGTTGGAATAGGTTTAGGTAATGCTGGCCGTGGCATACAAGCCCTCCTGTCTCGGGGGTGAGGACCAAGAAATAGATTGATAATATGGGGTAGACCACCAGCTTGCAAGCGTTGTGTTATCAATTGAATCTCCTCGTGGTGGTTCGAATCCATCCTCTACAGCCTCAAGTTATTAACATCCCGTAAATTCGGGATGTTTTTTTTTTGACTATCATTTTTTATTTACCTAAAATTACAAAAAACATTAGAACTTATGTCTCGAATAGATGAATTAAAAAAACAGTTCCCTGAACTAAACATGACCATGTTCGATTTATTTAAAAGAATCGACACCTCAAGCAGTTATAAATATTTTCCATTATTATGTAAGGTATTTGGTAAAAGATTTAATATTTTAGACCAATACGAGAACAATAAGGTAAAGAAGGATATTGCAAAATTAGAAATCCATGAAAACCTACTTAGTCGTGGGATTTCTACCGATGGATTGACAGAAAACGAATTGTATTATTTACACTATAGTACTGATTATTTTAATAACGATAATTTTTTCACGGTGAAAGATTTTATTCGTTACATGGAAAAAAATCAGATTGAAAATAAAGATGTCACATCTTATTCAACGATTGATGATTTAAGAGCTGCAATTACTTTGGCGAGTATTAAGGAATTAACTAAAGAACTTGAGGGTCAGGTAGTTAAAGAATATGAAGATGATAAATGGTTAGTGGTTAGACCTTTAACATTCCAAGCGTCTTCTAAGTATGGTGCAACCACAAGATGGTGTACCACTTACCAAAAAGAAAAACAATACTTTGAGAAATATTGGCAATATGGAATCTTGGTTTACTTCATCAACAAAGTAACTGGATACAAATTTGCGGGGTATAAATCGTTAAGAGATGGTGATGAGTTAAGTTTTTGGAATGCCGAAGACCGTAGAATTGATTACTTAGATGTGGATGCTGACGATTATTTATTCCCTATTGTTAGAAGAATTCTTAGTTCCAATAAAACAAATAAAGAATTGTGTTCACCTGAGATTCAAAACCAAGTTACTTCAGAATGTGGTTATAACATTAAAAAAATGAGTGACATTGCTGAACCTGAAACAATGATGGATATGGGTGAGGAAATAGGTGAGATGGAAGTTCGTACTCCACGATACATGGGTGAAGTTATGTTTGGTATGGAGGAACAAATACAAAGAGAAATTGACCATGATGTTGTAATACAATTAAGGGAGGTTGTAAGAGAACATTATCCCGAGGATTCAATCTCAGAAACAATGCCAATGAGAGCTTAAAATAACAAACCCACCTTTATGGTGGGTTTTTTTATTCTATGCCAAACAAATTTTGAATTCAGAATTTGTTTGGCATTTAACAATTTGTTTGGCACGGATAAAACATATTAAAACAATGGTCGTTTATTCCAGTAGATGTGTAGATTTTTATCAACACCCAACATTTTAAAAAAACCTGAAATATCTGAGTTGATTTTATGTGTAAAACTACCTTTAGACCAATCTGGGTCCATATCTAAAAAAAAATTTATTCTATTTGGATTTGCCTCACCAAAATTTACTTTATGTATTGTAATTTTTATTGGTTCATCATCCTCTCCAACTAATTCACTATTAATTTCTGGTGTTATAACATCATCAATATATACTTGTAAGTATTTTTTAATTTTATCTATCTCCATTATTAAGAATTTGAAGAAGAAAGACCTAATTGTTTAGAGTATCTTCCAATATTACAAGACCAATATCCTGCGGTTGTTCTGTCTGTTTTTTGAAGACAATTACTACTTTCTTTAACCACTAATTTAGAATTACCAAAAGTTACTTTCTTAAGTCCACCTGTTTTACTCTTAGTGTAAACCGCAAATTTCTTATGTCCTCTTGGAGTTTTGGATTCCATTAAAGTATCCTCTTCAGTCTCGTAAACATAAGGTGCGTCCAAATAGATATATTGTTTACCAATTTTAACTTTCTTACCCAAATCAGATTCAACCATTAATTTGTCTTTGTAGTTTAAATCGATTTTACCCTCATTATAAAGGTCTCTAACTTCATTAACTAAATTAAAGTAACCCTCAGAGTAAACTTTAAAAACATTATTAGTTAATGACATATCATTTTCAATGTGATATTGTAACGCATCGGAAACTTCAATATTCTCTTTTAATACTAAAGATTTGTTTAAATGTTCCTTCAACGTTTCTTTTATCAATTGTCTTAAATACATACGATTTTTATTATAAATACTTAAAAGTTAACTCCCAATCCAATTGTTCCATTATTAATTACTGGGTCGTAGTCTAATTTTATTGTAAAGTTTTTATAATCATGTAATACACCAACTTTCACAGTTGTAAACCTATCAACATATTTTGGAAAAGTAATATATCCAATATTGTCCTTACCTCTCCATTTAACATCTTCTGTTACACTACCAATCATCATATGTACACCTGTTCTTTTAATCCTCTTACCAACACCCACGTAGAAACTTCTTTGTTCCACAAAATCGTCCACCATTGGGAAATCAACTTGTGTTATAGTACCATACGGAAAGAATGTTGAATTATCTCTTTTAAATGTTGAATTGTACTCAGCTATAAAATACGCTTTGTTTCCAATAGTAAAAAAACCACCAATTTGTTTATCTGTAGTTGTTTGAATACCAAAACTAATAATTGGTTTTTTACCTCTAATAGTCTCTGTTTTACCATTATTATAAACATACACTCTTGATGGTTGTCTGTAACCCCAATCATTAATATACCAACTCGATGACCAATGATTAAATCCAAAGACAGGGGCTCCCAACATATTCCAATTATTCCAACCCCAATTATTCCAATATGGGTTATGAATAATAACATTTGGTTGGGTAACATTATTTCTTGGAGGGTCATTTCTCCAACTACTTACTCCATTCGTTGGGGTTTGTGTTGGTTGAATTGATGGTCTCGGGGTTTGAGGTGGATTACTTCTCCACGATGACGTTTGACCAAAAGTCAATAATGGTAAAATTAGTAGAATTAATAATAACTTTTTCATGACATTATATTTTATTATAAATAGTAAACTAACAATCTTTTAATTAAAAAGTATTTATAGTTATAAACGTAAATTATTATGATACTAAAAATTGGGTCTAAAGGAGAAGACGTAAAAAAAATACAATCTAAATTAGGTTTAAATGCCGATGGTGTATTTGGACCAGGAACGGAAAAAGCAATTAAAAAATGGCAAACAGATAATCATTTAGATGCCGATGGAATTGTAGGTGAAGGAACTTGGAGTAAGATGTTCCCATCTCAACAATTAATTACTGAACCGTCATCTGTAAAATCATCAACCACTTCAGGTAGTGAATTTAAATTAGAAAATCTAAAAGGTCACATACCCGATTCGGTAATAGCTCAGATTCCTGATACCGCTAAGAAATTTAATATAACAACACCATTAAGATTGGCACACTTTTTAGCTCAATGTGGACATGAGTCTGGAGGGTTTAAAGCTGTTAATGAAAATTTAAATTACTCGGCAAAAGGTTTAAAAGGTACTTTTGCAAAATACTTCAAAGAAGTTGGTTTGGCTGAATCGTATGAAAGAAACCCTCAAAAAATTGCCAATAGAGTTTATGGTGGTAGAATGGGTAATGGAAATGAATCTACAGGTGAAGGATTTAAATTCCGAGGCCGAGGGTACATTCAATTAACAGGAAAAGAAAATTACACTAACTTTGCAAAATTTATTGGAGAAGATACTGTTTCAAATCCTGATTTAGTCGCAACAAAATATCCGTTAGCATCTGCAGCATTCTTTTTTAATTCAAACGGGCTTTGGTCAATTTGTGATAAAGGAGCAGATATTACAACAGTAACTGCGGTAACCAAAAGAGTTAACGGTGGTACTACTGGATTACCTGATAGAATTAAACACTTTAAAGAATATTACCATTTATTGTCATAATTTTGTAATTATCAAATAAAGTATTACCTTTAAATTAAATTAAAAAAATTATGACCAAAGATAATATTAAACTAGCAATCAAGGATTTTGAGTGGGTGATTAAGATTTTAGAGTCTTCAGAAGATGAAAGTCATATGGAGACAACTTTAAAATGTTTTTCACTATGGGATTCAAAATATTCAGATTCAGGTCTAACAAGATTAGAATTAGATGTGTTGAATAAGTTGAAGTTTAATTTTTGGTCATTATATAAAGATAAAAATAGTAAGATTGGAACCATTAATATTTAATAGCGAATTCATACCAGAGGTACAAATCGCAGTCATTCTTGACGACCATCCTCAATATGGGGAACTTAAACCATTATTTGATGAGTATGGGTATGGATTTATGGTGCCAGGTAAAAACTTGATTATAATAGATGGAGAACAATTTATTGATAACTTTGGAACTGATGTTCTTAAATTTATTGAAGCCCATGAAGTCTCTCATATTATATTGGGACATGACGGTCCAAGAAATGATGATGAGGAGATGGACGCTGACTTAGGCGCTTATTTGTTATTACAAAAAGTTGGTAGACAAGATTCTATTAAAACTCTTTTAAGACACTTTAAAGAAAGACATGGTGTTGCTTTTGATGAAAAATTATTAGATAGAGTAAAAAATTCATTCTAACGCTATTGAAAAGTGGACTTTTTTAAATATTTTTCATATTTATTTGTACACATCGCTCCTTAAGGAGTGTTCTCATATATCCCTTTCCAAAAGACCCGCGAAATTTATTTTGTCGGGTCTTATTTTTTTACTATATTTGTAGAAATATTTAGAAAAAATGGAACCAGAGAAAGACATATTTGATGAGTGGTCAGATGAGAGGTCTAAAAAACCTTGGATTATACGAAAATTAGAATTTATTCCATTATGGTGGAATCATGAGGGTAGGTATCTACATAAAGAAATTCTTACAGGAATAAAAAATATTTGGTATTGGTTACCGATTATTTGGAAAGACAGAAATTGGGACTCTCACTACATCTTTGAGATTATGATGCATAAACTCAAAGCTCAATCAAAATATATTGGAGGTCGAGGTATTCATTTACGTGCTGAAAGAGATGCTGAAGTTATGATGACATGTGTCAGATTAATGAAACTTATTCAAGATGATTTTTATAGTACAGAGTACTCAGATTATCATAAAACAAAACATTGGTTTGAAGATGTTCCAGGAAAAGAAGGTTTGAGTTCATGGGAGTCTAAATTACTTGAAGAAAATTTTGATGATTATTTTAAAAAATACCCATTAATTTATAAAAGAGTATTAAACGGTGAAGGTGTCTTTGGAAAAAAAGGACATAAAGATGATAAACAAGTTATTGCAATGAATATTGCTCATATTAATCATGACAGAGCGAGAAAATTGTTGTTCAAAATAATGGAAGAAAACATCGAAAGATGGTGGGATTAAATTTAAAAAAATATAAGTTATGTGGAAAGTTTATTTATTAATGGCGATTGTAGTTATAGTTATTTCGTATCTTTGGGTCCGAGGAATTGACTACATGACAAGGAATCATCCTGATTATAAAGGACACGATTTATTTGGGGATTTTGACGAAGAAGATAAAGACAATATATTATGAAAATAACATTCATCAGCGACACGCACAACAAACACAACCACCTTACAAGTAAGGGGATGGGTAACATATTGGGTAGTGGAGACGTTTTAGTCCACGCTGGTGATATAACCAGTATGGGTAAAGAACACGAAATCCAAAATTTCTTGAATTGGTTTGCTCGCACTGATTTCAAACATAAAATCTTTATTGCAGGTAATCATGATTTTGGATTTGAACATGGATTCGAAATCGACCAAGAATTCAAAGATATGGGAGTTATCTATCTTCAAGATAGTGAAGTTACCATTGACGGTGTGAAGTTCTATGGTAGTCCATGGCAACCTGAATTTTACGATTGGGCATTCAACCTACCAAGAGGGGAGAAACTAGCCCAGAAGTGGTCTAAAATCCCTGGTAACACTGATATCCTAATAACTCATGGTCCTGTTTACGGATTATTGGATTACGCACCTCATGGAGGACACGTTGGATGTGAGGAACTATATAGAAGAGTTTTTGATGTTAAACCAAAGATTCATGTATGTGGTCATATCCACGGGGCTTACGGTCAAAAAAGTATTGAAGGTGTTGAGTTTTTAAATGCTTCAGTTCTTGATGAAAGATACGAACACGCTCACAAACCTATTGTTGTTGAATTCAACACTGAAACTAAGGAAGTGGTTTATGCTTAAAGAGTTGTGTGATTGTGGAAAAGTTGCAGTATGGTGCTACATGCCAGGATATTCTTCAGGTAGTAGCCCATACTTTTGCGATGAATGTATCCATCGTGGGTGTGACTGTAATTACACATCTATTGAAGAATCAGATTTACCTGAGGGTCAAGAAGGTATTGATTGGAAATGGATTGAAGATGGTAGTATTTGGACATCTGTCGATGATAATGGGAGGGAATGGCCTTGCGCAGAATATGATTATGACCCTGATGGGTATGAACGAAAAATAAATCCTCATGAATATGAAAAAAATAGCATTTGAAACAAAAGAAGTCTTAATCTGTGAATGTAACTCAGATGAGCATCAATATTTAATTTATTACAGTGAAGATGAATTTCCAGACGGACAAAAAATTCCAATGGTTTATATTCATCCACATTTAATAACATATAACTCTTTTTGGAAAAGAGTTCTTTATGGAATAAAGTATATCTTTGGATATAAAACAAGATATGGTGCTTGGGATGAGTTTATGGTAAACCCTTCAGATGCCAACAAAATACAAGAAATTGTTAACTACTTAAAGAACGAAAAAAATGACTAAAATTTATTTAGATGATGTAAGAACTCCTGTTGATAAAGATTGGACTATAGTAAGAGACTACGAACAATTTGTATCTAAAATTCAAGACATTGGATTGGAAAACATTGAGTTAATTTCATTAGACCACGATTTGGGTGATACTGCAATGGCTGAATGGCACAAAAATGTTTATCACAACTACACTTTAAACTACGATAACATTTTAGAAAAAACTGGAATGGATTGTGTGAAATGGTTAATCAATCAATGGTTAGATGGACAACCTGTTGTAGATGTTGTTGTTCACTCGGCAAACGCTGTTGGTAGTGCTAATATGATGGGGTACATTAACAACTATCGACACATTAATCGATTACCTCAAAATTGTGTTAGAGTACAAATCAAACATACAGTATAGAAAAGGTGGAGAAATCCACCTTTTTTGGTATTTATTAATATGGCAATACAAAGTCAATTTTCAAAACTACCAAAAAAACAATTGGTATTCATCGCCGAAAAATTAGTTGATGAGGATTTTCCTATTGGAAACCCTTATGACACTGATTTTGATAGTGCAGAGAAGATTCTAACAGAGGTTGCAAATTATTTTAGTTTGGCGGTAACTCAAGAAGATGTTGAATTCTTTTCAAAATTTTTAGAGGTTAATAATAACATAATTGCGGAACTTTTTGCTAATAATCGTGAACAAATGAGAAACTCTTCTCTAATTGAGCAATTAGTAATCCCTGTCGCAAAAACTTATGACTTACATTACACCACATGGGGTAGTTGTAGTTATACCGAATATAAAGCATCATATTTTGATTCTTACGATAAAGATTGGGTTACAGATTCCGCGTCACAACAAAGAAATGATGGTAATTGGGATATGTGGGATGGTCGTGATATACGTGATACAGAATATGAGAACTTTGAGGAATCTGATTCTTCATATAATCATGTATACAACGTAGATGACAAACAAGAAACAATATACAGTGAATCTATTTTAGATAAACTTGTAATTGAAAACACTAAAGACGTTGTTAATTCTCTCGATAGAAATACTTTAATTAAATTAAAATCTATTATCGAATCAAGGCTTAGACTTCTTTAATCTTGCTTCTTGTTTTGAAACCTTCTGAGCCTCTTTAGCCAAATCACCCAAAGTTTTTTTCTTTATTGGTGTGGGTGGGACATAACCTCTCTTATACTTAATTTCAACTTCTACAGGGCCTGCAATTGTAATTTTTGAGTTATATTTCCAAATAGCTATAGTTTCTTCGTCTTCATAGACGTGTTCCCATTTGGTTGGTTTTTCGGTCGATTTTGAATTAGTTATTATTGCCATAACACAAAGATACAAAAAATTATTGACAATGCAAATTTAAAAAATCTTCGTCAAATGATTTTGGTAATGATGTCCCTGTAAGATATACCCATCGTCCACATTTTATCTTTTTAGGTGCGGGATGAACTAAAATACCTCCAATACCATAGTTTAATAATTTTGAACCTGTAGTTCTATCGGAACTTTTAACCTGTATTGGAACCCATTTGTCGTTAAACTTAACCATTAAGTCACATTGAAATGTGATGTCAACAAGATTACCATAAGATGAAAATATTCTAATATCTGATTTGGGAATTCCGTTAAATAATAACCAAGCAATAAAACTATCCTCTGCATTATCTCCTTTATCTGTAGTACTCATGATACGGTTTCTCATTTTATTGAAATCGTAATCTGTGTCAGGGCTTTCCGCAGTCCTTAATATGGTAATAATATCTTCATCCGCAAAACTCAAAGTTGGTATCTTTGTTCTAACTATCCTTTTTTGGTCTTCATCAAATTCAGACAAATCATGAATTTCTTCAATAGGTCTTTGTTTAAAGTAGTTGGTAACTTTATCTTTTGGGCTACCATTGTTACCTAAGTCACCTTCTTTATCTCTTTTAGCAATTAACTTACTCCAATTAGTATAGTTAGTGTTAATCTTGTTAAGGATAGACCACTCATCTCCTTCAATAAACCCCCAAAAATCTCGTTTAACCAATAGTTTTAATAAATTGGTAACTTCATCTGAGATACTAACTTTTTCATCTCTGTCAGGAAAACTAAATTTTTCACCTGTATCTGTAATATGCCTTTTGAAGAACCTTAAATCACTAACATTTCTATTCATCCATTCTCTTTCAGGTGTACCAATTTTTACTTTATTTAAATCACTTAATAAAAATCTTTTGTTACTTCTAAGGATATCATTATAGGCTTTGGTACCTAAATCCATGATTAAGGATTGCATTTGTTTGTTAAACTGTAGGCTACTTAAAATTGTTGGTTCGTAAAATTCCTTTTTGAATTGTGTTACAGCGTCTTTAATTTTAGTGTTAGATAATTTACCTAACACTTTCAATTCTCTACTTAAATCTTGTAGTTTGGAGTTATTACCTGTATAATCACTAAGCATAGCTAAAGTATCATACTTTTCCTCCTGTTCTTTTAATAATGATTTAATAAATCCTCTCATACCATAATAAATACCTACAATAAATAAAAACCCCCTCTTTTAGAGGGGGTTAGTTAATTTAGAGGTTCCCATTATTTTTTTGGTGGAACCATTGTAAGTTGTGATGTCATACCCATCGCAGCACATACTGCAATTGCGTATTTGCAAACAGATAAAATAGGTTCATCTAATCCTAATTCAAAACTTTGATTTGCAATTAGAACCGCTGTTGCGGATGTTCCTAAAGTTAATGCCAATTTCTTAATTCCTAAGAAAAATGATGGAGTCTCTGCCTTCCATCTTTCAATAATTAATTTAATTAATTTCATAGTTTGATAATTTACTTACCAATAAATATCTAAAACTTCACTAAGAGACTACAAATTAAAATGGTTCGTCACTTGTTTGTGTTACACCATTATTATTTGTTACAGTTTGTGTTCCTGAACTATCAGTTGTCACTACCGCACCTAACATTAAGTATTTGGTGTTTGCCAACGATGTAAGAGGTCCTCTTGGTGTTGATTGAGTTGTTAAACTTGAATTATACACAGCTGTTCCAATAGTCATTCTCATATTAGTCCAATAACCTGGCCAATAACCTCCATAATATCTACTAACAGTATCAGTAGCAGTATTATAATTTAGAGTATCTGTTGATGTAGCTGTACATCTTATTCCATCAATATAAACTGCCGTTAAACCACCCGCATTTCTATTATAGATTAAATAATGCCAAGCATTGGTAGTAATTGCAGAACCCATAGTGTAACTGAATGAACCTCCTCCACCATTTTTGTCCGAAGTAATTGTTGTATTATTAGCAAAATATAAATTCATACATCCTGTAGGACTACTTACAGGAGAACCTACTACACCTTTAGAATTAAAATTAGAATTATTGTAAAACCATCCTTCTAACGTAAATGCTCCTGCTCCAAAAGTAACACCAGGACTTAATCCTAATGTTTGATTACTACCGTTGAATAGTAAACTACCCGCTAATGTTGTATATGGAGTAGGACTTGGAGTTTGTGTTAATGTTGGTGTAGGTGTTGGTGTTGATGAAGTTCTTGTAGGCGTTGGTGTTAATGTTGGTGTAACTGATGATGTTTGAGTATTAGTTACACTTGGCGTAGGTGTACTTGTATTTGTTGGTGTTGCCGTAGGTGTTGGTGTTACCAATGAAGCCTCACAATCATCACAGTTAAAATAGAAAGTTAGTGGTGCTCCTGTATCTGTTGGGGTATCAACAATCTTATTGACAATTCTGTAACATCCACTTGGAGTTGCTCCTGTAAATGTCATGTTGAATGTATCACCAGGGAAAAATGCTCCTGGTCCTAAATCAGCGACTAATACATTCAAAGTAGTACATCCTGAAATTGTGTAAGTTGTGGTTGTTCCGTCAATACAATCGGCACAATTAGAATAGTAAGATATTGGGTTACCACCATCTGTAGGTGTTGCGTTGATTTTATTGATAATTGTGTAACATTCAGTTGCAGTCGCTCCTGTAAAGTCCAAATAGAATGTATCACCAGGGAAAAATGCTCCTGGTCCTAAATCAGCGACAATAACATTTGAACTACTACATCCTGAGATGGTGTAAGTGGTAATCGTACTTAAATCAGTTGAAGTTGGTGTTTGTGTTAATGTTGGTGTAACTGATGGTGTTTGAGTATTTGTTACACTTGGCGTAGGTGTAATTGTATTAGTTGGTGTTTGAGTATTAGTTACACTTGGTGTCGGTGTTACCGATGCAGTTCCTGTTGGTGTTTGAGTATTAGTTGGTGTTTGAGTTGGTGTAACCGCAATTGTCCCTGTTGGTGTTGGTGTTGGAGCTGGTCCTCCAATTGTAAGAACAAATGATTGTCCCAAGTATCCCCCCCAACTATAGTTGTATGTACCAGTATTCATTCCCAAACTTGTAAGTGTTTGTCCTGTAAATAATAATGAGCCTTGAATGAAATCTTCAAACGATGTATATCCCGTAGGAACTAAAAGAAAATAACTGCCGTACGGGTTAAACACACCAAAACTATTACCACTACCCAAATCTGAAACACCCCCCTCTCCTGAACCAAAAGAGGTTGGGACATTAAACGTGGCTCCACCGTATGCTGAAAAACCATTTACGTCTTGATTTAGAAATATACCAACATTTGGTACAACTCCACCACCGAATCCTAAAGAACCACTTTCAACAAAATCTAAACCATCTAAGTTAAGTCGACCCTCATAAGATAATATTACATCAGAACCTGACTCAAAAAATTGAACTGAGAAAAGTGGTGTGTAGGGGTAAGATGTCCAATATCCTTCACTCAATAAATAATATGAAGCCTCGTCACCATTTGTAAAACTTTGATTAAATACAGTATTTGTTAATTCAACAAAAGAACCCTCTGTTAAAGCGGCTGACCTCCAAAATCCAACGGAAGCAGTAACGCCTGATAATGGCGTTGGTTGAGTGTTTCCACTAACAGGAACCGTAATGACATATCCCAATTCTTCATCAGGTCCGTTCCACCAAATTACGCCACCGTAATTATCGGAGTATGGTTCATCTGATACTCCAATGGCTAAATCACCAGTTTGTGTTGTTCCTGATATTGGTGTTCCTGTGTTATATGCGAAAGGTCTTGTGGCTGCCATTTTTCTTTTTCTTATAAATAGTTAAATAGCACAAAAAAAGGGAGACACCGTCGCGTCTCCCTCAAATCCCCGTCAGGATATATGTGTGGTATTTTTGTTATGGTAGGGACTATACACCAAGACCCCGTAAAATTGGACATTTTTGTTTTTCCAACTAGTCGAAAAACCCAAAAAAAAGACAAGGTTAATTTAGATTAATTCAGGTAAATCAGCGAGGACCACTCCTAGAAAACCTCCCGTGTTTCTTTTAAGATTTATTTTTGAGCTTATAGAGGGTAAGTTAAATCTTCAGGTGAGTATGGGGAACCACCGTTAAAAAAACCCTCTGTCCATTTCTTTTACAAAGATAAGAAAAGTCTTTCAACCTGTCAAACTTTATTGGCGAAAATTCCGAAATAAATTTCGGGGACTTCCGTGGTTGGGAGTGGGGTCGAACCACTGGCACACTGCACTTCCATACAATTGCTCTACCATAAACATTAACTGTTACTGAGCTACCACAACCATTATTTAAAGAACTTTTGTTTTACAAAGATATAAAAAACATTTTACATCGACAACATCCATCCCAATTTATTTTGTTCCTGATATTGGGAATAAGTACACTTACGCATCGACTTATAATCAGGTCTCAACTTTACATTTTTTGGGTACTTCGCCTCGTGCTCTTTTTGTTCTCTCATAACACGAGCATATGCCTCTCTTTTACTTGGAGCCCACACGTCATTAAACCCACCGCCAATCCAATTAAACAAATAAAGGTAATCACCATTAACACTTCTGTATAACTTCTCTTTTGCCATATTGTTTATCGTTTTGTGAATACAAATGTAGTGAACTCTTTCCAAACTGCCAAACTATTTATAATAAAAATTAAGCCGCCCCTTAAATGGGGACTTTTAGGACCGTTCCAGTTATGGAACACAATTAGAGAACGACTCGCTACCGTTCTCTTTTTTTTCCACTATAACCTTCATTTTTCTTTAATTCGACGATTATTTTCCACTATAAACTATATTTTGTGGAAATTTTTCCACTAAATACTAATTCCGTCAATATACTTTTTAATGGTACGTCTAAGTTTTTGGTCTCCAAGATGAGACCATTCGTCTTCAATTAAATGAGAAATTCTGTTTACAATATTTTTCTTATTACCCTTAACCAACATTGACTTATCGTCAATAACCATAAGTTTGATTGTGTTATCGTTGAATGATAGTGTGGTTTCATACACAGGAAAATTTCTTTTAAGGTGTAATAAAAGTTCGTTTGAAGTATCATCAGAATACTTTGACAAAATATCTTTTTTTTCTTGTTCAGTTAGTCTCATATTAATAAATATAAAAATATTTATTTGGAAAATATATCGCAATGGCAAAAGGAACAAAATCGGTTGGAAATTCAATGAAAGTATCTTTCGGTAAAAAGATTACAGGTAAATCTAAAAAAAATTGTAACAAACACGACCGTAAGGAGAAAAACTACAGAGGTCAAGGACGATAGTCTGTAATTCTTATTGTAAATTCGTATATTTTTATCATGATAGATAAGAAACAGAGACTCTTTCGCCTAATAGAAACTTATATGAATGATTTTCAGGGAGACTCTGTACAAGAAATGTACGGTGATGGAGCCAAGATTAAAGTTCATTCTATGAATGAAAGTTATTCTGAAAAATCTATCTTATTTGAAATTGTTATTGTGTTAGGTAATACAATTAATGAATCCGTAATGGATAAAACATTAGCTAATATTTTAATCCAAGACGCTTTGGTCTATTTTTTTCCTGACCAAAAAATTAAAACTTATGTTAGATTTGATGTGTAAAAAAAACCCTCGTAAGAGGGTTTTATATTTTTAACTATTTCATCCCAATAATTCTTCGACAATTGTCACATAACCAAACTCGTTCTCTATCAATTTGTTTTACAGTTCCTCCAGCATCATTCATTAAACATTCTATATCATAGTTACAGTGGTCTAACCCTAAGTTGTGCCCAACTTCATGTATTGAAACTTTTTCTAATCTTTCCATCATTTTTTTCTCAGAAACATTTCTTTTGATTCTGAAAGTAGAAACAACACAAGTTTTTCCAGGTCTATATCCTAACCCAATGATTCCATATTCAGCAATATTTTTTACCCTGTTGAAATGTGCAATATCAACACTTGTCAATAAAAGAAGGTTTTTGTTGGAATTGTATTTTGCAAGAATTTTACTTGCTTCGTATCTTTTTTTACTTGATGCTAAGATATCATCAGTAAGTGTAATTCTTCTTTCAATTACACAGTTGAACCCATAAAACTTAATTATTCGTTCTTTTACAAAATTAATATATTTTTCGTCTATATCTCCCAAAGGAACGATATGAATGATTTTTTCATCTTTGATTGGTTTATTTATGTTCTGTTCGTTTGCAAAGGAAAAGAAACAAGCGGTAATGATTGATACAATACCAAAAAGACTTACATATGTGATTATTTTTTTCATATCACAAATGTAAGTCTTTTTTCAGAACAAAAAAAAATATTTTGTTAGATTTTTTTTATCCTTTCGTTATTGTGTATTTGTTTCCAAACGCATCAATAACTAACATTTTGTTTGGTATATACTTAATTGTTTCCACACCTTCTCCTTCAACATTGTTTGTCATTTCAATCCAAAGAGGATTGTAAATAGGATGATTTTTTGGAATAGGGTGCAAATCTCCACTTGTTTTTTGTTGAACTGGTTTTTTTGATGGAACCCCCTGTATTAGTTTAGATTGTTCACTAACAACTTTACTAACTAACTTAGTTAACTCTTTTTCGTTTAATCTTATTACTTTTGACATATTATTTTATTCTAAGCCACCGTTGATTGATAATCACCTAAACCTGGCTTTGGTTTATCATCATTTTTCACTAAGAAATCTTGTGAGTCCTCTCCCATTGCAAACACTTTAATTTTATTTACATTTGCTCTGATTATTGATTGAACTTTTGGATTATCCACAAAACTTGCAGGTACTCCAATACAACCAAAGCTTTGATTTGCAGCCAAAATAGCTTTGATATTATCCAAATATTGAGGTGGAACTTTTCCTGCATTCACATCACTTTGTAATACACGTTCTAAATCTTTACTTGATGTTAGTCTACCTTCAATACCTGGTACACCGTGAATTGCAGTACCTATACTTTTTTTAGCCGCTGCGGTAATAGTACCTTCAAGTTTAATTGGTGCTAAAAAAAATGTATTCTTATTCCCTCCTTTACTACCACCAGTATATCCTGAATTATATGATAATCCGTTAATGGTGTATATTCCCTTAGGTAAAAATCTAGCAGCCAAATTAGCAATTGGTCCATAGTATGGGTCCTTACGTTTTTCATTTGATGGGTCAGTACATAAATGTGGTGTTGCTTTTAAGTTTGAAATTTTACACCAATCTTCCATAGTAAAGGCTTTAGCATCTGCCAAACCTTTTTGAGCATCCGCTCCATCAACAACTGAAGAACTTGTAACATATACCCCTCCTGTATTAAAAAGATAAATTAGATTATCTTTTGGGTCGTAAACTAAGAATGGAGTGTCATCCATCTTCCTATTCTTAATGTGTTGAATCTCAGCATCAATTCTAGGACTATATTTATAATTACCACTCTTCTTAGTGTTTGGGTCAGACGCTTTTGCAGCAATGTCTAAAATAAGTTTATTTTCTGCATTACAAACATATGTTCCAGTTTTATTACTTAATAATGAAACATATTTTCCATTATTAAAAAAGTGATATCCTTCATAGAAATTTTTACCTGCAATTTGCCACTGACCATAATTGGCTCCTAAATTGTTCAACAGTTTATACACCCCTGAAGCTGTGTTATTGGGTTTACCAAATCTAACACAAGCAGGATACGAATTAATATCAGATGGGTCTTTACTTGTAACTTTTGATTGACCTCCTGTTGTGGTTTGTGGTTTTCCTCCTGTTGTGGTTTGTGGTTTTCCTCCTGTTGTGGTTTGTGGTTTTCCTCCTGTTGTGGTTTGTGGTTTTCCTCCTGTTGTGGTTTGTGTTTTTGACCCCCCTGAAGCCATTGATGGGACACCTAATCTACTTGATGTTACGTCCCCAACAAATCCTGTTTGTCTAATACCATTATCTCTTTGGTATTTTTTTACCGCTGCCATTGTATTGGCTCCATACTTACCATCAGCTCCTGTTGGGCCTACGTCATACCCCAACTTAATCAAAGCGTTTTGTATTGTTCTAACTTTATTTCCAGGAACATCGCTAGCGGCTGCAACAGAAGGTAAATCTTCTTTTAAAACTCTCTTAATGATTCTTTCTAAATCCGATTCGGTTAATTTTATAATCTTAGTCATATTTTTAAATATTTCGAGTTGACAAATAACCTGCCAATCTTTCGGATTTCTTTTTAAAGAAATCTAAATTCTCCTCAGTTATTTCAGTTGGGTTTAAATAATCAATTCCTATTGTTCCCATTAATTTTCCTGAACCAAAATCAAATAATGCCACGATATAAGATGATTTCGCCCCTGTTGCCTCCGCACCTGACTTTAGACCAAAGGTTGCAACTGTAGGGTCATCGTAATTGGGAATTCCAACAAACCCTGAATTCATTATCTCAATAAAAAATCTAGAATATAAAGATATTGGCATATTTGTGAAAAGTGTTGATACTGGTAAAATTCCTGGTCCATCAACTTCATACACTACTGAAAATTTTTGCATTGATTTGTTTGAATGTAAAAAATGTCCTCCATTATGTATTTGGGTTACCCAAACTCTATCACAATTCAAATAATTTAAAAGATTTTCAATCTCTGTTGTTACTTTTTCAATCGAAATCATTTCGATTTTTAATTCGTCTTTAGGTGCCGTTAGTTTTTTTCGTATCCACAATAATGCTACAGGACCTAATAAAGCGGTTATTAGTGCGACGGTAACACTTCCAAAAATTTCTATCATGTGATTATTCATTTGATTTTATTCATTTGACCTTATTTGTTAAAGTTATTAATAAATACAAAAGATATATAAAAAAAGAATAAAATTGTAATTTTAACTAAAATTCTGGCGTTTGGTCAAGATGGAAATAATTATTATTCTTATAGAATAATAATATAATATTAAAAAAAGAGTAAAAACTAAAATACTAGTTCTAGTACTAGTTCTAGTCAAAATCGACCACACACTCGAAACCAAGTAGTGTCTCCAAAAATCTCTCCAAGTCTCCAAACTCAGATGAAAGTTCCCTGTAAGTGATGTCTCCACCGACTTTTTCTAATTTTGGTTCCGTTTTTCTTTTGACCCCTAAGAATAGTGAATATGAGTCAGGAACCCAATCACCTTTTTCGTGGTCAAATGATTGTGTCGGTAAAGCACGGAATTCGGTAACAATTACTCCACGAGAATCCAAAGCCATTTCACAGATTTTTTTTAATCTATTTTGGTCCATGTCATATCAGAATTTAAAATCGCAGAATAAAGATAAATTTTATTCCACGAAGTGGGTTCAATTAGAGATAGGAACTTACCTCCATTATTATCCTCATATAAGTGGTATATCTCCCCTACAATCGGTTCAAATCTATAAGATGAGTCGTAGACCTCTTGGTTAACAATAAACGATTTTTGAAGGGTTTCTGCCTCTTTTAAGAGTTCTTCATACCTTGTGTTGAATATCTTATTTGCTTTATATGTCCCGTTTCTTTTGAATGGTGTCAAGTCGGTGGGCACAATCTGTGGAGCCCCTACGTGGTGGGGATATTCCATTAAGTTCGGTTTAAGGATAACCTTGTCGATGTGTGATTGTGTGGACATAAAAAAAGTCCCAATATATGGGACTTAAATTATAATTCTTATTTTGGTAAAGTTCAAGTTATTGACCTTTAATCATTGATATTCCGTGTTTCAAAAATTCTTTCGCTCTTGGAGAAACGTGTTGCATTGCATAAACTTTTTCAATATCTTTAACTAACTCTTCACCGTGTTCATTTTCCTTGTAAAGTTCGATAATTTTGTCCATCGCTCTATTACACTCTTTCTTTGTTTCATCAAAGTAGTTATAAGGCTTAAATTCTTTTAAATGGTTCATGATACCAAATGCCAAGTGTTCACCACCGTCAGAAACTTTTGGGTGAAGTCTTAAGGTTTTTAATAATTCAAGTTTGTCCACCAAACTGTGAATACCATTTTTTCTAATTGTAACACCGTCAATATAATCTTCGGTATCATCATCTCCCATAATCTCTTCTAAAGTCCTAACATTACCACCATGGCAGAATTTTTTATCCTCTGTATTTTCAGATTGTTCTATTAGGTAGAGTTTCTTAATCGAATCTCTGTCGTTTTCTGTAAGTTCAAATCTTTTGTTCATAACAATAAATATACGGATGTTTACAATATATCGTGAATAAACTTCATTTTCTCTTCATTACTTAATTCTTGTCTTGTAAATGAGAATGGGTCGTAGTCACATATAATGAATTGTTTTTTATTAAACTCATATACCCTTTTTGCTGATTCTAAGCTATATATGTTATTAAATTTATATGGTCTTATGTTAATGTAAGGATTCTGATTTAAATAATCTCGAATATAACCCGACTTCCATATCTCACTTTCTCTAACAAAATCTAATTTACCAAGGTCTTCTTCTAAAGATTCCATTTTAATAAAAAAATCAGGTATTTGAGTTTCAAAACTATATTTTGATAAATATGTCTTTTTAAGTGGTTTTTTTTCCAAATCCTCTTCAGTAGACACTTTACTATATAATAACATTTCTCGAATAAAAGATTCAAATGTGTTTACCAATTTTTGAGGTTTGTCTTTGGTGTAAACAAATCTTGACCCTACGTTGGTGAAGTTTGAAAATATTGATAACATTCTATCGTAAGGATTTCTAATATTACAAATAATTTTATAGTCACTATATTTTTCAGGATATTTTAAACTATGTGACTGATAATAAATTCCACCATTATCAATCTGTTCTTCAGTCAGCTCAGCACTGCGGCGTTTCACGATATGCAGAGTTTCGGTCTCATCAGCAAAATATTCAAATCCCAACTTACTAAAGATATGTGCAGTCGCTTTTGTACCACACCTTTCAGGTGCCCACCAAATAATCTTATGTTCATGTGAGATATTCATTATTTAATAATAGTTAGTTTATTTTAAAGTTAAAGACACTGAATTAATAGTATTTATCGTTATGAAAAAACTATTAATACTACTAAGTTTTGTACTGATAAGTATAGTTTCAAAAGCACAAGACGTTGTGGTCATCAAACACACAAATTATACAACACATTATAGTAAATCAAAAATGTATCCTGTAATGGTTGAATGGTGGTTAACAAAATCTATGATTACTTGTCCAACACCACTAAAAAGAAAAGACAATTTTAAACCTGACCCTAAGTTGGTTAAAGAAACTGATATTGCGAAGGACTATGTTGGTAGTGGAACCGATAGGGGTCACATGATGCCAGCGGCAGAAAATCTTTGTCAGACACCCGAGGTTCAAGATGAATGTTTTTACTTTTCAAACATGTCGGCCCAATACCACAGTTTAAATGCTGGTGATTGGAAGTCGGTTGAAACGTTGGAGAGACAAATTGCGTCAGAACAAGACTCCACTCGTATTTGGTGTGGTAATGTTGGAGAAATAAAAAGGATAGGTAGGGTTGCAGTTCCAAAACAATGTTGGAAAGTAATCTACGTAAAGAAAACACAGGAATGGAAATCGTTTTTATTTGAAAATAACACTTCTAAACCTGACGGTTATTCAAACAATCAAGTTGATGTATCTGTAATCGAAAAACTTACAGGATTTAAATTTCGTTAAATAGAAATTTGTTTATGTTATGAATCGTATGTGTCGATTCGTACTTATCATAAACTAAATCCCACATAGTTTTACCTTTAATGAACGGATGAGGTTGGCATTTCGCCCATCTCTTACCAAGTCGGTAATCCTCTTCACACCATTTTAATTTTTTAGTCGGTTTCTTAACAAACCAACTCATAACCTTTAATAATAAAAATCGTATATTCATAAGAAAAAAAAATCCCCTTAATAGTCGGGGATTCATATTTTAAAATAATTTTTGAGTGTCGTTATACAATTTTCTCATATTCTCCTCAATAGAATTTATTGTTTTTTGGTCTTCAAAAGAAACTTCGAAACTTTTAGCTTTAATTAATCTAACTTCTTCTTGAAGTCTCTGATATCTTAAAAGCATGTTATCGTATAACCTTGCCTTTTCATCTTGTGTTAAGTGTTGTGCTCCCATTTTGTGTTTTTTAAAAACTTATTAAAAGTTTTGTAATAATAAATAGTTTTGTTGATGTCTAAACCTCGTATTACTACTTTTTAATACGTTGTTCTCTCCAATCTAACCAAAAAGCCATTATAACTATGATATTCATACCAAAAGACGCTAAAATTTCATGAATATCCTCATATACGTTTATAGTTAGGTGGATATGACCAACAACCCAAAAAGGGATTGCTAAATTGGACCCAATCCATCTGATTGCGAATTTAACGAACTCCATAATCGGTTAAAAAGTGTTCTAATTTTATGTTTTCTTCAGGAATATGGGTTTTTAGTCCTAAATAGTGTTTTACGGTGTGATAACTAAACCCAAAACGGTCTTTTAATGACCATTTATAGTTAGTATTTCTCATTATACCGTCAATATAGTAGTCCATATTACTATTTTTCCTTGTAATTATGTTTACAGGTAGTTTTACAAACGTTTCAAACCAATTTTTTAGGATTTTTTGATATTCTGAGTTTGAGAGTGAAAATAAACTAAAATAATTCTTAAATAATATCTGATTATACCATAATTGACCTGAATTTGTGTATTGGAAATACCATTCGTTAGTTTCAAAATCAATAAACCATATATCTTGTCCGTGTGGATGGTAGACAACCTCTGATAAGTCACCAACTAACTTATTGAATATAAGTTTTTCTAACTTTTTATGTATTAAGATATCCACCATGAAAAAAATGTATCGTAAATTTGATATACGAAATATAACAAGTATAGTATAATACCTGACATTGTCACGATTTTTAATAAATCAAATATTTTTGGTAATTTTTTCACTAATTGTTCCAACTGTGTATAATATCACCCTCAGCTCCCCAAACAATAAAGTCAATTGCAACCTTATCAATATCAAAATAAGGTAAATATTTTTTAACGTGATAGTCAATCAAATAATGAGGGTCAAATTCCATTTCATACATATTACCGCTTGTTATGGACGGGTCATTTAAAAAAATGTTAAAATCTAAACGATTATATCCTCGTTTTGTTACATCGCCCTCGTCCTCATTAACATATATGTCAATGTGGTCAACCATCGGGTAAATATCTTTAATTGAACTATTATTGATTAATTTTTCAAGTCCTTTTATCTTAAAATTCTCTATCATTTTTCTGAAGTTATCCCTATCCAAAAATCTCGTTTATGTCTTAGTCCTGTATATCGTCCAATATCGTCTGATAATCGTTCTCCGATTTTAAAATTAATACTTCCATCATATACAATCTCAATCAAGTTATAATCACCATCATAGGTGTTTATCTCTTGTTCTTCAAGTCTCTTAACTTTAAGACCATAGTGTACGTTATCCATTTCGAGATACGCTCTAACTATATTTTTGGCTCTTTGCTTATCCATTAATTACTCTATTGTTCTAACGGGTAATTCAAAATGATATTTAAACCATTTTTTAAACGGTTCTCTCCACTTATCACCAAAATACCCATTTAAAGTATTTTCATACTTATTTTCTAAACTTACCGTTGGGCATATGTCCTTAGCGGGACTATCAGGTGTAAAATAATCACAAGAATACCATCTAAAACAAGTGTCGTCATTTTCGTAATCCCCAATATAAAACTCCATTCTTGTATCGTCATCACCCTCTTCTCCAGTATCATCGTTGTATTCATATGGAACGGTATAGTGGATATTATCTACGTCAAAAATTTCATCAAAATAATTTGTGATGGTTTCTTCTAATCTTGATTCTGTAATAACGTATTTCATAACTTATTAAAGTTTTTTTAATAGTTGAATTGCATTTTCAATATCCTGTTTATTTTTTTCTTGTTTTTTTATTTCTCTCTCATTGTCAAGTTTGGTTTCTTTTTTCCACCAGTTAGCAAAACTATCTGGATTCATCTTTTCTCTTGCGGCACGAATTAAATCTTCTTTATTTTTAAGTCTTGTTTCAATATTACTTGTTCTCTCTTTGAATGCATCAAGATTAAATCCTGGTTCTAATTTATCTTGACGTGTTGCGTGATGGGGTTTTCTTGACGCTTTTGGAATATCTGTTTCCCCACCATGTAATTTTTTAAAAGTAACACCGTACTTCCCAATATTATTTTTTGACTTAAATTTATTCCTTACCCAATTGGATACCTCATCTCTTAAATCTTTATCAGATGAGAAGAATAAATTATCTTTCAGTTCATTAAAAGCATCCAAAGAAACAATTCCTTTTGTTGGCCCCAACTGAGCCATGAGATTCCCATTAACATAAATGTTTCTCATATTTCCTTCAAATTTAACTTCATACCCGTCAAAAATATCTTCAAGGGTTGAACTTACAATTTCATTGGCTTGTTGCTCTGTAATTATAACTTTCATATTAAAACCCTGTAATTTCTTTACGTTTAACAATATCAATAATATCTAAATAAAAATCCTCAAGGTCTCTTTCTCCTGATTCAATTTTATCAATAACTTCTTCTTTTCTGTATGCGGTGTTATTGTATATAAAATCAATCATTTCTTCATCGGTGATTCCTTCAGGTTTAATTGGTTCAGGAATACACTCATGGTCTCTATCTGAGGTATCAATATCGTCAATATATAATCCTGATTCACCTGTAATCTGTTCAAATTTTGGAATCATTATATCTTCATACCATTCTTCAATTACGTGTAAAACAAAAGATTCTTTAACGGTAAACAAAGATTGTATTGTTTTAATAAGATTTTTGGAAACAATTAAATGACCTCCGCTAAAATTTCCATCTTCAAAAAAATATACTGAGGTTATAGTTTCTACTCCATCAACACACCAATCTTCTCGGAGGTTACCATAATTACGAGATTTTTTTGCAACTTTTCGTTCCCCCCCTTCAATATATTGATTTAAGTATTTTGTAATCGCATTTTGTAATGCGGGACTACTTTTCATAAATCTTTTATATTGTTCTTCAGTTATGATGTATTTCATATTAAGCAATATCAGATGTAGACGTTTTGTTTAATGACGCATAAACAGGTTCAGCCATTTGTTTTGCCTTCATTGCAAGGTCTCTTACAGGTCCTTCATAAGCTGCGGTGGCATATCTTAAACCATTCTTATTAACAAAATTATTTAATAAGTCTGAAGGTGTTTTATCACCTGTTAAGTAATCTTTAGCTATTAAATTATAATACGTTTGTATTCCGTCTTGAACTGATGAATGAAATATGTTTTTACCACTATCAACATTCCCAACATTAAATGGGTTTTTTGTTCTAATTGGTCTAGCTTTAGGGTCATTTGAGAATCCTCCCTCAATTGCTAATTGGGCAAGTGCCAATTCCGCAGGAACGTATTTTTTATATTGATTGTAAGTATTTTTTGCGGCATCTGCCAACATAGAACCTCTAATACCTAAAAGGTTTGAAGACCTACTACTAATAAATTTATCCGCAATTTTTACATATGCGTCATAACCTTCTGAAGTGTTAAGGTCTAAATTAGTAAATGTCCCATCACTACCACTAATAGATGGTCCTTTACTGTCAGATGTTTTTGTGTTATCTGATGATGATGGTCCTTTACCACCCAAAACTCCTTTAATGAAATTACCCAAAACATTGTCTCCCTTCGGGTCCAACAATTGTTTTGCAATTAAATCGGCTAATTCCTGTTCTGTTAGTCTTACTACGTATTTCTTTCCCATACAAATAAATACCTTAATTTTTCAAATACACCTTCTCTTTGAGATGTCAAGGATTCCTTGACAACTTCTTTTTTTAAGTACATTGGTCGGGTTTCATCTAATCTTTTTAGAAATTCTCGGTTTTCAAATTTATCATAATCATATAACGTTGATATGTTATGTTTTTTTGCCCATTCATTTAATGTAAGTTTGTCCATATTTTATTAAGAGTTATAACACAAAGATATTAATTTTCTTTATAATAAAAAACCCCTCTCTTGGAGGGGCTTAAGTTATTCAACTACTGTGATTGAGTTAATGTTTGTTCCTTGTTGGATTTGGGTAATGATGTCCACTCCTTCAATTACCTTACCGAAACATGTGTGGTTTCCGTCTAAGTGTTGAGTACCTTGTCTACTATGACAGATGAAGAACTGAGAACCACCTGTGTTTCTTCCTGCGTGAGCCATAGAAAGAATTCCTTGGTCGTGGAATTGTTTTGGAGCAGATACTTCACATTGGATAGTATAACCTGGACCACCGTCACCTCTTTTATTCGGGCAACCACCTTGAGCTACAAAGCCAGGGATTACTCTATGGAAGTTTAAACCATCGTAGAATTTCTCTCCGATTAATTTTAAAAAGTTGTTTACTGTGATTGGGGTTTCGTTGTCGTATAACTCGGCAATCATATCACCCTTGTCTGTTGAAATTTTTACTTTGCTCATATTATTGTTTTCAACAAGTATAATAATTTAATATCTACCTGTCAAATAAACATGAATAGTTTCTGGTATTTTTGTACAAATTGTCTTTTCGCCTTTGTCATTCTCACAAGGAATGTTTGGTAATTTTTTTACAATTTGTCTTAATTCAGACGGAGCTCCTTTTAACATTTTCACAATATGTTCTTTAGGGTATAATTGTTCTCTATTAAATTGTTCTGTAATGTTTTCATTAAATTCTTCATCGTCTTCATTCTCATCTTCTTCGTTGTCCATCTCTCTATACACTTCAAAAAGTTCTTCTCCGAATTCTTCTTTGGCGTAATCCATTATCTCATCGTTTCTATCTTGTAACCATTCATTTCCTGGTTCTTCCATAAAATCATTTAAAGCCCATGATAAAATGTTGTCAGCATATTCAAACTCATCACTAAATACATTTGGGTCGGTTTCCTCGGCAACTTGTTTTTGAATTGATTGTAAAAGACCTCCATGTCTTCTTTTCATGTGAACTCTTATATCATCATCTGATTCAATAATTGTTCTAACCATATTAACTAATTCTGATTCCGTAACTTTAATTTTCATTTTATTAAATTTTGTTTTTGGTTCTAATGGAGGGTTCAATAAAAATTTTTCATTTAACCATCTTCTTAATTCATTCTCAACAAAAAACTCAGGAACCTCTTTGTCGTCAGGTTGTAGAGATGCGATATTGGCAATATATTGTGCGAACTTTAATTTATACTTTTCATCTAACATAGTCATAAGACCATCTGAAATGAAAAATATTCGAGATAGAGGGTCTTCAAGATGTAGGTCTCCTTCAACAAGGTCAAAGGCTTTCATAACCGCTTTACCCCACCATGTTCTATATTTTGTTGTCTCAGTTAGAGTAGGTCTAAAAATTTTATTTAACGCTCTTGTTGCTGACCCAACAAATCCTGCAATTGCTAGTTGAGGTAAGAACCATGGTAGTACTCTTAGAGTCGCCTTAAATCCTCCTTCACCAACATTTTTAAAAATTCTTTTTCTAGTTGTACTTTCAACAATGGCTTTTAATTGTCCGAAAGTAATTTTCCCTTGGGCAGAACAGAACGTCTCACTATTACAAATATTTTGTAATGCAAGGTCCGATGGGTCAATTTGTCTTTTTAGTTTTTCAAACTGAGATTGGGAAACTACGTATTTCATTAGTTATAAATACTTTACCAAATAAAAAACCCTCCGAGTAGGAGGGTTTAATTATGTGTTGGTAATTTATATTATTATTGTTGACTTTGTTGTCCTGTTCTTAAATCTTGCATTGCTCTTCTATTACCTCTTCTTAAATCTTGTCTTTCTCTTCTTTGGTCTCTATTTGATTGAGGGGCCGCTTGTGTTACAGGAGCCGCTTGTGTTACAGGGGCCGCAGGTGCTGCAGGTTGTCCTGACACTCCAGGAGCCGCAGGAGTTGCAACAGATGGAAGAGGTACTTTTGGTGCCAATGCGATTGCTGGGTCAGGTGCCTTTTGTCCTGTTACTGTTACAGTCGGTAATTCAGTTCCTGTTCCCGCCGCAGGTGCCGCTGATTTAGATTTAACAGCAGTTTCAAATGCGGTTTGAGTTAAATTACCCCATTTACCGTCTACCGTCAATTTGGTACCATATTTTGTATTTAAAAGAGTTTGAAGTTCTTTAACAACATCCTCAACTGTTTGTACAGGTGCCGCAGGTGTAGTAGCGGCAGGTACCGCAGATTCCGCCTGTTCTTTAATAATTTTGGCGTTGTTATGAAGATTTAAAATTTCTCTTTTTTCTGATTCGGTTATTTTTAAAAGTCCCATTTTATATTTTTTTATTATTTTAATTGATTTAATGCTGCATTTAATTGTGTTGCGTCAGGAGTCCCCTGTGTAGGAGCAGCTGTCGGTGTTCCTCCTTGTAAAGATTTTAACATAGTTTGTAATGTTGCAACATCCATCTTGGCGTTTTGAACACCTAATGATTGTGCTGATGATGCAAATCTAGTATTAACGGATGATTGACCTCCACCTTGTGCTCTTTGACCTCCACCTTGTGCTCTTTGACCTCCACCTTGTGCTCTTTGACCTCCACCTTTTACAGGTGCAGTACCTTTTGCCGCTCCTGCACCTGTTGGTGGTGCAGCGGTCACTTTCTTTCCAAGTTCCACACTATTTTCATAAGCATCTAACAATGGTAAGTATACATAAGTTTTCCATTCTGATTGGTCATCAATATCACCATCTAATGCATCCCATAAACTTTCACCATGTCTTGTTTGATAGATGTTAGACATCGCGCATAAGTCAGGAATTGTTGTTATTTTCTGTAAATTAGCCTTAATAGCTTTTTCATCAGTTCCTAAACCTTCAATTGCCGCGTTTATAGCGTCCGCAATTCCGTTTAGTTGTTGTCTTGATTGTGAAGCGGGTCCAACTAGTTGTTTATTACTACATGCCTGTAATATTTTTTTTGCACCCTCAGAACTACTACTATTTGATAGTAATCCTCCTATCAACGCAATAGCTCCACCAATAATTGCTCCAGGTACCGCACCTATTCCAAAAAATGCTGCTCCTGCAGCGGCTCCTCCCGCGGCACTAGTTGCAACGGCCCCCCAATCCTGCTCGGAAATAACAGTTCCTGGTTTAGACTTAATAAGATATTTCATCCTATTTAGTTCTTCAAATATGTTTTCTTTTTGTCTCATGTTATTTTTATTTATAAATATATTCAATTTTCATAATCTTCATCCTCATCTTCATAATAAGTATCACTATCCAACCATTCAAAGTCTTTAATGGTTAATTCTGTATTATATGTTTGGTTAAACCAATTTATAATTGATTTAATTGCAATTTCGTTATCTAACCCAAATAGATTAATAATTTTTGTTACTAACCTATCATCAAGATACAATACATTAAAATATTTGTCAGGTATTGTACTGGAATATTGAATTCTAAGTCTAATAAGGTCTCTTCCAAATTCTCCATCTGCGACATTAAATTCTCCATCCCCAATATCCCATGTACGCCAATCTTGTGAGTCTAAATATTTGGAGACCAAAGTGTTCGCCTTATTGTTCTCCACAATAAACTTAAGTTGATTTTCTGAAATGATATAATTTTTAGATTCTGTAATACCGTGTTTGTGTTTTAATTTAATTTTCATTAAACCAATTACGGTTTCAAATTTTTTAAATTCTTCAGAACTTGGAGTGATAAAATATTTTTTATTGAACTCATTAATCTCTTTAACAACATCAGCCAATTGCATACGGTTTTCACAAGAAACTAATTTCTTAACGAGGTCAGCATAATGCAATCTTTTATTCATATACATAAATACCTTATAAAATAAAAAACCCCTCACGGTGGAGGGGTTATCGAATTATTTTCGATGTTTTGTTTTGGAAACGATTTTCCAAATTTTTTGTATCGGGGCTCCAAGTAAATCTTCCCACATCCCAACTACGTAAGTTGAGTCGCTTTCCCTACGATTTCTCACCTCAAATATCATCTCATCCTCTTGTGTAATGGTCTCTTCGTCAGTGACTAAGTAGTCCATGTCTTTAACCGTTAGTGTTTGTATCATAACTAATAATAATGAATTAAATTAAAATAATCAATTACCTTTGTTAGGTTTAGTTTTAGTTAGAAAATATCTCACTTTTTCGTAATTAAAGAATTGTGAACCAATTGCATAGTTGGGTGCTCTAAGTGGTTCAAAAATTTGATGTTCTTTAGGGGTTGTAAGGGTAATTCTATTATCCTCAATTTTGATTGTGTTGTGATTTTCC